>Ga0210243_100359_pt1 | contig 38095 bp, 23 predicted proteins | sample ChrtobMeP5a_32mM_FD_155461 | JGI IMG/M metagenome (GOLD analysis project Ga0210243, IMG submission 155461) | Chrysochromulina tobin associated microbial communities from unialgal haptophyte culture, Seattle, Washington, United States - P5a_32mM | ecosystem: Host-associated > Algae > Haptophytes >...
GCCGCCTCGAGCGCCGCCGCTTTATCCCTAGCCACCGCCTCCATCATCATCGCCTTCTCCTGAGCCAACGCTTCCAACGCCGCCACCTTTTCCGCGAGCGCCGCCTTTAGCGCCGCGGCATCAGCAGCCATCGTCTCAAGCGCCGCCGCTTTCTCCTCAGCCGCCGCCTCCAGCGCCGCCGCCTTCTCCAGAGCCGCCTCCTCCAGCGCCGCCGCCTTCTCCAGAGCAGCGGCCTCCTGCACCGCGGTCTTCTCCTGAGCTGCCGCCTCCAGCGCCGCCGCCTTCTCCTGAGCTGCCGCCTCCACCAGCGCGGCCCTTTCGTGGGCAGCGGCCTCCTGCACCGCGGTCTTCTCCAGAGCCATCATCTCCAGCGCCGCCGCCTTCTCCTGAGCTGCCGCTTCCAGCGCCGCCGCCTTCTCTTGAGCCGCCGCCTCGAGCGCCGCCGCTTTATCCCTAGCCACCGCCTCCATCATCATCGCCTTCTCCTGAGCCAACGCTTCCAACGCCGCCACCTTTTCCGCGAGCGCCGCCTTTAGCGCCGCGGCATCAGCAGACATCGTCTCAAGCGCCGCCGCCTTCTCCTCAGCCGCCGCCTCCAGCGCTGCTGCGTTCTCCTGAGCCGCGGCCTCCAGCGCCGCCGCCTTCTCCAGAGCAGCGGCCTCCTGCACCGCGGTCTTCTCCAGAGCCATCGTCTCCAGCGCCGCCGCCTTCTCCTGAGCTGCCGCCTCCAGCGCCGCCGCCTTCTCCTCAGCCGCCTCCGTGCGGGCGGTTTCAGCCTCTACACGTGCAGCCGCTGCTTCCGCCCTTGACTCATACGCCTCGGCCCTGGCCTCCAGCGCCTCCGCCCTCGCTGCCTCGTCCGGCACCTCGATGGGCACCTCCTTGATGACCTCCCTGATGACCTCGATCTCCTTGACAACTTCCACCTCCTTGATCACCTCCCTGATGACCTCGACGGGCACCTCTTTGATCACCTCAACCTCTCTGATGACTTCCACCTCCCTCACGAGCACCGCTGCCGCAGTCGCCTCGGTGCACTCAGCCGCGATCGGTGAGAAAGCCTCGACGCCCACTACGGCGCCCCAACTCGCGCTAGGCGAGCCGCAGAGCACTTGGCGCGCCGTAGTGGGCTCATCTGAGCCGTCCATCGACGCCGTCGCCGCGGTCGCCTGAGCGCTCTCCACGACCGCGTCGTCGGCATCTGGGGTCGGTTCGAGCGCCTGTGCGACTGCCTGCGCCAACGCCTGCGCCATCGCCGCCGCATGCTTCTCCTCTGCGGACTGCAGCGCCGCCGCAAGAGCAGTAGCATGCTTTTCCTCTGCGGACTGCAGCGCCGCCGCAAGTGCAGTAGCATGCTTTTCCTCTGCGGACTGCAGCGCCGCCGCAAGAGCAGTAGCATGCTTCACTGCTGCTGCGTCGGCCGGCTCCTTCGAAGTCGCTAGAGCCACCGACGACGACGTCACCACGTCCGCGAGCGCCGCCTGATGCGCCTCCCTCAGCCGCTGAAGCTCAGCCTCATGCTCCGCCTGGCGCGTCGAAAGCGCCATCTCGAGCGCCTCGAAGCGCGTCATCAGCTGGCTCACGAGCTCGCGACGGCGCGCCGACTGGCCCAGCGGCTCAAGACGGCGCTCGTGCAGCTCGCGCTGCGCCTGTCGTACCTCGAGGCTCATGCGCGCGGCCTGCTCGTGGGCCATCGCGGCCGCCTCACGCGCGCGCGCTTCCGCCTCCACCGCCGCGTACAACTGTCGACTGAGCGCGCTGATGACTGTGTCATCCCGAGCGGCGGCAGCTGCCTCGTCGCGCGTGGCGGCGGTGGCCATGGCGGCGGTGGCCATGGCGGTGGCGGCCGCCTCGGCCGAGTGCGATTGCTCCGCCATGGCCACCGCCGCCAGCTAATGCGCCAGTTGCTGCGCCTGCGCTTGAGAGCTCGTTAGCTCCAGCCGGCTGGCCTGAAGCGCCGTATCGAGCTCCGCCACGCGGCAGCGCTCGGCGCCCAGCTCGGCGTCCGCTGTCCTCAGACCTTCCAATAGGGAGAGCGCGCGCGCCTGTGCCGTAGCACCGTTGTAAGCTACGCTATCGAGGCGCTCTTTCCATGCAGCGCTCAGGGCGGCGCTCTGCCTGCGCTCGGTGCCCAGCTCGGCCGCCAAGTGGTCGAGGCGCTCCTGCCACGTGGCGCTCAGGGCAGCGCTCTGCTGCTCCCACTGAGCCCGTGCACTCGCATGCGCGAGGTGCTCAGCGTCGAGCGCTGCTTTGAGCCGTACCACCTCCTCGACCGCCTGCTGCTGCCCACCCGTCGCCTCGAGCTGCGCGTCCTCAAGCACACACTCGGCACGGCGCCTCGAGCCGTCGCGCGCTCCCTCACCCGCCACGTTACGCTCGGCACGGCGCTCGATCTCCTCAATCTCCTCGAAGGCAGGTCCGCGGTCGCGCGAGCGGGCGCCAAGCATCGTGTCGGGCGTCTTCCACGAGACCGCACCCGCGCTCAGCCACTGGCGCACAGGACGGATGGCCACGACCGACGAGCCGCCCGGCTCGGCGGCCATCGTGCCCGCCGTTGCACCCGCCGAGCAATCCGGCGTGAGTGCCCAACGGGCCCGATGGGCCGAAGCTCCGTGCGGTGAGATCGACTCGCAGGGCGCGGCGAGCAGCGGCCGCGTGCGGCGCCACTCGTTGTGCGCTGAGACCGCGAGCTCGCCCGGTATGAGCGACCGGGCCCGCGGACGATCGAGCCCACAATATCGGCGCGCCTCTCGCACCTCGTCCTCACAGTTTGCAATCGCACGGCACAACACCATGTACTCGGTGAACGCGCGCGCCTCGACGAATGCAGCGTCTGCATACATTCTTTGCATACGGCTCAGCGCGTCCTGGGCCGCGAGCACCGCACTGCGCTTGGCGTGCAACGTGTAGCCAGTCCAAGCAGAAAAGCAACGCCGCACCCATCGGTGTGCCGTCCGCAGTATTCGACGAGATATCGCGGGCGACCAGCCCTCATCTACCGCACGCACGAGGTATGCGACGGAGGACGTGCGGTGCACGATGTCGCGGTTTGGGCAAGCACAGCGGTGGACCCAGCGGGCGCAGGACGGGCACACCGCCGTCCTTGGAACCTCCATCAAAATTGACGAAATGGAACACGCTGCCGGTATAGTACGCGGTAAAAAGACACCGGGGGGAGCCGGGACACTCACATATACCGGTACAGTACCGGTAACCGCATCCGTACCGTATATAATTCGTCACCCATTCAATTCCCAAACAGGTGTAGGGTTGGGGCCTAATAAACATGAAAAATAGTAGACCACTCCCACGTAGCTTGAGGGTCAACGACTGCGACACCGGCCCGTTCACCCCAGCACGTCCGGTGTCTTGCGTGGGGTGTCGATTTTAGACATTGACTGTGTTAAAAGTCGTTAGTGTGACCGTCAACATGCACGCGAATACCAATAGCAATACACCCGGCTTGCGTTGAGCAAACACACTGCATCACTCGACGTGGTCCTCCATCTTGGTGTGCATCGCGACGCTGGCTCGGCACGTAGGGCACGCGCCGTGAATCGCGTCCTGCGCGCACCGGCTGCACACCACGTGCGCGCAGGGCACGAGCGCGCGACGACCGCCACGGGCCGCATACGGCTGCAGGCACAGGCAGCACCGAGCCTCCGAGTCCCATTTTAGGGCCGCCTCGCGCCTTGACATGCATGCGCTGAAGGAGCGGCGCGCGAACGCTGTCTCGGGCATATGGCGCGAAATGGCGTCGGCGAGCGCCTCGCGCAGCAGCGGTGCGAGGGTGGCGTTGCCCGCGGTCTCGAGCAGCAGCAGCGCGGCGCGCGCCACGTCGTCGGGCTCCGCAAGGCCAGCAGGTGTTCCCACCCAGCGAGGTGTGACGCCCGCCCGCACGCGACCGGGGGTGACACAAAGGACGTCAAGCCGGAGCCCGAGCCCCGTCGCCTCGGCGCGTAGGGCGCAAGCGAAGGCGGCAAGCGCGCTCTTGGTCGCCGCATACACGGATGCGAGAGGCGCCGGCTGGTACGCTGCGCGCGCGGCGACGAATAGAACGCCAGCCCGCCTCCCCTCTGGGGGTGCGACCAGCCGCGGCCAAAGCGCCCGCGTCAGCTGCATTGCGAAGAGGGCATTCGTGTGGACGAGGCGCGTGATCTCGGCGGCCGAGTGGTGCGTGAGCAGCGCGGGCGCGAGCGTACTCTGCCCCACGTTGTTGACGAGCAGCCGCAGACCGCCCGCCGGCACGGCACCGATCGCCTCCTCGACTTTTCGTACACAAACGTCCACATGGGCTGCGTCGCATGTGATCACGGTGACGGTCGGCGCCTCGCGTGTGCGTCGCCACACGCCGCCGTGCCAGCCGCGCTCGAGTCGCTGGCGCGCCTGCAAGGCCGTGCTCTGCAGCTCCTCCTCGTCGCTGTCGAGAATGATCAAACTGAACCCTTGGTCGGAGAGCAGACGCACAAAGGCCCGGCCGATACCGCGGCTGCCACCGGTGACGACTGCCCAACGCTGATCGACTATCACCACCTCGCGCGGGCCGCCGTGGCCGTGGTCATGGTCGTGTTCCTCAGCCTCCACCTGCTGGATGCCTATGGACTCTGCCTCATACGCACGGCTGAGCAGCTCGTACGGGCTGCCGCCGAGAACCGCATTTGAAAGCTGCCAGCGACGGTTCCAGGCCGCCGAGAGCACGATTTGTACGAGTCGGAGCGTGAATAGGACGCCTATTATTCTGGTGGCTCCGAGCAGGACGTGGACGGCATCGCCTGGGGTTGAGTTACCTGGCGGCATCGGCCGATAGCGTTGCCCTCGCACGCACGAAGAGCTGCAAAGTCACGACCTTTTCAACAGTGTGAATTCAAGCAATCAGTCATTTTCGTCGCGGTCCTCACGCGCTCCAAGATTAGTCTGTCAATCAGCTGGCATGCACACTGTATGCGGGTCAACACCGCAGGCCACGCGCACAGCCGTTTCACACAGAGCTGGCAGCTGCGTTCTAACGTTCCAAGTTCGAGAAAGATTAGTCTAAGGATCAATCAGCTGACATGTACAGAGTACACCTCAGACCTCTGCATGCGGGTCAACACCCGCAGGCCACGCTCACACACGCGGGCACCGAAGCAAGCCACGCGACACGCGTCGGAGACTCGCGATTACAGCGAACGCCTATCCCCTCGCATTTGCCATTTCCCCACACATATTGACAGATATGCTCCGCGATCCGCGTACCTATCACCGCACACACATCTTAACTCACGGAACGCTCCCGTCCGGTCCTGGCCGAGCCAGGGTCTCATCCGACAGCGTCGCTGCGCCTGGGAAACAATCATACGCAGATGTGGGGGGCATCTCACCCCGCTCAAATATACATGCCCTGACCTTCGTTCACGTTCACATTAAATTGCTATCTCGGCAAGACCTTCGTTAGAGTTACCCTTCTCAAAGAAGAGCATGTTGATGAAGAACGTGGAGCCCAGCACGCGCGCCTTGGCGGTCTCGTCGATGCCCTTGGGGAATTCAACCTGGAACGAGGAGGCATCCGTGAAAATTTCGGTGCCCAAGCCACGCCACAGCTTGATGATCTTGCCGATCTCCTCGCCCTTGGCGCCCTTGCCGGGCGGGTAGATGTAGAACGGGATCTTCAAGTTGCAGAGGCCCTCGGCGCACACATCGACGCACAGGCCGCCGCAGCACGATGGCATCTGAATGGCATACTCCTGATTCCCCGAAGGGTCCTTAACTGAGATCGAGGGCAGGCAGAAATGGCACGGCACGCTGGCGCTGCCCATGGGGCTGCCGTCCGCAGCAAAGTACGAGATGGCTGGGATGCAGCAACACTGGCACGGTGCCACCGGCAACGTCCACTCCTTCTTCATCGTCATGATGACCGATTCGCGCTGGTCCTTGGTGCCTTTCCACACAGTTTGCGTGAATGCCCGCTGATTCTTGCAGAAGAAGCGGCAGCAAAAGGTGCTCTCCTCCAGCGAGTAGAAGATGGAGTCCCCATTGGACTGCGCGAAGCGCGGTACGGGCTCAGTGAACCAACATCAACAGGATATATAGGCAAGTAATGGCAGGTGGTGCAGCGGAATCGGGATTTGTGCAGCGCACCTGCTCCTTGCTCGGATAGATCTTGAATTCGTTTGTGGCCTCACAACCCAAAAGCTCCTGAATGCAGCCCTTCCTGGTCTGACTGACGAGCAGCGACTCGTATGCTCCAAGCGCCTTAGCGCTGTCGCCAGCGCGATCCATCAAAGGCGGAGCTGGTGCTGATGTTCCCTCAGCCATTCTCGTACGTGAGCTCGTTAAGGGATTTCACTAAAAACTGAGTGTGCCGCGCGGAGCCTTGGGCCGAGCGTAGGCTGGCCTTTGGTTCTGCATGGTGGATACGCGACCAGCGAGCGAATTTCCCCTTTGTGGGGAAACGACTCTGCGCGCGAAACGGCGCGCTGCGCGCTCCTACCGGCAAAAAGACACCGGGGGGAGCCGGGACACACACGGGACACACGGGACACGCGGAAGCACAAAGGCACACAGAGGAGCGCAGCTCCGGTCATGCCCGTCCCCCCCCCTTGTGTGTGGGCGCTCCCCACCGTATCTTCGGCTGGTGGCGGGGGTACGCCTCTACGCCTGGCGCACCCTGGTTCCTCGCTCGCCGAAGCTACCTTCGCCCCGGCCCATGGGCCCAACCGCCCTTCATCGTTACCGAGCTCCTCGGCGAGAAGGCAAATCTGACACAGAAGAAACCTGCTAACGACTCTCCGCGGAACAGGGCAACAGCGACGCTACCGGTGACGACTGAGCAAACCCCGCGACTGTTCCCCCGCTCCCGTCGGCGATCGCGTCTATCCTATGTACCGGTAAACCGGTACAGTACAGTACTGTTCGAACTGCATATTGAGCATATAAATAAAAAAACTCGGACGCTGCGGCGCAAAAGCGCCGCGCCGAGGAAGTGTCTTGTCTTCAGTTCACCAGATCTCCTGATGCTGCTCCCATGTTTACGTATCACGATTAGTACTGTTAGTATGTGCGTGCATGAACACACTACATGTAAACAGACAGCTCGGCACGACAACGACGGCAAATTAAGTATGTGTCGATGACAAAGCAATACCCCCACTCCTAGCTTCCCCCCCCCACCTGATTGCCAACAAGTATTACAAGAAATTATGTGAAGGGCACCAGGGGTCAATTGCCAGGGGTAGGGCAGCAAGCGACAGGGAACACCCTGCGTGCTGGGAGAGACCAACCTCACTGGCATTTGAGTACATGTGTACTTGACTTGACTTGAGTTGGCTCGGTCATTCTCACAAAGCCGTCTCCCGGCAAAACCATGAGATTGACCATGTTCCATGAGCGCCAAGTCGCAGCGCGTCGCGGTGGTCACCGGCGCGAATAAGGGCGTTGGTTTTCACATCGCCGAGCAAATCGTCAAGAGCGGCTTGTTCGGGACGGTTATTATGGCCTGCCGGGATGCTGGCCGAGGGCAGGCGGCAGCCAAGCAGGTGGGTGGCATCTACATGCCGCTCGAAGTAGGCAACACGGCAAGCACGCACGCATTTGCCGAAGCAGTCAAATCAAACTTCGGCCGGGTCGATTGTCTCGTCAACAATGCGGCGATCGCGTTCAAAGCGGCAGACCCGACTCCATTCGTGCAGCAGACGAAGCCGACTCTCGACATCAACCTGCGTGGCACCCTTGAGGTCACCGAGGCGTTGCTACCGCTACTCACCAACAGCTGCGTCGAAGACGGCCGCATTGTGAACGTCGCATCGATGGCGGGCAGGCTGCGTCAGGTCTCTCCACTGCTGCAGGCAGCCTTTTCGTCGCCTGAGCTGACGCTCAATGGCGTGCGCTCGCTCGCTGACAAGTTTGAAGCCGATGTGGCCGCCGGCAACCATCAGGCCAACGGGTGGAGTAATAGCAACTATGCGATCAGCAAGCTGGCGCTCATCGCGGCCACCAACGTGCTCGCGCGCCAGTATCCCGGGCTTCGTGTGAACGCCTGCTGTCCGGGCTATTGTGACACCGACATGAGCAGCCACAAAGGCACGAGGCCGCCAGCCCTCGGTGCGCGCAATGCCGTGCTCCTCGTCGCAACGCCGGCCGCACAGTGCCCCACCGGCGCGTTCATTCAGAATGAGAAGCTGAGCGAATGGTGAGAGTTTGTGTGACTCGGTGTCCGCGACGCCCGGCCTACAAGCTACAAAAGCTACTGGAAGTATCTCCCTGGTCCCTGAGCAGTGCCCCGACAGACTTAATCCGCCCCATCAAGGGAGTGGGAAACCCTTTTTGCACAAAAGATATTCAGACCCAAAATAGGAAACTCGATAGCGAATATGGGAAGCCTCGAAGGCAAGGGCTTGGGCTCGAAAGCCTCGAGCTCTTCCGGATGGGAAGACCCAAATTTTTGCGGCGGCTGGATGCCCGATCCGGCAGCCGTGTGCGTCGTCACGGCGTATCTAATCCTCAACCTGTTGCTCAACTACTACAGCGCCTTTCTGCTTGGTGGCAGGGACGATCTGGATGGCGGCGGCGAGCGTGGCCACTTGCACTTGCCCATCCCCATCTTCTACTCGATGCTCAATCAGGTCGCGATCGTGATCATGACGTCTATCTGGTGTCTCATCGCACCGTCCGTGCGCTTTCCCGTCGCAGAGCTGTTCAAGCAGAATTGGGGGTGGCTCATCTTCGTATCAGTCATTTACGCCACATCGATTGCGACCAATAACGCGTCTTTCGAGTCCATTTCGCTGACGGTGAACACAATCTTCAAATCGGCGATGCCGTTCCCGACGCTCGTCTTCTCTTACTTCATCGAGGGCAAGACGTATTCTCTGCCCATCCTCTTCATCGTCGCGGTGCTCGTCGCCGGCACGCTGCTCACCGTGCCGTATGGCGGCCACGTGCCCGAAACCGACACGCCCGAGTGGATAGGCTACTGCCTGGTCATCTTTTCGATGGTGGCCACGGCCCTTCGGCCAGTGGTGGTGTCGCACCTGATGCGCAGCGCCACGGCGCAGGGGAACCGTAAGGCGCTCTCCGCCGTCTCGATGGCCTGGTTCGACGCGACGATTGCCACCTGCGTGCTGCTGCCGATCTCGATCGTGACGGACATGGTGATGCAACCCGGGGTCCAAACCACGTTCTTCCAAAACGACTTTGCGTGGCGCAACTGGGCGTACGTGGGCCTGGGCTGCGTGCTCGCGGGCGTCTACGGCCCCGTCACATTCTATGCGATCAAACTCACTTCGTCCCTAGGCTTTGTCATGATCGGCAACTTCAAGCAGGTCGTGCTGCTTGCCGGCGCCGCGATCTTCGTAGATAATGTCACGGACCCAATGCTGTGCGTGGGCGTGACCGTGACAGTCTTTGCCTCGCTCGCCTACTCCTACTGGAGCAACAAGGAGAAGACGGAGAAGACCGCTGCCGACAAGGCGAAGAAGGACGCGGAGACCAAGCTGCTCAGCGGTCGCTGAGGCGCGTGCCGTCTCTGTCTACGAGCAAGGGCATGAACCCAAATGAGACCGTGGGGCAGCTGGCTCGGTCAGACTTTCCAAGAGCGTAGCGACAGGCCCGACCGAGCGACCGAGCGATCAAGAACTCGCGCGCGAGAGACTGAGGTGGATTGACGAGCACACGGGACATGCGGAAAAAAGACAACAAAAACCTGCGTGTGTGGCGTACCGATGAGCGGCGCGTGCTGAGACAGCAGGGAGAGATCCGTGCAATCGGGTTGTTTTGTTTGCATGGGATGCGTGTTGTTGGTGCAGAGCATGCAAGCCGCATGATCATTGTGAACGTTCACGCTCACGTATTTTAGAGTCTTTAGAATGCCGAAGGGCGGGGACCATGGCGGGGCCGCCAGTGCGCTTCCAGCACCCTCGCCACCTGGGCCAGCGCTACCTCCACGTCCCTCGCCTCGTCGAGCACCACTCGAGCGCCTTTTCGGCCATCATATCGCGCTGGATAAGTTCTTCGAGGACAACTGGGACAAGAAGCCGCTCGCCATACCCTCCGCGGCCAGCGAGGGAACTCCGTTTGACGACATTTTGTGCCTTTCCGACATGGACAATTTGCTTATGCGAGCGCAGCTCGCAGATGCGGAGATAATCCTATTTGAGGACCTGAAGAAGACGGGCACTTATGCGTCACCCCACTCGGCATTTTCGAGTGGGGCTTCTGTCGTCATCAACCATGTCGACAAGCTATGGCCACGCATCAACGAGCTCTGCTGCGAGTTGGGCCGCACCTTCCGCCATGCGTACGCGAACCTATACCTTACGCCGCCCGAGTCGCAGACGGCGCCGCCGCACAGCGACGACCGAGACGTGCTCGTGCTACAGATGCACGGTTGCAAGAGGTGGCGCGTATGGGCGCGCGGCACGTGCGGCACCACGTGCCGCCCGTTTGCGAACGAGCAGGCAGGCAAGGAGGAGGGCGCGCCGCCGCTCGATCCCCGCGCGCTCGGGCCTGCAGAGCTCGAAGTCACGCTCGAGCCCGGCGCGATCCTCTACATCCCGCGTGGCGCCATGCATGTAGCGCAAGCCACAGGCACCGAGTGCTCTCTGCACCTCACCACGGCGGTACCAACGGCTGACAATTGCTGGAGTGGGTACGTGCTGCACGCCGTGGCTGCACAGTGCTTCGACGAGCGTCGCTTCCGCCTTGCCCTTCCATTCGGCCCCTGGCCAGCTACCGGGGCGCGGCGGCTGCCTGGACGGGCCATGACGGCTCCGGCGGCGGCGGAGGCGGCGGAGGCGGCGGCGGCGGAGGCGGCGGCGGCGGAGGAGGCGGGAGCTTCCTTCGCGCCGAGCGCCGCTCTGGGCGTTTGGCGGGAGCAGTCGCGCGAGCTCTGGCGGGAGATGCATGCGGCCGTTGGTCTGGCCGAGGCGCGCGCCGAGTTGAGCACTCGCATGCGCCGCCACCGGCAGACGCAGAGGAACTTGCTGAACGCACTCGAGGCGAGGCTGGCTGCGCGCGAGGCGGGCGCGAGCCGTGCGCCCCACGAGCCCATCACGACCCTCTCGCTCTGGCCGCGCACGCGGCTGCGTAAGGTCGTGCGCCTCGAGCTTATCCGCCCTGAGTCTGATCGCCCAGATGACGGCAAGCGTGTGGCGCAGGCGCATCCGGAACCGAGCGGCCCTGGCCGTCTCGCGTACATCCATACCCCCCCCGCGCTGCTTCGGCCGATGAAGGCCTTCGAGGGCTGGCCAGTCGGACACACCTTCGAACTGCGCGAGCTGCCAGCGCGTGACGCCTTCCTTCGCGCGTGCGCTGCGCGAGCCCTTATGGGGATCGATGTACTTGAGGTCGTCGATGGCGGCCGAGCGTTCCCGAGCGAGGCGAAGGAACGCGAGGCCGCGCCGTAGCAAGCACCAGGACGAGTTTCCAAGGAGGCCCTGAGGAGCGAGGTGCAGGTGGCTCCATGGCCGGTAGCTCGTGTACGCAGCTCCATGTATCGTTGTAAGCTCATGCTCTCAGCCGTTAATCTATGGCGCAGCGCGCAGGCGAGGTGACTAGACCTCGTCGAGTAATGTACCTAGACCCTTAGTGTTAGACTCGATCGCGCGGCGCGCGCGTGTTACCGATCTAGTTACGCGGAACCGGGCGCGGGCGGGGCGCGGCCCGCGCCCCCGCCCGCCCCTACCGCCGCCCGGCCGGGCCCGGGGGGCGCGGCCCGCGCGCCGCGGGCGGGCGGGCCCGGGCGGCGCGCTTACCCGCTTTTCCCGCTTATTCAACGCGACGGGCTTCAAAGTTCAATTGTTCCGCGAGGGTACATCAGTCGTATTACCTGAAGCCATGTCGCTCCCACCTGGGCAAAACCCGAAACACATACTGACGCGCGCAGACAGTCGTGAATCAGTCCGCTGCCGTCAAACCGCGAGACTCGCTATAAGTTATGTACACACGACCGCGATTCTTGGCTCAGTCCTGGACTGGCTTCGGCGGCTTCATTCGCGACATGGAGGCGGCAGCGACGACAGCAGCGATCGCAGAGCTCAGGAGCACCGAGAGCTTTGGCACCGTCACCATCGATGCGGGCAGCGCGACCTCGGTGAGCAGCAGGCACATGGTGAAGCCAATGCCACCGAGGAGCCCCACGGCGCCGAGGTGCGTCGCCTTCATTCCCTCGGGCATCGCGGCGATACCGAGCTTGTCGGCGAGCCACGTGGACCCGACGATGCCAAGTGGCTTCCCAATGAGCAGACCGGCTGCGATGCCGCGCGCCGCCGCCGTCGAGGCAAGTGCGGTCGCCGCGGGAACGACCGCCGCGGCGCCACCGCCCACGCGCACGGCCGTGTTGGCGAGGGCGAAGGCCGGCATGATGAAGAACGCCGAGAAGGGAGCGATGCGGCGGATAGCGCGGTTGGCGAAGCGCTCGGGCGCCGAACCGTCGGTGGACTTGACATACGTCTTCGTCGAGACACATAGGGCCGCGAGTACACCGGCCACGTCCGAGTTGACGCCGGCGCGGAGGAGGCACCACCAGAGGCCGAAACCGCCGAGGCCAAAGACGCGCAGGTCGGACAGGCCGCTGCGGCCGAGCACTCCGAGCACGCCCAGGATGGCAGCGGCGCCACCCAAGAAGGGCAAGGCGACGTTGTGGGCAAAGCACGTGGCGAGGACGAGGATTGCACCGAGGTCGTCGACGGTGGCGAGGGTGAGGAGGAAGGCGGAGGCGGATGCGGGCATCACCGAACGGAAGAAGCCCAATACGCCCATCGCGAACGCGATGTCGGTCGCCATCGGCACCGTGAGGGCAGCCATCGCACCTGCCGGCCAGCGCATCAACTTCTGGACGATCAGGTACATTGCCATCGGGGTCACCATGCCGCCACACGCGGCGATGCACGGGAGCACAGCCTTGCGCACTGAGTTGAGCGCGCCGATGCGAAACTGCAGCTTGATCTCGAGGCCGACCACGAAGAAGAAGATGGCCATCAGCCCCTCGTTCACCCATCCCCGAACGGAGAGATGGTGCCCGGCGACCGCTGGGCCGATCTGAGTGGACCACAGCCCGAGCCACCAGGCGCTTGTCGCGCCACAGTTGGCGAGAGTGAGCGATATGGCGGTCGCGGCCATCAGGACGAGGCCGGGAACCGTGCCCTGCTCGACGACATGGTACGTCTTCTCCAGCCACTCTGGCAGCGGAGCGACCGACCGCGCTGTCACAGCCAGTGCGGCAGTGTCCGCCTCACTCACACGTCCTTCTTCAGCGGCGGAGGCGCTTATCTGGCGGCCTCTGGCGGTTCCTCGAGCGTCTGCAACCTTTCGCAAGGGGGTTAGAGTGCGACGGCCGTGGGTGCCTTTACGCGTAGGCGTGGATGGCGCCGATTTCTTCATTGAGGCGTCGGAGCCCTCTGCATCCGAGGCAAAGCGTGGGCCCGCGAAGCGTGGCAGAAGTAGTGCACGCCCGGCGACTTCGAGAGCGGCAGCGGGCGTGCATAGGCCCAGTGCAAGGGGGAGAACAAGAGTCAACGCGCTTGGCCGTGTTGGCGCCATTCCCTCAATATGCACTTATCTCCAATCGTGCAAAATTATGATTAGAGATCACGATCTCGTTATCGCACTTGATGAACCCATGTTCGGAGGTCGGAACCGTCGCCAAGCGTTGCGCCGCACGGCTTCCGACCACGAAAATTGCATGGAGCATGGGCTGCGCGCCACCTCGCTCTCGGATTGCACACGCGTGCCTGGTCCGTGTGGGCCGTCCTGGCTCCTGCCTCCTCTCGCCACACTCGCGCTCTCTGGCTCTCCTCTCGTGCACCGCGCGTATCTCCGGGGATAGGCACCGGCGACTGGAGTGGAGCACCACAACGTAGACTACAGGACTCCCGCTCCTTCAAGCGTCCGTCTTCTCCTCCTGCGGCGTCAGCTCGGCGGCCGCGAGGGCCTTCTCGGCGGCCGCGAGGCGCTCCTCCGCCATCCGCTGCGCGCGCGCCGCGTTTGCCTCGAGCTGCTTGCGCTTCATCGCGAGGATCGACTGCTCTGCCTTGAGCATCTGCAGCCGGTTCTCTGCCTCGGCGATCTGGTTGCCGAGCAGCGCCTCAGACGTCGACTGGACGTCTAACGGCGAGCCATCCGCAGGCGCGGGCATCGCCGGCTCGTCCCACGCGAGCTCCGCCGGGTACTCGCTCAGCACCGCCGCGTTCCTCGCTCCGGAGATCTGCTCGGCGAACTTGGCTGCATTCGCTGAGGGCTCGCCTAGCTCGCTCACGAGTGACTCTCGTAGCGCAGCTTTCTCAGCGTCGGAGAGGGTGTCGGGCGCGCTGGCACCCTTGGCGCGCGCCGCTGCGTACTCGGACAGCGGTGGGATGTCGGTGAGCGAGCTGCCGCCACCGCTGCTGCTGCTGCTGCTGCTGCTGCTGCTCCCGCCGCTCGCACTGGCTGCTGCTGCTGCTGCTGCTGGCGGGACGTCGCCCCACTTTGTTTCGTCTAACCACGCGGGCGGCGGCGGCGGCGGAGATTTGAAGGCCTCGGTGACCGAGGCTGCGGCTGTCTTCGCCTTGGCGAGCGTCTCCTCGGCGAGCTCCGACTCGAGAGCCGCTTGGAACTGGTTCTTGGCTTGCTGCCCTAGCTGCTGCCACTGGCCAAGAAACGCGCCCGCCTCCCGCGACAGGCGAAAGAGCTCCTTCGGACCCAGCAGCACCCACGCGATCGCGCCGATGACAATCACCTCTGGCGCGCCCAGGTTGAGAAAGCCGCCTCCCGGCCCGCCGCCGCCAAACATGGCGACTGCGCCGGTGCGACGCGGCCGAGCGGCAACGGCGGATCGCCTTGACGGAGGGTTGTGGAAGTGGCGCACGACTGCCGCGAGCGGCGGCAGCGGCTTGCACGCGAGGGCCGACAAGGTCGTGGGCTGCAGCGCGAACAGCGCGAATGCGAGTGCTCGTGTCACCATCGGCCGGCGCGGAGAGGAGTGATCTGGCTGATCTGGAAACAGAGAAGGAGTTTGGAACCTTTTCTCGCGGAGAAGTGCGCGCCAACGGGCAGGCGCCTCAGAGAAACGGTACTTGACTTGACTTGACTTGCCTGTCCTCGTGAAGAGACTTGTTGCTCGCGGTGGTGTGAGCCACATCTGCAAGCTCGCTCAGAAAAATCATTCCAGAGGATGAGGCTCTACCTCATCATTCTCACACATTTCGGTGCCCACGCGCTGTCCCTCGGCTCCCTCGAGCGCGGCGAGCTGCTAAAGGGCACGATTGTTGGCTATCATCGCAATGAGCAGACGGGTAAGTTCAAACTCTTCGTGCGCGTGCCCGTGGAGCGTCCTGGCCGCGCTGGGCAGATGAAGCCCACGGTGGATGCTTATTTAGATGTGCCGCCGGCACACCCGCTGCGCAGCAAACCGGAGACATCGCTCGGAAAGCCGCTCACAGTGCGCGTCGTCAAGGCGCAGCCAGAGGCGGGGCGGCTGCGCGTGTCATTGTCAAAGCCTCGTTCCACGCTCACACCTTCGACTTTGCCGGGCCTGGAGCGGTTCTCGCGGCGCGCTCGCAACCGACGCGCGCGAAAAGGGATTTGGTACCGGCATCGCCTCGAGGACCTGAGCATTGGCACACAGCTCAATGCCACCGTCTTGAGCGTCCATCCGTTCGGCGCCATCGTCGAGGTCGGCGTCACGCGCGCTGGCGCTGGCGGCACACGCGCTCCGGTGGACGCGCTGCTGCCAGCCGACCAGCTGCCGGTGGGTGCGACGGCCGCCACCTTCCTCGTGCCGGGCCGCACTATTGGCGTGCGGGTGCTCCGCCCTAGCCCAGGCTCGGGTCGGCTGCTGCTTACCGCGGTCCCTGTCGCAAGTACCGCCTCGCTTGAGACGATGCTCGAGCAGCGCGCGCTGGCGAGGCGGCGCGCGGACCGGCGACCCAGTCTCAAGGAGCTCGCGGCGCAGCCAGGCATAGAGCGCGAGGGCGTTGTCGTCAAGGTCGCCTCGTACGGCGTCGTCGTCAACGTGGGGGCGCGCCGTCCCGGGCTCGTGCACATCTCGAAGCTGCAGTCGGGCAACGGGCGCAAAGGCGCGTTCATCGAGCGCGTGGAGGCCGTGTGCGAGGTGGGCGACCGCGTGGTGGTGCAGGTACTCCCCAGGTCGACAGCGCAGCGCCTCTCGCTCCGTCTGATCCGCGTCTTCCCACGCGATGAATCTGAGAGGGCGCAAGCACTGGCCTTGCTCCGGCGTGATGAAACTCTGGATCCGCGGTTCGCACGCTTCGAAGATGCGGAGATTGGGGGGGGATTTGTGAGCGCGGCCGAGGCGGCGCTTGCTGTGGACGAGGCGGCGGCCTGGGCGGCGTACGAGACGCAGGCGGACGAGGAGGAGGAGGACGACGAGGACGACGAGGAGGACTTTGAGGCCGAGGAGGACGAGGATCCGTGGGCGTGGGCGGCTGCGTCAGCAGAGGGGCCACGAGGGGCAGCGTCGCAGGCGCCGCTGGAGGATGAGGATCCGTGGGCGTGGGCGGCTGCGTCAGCAGAGGGGCCACGAGGGGCAGCGTCGCAGGCGCCGCTGGAGGATGAGGATCCTTGGGCGTGGGCGGCTGCGTCAGCAGAGGGGCCACAAGGGGCAGCGTCGCAGGCGCCGCTGGAGGATGAGGATCCGTGGGCGTGGGCGGCTGCGTCAGCAGAGGGGCCACAAGGGGCAGCGTCGCAGGCGCCGATGGAGGATGAGGATCCTTGGGCGTGGGCGGCTGCGGACATTGCTGCGGATTCGTCGGCGGATGACAGTAACCAGGTCATCGAGGATCAGGTGGTCGAAGACAGCGCGGAGGCGCCCAACTTCGACCAGTCCTACTTTGAGGACAAGTACGACCTTGATACCTATTAGCGTAGAGCTCCGTAACGTTGTCCGGTGACTTCAAATTCAATTTCGGAAATTCACCCGGGCCAGGGCGGGAAGGTACGCAGTGCACCGACTCGTCTCGACCCATAGCGTGAAGCGGGCCCGCATCGGCGGTGAGTCGTAAGTTAGTCGTAAGACAATCCGAGAGGTCCGCTGAGCACACAAAATCACACGAATACAATACGGAGATTACGTACCGGTAGACTTAGTGACGAAACCCACTTGTTGCCTAATAAATAGATGACTTCGAAACTTAGCGAGGTCAGTGACGAAACTTCGACGAACCTTTTCCCGCACTTTCAGTGTCAGACACTCCAGTGTGACACGTCGACTCTCAAACCTCGGCTCGGGGGGTGGGTCGGATTTTGGTCCGACCTCGGGGTTGACCTCGGAGGTCAGCTAGGGGGTCGGACCAAGGGGGGTGTTTTCCCGAAAACGACACTGGATTTCCTGGACTCGCGTCAGACCCGACCCGACCTGACCCGACCTCGACCTCGGAGCCCAATTTTCATATCGTATCCCCCGACCCGACCCCCTCCGACCCGACCCCATACTAGAGAGTGGAGACGCGCCGTGTTGGGCGCTTATCATATCGTATCTCGGTAGCCCTCGAATCCACGCCTTCCTAATAAAACTAAGACGAGACGTGCCCATCTTAAAGGGTTCAAATAAAAGATCAAATGATGAGATCTTGAATTCCCTTCCTTGCTGGTTCACGTGTGATGATGAGACGTAAGGGTGTGGTCCCTGTGGAACAGGAACCGAGGAAGGCAAGGCGGACGGTTGAACTCGACCTGGTCGACCAGTTTTGGGTTTTTTGGTTTGGGCCACGGTGGGTCCGAATCACGGATGTGTTAGTCCACCGCGCCTCGCCAGGGGGAGTTATAGCCACCCGATGGGTTGACAAAATTTCACTCAGTACTCTCAGAGCTGTCCTTTTTCCTGTGCCTATACAACCGCCAACATTCATGGAGCGCACGCTCTCAAAGGCGCGGTTGACCGGCGGTGAGCGCGAACGCACGCTGGCGCACGCCGCTCGCACGAGCGTCCTCGTATCGGGAGCCAACGAGCACGGCGCGCTCTGCCTTCCTCATACGGATGCAGTCGAGGTGCCAACGCGGCTGCTGGCCCTCCGCTCGCAATTCGTGCGGTGCGTCGGCGCAGGCGACGGTTGGAGCGTGTGCGGCACGAGCGCAGGTCTTCTGGCCGCGTGGGGTGCCGGTGAGCTCCCCTTGCCCATCGGCCACATCTCGAGCGGCTGCACGGCGCTGGCGTGTGATGGGTCGCGCGTTCACTTCCTCACGGACGAGGGTGAGGTCTTCTCGTGGATCTTCTCGACGGAGCACCTCGCGCCACCGCCGCAGCGCGTCGCGCTCCCCACCGACATCCATCAGATTGCCTGCGGCGCCGAGCATGTGCTCGCCCTCTCAGACGGCGGCTCCGTCTTTTCTTGGGGGCATGGCTCGGAGGGGCAGCTCGGCCGGCCGTTGCCTGCCGGCAGCAGCGGCACGGACCCGAGCCCGCGCCGCGTGGACGGGCTGCCGCCAGCCGGCATCGCAAGCATCGCGTGCGGCGGTGCACACTCGATGCTCCTCACTCCTTCAGGCGAGCTCCTAGGCTGCGGCCCGACCTCCGTGCTCGCAGGCGCGGCTCCGGTCCTCGGTGCCCCGAGATTCATCGAGATTGCGGGCCCGTGGCAAGGTGAGGAGCCCGCTGGCCTATCGGCCGTCGCGTGTGGGCGCGCGCACACCCTCGCGCTCAGCCAGGGGGGCAAGCTCTATTCGTTCGGGGAGGGCACCAACGGCCAGCTAGGCCACGGCGGCGGCGGCGGCGGCGGCGGCGGCGGCGGCGGGCGCGCGGCACGCCCGATGCGCGTCGGTGGCGCTCTCGCGACGAACGTGGTCGAGCGCGTGTGGGCGTCTCCCCTGTGCGACGTGTCGTTTGCGAGCGCACGCATCGCCGTCACCACCGATCGATGGAGTGCGACAGAAACGGGCGGCGACGGCGACGGCGGCGGCAACGGCGGCGACGGCGGCGACGGCGACGACGGCGGCGACAAGCCAAGGGAGACGCTGGCATCCTTCATGTGGGGAACACTGCCAAGCGCCGCCTCGGGCGCGGTCGTGCGTACCCCCGACGAGATCCTCGAGCTCCGAGGGCAGGCGTTGATGCAGATGGTCGCGGCGCCGGCCCACTGCCTCGCGCTGCTCGCTGCGGGGGATGTGTACGCGTGGGGCTCCGATGCATTCGGTGGCAGCGGCAGTGGCAGCGGCAGTGCCAGCGGCCGCGGCGGTGCAATGGGCCTGCAGCTGCTGGGGCCGCAGCCGTCGCTGCTTCATCACGCGGCCCTCGATCGCCATCACGTGACCTCCCTCGCCTGCGGCGACGGCCCTCACGTGCTCGCCCTCACCGCCGCCAGCGAGGGCGGCCGTGTCATCGTGTGGGGGCGTAACGAACGCGCCGAGTTGGGCATTGGGCAGGGCGAGCTAGCGACGTGCGCGCCGCGCTTGCTCACCAACGGTGCTCTCGCCGGTCGCAAGGAGCCTCTGCTGCACATCGCGGCGGGAGCGCACTTCTCGTTGGCATGCGGCAGGCGGGCTGATGACATCTTCGGGTGGGGCGAGAATGTGCGGCAGCAGCTGGGGCGGCCGGCGCCGCGCCGCAGCTGTGTCGTCGGCGGCGAGGCGGCGGACGAGGCGACGGGGGAGGGGGAGGGTGCCGACGGTCTCATCTGGACCCCCCGGCGACTCGCGCCCGTTGGTCCGCCGGACGCGCTGGTCGCCCTGTTGACCGCGGGATTCCAGCATGCAGGCGCTCTGCTCCTGCCCGCCGCCGCGTCGGGCGCCGCCGCGGGCACCGAGGGCGCCGTCGTGGGCGCCACTGGCGCCGTCGTGGGCGGTGGCGTGCTGTGGGGCGCTGGGGACTTTGGGGCGCTTGGGCGTGGCGGCGGCGACGTGGCCGATCACGCCGACGCGGCGCCGTGTCATCACGGCAGCCTGAGCGGCGGTCGTGAGGCACTGCTATCCCATCTCTCTTGCGGCCGTGAGACCAGCGCCGCCATCGACGTTCACGGGCAGGTTCATCTGTGGGGAAGGTTCTGGGGCGCCGCGGGCGCCGCGCGCCCAGTGACAGAGGCGAGGGCCCTCAGTATGAGCGAGCTCGAGCGCGCTGTGCGGGGCGGGCCACTGAGCGGCGGACCACTTGCAGTTCGCTCCCTGTGCTGCAGTGGCCGACGCATGATGATCTCTCTCGGCCACGCCCCCTGCGCGGGCGCCGCGCCCCTTGCTGACCCGAGTGCCATGGTGGTGTGCAGCGGTCAGTTTGGGGGGGCGCTGGCGCCGCTTCGGGCTCTCGAGGGCCTCGCGGTGTGCTCAATGCAAGCGAGCGCCGATACGGCGCTACTCACGACTCTGGACGGGCGGTGCTTTGAAGTGAGCCTCGGTGGTGTGCGTGAAGCCGATGGCACGACCGTCGAGGAGGTCGCGCTGCCCCCAGGCGTGCGCGCCATCGGCGTCGCGGCGGGCCGCACGCAGTGTGCGGTGCTCGTTGTGGGGGCTCTGTCGGCCGCCGAGACGGCGCGCGTGACGGCGCGCGCCCCGTTGGCCGTGACGGGAGCCTCCGGCAACGTCCCCGGGCATGGCGCGGGCCTCGCCATGCCAGCGATGGGGACGACGGCGACCGATCCGGAGCTCGAGGCGAGATTCCAACAGAGCCTCACCCTCGGAGGCAGCCGCCCCGGGACTGCAGGCAGCCGACCCGGGACCGCAGGCAGCCGGCCGTGCTGGCTCGAGTGACAGTCACAATCGACAGCTTGAGCGTGCCTGCAGAACCGAACGCACTAAACTGTAGTATGTGAGGTGTCCTACCTATCAGCGGGGTTTTCGCAAACTAAGTAACTATACCTATCAGCGGAGAGGAGAGGCGGAGTTTCCGGAGAGAGCGACCGCGCACACCTAGACCTACAGCTACACGCCCATGGGCGACAATCATTGCGGGTTCATTGGGAGTATTAACAGGTGGGAGGCGAAGCGAAGGGTGTTCAGGTACAAGAGAATGAAACGAGCTCACGTCCGAGAATGAAACTGCAAACTCGTGGTCGTGCTGCTACAGCCCTACATATGTAAAGGGCCTACAGCTACACATGTATTCACGATGTTACATCATGTTCAACATGATCGGATAAATGTAACCATTAAACCAACCGTGAACGGTACAGCTGGATTCATAACGGGTAGCTAATACGAGGAACAGCGGTCCCAGAGCCCGTATTTCCAACAAGTACCAACTCTGTACATACATGTAGTAGAAAGGATGAAGTTTGGGGGATTGACGCCTTTTCGGCTACGGAAGTTTCGGCTCGAGTGACGCCGCGCCCCCGGCTGCAGCGCCAGTCGCCCTTGTCGCTCTCGCGCTATACGCTTTTTGAACGATGGGATGCGCCGTAAGCAAGTCCGGCGATAAAGAGATCGAGTACAATGTCGAGGAGCAGGACCTTATTTCACTCCCGTTTGCTTCGATCCCTAAGAACGTGTCGAAGATCACTTGTGCCAACAACAAGATCAAGGAGCTGCCGGCAGAGCTCAGCACCTTGAGGACGCTCAAGGAGATTGACGCGAGCACCAACGCGCTCACCACGATCCCCGCGGACTTCTCCACAAGTGAGTCAATCGAGGTGCGCGCGCTATCTTCCGGCCTCTGTCGTGTAGTGATTCTGCACTCCTCTCTTGCTCCCTCCTCTCTCTCACACGCACACCAACGCGCGTTTGCTGATCGCAGAAGCTGCTGCTGTTCGCCAACAAGATCAAGGAGCTGCCGGCCACACTCCCTCCGAACCTGACCGAGCTCAATCTCTTCAACAACCAGATAAAGAAGCTGCCCCCCTCGATCGGCGATCTCGCCAAGTTGGAGGAGGTCAACATCGCGGCGAATAAGCTGATGATGACGACGGACGCGATGTTCGTGAAATGGTCGGCGGTGACGGTGCTCAACCTGTACGACAATAACCTGGTGCGCTTTGGCAGCCTCGTGAACTGCGTCTCTCTCACCGAGCTACGGCTGAGTGGCAACGCGATAGAAGCGATGCCCACGCTCAGCTCGCACCCGTCGCTCAAGATCTTTGAAATGCACAAGAACCGCGTCTCGGTGATCCCCGATGGATACTTCGAGGCGACGCCCTCGCTTGAGCGTCTCTCCCTCTGGGGCAACATGCTAACGGCCGTGCCGACCTCACTACTCTCCTGCGCCGGCTTGCTCGGTGTGCAGCTGCAAGAGAACAAGATCGAAGCCTTGCCAGGCGGTCCGTATCCGCCCAGGCTCGAAACTCTCTTCCTGCACGACAATCTCCTGACGACGCTGCCTCAGGGGCTCAAAAGATGTTTTGCCCTGAAGCGCGTCAACATTGCCAAGCTCAACCTAGACGAGGCGGGCACTGACGTGGCTGAGGCCATGAAGGCCCTTTGCATTCAACCAGGCACTTCAGGCATCTTTTGGGATAAGAGCGGTGTGCAGCACAAGTCGGCGTGATGAACTTGTGCGGCGGCATCGGGCGAGGCGACCGGTCCTCCAGCGGGGCGAGAGATGGGCCCATGGTGCTCTGATTAACAAAATGCACTGGAGGTGATGCACGCTGCACAACGTCCGCTTAACCTTGAGATACCAACAGCCGTCGACAGCCCGGTATATACCCGGTATCGGCCGATACTGTCCCCGGGGTGTGCACACGGTACGTGTACAACATGGCTCATGGGTGTGGGCCGGCATGCCCGATGCGTTTATGGTTTAATCGCGGTCGAAATCGCGGCATCGATCACGTGTTACCCTGTTACCGCATACCGGATGGCCGGATCGCATGTTACTCGTGATAACGTTAATCGTATAAATGTTATAAATGAATTCATCGAATGAATTCATGATCGTACTTGTGCGGGTGTGACGCTGTGAAACATTGTGGGTACCCGGAACCCGCCCGCCCCCCGTGCGCCCGCCCGTCCCCGCGATCCCGCAGCTCGACTGTCTCCCTGCCGCCCGCCCCTGAGCCCCAGCCCAGCGCCGCCGCCCGGCCGATCACCGCGGCATCACGAGCGCCGGGGGGACCGCGCGGACGAGAAACTGACCCTGACTGACCGCGACTGATCACGCCGATTCCACGCGGTCGACGGTACACTGCCCAGCCGAGCGCACCCGCGTATACGGAATACTGTGCGCACGTCACGCTCTCTACCGCCACACGCCGCAGCGCAGCCCCCCTGCCCAAAGCCAAATGGACGAATGCCTAGAAATCTAATGAGATGCTAATCGGAAATCGCCCGGGTCGCGTAACTTAAGGTCCGCTTTCGCGTCGGTCGTGCATCTCTTAGTTACATGCGGCAGCGGCTCGTCACGTGCCCCATTCCTACGCGGTGCAGCGCCTTCTCTACCGGCTTTCTCGTCTTAATCGTAGTCCTCGTAGTGAGATGAATCGTGATCATCGCCGTGCTCGCTATAATCCTTGGGGTGGTCATCGACCTCCTCCTTCTCCTCTAATGCGACCTTGACACCGTTAGAGTTCAGCCACGTGGCGACTGCGGGAGCGAGAGTCGGGTGCGCGCGGCGCCTCTCAGCAGCGGTGGGTTCGTTTGAGATTGTGCGTCGTCTCGAGCGAGGGGAGCCGTCTCGATTACGGTGGCGCGACTCACTGGCATCGAGAGTGAAGTCCTCCTTCTTGCGTGGCATCGTGTAGAGACCTCGAGTAGATACCGGGCTGGATATCGCGGCCGGATCGAGGAGCACTAGACCCGGAACGGGCGGCTTCTTGCCGTCCACAGTCGGTGGCATCAAGGGCGGCGTGGCGTACGAGGCGCTGTAGGCGAAGACCACAGGCTGGCCCGTTGCCTCAAATGCTGCCTTCGAAAACTTTTGGAAGAAGGATGAGGCGGCGACTGGCATGCGGAAGAGGCCGAGCACAATGGGATGCGTGCTCTTCTTGGCGAGCGCCGTCAGGTCTTCCGTCGAATTGAGCTGCTGCAACTTGAAGCCACTGATCTTGGCTACATATGCGAGAATGCCATCAGCATCGCGAGGACCAATGTAGTCCTCGGCCACACCATTCTTGAAAAGCTTGATCGTCGGATAGCCGCTAACTTCATATTTGGATGCAAGGTCCTCTTCAACGGTGGCGTCCACCTTCGCCAGAGGCACCGGCACTGGCAGCTTCTTGGACTTGGCCGCAGCCTTCGACCACGCCGGGGCGAGTTGCTTGCAGTGTCCACACCACGGAGCGTAGAACTCTACCAGGGCGAGCGGCGACTGTTTGATAAATGAGTCAAAATTGTCCGCTGTCAGCACGACGACGTCCTCCTCTTCCGGAAAAGCCGCCACTGCGGCGCAGAAGGCCAAGAGCGCGCGAGCAAAGCGTCGAGACATCCTCCTTCGAAGACCCTACACCCTGTGAACGTTAACACGACAGACGCGACAACCGGTGCTACGGCACTGTTACTACCCTGTGTGAAAGACCACATTCGCATTCACAGGTCAAGAGTCTGATTAAAACACCAAGGACACGGACCGGTGTGAAAGTTTGTCTTTTGTCTCGCCTGACCGGGTACCGGGTACCTAACGAGGCAGGCGACCATCGCGCATCGGGCGGCTAGAACTCCGCAACTCCCCCTGGCGATCTCCAAGCACTTGGGGGCGGGGGATCATTCGCAACCCCCCTGTGATGTTGAAGCAACAACTGCTATAACTGCTATAACGACCCATACGGCCCGGCCCGGGGTTCATCTCACATCTGTGCATGATGACACCCCCACCCCCGCCCCCCTCCAGACACCTCGAGCCCCCCCTTTTCCGAAGGGGAAGTCGGGAGTATGTAGTGCAGACACACCGTCGCCGGGCGGGGCGCCCTTAATTAATCGTTCGAAACCGAACGCCGCCTTAGCCCTTCCGGGCCGGCTTAACTTCAACTTGTTCATCTGGTCCAGCTGCATCTTTGTAACGGCGCGCCGTTAGAATGGTATAAGGACATGCGGATTGCACCGTGCATGCCACGCGCTATCTCTTAGGCTTTCGTGGGATGCCTCAGCCACAATTTCAATCGATCAGCCATCCCCATCCCACGAGTATTCGGTCACGTGCTCCCACGGGGCCTCCCGGTCCTTTTTCACGCGAACCGCTACCGAGTAGGCCGGGCAGTGAGTAGACGCATCGACGGTGCAGGTGCACTCGATGAGCGCCGCGGCGGGCAGCGAGAGAGGTTGTTCGAGGAGGCGTACGTACGTGCACGTCCATGTGGTACGCTCGCGCCACGAGTCCACCACATTCTCCGCGTCGCATTGTACCTGTACGTGGAAGTGCAGAGCCTCGAAGCCATCCGTAGCAATCTATGATGATCAAAGGCAGTCAGTGGCAATCGGCAGTCCTCACCTGCAGGTGCATGTGTAGACCCTCGAAGCCGCCCGCACAGACCGTCTCAAACGTAATGACGCGCGTGCTCACCGGTGGCATGTACTCGTTGAACTCGAGCCACTCCATGGGCTGAGGCGCGGCGAGCATGTGCTCCGCAGGGAATCCGCGCACAGCGTAGAGCTTGTGAGGCTTGGGCGCCGAGCGTCCAGTGTTCTCAAACATCAGGAGCCGCTCGACGATGCACATATTGACGGCACTGGTGGGTGCGAGGAGCGTGCCCGCCGCCTCGGGAAGGACACGGCACGCACCTGATGAGAAAGGCGTGCGCTCAGAGACCTTCAGAAGCACTCAGGCCGAATCCCAAGCGCAAGGCACGTACGTCCGGCGAGCCCCTCGCGCCCGCGCAGCTCGTTGATGGCGTTGATCACGCCCTCCGCACTCGCCACATTGCCGAGGATCTCATGGACGATCAGGTCCATCCCAGCCGGCAACGCGGTCGTGTTCGACAGGCCACGATACAGCTCGACTACCCTCGCAGCCTGTGGCGCGCCAACGCTGCCCCCTCGAGCATTGCCTGCGCCGACGACGATCTGAATCAACGGTCGCGTGACCCCATCAGCACCCGTCAAAGTGCCCTCATCCGCGTCCATATTGGGGTCTTCGAGGCCGGAGCGCTGGCTGAGCGCCGCAGGTGCCACCAACGCGCCCGCGACGAGGCTGAGCTCCTGGAAGCTGAGCTTCGTCGGCTGCAGCTCGAGATCGAGATCGAGAGAGCATGCACTCATCAGAAGTACTCAATGGGCATTCAGGGCAATCCGTGGCCATCGGCAGTCCTCACATGCAGCTCGAGGCCGAGCCGCCGGAGCATCTGATGGTAGGAGTCCACTTCGTCCGTCCGACGGCGCAGCCGATCCTCGCGATCTCGCCGATCGTCCGGCCGATCTCGCTGATCTCGACGATCTCGCTGATCTCGCTGATCTCGCCGATCGTTCGACCGACGGCTGGACGTGCACTTAGCGAAGGAGGAGCCCCGGTCCGCCCCTCCACCCCCTCCCCCCTTCTCATACGGTCGCACGCGCCAGTCGAACGCACATGCCTCTCGGCGCACGAGCTCCGCCGCGAGATCGTTCGACTCCATCGAGTGCTCAATGCATGCGACAAACTGGGCGCCTGCGTGGAGGGCCATGCGGCCGAGGAGCAAAAAGGGACCCGATCCGACATCCAGCACGCGCGCCCCAGCGGGAAGACGCCCCACCGCACGATTAATGGCACGTGTGTAAGCCCGAGTGCGCACAACGTCCTCGGCCATGCGCCGCTGCGTTGTCATCGAATACGACTCATTCTTCTCGAGAACGTCCCGGCCGGAGCGCGGGATCTCGTACATGTTGACACAGAGGGGAGGGCGTATGGCCGCCCACCGGTCTTGCTCGTCCTCGTAAAAGCCTCGCAGCTCCTTGCGCAGATCGAGGCCCAGATCGCGATCTCGACTCACGTCAGGGGGGCTGCGTGCCCACAGCGTCGCCTCGAGCCAGAGCAGCCGGCGCACCTGCATGCGACGAGGGTGGCGATCAGCATGCAATCAGAGATGCAATCAGAGATGCAATCAGAGATGCAATCAGAGTCGGCTCGAGCCAATGCAGCCGGCGCACATCGAGCCCAAGACGGCGCGAGACGAGCATGTCTGCCTCGCTCGGCCGATCACTGAGGGGTCGCTCGGTCGGCCACTCGCTCGATCGATCCACCGGATGCTCGGCGCCTGAGGCGACGGCAGGGCGGCCACTGGATGGCGGCAGCGTCGGCGGTCGCGTCGGTGGCGGCGGCTGTGCCGGCAGCGGCTGCGCCGGTAGCGGCATCGGCTGCTCGCTGCCACTGAGCTTGCAGTCGGGCTCATCCGTCGCGGCTGCTGCCATCAGAGCGGACCCCTCCGGCGCGCGTGTGCACAGCATCACAACCCCGCCGAGGACGCCCGCATTCCCGGGTTGCCCGTACATGGAAGCGCTCAGGCACTCTCCCGGGTCGAGTTGACGCACTGTGAACCGTCTCTCGAGTGCGCTGCGCAAGTCGGCGCGTGCCCTCGAGTTTCGCTCCACGTGCCCGATGATGATCATGCCGGCAGGAGCGAGCGAGCATTCGAGCAGCTCGACGAAACGCCCGAGTTCCTCGGGGCAAGTGCGGCATGACTGGTGAACGCCGTACAGCACGTCCGAGGCGACCACGAGGCCGAAGCGCTCTTTCGGCCATGGGTCGCCTTCCGCCCAGCCATAATCGGCGACGCTGGTCGGTGCGGCAAGCGCGTGCTGCGCCATTACGTTGCGCCACGCCAGCTGCCGCATCCTCGGCTCGCGGTCAGAGACAACCACACTTCTGGCCAACTGCCGAGCCACCATGCCGCAAAAGGCAGTGCCACTCCCGATCTCAAGAACGTCGACGGAGCCCAGCAAACTACGGCACCGCCAGATCAAGCTTGCGACGAGCGTTGAGCTCGGCCACAGCGCGCATCCCGTCTCGTCCACCCCACCATCGTCGCCAATGCCGAGCTCGAGGTTGCCGTGTTTTGCACGATCAAGTGCCACGAGAGGCACGACCAAGCTGCCGACGAGATATGTGCGCAGCGTATTTCCGTCTGCGAGATCAACATCGGGTGCGTGGGTAGGGAAGAAGTTTGCAGCATGGACCAGCTGCGCCATGCTCTGCTTTCTCTTGGGTCGGGGTCCCGTCGGGGCGGGCCGGAGGAAGGCGCGTCGCCGACGGGCGTTTCCAAAAGGAATCCAGGCGGGAGACGGTCAAAAACACCGGGGGGGGACCCGGACACACGAGACAGACACACGAACCACACAAACCGAACCCCCTCAAAACCAACCCACCCACCGACTCGCGCGCCAGACGCACCGGTACCGGTACCGACGGTACATGTACCTCAAAAACACCGGGGAAGGACCAGCAGTCCTGGGGTTCCGTCCAGGGAACGCGAGCTGTAGTGACACTAGATACACACAAGGGGATACACAACTGGACTGAGTTTGCAGTTTGCATGCAGTATGCCAGTTTCGGGAAATTCACAAAGCGCAAGGCAAAGTCCCCGTAGGCCGCAGCTGGGCAAGGTCATGGGCACAGTGAGGGTCTGGCAAACGAGTATCGCATGACGTAGCGATGACGTAGCTCGAGCACGCAAAAAACAGACAAGTACACGTCGAGTCGTCAACGGGAATTCAACGGGAATTTCGTTTCGGGAGGCCCCCTTGGGAGGCCCGGGGGGCCTCGGCAACTGTTGTCACTGGTACTTATGTGAAAATATTCCATGCCCCTCCTCAACACCTAATCCTGCGTGCCCTACCAAGGCGGCCGAGCATTAACAGCCATATTTCACGGCGACGTGCTCGTTCTCCGTCCGCGGTGTCAGTCCACACACATGCCGGGCTTTGAGCTGAACATCGTCACCGCAGCGCCGCCGCCAAAGCTGAAACCAGCGCCGTCGTCGGCACCAGACTCAGCTGTCTCTACTAGGCCGCCGCAGCAGATTGAGCAGCAAGTTGCTGTCGCTCAAGTGTCGGCTGCAGCGCCGGCAGCTCCAAAAGTTACTAAGCGCAAGGCGTCGGCGTCGATTGATCCAGAACCTGCGGGCGGCGAGCCATCGGCAAGCAGCGCAGCGGCTACCACCGTGATAGAGAGTGTGATTCGGAAGCCGCCAGCCAAGAAGGCGCGGTATGCGTCGGCGCCGGCGTCCGCGACGGCGGTGGTCGTTCGCAAGGCAGACCCGACTCGCGCCGCGGCGCTGCCAGACACGCTAGCTTCCGACGCCAAGGTGCATGCGGCGACATTCAGCGCTACCACATTCTTGGAGCTGCCCCTCGATCGCTACCTGCAACGGCACCTCACCGAGCGCATGCAGATGGCGAGGCTCACGCCCGTGCAGCAGCATTCCATCCCGGCTTTGCTTGGCGGTGGCGACTTGCTCGTGCGCTCGCCGACGGGCTCGGGCAAGACCCTCGCGTACGCGGTGCCGATCGTGCAGTCGCTCGTGAGCCGCGGCGCCACGATCGTCACGCGCGCCGCCGGCACCTTTGCCATCGTGCTCGTGCCCACGCGCGAGCTGTGCCTACAGACACACGACGTGGTGCGTACACTCACGACTCCTTTCCCATGGCTGGTGACCTCAACCTTGATGGGTGGCGAGAATCGCAAGGCTGAGAAGGCGCGGCTGCGCAAGGGTGTCGCGCTCCTCGTGGGCACGCCTGGTCGCATCGCCGACCACGCGCAGACGACCGCCGCATGGAATTTCTCCTTATGTGCCCATCTGGTCTTGGATGAGGCCGATCGGTTGCTTGACCTAGGCTTCCAGCACTCGATCGATACGATCCTGCAGAAGGTCGAGGCGCAGCGGGACGCGGCCGTGGGACGGTACCAAGCAGTCCTGCTCTCGGCTACTCTCACCAAGGGTCTACGTGAGCTGGCGGGGCGCTCTCTGCGAGACTACGCCACGCTCACCCTTAACAAGGAGGGCGCGCGCTTCGTGACTGAGGGCGGGTTCGAGGAGGGCTTCGGAGCGGCCTCAAGTGATGCCACCGGCGCTGGCACAAGCACCGCCGCTGCCACCGCCACGGCGCCTGCTACCACCGTCGGCTGCACCGCCGCCGCCGCCGCCACAGATGCGGCTGTCAGCGGCAGTTCCGCCGCCAGCGCAGGCACGGAGGCCCTCGACGCCCCTTTGGGACTGGTGCAGTCGTATGCCTTCGTGCCAACGCGGCAGCGGCTGACGGCACTGCTCGCTCTGCTCCACTCCAAGTGCGTCCCCGCGCAGCAGCCGGGAGGGCGTGCGTGCAAGATGATCGTCTTCGTCTCCTCGTGCGACGGCGTCGACTTCCTCTACGAGCTGCTTGCGGCGGCGGGGCGCTGGCCCGATTTGCGAGAGGCGGCCATCAAGGCTGGGCACGCCAACGAGCACGATGAGCTCAACGGCGGCAATGGCATCTACTACGGGCGCTCGAACGCCGACGACGTCGGGCCGGTCGCCGATGAGGACGAGGAGGACGAGGAGGACGAGGAGGACGAGGGGGACTGGGAAGAAGGCTCCGATGGCGGCTTTCATCTGGTCGCCAAGCCCAGAGGCCGCAAGCGCGGCCGCGGCAGTGGCGGTGTCGCCGGCGGCGCCGGCGACAAGTCGGCGGCAGATCCGCACAGCTTCGCGTGCGCGCTGCTCGCGCAGACCGTGGTGGTGCGCCTGCACGGCAAGATGAAACAGAAAGATCGCACGCAAGCCTTCCATCGCTTTCGTGATCTGAGCTCCGGCGTGATGATCTGCACCGACGTGGCGGCGCGTGGCCTCAATCTGCAGGGCGTCCACTGGATTGTGCAGCACGACCTGCCGCAGGACGCCAAGGAGTACCTTCATCGCGCGGGGCGCACGGCACGCCTCGGGCAGGGCGGGCAGGCGGTGCTGCTGCTACACCCCTGCGAGGCCGCCTTCTTGCAGCTGCTCCGTCAGGCGGGCGTCCACCCGCGTGAGCTCCAATTCGCGTCGCTGCAGGCGGCCTTGTGCCCCGAGGGCTCTCGGCGCGACGTCTTCGTGCTTGAGGTGGCGCTGCAGAAGCAGCTCGAGGAGGCAGTCAAGGAGCGTGCTTTCCTTGAGCATGCGGCGATCGGCGCGTACCAGTCGTATCTGCGTGCGTATGCAGCCCATTCGAAGGTGGTCCAGCGGCTCGTGCACGTGGGCGGCCTCCACCTGGGCCATCTCGCCAAGAGCTTCGGGCTCAAGGATGTCCCGTCCACTCTCGCGGCCCAGCAGCACAAGCGCGCCGCAACCGCGCGCGCGCCCGCGACCGGGTACGCGGGCGCCGGCGCGCAGGCGACGAGGAAGAAGAAGCTCTCGCTGCAGGAACGCATGCGCAGGCAGCCGGCGAAGGGGGGTGCGGTGGGCAGCAGCTTCAAGATGTCCGAATTCGCAGCGGCCATGTAAAGAACATCGAGCGTGTCGTTGCTCCGTCGTCAGCGTGTCGTCGCTTCGTCGTCTGCGCATCGCTGTGCTGAAGAGTTGCTCGATGCCCAAAAGGCTTGCAAGAGGTCGGTGAGGCAATTAGTGAGGCAATCGAACGCATCAGCTCTGTGATACCTTTCACGCTCTGACCTCTGTAGCCTGGAGCCACTCCTTGCCACACTTGCGTTGTGCCTGGTTCCTTTTTGTTCGCGGCCGAATCGCGAAAAGGCGACCGGTGGGCTGGGCGCGCGCTTTTGACCATCGACCTCACGTGCCATGTGCGCGGGTCGGCGGTTGCGGTTAGTATTCTACCCTCCGGCGCCAATTATGAATTCAATTGATAAATTCGTTCACGACATACTGCACTGCACCCTCCGCAGTAAGCGTGTAAAGCGAGGTACGGTATATCGATAGACGTGCGTAGTGCGGTGGCTTCGACGGTAGCTATACGGGTGCACTCACACCGCCATCGGCACACCGCTCGACCTTGACACGTGTTCAGAATGAGAACAGCAAACATCATCACGGCACCCCGCGCGCGCCCTTGGCCGTGGCAGCACAGCCGTCAGCCGTAGCCATGCATCCGGCGCCCACGTGCGCCTCATAATATGAACATTAAATGGATCGGAAGCTCTAATCGCGCTCTTGCGCGCGCGTCTGCCGCCGGCCCGACACGCGCCTCAGTCGTCATTCCCGTCGTGGATGAGAGCCGCGTACGAAAAGGGGACGAACCTGTAGCCGTCGCCGTTATAAAACTTGTTCTGAAACTCGACCCATTGGAGCCGAAGCGCGTGGAGGAACGAGGAGAGGTTCTCCATGACCATGAGCACGCCCAGGTTCAGGAAGGTCCACGCGGAGAAGAGGAGCATGAGCACGAGGCCGTTGAACGGCATGGGCAGCTTGGCGGCGGGGAAGGCGTTCTCCTTCATCACCTTTTCCCAAAAGAGCTCGGAGAGCTGCGAGTGCGCGAGAGAGAGCGCCCACAGGCGCAGGTACGAGGCGGTGTTCGAGATCGAGCCGAGCACGAACTCGATCGTGTGGATCACTTGGTGCACGATCACCTCACCCAACTCGCCCTCCTCCTCTTCCGCGTGGCCCGCCTCGTCCCCATCCTCGCTGCCCTCCTTGGCGGTGGCAGCCCCCGTGGCGACGACCACCTCGCCCAGCGTGGCCGCCTTCTCGGCCTTCTCGGCCGCCTCTTTCTTCATGTCAAGGTAGAAGAGGAGGGGCTTCGGGATCAGAAGGAAGGGGACCGCCGTGACGGCAATGACGAGCAGGAAGAGCTGGAAGTGATCCTGCCCCTCGTAGAGCATGTCGGCCTCCGTGTACTTGCCCGGCGACATGAACATGGAGATGAGCACGTTGAGCAGTGAGGGTGGCTGCTTCTTCTCGGCCACCCAGTCGATGGACCACTTCTTGAGGATCATGTAGACGAGGTAGCCGAAGATGCCGAGGAAGAAGGTGATCTCGGGCACGTAGCCGAACCAGATGGAGCGGCGGTCTTTGAACTGGATGTGGTTGAACATCTGCAGAGTGATGCCGAGCGTCATCTGCGCTACGCCGAAGACGATGGACAACTTCATCTTGTACGAGTTGAAAAAGGTCATCTTGTTCGCGGCCATGTGCCACATCGGGTCGACCCCGAAAGGGTAGACGCTCTTGTCCCACTCGACGGAGACGGTGTGGCCGACGACGGTGCCATTAAACCACACCTCATGCTTGGCCTCCTGCCACGAAGACTTGAACAGGCCGAAGGGCACCGAAAAGGCCTCGTTGTACAGGAAGCCCACGTAGACGGCGAAGAGGCCGTTGAGCAGGATCACGTATCGGCCGCCAAAGACCATCTGGATGATGTCTTCGAGCTTGGCCTTGCCGAGCTTCTTCTCGTTGGCGATGAAGTAGAGCGCAACCAGGACAAGCAGCGAGCCATGTCCCACGTCGCCGAACATGATCGCAAACAGGAAGGGGAACAAGATGATGGCAAAGGCACCCGGGTTGACCTCGCGGTAGCGCGGGATCCCATACGTGTCAACGAGCCCCTGGAATCCGGAGGTGAAGCGGTTGGTGCGCAGGAAGGTGGGCGGCGTGTCTTTCGTCTCGAGCTCGTTGAGGATCGGGTTCATGTCGCCGCCCGCCTTGACCGCCGCCCCTTTGAGCGCGAGGCGGAGCTTGGGCACCTCGGCCGTCGGACACCACACCTCTCCCACGAAGACCTTGCGTTGCAGGTCGAACTGCAACATGTTGAGCGACGTGAGCGTGGCCCTCTCGCGCTTGACGACGCGCGCCCAGATGGCGAGCGACGCGCACATCTCGGCGAGCGTCTTCTTGCGCAGCGTGCTCGTGTGCAGCAGCAGCTCCCTCATCTCTACGAGCTGGACGCCTGTCTGCGCGACGAGAGCGTTCCTCTGGTCGCGCGATTCGGGGTACAGGTAGAGCGTGGCGCCAAAGTGGGTGCAGAGCTTCGTCACCTTGGCGTGAATTGAGCTGCCCGTGTAGAGCAGTAGGAACACGTTCTTGGGCATCATGGTCGGCTCGCCGTAGCGGCCGTCAGCGGGCATGCCCAGCAGCGGCTCCTCGATGGGCATGTCGCGCACCACACAGTTGCCGCGCGTGATGCGATGGACGGCGCGCACGAGCGCGGGCGTGAGAGCCCGCGGCAGCACGCCCGCCTGCACGCGAAGCAAGCTCTCCTCGTGCCCACTCGGGCCCTTGCCCGTCCCGAAGTCGGATGCGAGAAGGGGGGCTGCGAGCGTCGACACCTGGTCGTAAGAGGACTTCGTATCCCGCGTTTGCCCACGCGGTTTCGCGGGGGCGGCCTCCTCGAAGAGCTGGCCGCCGACGTTCAGCACGTGTATGTGCTCCTTGAGCGCATTGTGCGCCTTTCTCACCAGCAGCTCCTGCGTGCGCGACGCCTCCAGCTCAGTCTTCGCCGCCTTGAGTGCATCCTCGACCGCGTCGAGCCCCGGCAGCATCTCCACGCCGTCCTCGGGCAGGTCGTACTCGGGGGCGGGTAGGCCAACGTTCTCAAGCTGGTTGAAGAGCCATGTCACCTTGCGCGACATGTCGTCGCAGCGCTTGAGCTCCTCCGAGAAGGGTCGCTTGTAAACAGGTGTGTCGCCGTTCATGTCGCGGAACTGCACGAGGCCTGCCTCGCCCAGCTCAGTGACGACGATGCGCGCCATCTCATTGCGTTCGATCAGCTGGCACAGAGTCATCTCCTCCGAGCGCAGCATGTTTTTGTCGTGGGTCGCAAGAGGTGCGCACGCGTGACTGAAAACAATTTTTTGTTCACGATCACACAATAAAGGGGGTAGGTCAAGTCAAGTCAAGTCCCCTGCTGGCTTCCGGAGCACATTCGATATGCTTCCGCATGGTTGTCTGTTGTTTATGCATAGACTTGACTTGTACCTACCCCCTTAACTTAATCACACGCTCTCGTGTACAATTGTAATACGGTTCGTCGATTCCTGCGTTTATACGCAACAACCTGTGTATGCGCGAGGGGGGCGTACGCACCCGCATTGAACGAAACCTAAAAGGAGACACGAAACTCTCCCGCACCGCGTTTCCAATTCTCGCGCGGCTCGTGCGGACTCCTAGGCCGCGCAACACTTTGGGCACTTGCCGTGCCGACAGCGGTGCCCCTAGGGCCCCCGTCGGTGAGTCAGAATAGGATTTTATCAGAGGACGCCCCCAAGAGGATGAGTTCTGTGCGGAAGACGCCGCAACTGATAACTGCCCGCAAGTCACCGCCGAGTGCGTCTCCACCAGCTGCTGCATCATCGCGGCGCAGTGGAGGCAGCTCATCGAGAAGGGGAACGCAGCGATCGATAGTCGGGCGGCCGAGGGGAGGGCAAGACTTGCGCAGGGGTTCAGCAGACTCTGATGGGACGTCGGAAACAAATGTTGGAAATGCTACCGCTGAGGAGTTCATGTCTTCCCCAGAGCCGAGTATCTTGAGGCCGATTTCGGAGGAGCGCGAAAGCAAACCAACTCGGAGCCCAGTCGGCAGCCCGTCGCGCCGTCTTTCCTCGCCCGAGCGGAGGGAGATGCACGAGCTGCGGGAGAATCTAGAGACTGCCCGCGTTGAGGATGTCGACCGTGTGATGAGGCACATGGAAGACGTGCTGGCCGAGCGCGAGTATAAGCTGCGCCGCATCATCCAGCGTGAGAAAGATGACGAGGCTCACCAGCTCCTGATACTAGCCCGCAAGGAACAGCTCGAGCATGAGCGCGCGCGCAAGTTGTCCGAGGAGCGGGAGGGCCGAGCGGTGATGGACACAATTGCGATTGCGGAGCGGGAGCAACGCGAGGCGGTCAAAGCGGCAGTCACAGAGGCGACACGCAACCTGCAGACCCACTTCGCGATCGAGATGGATAGGCTTCAGAAGGAGCACATAAGGCATCTCGAAGCCGCCAAGGAGGAGAGCAAACGGCAGATTGCGATCGCGGTCTCCAAGGCGTTGGCAGCTGAGGTGGCAAGGCACGATGCTCAAGAACTCGAGCGCAAGAAGCATGCCAAAGATGAGACCAAGGCCTTGCGCCAAGCCCTTGAGGAGGCTCAGGAAGAGGTGCAACGAGCGCTTGAGCGACGAGCGGAGGCCGAGGGACGCGCCAAGCTGCAGGTCACACGGGCCACCGAGCTGATCGCCGTCAACGAAGCGAGGGCCGAGGCGACGCGAGTGCACTCGGAGTACCTCGAAGAGGTGATTGCGCGCATGGATGTGGAGCGGGACATTGCGATGCGCCGGTGGAAGGAGATGGCCGAGAAGGAGTCCGAAGTGGCCAAGATGCAGGCCGCAGTGGAGATTGCAAAGGAAAAGGCAGCACGCTCAGTCCTGATCGAGGAGTTGCGCTCGCAGATCAGGGATCAAGCACTCCAGATCGAGCTGTGCAAGGCTGAGGTAGCCGAAGCGCATGTGGTCGCCGCCGCCGCTGAGGCCCACACTGCCGAAGTTATCGCTGCCAACGAGGCGTCCTCGAACAGCACTGCGATGAGCGCGATGCGTGCTGACTTTGATGTTCGGATCACGGCGGCCAAGGATGATGGCGCCCTTCTGCTTGCAGACGTGCACGCAACACTCGATGCCGAGAAGCACATAGGTGCAGCGCGTGTGGATGAGCTCGAGGCGCGTCTGCGTACGGCACTTTCCGCAGTCGATCGAGAAAAGGTCGGATATGATGCGGCTCTAGCGGCCAAGGACGTTTTGGCACAAGCGGTCGAGCGAGCGACTGACGCCAAGGTGGTAGTGATGCAGGCAGAAGTTGACTTCTTGAAGAAGTTGGCAGTGGCTGAAGAGGAGTTAACGGTAGCCAAGTTGGAAGCAGAGAGGCGTCTGACGACGTCAACCAAGGTACTCATGGAAACTCGCTTACGATCAGCAGCTAAGCGGCTCGAGGCCAGTAGAAATGAGGTTGCATCCATGCACGAAGCCAGAGCCTGCCAGGGCAAGTCATCGACGCAGACTATGAAAGCAGAGGCGAGTGTGATCAAGTTCAAGCAGGAAGCAGATGAGGCGATGACTAGGCTTGATGCTGAGGATGCCGCAGCACTCAAACAACATCAGGAGGACCAGCATGCTATAGCCATATTCCTCGAGGAGGCGCAGGCAAAATGCAGAGCGGCTCGGACTGAGGCGCGTGTGGCTAGGGCTGCTGCGGACTCTACCTTGGTCGAAGCCACTAAGGCGCTCCAAGTCGCTCACATTGACAGCGAGGCGAGCGTGCGAGCGGCACGCGAGCAGGTAGCAGCCTCCCACAAGAAGGCCTATGCCAGCGACCAGGCTGCTGCAGCCAAGCTTCGGGAGGCGGAGAAGGCTGCAGAAAGTATCCGTCTCGCAGAGCACGGCAAGAATGAGATCCAGAGGCATCGGGTCAAGGATTCGCTGGCGAAGGCAGGCTCGGTGGTTTCAAACGCGAGGATACACGCGATCGGACGTGCAGCAGAGGAGGCGCGGCTGGCAGCGATTGCGAAGGTAGATAAGGTGAAGCTAAGTGCCAAAGCGGCAAGGGCGATGGCCACAGAGGCGGAGGTAAGAGCGCAAGCTGCCAAGGTGCAGGCGTCGGCTGCTTCCGCGGCCGCAAAGGAGCAAACGCAAGCGGCCGTCCTGGTTGCAGAGGAGGGTGTCTCGAAGGCCCGTGAAGCCACCAAGCTGGCGCTCGAGGCAGAAGCAGCAGCAGCAGCCATAGCGGAAGCCAAGCGTGAGGCCGATGTCAAGCGTAGTGCGGCGGAGGCCGAGAGGCGAAAAGCCGAGGCCAAGAGGATGGCTAACTTGGAGCAAGCCATCATCAGACGCCCGGGCGGGCGGAATTTCTTCAGCTCCCTTCGCGCCGCCTCTGGAGAAATACCAGACTGGAGCCCAACAGCAAGAGCGAGGACCCAGTGGAGGGACAGCACGATGTGAGATGTGAGGGAAACCGACCGACCCTCTAACTGGCCGCTGGGAGCACAGTGCGTCAACAAGTGTGGTGCGAGCCGGGCTCAGTAGCCATTCGATTCTAGGTAGCAAATCGATGATGAATGATCCCCCCAAATCGTGCTTCAACACGCGGCGCATACCGCCGCGCTCACGCGCTACCGCGTACCGGGAACGAGGTCGGGACGGTCGGGTCGGCGGTAGCCAATGCGATATTGCGAATGCGGCGCCACGGTGACGTCGTTCCGCACGTGCCCGGGCCATACACCGCGTCGCCGGTTCCGATATGCGATAACACGTCGCGACTATACACTATTCGATGGCTCTAGCTCAGGTCAGGGGTCTCAGGCTGGTGTGTAAACTGAGGTTTGGGCACAGGGGTCTGGGGGAGGCTTGCCCGCCGCAGGCGCGAAAATTTTGGCGATATTGAGTGTAAATCAGTACATTTAGCCCTGAAAGTGATGCCACACACACTAA
>Ga0210243_100374_pt1 | contig 37565 bp, 33 predicted proteins | sample ChrtobMeP5a_32mM_FD_155461 | JGI IMG/M metagenome (GOLD analysis project Ga0210243, IMG submission 155461) | Chrysochromulina tobin associated microbial communities from unialgal haptophyte culture, Seattle, Washington, United States - P5a_32mM | ecosystem: Host-associated > Algae > Haptophytes >...
GGTATGATTTCTTAGTCAATGAATTTACGCGCATGATTCTCATTGTGACGAGCTCTTCTGCATTTATGACTTCCATGATGTTATGGTTCAAATCCATGATTTCTCACTAAGACCCAATTGCTGATGTGAGAGGACCGGACGACACGTCGATCGTGCGCGCCCCAATCCTCGTGCGTGTCGAAACACGCTACACAAGGGGCTGCGGCACATGCAAACGTTACACATGAGGCAGGCTACTGAAAGCACGGCACTGCATCACCCAAGCCTGGCTTGCTCAGCAGCACCGAGCACTGCGTGCGGTCGAGCCCGGATCCTTTCTTGGGCACGAGGATGGGACCTTGAGGCACCGCCGCTGCAAACTTCTCGACGTTCGCCACGAGCGCCGGCGGCCATTCGGGCCGGTTGGCGCGCAGCCAGTCGGCCTGCCGATACTTGGCGCAAGAGAGTCCCGGCTCGACGGTTGCGAGGGGCACACCTGGGTTGCGGCGTGCGCTGGCTCCCTCGCCATAGCTGTACCATGCGAAGCCGCTTTGGGGGCGCTGTGTTACGAAGGGCGACTTGGGATCCAGACCGTTGAGCATCGCGATTGCGGCCGTGTTGGAGAAGCTGCCGGCGACAGAGGAGGCGCGCAGTGTACCCGCCACCTCCTTCCCTGTCGCCTCCGCCTGCATCGCCTCCTGCGCCCGCAACGACGCCTCCGATGCCTGGCGCTGCTCTGCATCCGTCACAAAGGACTCGAGACGGATGCACCCAGTCTGCCACTGCTGCTGCGCCTCATCACGCAAGCCGTCAGCGCCGTACACATGCGCAGCATACGCCAGATGCATCTCGGCCTCGCGGCGCGCAAGTGCTTGCAGCGTGCCAATATCATCCGGGTTATTTGAGGCGGGGCTCCTTGTACCATAGCTTGCGAAGGTTGAGCGCATGCGCGAAAGCGCCTCGTCGATGTCGCCGGCGCCGTAGAGGGCGAGGGAAGCATCGGAGGACGCGAGGAGGCTGCGCAGCTTATCACCAATGTCCTTGAACTCGATGGACGCGGTTAGGGCGTCGTCTGCAGCTCCAGCCCAGTCGCCGAGATGCGAACGCACACTGGAGCGCTCTGAGTAGAGGTAGGGATTGGTCGCCTCGATGGCGTCGAGCTCATCAAGCCGAGCAATTGCGGCTGAAAAGTCTGCCTCGGCCTCCTTCCACCTTTCTAGTGCCGCGTTCAAGCGGGCACGAAGCAGGTACGTGCGCTGCAATTCTGAAGGCGCTGGCTTTGCTGATGACGGCGAGGTTAGCAAAGCTAGCGCCTCGTCCAAATCTCCAACCGCATCCATTGTACGGCCTTGCTCCTGCCGGACCGTGCCGCGCACCTTGTAAAGAGCAGCAATCTCATCTGCAGGCTGTGCGGTCCTCTTCCATTCGGCCACAGACTTGGTCAACAAGTTATCAGCATTGGGCAGCAGGCCATCCGTGGCTGCTTGGTAGGCCTTTCTGAGTGTGGCAAGCGCTTCGGTGCTGGGCGGCTCCACAGCAAGCGTGGGGGAGTGGGACGCGGTCGAGAATATAATTGCGCTCGCTGCCGCAGCGGCGATCGACGACGGCGTCGGCCAGCGCATGTTCGATGTTGAAGTTGCCGAATTTGTCGTTTCCGGTACCGGTAAAAAGACACCGGGGGAGCCGGGACACACACGGGACACACACGGGACACGCGGGCGCACAAAGGCACACGGACCACGCAGACGAACCGCACAACCATCCAAACCCACCAACAACACACATCCCGCACGTCAGCGCGACGACCGAAGCCGCGGGCCGACTCAACAGCCACAGGCCCGGAGCCGACCGCTCCCCGCGGCCGACTCAGAAGAGGCCACCCCCAGCGAACCCGACCCTGCCTCCACCCGCTCCCAGAGCGCCCTCCCCGCGCGCCTGCCGAGGCGCCTGCTCGAAGGTGGAGGTCGGCGAAATGAAGGCGCGCGCGGCAGACGCGTGACCCCGGCGAGCAGTACCCGTACCGCCTGCGCGCGAGGAGCGCCGAAGTGGGCTCTTCCATAAAGAGACCAGGGGGACCCGGGACACACACGGGACACACGGGGACACGGATCAGACAGACGAACCTCACAACCATCCCACCGATACAAATCGCACTTCTTGCACGACATATGCTCGTTTAGTGGAAGTCGGAACGAGAACGTCTCTTGCTCTCTTCTCACACTTTGGCGCACCCCAGCGCACCCCCCACCATGGTCCGTGGCATGCAGGCACCGCATCAGGGTCTGAGCGAGTGCAGAACCAGATCACAGTGAAAATTCACCTCGTCGCAACACGTAAACCTGCTGATGCTGCCAACTCACCGAGCTCGACATTGCAGCCTCCTTCCAAGCCGTGTCCTCACAAGATTTGCGACAATTTGAAGTGCTCGAAAACAGTGAAAAGAACGTCCCCTGTTGTTTCGCACAGCGCGTCCGGCACCCTGCCGCGGCATCGATGTTCTCGCTCTTTTGCCTCCTCACGTCTCCATGAACTGATTGGTAAATCTTTGGATCTCTCGAGGCTGTCTCGAGTCCTCCATGGACGACTTGGCCGTCCCAGACCCGCCCCAAAAGCTGCAGACCCTCCATCAGCTGCGGTAGGCGCGTCGGGCCGTAAAGCCGAGATGGGCCCGGTGACGTCTTGGGCCACACGACGCTGTCATTGTCTGCTGTAGGTACGGCCAGGAGAAGTCGCCCGTTCGGCTTGAGCAGCATTCTCATCTCGCGCACAGCGGCCACGTCGCCGTCATCGTTGACCGGATCTCCGTTACGACCTAATCCATCGTGCTCGACGCCAGAGAAGCTCACGATCAAATCGTACACGCCACTGCCATGGCTCGAGGCGTAGAGGTCAGGCAGCTCCGCCATGGGCAACGCACGTATCTTCACATCCGGTGCATGGATTATGGGGGTGTACCCCGGGGCCGCTATGGGCGTCGAGTCGATCGTGTCGACCGCTCCAGAACCCCATTTGACGAGGAGTGTGAGCTCCAGCCAAGGAGAGAGCGACGACATGACAGCAATTCGGCCAGTCTTGTGTTCATCGGTGAGAAAGGTCTTGCATGCGAGCAGCACGTCCTCGGCGCTATGGGGATAGACCCCAGGCGACCACGTCTGGCCGAGAGAATTGATGCGCCGGAACTCGTTGAACAGCGACGTCGTCCACACTGGACGCCGGTCCTCGTATTGCACCATACTAAAGATCTCTTTCGACGGGAAGAGCTCCACCGAAACTGCAACCCTCTCGGTGACGCTGGTTTCATTGGTCGGCCGTTTGCCGCCGACGCGTCCGCTTGCCTTTTTGGCATCGCGTCGGGGTGTCATGAACTCGTGGCGTAAGGCATGCAACAATGTTCCGTCGATCTGGCAGCGTGGGTGACACTGCGCCAGTCTTTCAGCGATGGTCATCGCTCCGCGATGGTCAGGCATGGCCGAAAGCTCAAAAGATTGCGACAAAGATTGCGACTGCACGCGCTCGTGGCACCATGTGGCACACTTTTCTCGAGAACTCGGAGTCGCCGAAAGTTTGACTTTTTTTACGTTTCAAGTTGACTTTAGGAATCCTACATGTAGTGACTTGACTTGACTTCAAATAAAAAGGGGTGGGACACACTCGGCATCGAGGTGGCGAGGTGGTGTACCGGGTACCGGTATCGGGGGCTCCGGCCGCACTGCTGGCCGCTACGCGTCTGCCGCGCGCGCCTTCATTTCGCCGACCGCTTTCGAGCAGGCGCGGGGAGGCGCTCTGGGAGCGGTTGGAGGCAGGGTCGGGTTCGCTGGGGGTGGCCTCTTCTGAGTCGGCCGCGGGGAGCGGTCGACTCCGGGCCTGGAGCGGCTCTATTGTGAGTCGGCCGCGGCTTCGGTCGTCGCGCTGACGTGCGGGTTGTGTGTTGTTGGTGGGTTTCGATGGTTGTGAGGTTCGTCTGTGCGGTCCGTATGCCTTCGTGCGTCCGCGTGTCCCGTGTGTGTCCTGTGTGTCCCGGCTCCCCCCGGTGTCTTTGAACCGGTACCGGTAGCCCCCACGCAGCTCCCCAGGGGCCCCGGAATTCACACTCTCAACACATTGCAATATGTCCGCGGAGTTTTGTTGCGGGGTTTCGGTGTGGGTGGGATCTTTACACGTGAGCGGCCAGTAACAGTGCAGTTGCACCGGATGTCGCTTCTGTCGTGAAAAACGTTCACGAGATGCGTTGTGTTGATCAGCACATGCTTCGGTCACACGCGGCGGGCGGGACGGCGGCAGCGGCGACTTCCTGCCACAAAGCAGTTGCACGCAAGCTATGCGGCTACTCGCGGGTGGCCTGCCGTTACTGCGACTGCAGATCGAACGACTGATCCAACGACGTTCGAAGCTCATCGTCTTTGCGCTCGCCTTACTGGCCAACGGTGTCTCAATCGCCAACGTCTTTCCATACGCGCCGTACTTGGTTCTTCACCTCGGTTTGACCGACGATAAGCGCAAACTGGGCTTCTATGCGGGCTACCTCATGGCGTCTTATCAACTCGGCCAGCTGCTCAGTTCGTACCCCCTGGGAAAGCTGTCGGAGTCGCCGAAATTCGGTCGCAAAAAGGTCATGTTACTCGGCCTCGCGTCCTGCACGCTGCCGCAGATCGTATTTGGGTCGTCCCCATCTTTCGCCTTAGCACTCGCCATGCGCTTTCTGATGGGCTTGCTCAACGGAATCGTGATCGCGGCCAAGGCCATGGTGCCCGACCTCGTTCCGCCGCACGAACAGGGCATGGCCTTGAGCCTCATCGCGAGCATGTGGGGCCTCGGCAACATAATCGGGCCTGCCTTGGGCGGCGTGCTCTCAGAGACCGTCCCGAGCGTTCCATACCTGCTGCCCAACCTCATCTGCGCTGTGTTTGCGCTGTTGATCATGATTCCCGCGCACCGGTTCCTCCCTGGGGTCGGCTCCTCCTCCTCCACTTCCACTTCCTCTGATCAATCGGTGGCTGCGGAGGCGCCGATGTCACCGCCGACGTCACCGCCGACGACGTCACCGCCGGCGTCACCACCGCCACCGGCGGACGCGCAGGTGCCTTCGACGCCGGCTGCCGACCACTCCTCCTCAGGTGTCTCGACGCCCCTTGCCAAGCTCACTGAGATTTCCCTCGCGAGCCCCGACCCCGAGGGCAGTGCGGCGCCTGCTCCGCGGACCCAAACGGCCTTCTTTCCGCGGAAGCGGCCTGAGCTGTCGGTTGGCGTCCGCAGCGGCGCCGATGCGGGGAGCTTCTCGAGCCTTTGGGCCCAGCGCCATGGCGTGCCGCGCCGCGCTCGAGCGCCGCTCATTTTGTACGCTCTGGTGGCGGGCTGTTCCATCGTGTTCGACGAAGTGCTCCCCCTATGGTGTGTGGCTCCCGTGTCGCATGGCGGGCTGGGCTTCAGCACGGCAGACATCGGGGTGCTGCTCACGGTCGCTGGCATCGCCCTCTTCCTCTTCCAGCTGTACATGATGCCCTGCCTCTTGCACCGCAACTCGCCCACGCGACTCTTCAAGCAGACGACCTTCTCCTCCGCCGTGTGCTACATGCTGCTGCCGCTCGTCGCGCGAGCGCCCTCTCCCGCGCTGCGCTGGACGATGCTGATCGTGCTCGTGGTACTGATGCGCTGCGTGCAAGGCATGGCCTTCATGAACATTTTCGTGATGATCAACAACTCGATGCTAGCGGGCGAGCGCGCGCGCGTCCAAGCGCTCGCCTTGAACGGCGCGGCTGGCCTGCGAACGATCGGCCCCGTGCTCGGCGCAACGCTGTTCGCGTGGTCGCTGACCAACGGGTCGAGCGTACCAGGCCTCGAGGCCGCCTTCATCTTCGTGCTGAGCACCCTCATCTCGGTGGCGGCGGGGGTGGCCTCACTCTTCTCTCTTTCCCCAGATTACGTGCGCGCCTCGGATGTCGAATGCCGGAAGCGTGGGCGTCGCCTGCGCCGCCGCGTAAGTCTCCTCTCGCTAACCCAATGGTCCGGGGAGCGAGTCGCGCCCACTGGCAGAATATTGCGCAGGCGAATCTGCAGTCGCACGGGAGCCACGGCGACAAAGTCTGAAGACTGAACGCCGATGTCCTGTAACACAACCATATATACATATGTGGTGCAGACATTTGGTTTAGGCACGACGACCGCGAGGGGTCGCGACACGCGGTTGCACAGAGCCTGAGCGCTGAGGAGCCCTCAGAGCAGGAGGATGAAGCTTCAATCGATTGGGGCCGGTCCCAGGAATACCGTACGCCTAGCGTCCTCGCGTCAAGTACGGAAGTAGTCGAGTCAAGTCTAAACATAAACAACAGAAAACCCTTTTTTGGGTTTTTTATGGTCCTAGAGACCTTTCTCAGATCGCCGCGAGTCCACCCCCTCTACAACCCGACTCTCGCAGAATGGCGGTCACCATCACGAATGACCAGACAGACGAGCATCTCCTTCAAAGATTCTCTCGAGCACCCTCTTGAAGAAGCAGCATGGAGGCTTCCCCACGCTGCGCGCGCACGACAAATCATGAACAACAAACGAATCCGGAGCCCTGCACGGCCACCTTGACTTGCCACTAACAATCGCTGACTTTGCGCGAAGCGCCTGCCCGAAAGCCAGCAGATTCCCTATGACACTCGCCACTCCGCTTGTCTCCTCAGCAGCCTCAGCCAGCGCACGCCCGAGCTCAGCCCAGGTGGCCTGTTCTCGAGCCGACGACGTCTTCGTGATTCGACAAAAACATCGCGAAGTCTTTTCCTTGATGATTTTTGAGGAATTCTGATTGACATCCCGCCTCCTTTGCCACATTTGATTTGACTTGATAGTCCAACAATACCCCCTCAGAGAGTCGCCTTGACTATAATCAGGCTCGCAACTCTCAAAACGGAAAGCAAAACAAAGCAAACATCCAAGAACGTCACCACCCTTCCCCACAGGGGGAGAGTGGGACCACCCCCCTCTACGGGGGCGGCCGCGACGTCCAACACCGCCACACAGCAAAGAAAACGAAACCTCCCAACCCACCCCCCGTCGGAAAAGCGGGGTTCGAGGTGTGGGTTTTTACTAAGGGGGGTCTAGTTAGTGTGCACCACTGCAGACTGTAACTGTACCGTAGTACACGCCCATCACGTTCGGGCTCTCCAAGTGAGGCCCTAGGGTGCGTGCGTGTATAGGTATGGTCCGGTCACCAAAAGCAAACTTTTCTAAACATAAACAACAGACAACCAAACGGAAGCCTATCAAGCAAGCTAGTTAGTCGAAACACACAAGTACCTAAACGAGCGTTGCTTGCTTACTTGCTTGCTTGCTCGGAAGCCTATCGAAAGTGCAACTTGGAGGCCGCGCGTGCGGTTTCGTCATCAAGCGGTGGGTCATCGGCTGCGATCGACGCATTCTTGCCGTACCGGCGCGACGATGAACCTCTTTGTTGCGACTGCTTGTATGACCCATACCATCACGCCGCCGTCGCTAATGATGACGATTCCTCATCCAGTTGTGGCTATTCACGCTGCACGTGTCGCAGCTCCGCATACACAACATGTGGCTGAAGTCGGAGAGATCCTCTTTCCTTCAACACTGAACGTAGCCTTTATCCAGCCACCCGGGCTAGGCGCGCCAAAGGCCAGTCAGGCTAATCCAGGAGGAGCAGGCAATGCGGTGAGATGCTGCCTTCTCTCGCGTGCACTTGCTGTTGCCCTACTCTAGCACTACTCTGCCTTTTCTTGCTCTGACGTGACTTGTGTGCGTCATGGCAGGAAGGTAACTGGTGGACACCCAGCAATGTGTCACCGAACGATTTGGAGGGCAAGGTGGCGGAGATCAAAGCCAGACAGGCCATCAACGAGCAGAATGGAGCATACAAGCTCGAGAAGCTGAAAGCCGCTGAGAAGAAGGCAGCCGAGAAGAAGGCAGTAGCCGCCGAACGTGAGGCCGAAATGAAAGCGAAGCAGGCCAAGTTCGCAAACAAGCGGTGAGAGAGTGACTAGTCGATCTAGCGCGCTGAACAACTTGGCTGGAGCCAATGCCGCAAGACCGGCGCGCGGCGCTCGCGTATTCAAGCTGTGTCCCGCCCGGCGCGCGGCGCCGCGGCCAGCGTCGTGGCGGTCTGGCTGCGGGCGAGATCTTCCGCGCGGGCCTTTCCCTCGCTCTCGCGCCGGAGCGCAACGAACGTTGGAATGGTTTTGTGAAATCTGACACGCACCACACCATCCGGAATCGGCTCACTTGCGACTCGTCTGAGAGCGCTGCTGCCGCTTGTATTCACTCGGCGAGACGCCCTCCGGGAACTCGCTCCACATGCCCTGGCGCTGCCGTTTCGCCTCCGCCTCGATGAGCTCCCACTCTGTGCGGGTACGGTGTCCGTAGGAACCATCGGTGCCCCGATACACCACGGCGAGTCCACGGCGCAGCAGCGAGCTCGACAATTCTTGATTCCCGAAAAAGCCGTAGCGCAGCTCGCCAATGAGCCGACCATAGCGGTCACGCCCGATGCAATTCACCTTCACTCGCTTGTGGAGCACGGCGTCGGAGACAAACTGCTTCGCCGCCTCTGCATAAGGCTGCGAGTCACTTCCAAACTTAGCCACCTCCGGTGCATCGACGGCAAGGAGCCTCACCTGGATAGTCTCCTCGGAGAGCTTACCTGTGAACTCTCCCGAAAGGAAAAGTGGTGTGTGTCGCACGCGCAATGTGTCACCGTCCGTCACGGTCACAACCACACCTTCCAGCGCCTTGTGCTCGCGTATGATGTTATTTGGAATGTCTGCGGCCGTCGCGTAGACCTCAAAGGGATTTGAAGAGATTGCACATCCTGCAGCCACACCGCACGCAAAGGACACTGCCGCCACGAGTGGTGCTTGCCTGATGGCTGCAGCTGCTCTGCCTGGGAGACCTGGGAGCGCCGTGCAGAACGGCAATACGAGCAAGGTGAACGCCCCCATTCCTGCTGTCATTTGCAGCACCACCATGCGGGCTAGCCCGCGAGCGAGCCACACAGGCGGCGTGAGCGTCGGAAAGCGCGTGGACGCCGGTCCGGTGTCTTTACAAACATTGGCTGTGAATGATCGAGGATGGGTCCAGCCGAGAACTAGTCCGCATCCGTATGTACGCCGATCCGGTGTCTTGGGTGTCAAATTCTAACCATTGGCTGTGCATGTGAATGTGTGCTTGTGCCGTTGTGCGTGAGATCATTGCGTAGAAAACGCCCCCGACGCGGACGCCAAGCTTTTGAATAACATGACGACATCAGAAACACTCTGAAACCACCAGGCGTACTCACCAGCCACCGATGAGCTCGCTGAGCATGTCGCCGCTTCGCTCGTCGGTGCCACCGTGCCATGCGGTCCGACTGGTCCGCGCACCGCCATCGCCGCCGGTCTGATCGGCGGCGTGTTGCAGCTGCCGTGGCGGCGCCGTGGGCGCCGCCATGCTCGTGACGGCAGAAAGTTCGGAGTCTGGAAGTACCGGTGCTAAGGATGCCTCGCCCCGTATCGGCTGAGCCCCGACGGCGGCGGGCTTGGCGAAGACGAAGATGGGCTCGCAGTGTGTAGTGAGCGTCTGGGCCGTCGCGCGCGTCTTGGTGGGCTTGAGCATGCGCAAGGTGTCGCGTGGCTCGAAGCCGGCGCGGAGTGCCTGCCGACGGACGGCCTGCTCGAGGTCCATGCCGCCCTCGAGCAGCATCCTGTTGTTGGACACGTTGAGCAGGAGATGCCCGCCCGGACGCAACGCGCCGAACGCGTGGCGCACCAACGGCCCGAGAAACTGCGCTTCCCACCAACTGTGTGTTGGGTACTTGACGTGTGCCTGACTCGGCTCGCCGTCGGCATAGAGCTCCAGGTTAAAGTACGGCGGGGATGTGAAGACACAATCGACGCTTCCCGCGGGTAGAGGCGTGTCCTCAGCGCCGCGTCGGAGCAGCTCGACCTTCATGCTTCGCGTAGCCGCGTGCGCCCGGAACAGCACCTCGAGCTCCCGCAACCCTGCGTACGTGGCACTCGATGGCTCGCATGCAATGTACGTCCCAACATTACGCGCGAGCGCTGCCCCGAGCAGCCGCCCGCCCCAGCCGGCGCATGGGTCGTACACGACCGCATTGGACGCTGGCGCGAAGCGACGATAGATGGCGCTCGCGATCAGTGGCTGGAAGTTGAGCACCCATGAGCCCGACAAGATCGTGATCTCGCGCCGCAGCACGCTAGCATACGACGGGCGGTACGTCGCACGGCCGTCGAGAGCCTCGCTTCCTGAGGCGGCGCCCGAGCCCTCTAGCGGACTTGCCGGTTCCGCGAAGCGCTCGAGTACCGAGCGAACGGACCGAGCGCGGTTGGCGAGCCTCGACTCGAACCAGTCTCGCGCTGATGGGCGCGGGGCCACCTCCTGCCAGCCGGCCGCGCACGTTCTGGCCTTGCTCGTCGCAAAGATGTGTGGCTGGAAGGAGAGGCAGAGCAAATTGCCGGGAGCGCTCCAGTGGTCCCTTTGCTGCAGCCGCGTCGGACTCATCCAGGTGTCACTGGCGGCACTCGCAGCATGAAGCGCTGCGACAAGCTGGCGCGCGCGCCACGCTGGCGTGGTTGGCACGAACGGAAAGCCACACGCGCTTACAACCTCTGTGTATCGGCGAAGCTCCGTAAGCACGCTCTGCTCATCGGGCCCAACAGGCTCATTGACCAGCTGCCAGCCGCGGCTTCGTGCCTCAACATCCCATGCGGCGGCCGCATCCGCGCTTGTCGCAAAGCAGCCGAGATGAACGGCCTCGGAGGCCGACTGGCCACCAAAGATCGCGTGGTAGCGGATGCCATGAGTGGCCAACTGTGGCGGTGCTGCGCCGACCGATAGTACCTGGAAAACACCCACGGGTCGACCGAATATTTCAGCTTCGCCCCAGCCGCTCCGCAGCATGCGCGTGCATCCACAGCGCGGCGGTGCGTGCAGAGGTTGATGACTGCACGCGTCGTCGTCTATGTCCTCGCAGTCAGCGCCCACCGCATCGGCGAGCCGCTTCCGCGGGGCGGCCATCGTCGGGAAAGTTTGAAAAACGGACAAGTCAAGTCAAGTGAAGAAAATTGGCGCGCGAGCGCTATATTGGGCGCGGAAACACACCCGCTCCATGAAGACAGTGTCTTCCCCGAGCCCAGGACGCCAGCGCCAGGGAGTAGTCGAACCAATCGTCCAGGGCGCTCGGCGCCGAGGCGCTCATTGTTCTTGGTTTTCGCACCAGTCTGCCAGTCCAGCGAGAGCGCACTCATCGGCGCAGGCATGGATCAGCGCGTCGGCCACCCCTGCACCGGGCGCGGCTTCGCTGATGAACAGGTCAGTCAAGACGGCGATGCGACCCCCATTGAGTATTTGCCAGCTCTCCAAAAAACGGTTGAATCGCCGATCACTTCTTGCGTGCGCAATTAGCTGGAGGCCTTCACGCTCAGGGTCGGCCAGCAGCGCGCGGCTCAGTGCCAGCAGCGCCTGCCAGCAGCGCCTCGTCGGAAGGTGAAACCTTGTTTGAGGGTGAAAAGTCGCATAGCCGCGCATCAGTGGCAGTAGCGCGTCAAGGTCGCTCTCACAGACCCGCTTTGTCTAAGCCGCCAGCATTTTTGTGCCCTGTTTGCAGTGCACCTGCGCCATCAAGGGAAGGGAGGCGTGAGATGGTTCTTGCTGCGGCGATGCGGGCGTCGACGGTTGCGCTGCAGGCGTGCTCAGATTTTTTGCGTTTTGCGTTCAATGCCCCAAAGGGCTCAAACAAGAGGTGTCAGAAGGCGCTTTCAATCATCAATGCAACGATGCGCCACGGGAGAAGAGCGCAGCGAGTTGGAGATCGTGTGCGCACCTATCTAACGGTGCAGCACGCGTCACACTGGGTGGGTGGGACGCGCTCACAATGTCGGCCACGTCGCCGATTGGCGGCACGAATCGCGAGCACTCAAGTACGAAACTCTTCAAACGTCTCAGGATGCCGGTAAAAAGACACAGGGGGGAGCCGGGACACACACGGGACACGGGATGCCGGTACGTTGGTGTCACGATTTCTTCCTTCTTGAAGAGTTTCGTTCCTGTTTCATTCGTCCCGCGAAACTTCTCGACATCCGCCTGAAAGCCGACCACATTTTGCCGGACAGGTCATGGCCACGCCGCGGGCGACCGGGGCCACACCGCGGGCGACCGGGGACACACCCCGGGCGACCGGGGAGACAGCACAGGCCAGTGCCCGGGTCGCTATCTCCTCCAAAAAGCCCGCCAAGGCCAAGGCGTCGTCCACCAAAGCCTCAAAAGTCCTCGACTCCGAGGGCCCAAAATCTGCGCGCCGAGCAAAACCAGCCAAGAAGCGCAGTAAAAAGAAGCCTGGCATCAGCGACGATGATGCGACGGAAGTTGAGGACGGACTGCCGAGAACCGCTGTCGAAGAAGAGGCGACTGAAGAAGAGGCGGCTGAGATGGGGCAGGTGACTCAGAGGCTTCCAGCTTTCTTGGCTGAGATCGGCGAGCAAGATCCCCTGGACATAACCACGCACCGCAACTACCAAGCGGTGCTCGCCGAGATGAAAGCAATCACCGAACGGACCAAGCAGGCTGCGGCGATGCCCGTTTCGCCCAGCGTGGAGGTCACGCGGATGAAAGCCATCACCGAACTGACAAAGCAGGCTGCGGCGATGCCCGTTTCGCCCAGCGTGGAGATCACGCGAAGCGCGGTCATCGCGGCCAAGAGCGCTCTCGCGTCCGTGGCCACTGCTACCGCACTGCCTCTCGCCCAGTCGCAGCTGCCGCAGCAGCCACCCACCGAAGGGGCACTAGCGGGCTCGCTGTCGACCCGGATGGCCGCGCGACGGCGCGAGCGGCAGCAGCTGCGCGCTGGTGCAGTGGGCGCACAGACGCAGAGCGGCGCCGGCGGCAACGCGGCGCCGGCGCGGCACGACCCGGACGCGGTAGAGGAGCTCGCGCGCATGCGGCAGGAGCGCGAAAAGCGTGCGCAAAAGCTGATGGCTCACCTTGAGGCACTGAGTGTGGTTTCGGCCCCGGGTACGTCGCCCTCCGCCGCCGCCGCCGCCCTCGACTCGTACCGCGCAGCCGGAGGCTCGGTGGGAGTGGCAGCGCACGTGGTACGTCTGGGGATGCCGCTGCAGATGCAAGCGTCGGCGCACCGGCCGCCGACGCCGACGCCAGCACGCGCTGCAGCTTCGCCGCCGACGACTGGCGAACTCGTGCCGGCCGCGCCTCGCCGCGGCGTACCCGCTTCGGCGTCGCCCTCGCTGCCGTGGCCAGAGATGTTGCCGCCGCTGCCTCGGCCAGAGGCGCTCGTTGCACGCAGCCAGAGCGCGGCCTTCCTGCCAGCGCCGTTGCGGAGCTCGCTCGCGATGGTGCCTTGGAACCCGGGCGTCGAGGGCGCCGATGGTGTGGCCGGCGTGCGCGAGTGGCCGCAGCCTGAGGAACCCGAACGCGTCGGGGTAACCGGCGAGCGGCAGCCGTTGAGTGCTGCATGGGGGCGCGCCGATCGCACAATGGTCCCTTTTGGTGGCCGCGGCAAGCTGGCGCGTACCTCCTCCCCGTTGGGCTTAGGCGAGGAGTTTGACATCACGCTCGATCTCGGGCGGCATGAGACGCGCCGTCAGCTGCGCGAGTGGCTCGCTACGGAGAACCGCGCAGCGCAGGTGCTCAACCTCCTCAAGCGCGCGCCTGCGGGCCAAGCGCGTGCGCTCACCGACGTGCTCGCGCGGCTTCTCCTAGGCGACGATGCTCCGACCCACCGCAGCGATGGCCTCATCGAGAGCAGCGAGGGCGGCGGCCTCCTTGAGATGACGCACGACGTTGATGAGGTTCACAATCTCGTCGAGCTCGCAGACTATAGCAGCGGCGGTGGCGGCAGCACCTCGACGGCGCTCGTGACGGCGCTCGTGCGTACGCGTGGCTCGGAGATAGTTCTACATGAGGCGCCGCTCGTGCCCGTGCCCGCACTCAACCTCGATCGCCTCCCAGCAGAGAGCCAGAGGGCGCGGCCCGGGGTGCCCAAGCTCAGCGACGGAACGGTGCCAACGCTCAGGATACGGAACGACGTCGGCGGTGGCGCCAGCAGCTCGGGTGGGTCGCGCTCCCTTCACCTCACCGTGCGCAGCTCGCACCCGGATCACGCCGAGATTGTCAGCGTTCGGCTGGGCACACAAGAGATTTCTCTCACGTAGACTACGACCGGGCACATTCGTTAGGGACTGCGGCGGACAAGTAGGACGACAGCCGATGCTCACTTGTGTGAGCGAGCAAATGACTGTGACGAATGGATATGTGCGCATGCCTTCGAATCACGCACCAGATGCATAGAGTCAAGAATTGGCCAACACGTGCGAGAGGTCGACGCTCTCGAGCTGAACGAAAGCGCTTGACGCTCTCGAAACTGTGGGCGCCAGGTGGCGTGTGTGTGCCTACACGCGTCATGCGCGTACCCCTTCAGGATAGCAAGATGAAAGGCTTTAGAGAGGACAGACCAGAACGAGAACGGGGCAACGCACGCGGACAGGAGCGTGATTCGAGAGCGTGATGGGTGACGCGCGGCGAGGACCGGTGTCTGGTGCCGAAGTGTGTCGCCACCGCGCACGTCGCTCGTCGGGCTCAACCCGAACCCGCGTCGCCTGAAGTGTGAAGAGGCCGGACCCCCCGCCCGCCAAGCATGGACGCCGCTCACTTAAGCGCCTCACGCTCACCCGCGCACACCGGACATCTATGATCTAACGGCGCGCGTTTATTTAATTTAAAAATAGATAACTGACCTCAACTCGGGATTGACCATAACCGCGGACTTGGGGCCTGTGAGTGCACTGTGATCTGTGTCTCGACCGGTGAGACACTCTGCCCAGGTCTGGAGTCACGCCCCTCGCCCGGGGGCCCGTAAAAGCGTAACACTCAGGGCGGAGCTGTCGCACATCACGCTCTCGAATCACGCTCCTGTTACGCTTTTACGGGCCCCCGGGAGAGACGCGAGACGTACATCACGCTCTTGCTGGATGCCGGCCCCGCGAGCATAATAGGAAGCAGCGGAAAGTCGAGCGCATTGCTCCTCGGTCGCAAGCAGCAGCGCCTTGAGTGATCGATTCTCCTCGGCCAGCACACTCGTGCCGTGGCCGCCTCCTCCGCTGCCGCCGCTGGCGCCCTGCTCAGCCGCACGATGATGGAATTCGGCGAGTTGCTTGCGGAGCGTGATATTCTCGAGCCGCAGCTCATCGAACCCTGATGTGTCGCGGCGCAGAATCGCATTGGCCTGCTCCGCGAGCGCTCTCGCAGCCGCAACCTCGTCAGTGTCCGTCAAAGCTTCAAGCGCTTGTGCCTTAAGCGAGGCCATCTCCTCGGTCGTGAGCACCTTGCCAGCGACGAGCTTGCGCGTCATCGGGGTATCGATGGTGACAGGACCATGCCCGCCCGCCTCCACCACAAACCCATGCGCATCCATGCGATGGCCGCGTGACGGCCTGGACGGCTTGCCTTGCAGATCGTCAACACGCTGCGTCATGATGGCCAAGGCACGCTGAAGCTCCTCGAGTTCACGCCGGTGTTTTCGCCGCTCAAGCTCGTGCTCGCGTTCGTACTCGACGAGCAGCTGGCTGCGCATAGCCTCGATCGCTCCATCCCCGACGCCGTACTGGGCGGCCGCCTCGAGCCGGGCGACATGCAACATGAGCTGGCGGTTGGCCCTTGCCAGCTTGATGTTCTGAGCGCGAAGCCATACGACGTTTCCACGCTGCTGCTGAAGTTCGGGCTGGACATTCTCGGCCACTGATAGGCGCATCATTTGGTCGACGTTGTGAGACGAATAGGCAACACCGGTCCTCGCTGACGAGTATGTCAGTGTGGGGTTCGGAGGTGCCCGATGCGGAGGTGCCTGCACGATGCCTGCATGGTTCCAGGGCAATTTTTCGGTAGTGGTGGATTCAGTAGCGGCGCTTCCTCTCGGAGCTGGGCGCGACCTCAACGTCGTCCCGGCAACAGGAGCTGTGCGATGTGATGCCATTTACGCAGCGTCAACGGCCAGCGAAAATGGACTCTTGGTGTGAAACGGCTGTGTGCCGGTGCTTCCGGACATTCCCGAGATGGCATGAACTCAGCGTTGAAAAGGTCAGCGCGGCTTCGTCAATCCATGCCGAGTTTCCGATGGCCGCCCAGCTCCTTCCAGGCTGCGACCGGTCGCAGGATGTGCTCATCCATCGCTCAGCGCGTCACGGCCGTGTCCAGCCGGCGGCGGCCGTCTCCAATCCGCGCGCTCATGCCGCTGGCCGCACAGCCTGGCATGATCAGCCTCGGCTCCGGCTCGCCTTCGCCAGAGTCCTTTCCCGTGACCAACATCTCAATCACTCTTCGTGACGGCTCCTCTGTCACGCTCGGCGAGACCGCGACCGCTGCCGCCATGCAGTACTCGCCGACGACAGGGATGCCGCCGCTCACCAAGTGGATTTCGCAGCTGCAAGCAGCGGAGCATGGCTGGCAAGTCGGAGCAGGGGGCCGCATCTGCGTGACCACGGGCAGCCAGAATGCGCTGCATCTCGCGCTGACGATGCTGCTCGAGAGCGGCGACACTGTCCTCGCCGACGAGTATGCCTACCCGGGGATGCTCGAGACCGTGCGGCCCATGGGCGTGGACGTCCTCGGTGTCGCCGGCGACGGTCTGGGCATGGACCCGGACTCACTTGAGGCGGTGCTCCAGCAGCACGCGAGCGGAACGGCGCGAAGACCGCGCCCGCGCGTGCTCTACACGATCCCAACAGGTCACAATCCCACGGGTGCGACGCTTCCCAACCCTCGCCGCCGGCGCGTCTACGAGCTCTGCCAGCAGTACGACATTCTGATCCTGGAGGATGATGCTTACTGGTTCCTCAGCCTCGACGAGCCGATGTCAGACGAGGAGCCGCTCGAGAGCTTCCTGTCGATGGACGCGCGCAGTGGCGACGGGCGCGTGCTGCGCTTCGATTCCCTCTCCAAGGTGCTCTCTGCCGGGTTGCGTGTCGGGTGGGTCAGCGGACCATCAGCGCTCATCGAGCGCATCGAGCTGCACCAGCAGGTGGCAGCTCTGCACAGCTCGGGCCTCTCGCAGGCAGTGGTCGCGGCAGTGCTCGAGGCGTGGGGCCCTGCAGGCTGGCACGCCCACTGCAAGGGCGTGCGGGCGCTCTATCGCGCCAGGCGGGGGAGTATGCATGCAAGTGCGATTCGTCATCTGGACGGTCTCGCGAGCTGGACCCGGCCGACGCACGGCATGTTTTTCTGGCTCGACTTGACGCCGAGTGGGTGCACAGACTCGAACGCGCTCGTCAAGACACGCGCCGTCGAGGCCAAGGTGCTGCTCATCCCGGGCTCCTCGTTTGCGGCGGCCGCCGCGCCGCTGTCAACCAGTCCGTTTGTGCGCGCCGCCTTCAGCCTCGCGAGCGAAGAGGAGATGGATGTCGGGATGGAGCGACTCGCAGGGTTGCTCAAGTCCATGTGAGGTAAGAGGATATTATCAAAGTGGGAAACAGGCATTTCCTGTCGTGTGACTAACGTGTGACTTGACTCGACTTTTCCAGTCTGCGACCTCCACGTTGTGTCTCCACGGGACCTGTGGTCGAGCGTCTTCCCGATAGGGCATTTTAACTTGAACGTGAACTTCGGACTTTTCCTGTGAACTTCCTGACGCACCCCCACAGCACGAGCCGCCTCTTCCGCACGAGATGGCCGACGATCCTGTCCGGAGCGCGGGAGAGATCAAGAACGATGCGCGCGACGATCGGCTATCAGGCCCGATGTCTCTCCGGCACCGCGAACGCAATCACGTGCGGAAGCAAATGGCCGCAGATGCACGCGACAAGTGCTGGGAGACGCGTGACGCCTACGTGGAGTGCGCACGAGGTGTGCACTTTCCGTGCCCATGCGCTGGCATTCGCGATGACTTCAATTGTGTCTCCTCTTCGCCACAGGCCGGACGCTCAGCTTGCCGTTCATGTGCCGCAGCGTCTTCAAGGAGTTCAACACATGCCTGAGCCAATAGTGCGGCCGCCCCACGTAGAAACCACTCTCAGTTCTGTGCTGAACTCACGACTGCCTCGCCCGTTCGGCAGTACTACTGAGGCGGAATTTGAGCGCCGGATGGCGGAATTCCAGCCCAAGAACGCGGTTATCACGCCCAAGGATTTCTACAGGTAGTACGCTGTGAGCTTCGTTTGACAATACTGTGCTCACGGCCTTGGTAATTCGTCCTCATGTTCGTCCTCGGCCTCGCTCATTTGGAAATTCAGGCATCGCTTTAATTTTGTCCGCTTGGTTCGTTGGTGGCGCTCTGATGAGTGCATGGCATGTAGTACTTGTGAGATCGGATAGATAGCAGCGCTTCTTCGCGTCGTGGAGGCTCTGGAGAGCACGCGACGCCTCCGAAAAACCACGCAATCGAATGACGGTGTATGACGTGAAAGTTGAAACCACCCCGCGGGGCATGCGGCTGCGCCTACCGGAACCCGGCGCACGCGGACCGCCACGCGTGTGCGCCGGCACACGCCACACGCTCGCGACACGCACACACATGTCGTGTCAGCGCTGACGTGAGAGACAGTCGAGCCGGTGTCACACCTCCTGACCTCCAACGACGCGCACGCGACCCGGACCCGCGGTCCGACGCGCGGTGCACACGCCCCGCCCGTGAACCGCACGATGCCACGGTGCCCCGGTGTAGCGCGGGGTCCGCGGACGCCACACGCCTGTGCTAAACAGGTGCTAAACGCCTGCCAGGGCGAGAGCCGTGTTTGCCCCGCCCCCCGCCACGCCGCCAGAGAGCCACATACCGTATTGTGCCCCTGAGCCCTGTCCTAGGGATCCCTACGCTTGCACAAATGGCGCCTCCCTCCGCCCGAGGCGTCCCTGTGAGGGAAGCAGCGCAGGCAGCGACCTGGAACGCCCACTCTCGACACTTGTCGAGCTCCAAGTTTGGGGGCGCTGGAGCGTCGGCCGTGTGAACGATGTTGACGATGTCGCTGTAGCAGGGCTCGCAGGCACGCTGTAGCTCACGACCTTCACATCAGTAGTCATGACGATTGAGGGGGCACCTAAGTCGGGCGCATTATATGGATAGCTCGTCTCCAGCTGGGCCCTGGGCATGGGCATCGGCCGATGTGGTTGCCTGACCATGTGCTCCTGGGCCGCCGTCGCCGCTCTCGTGAGCGTCCTCGTGAGCTTGGATATTAACGGGGCCGCGTCGGGCTGAGGCGCGTCTGGCGTGGTCGTGGTGATGCTTCGTTGCGCATGGCGTTGTGAGGCGCTCAGCTGCACCGAAGGGCGATGGCGTTGCATCTCGAGCGGCGCCGGCCTCGTCGCCAACATCGACGAGGACGACCCGGTGTACATCAACGTCGAGGGAATCCCGCTCTGAGGCGCCGAGAGCGTCGACGACTCGTGCGGCAGGTGCGGCGCGGGCAGCGAGGGAGAGCGGTTGAGCGGTCTCGTGAGCGCATGGCGGAGTACATTCGTCCTGTTCGCATTTGGGCTGCGGTAGATTGTGCTCTGATGGAGTGCGTCGATCGCCTCCCTGGCTCGTTGGGCTGGCGATAGCTTCGACTGCGCAAGCAGGACGTCATGCCACTCTTGTTGCTTCTTGAGCTGCTGCGCGTGGTAGAAGGGACTCGTTACCACCTGATTCGTCAAATCGGCGGGCAGATCCCACGGACACCGACCCAGCGCAGTGCGCTCGCGTTGATCGTGTAGCCTTTGCCTGCGTTCGCCCCACTGCTCCCAGTGCGCGTTGACCTGGGCCGCCCACGACGGCGAGGGCGTGGGTGGCGAGCCTACGCCGGGTACCTCGATGTTGCACGTGGGCGGGGGATCGAAGAGCAGCCGCGGCAGGCGTGGCGGCGGCGACCCCTGCCGCAACTGTGAGGGCGAGATGATCGGAGGGGGCGAGCTCACGATCTGTTTCGCGAGAGCCTCTGTAAGAGCAAGACCAGCGGCAGCGGAAGCATCGGCAGCCGCCTTGACCATGCGCTGCCCCTTCTCTTTCGAATGCGGCCGGCAAGTGGGCTACTGTACGTCCTCGCAAGTGGGCTACTGTACGTCCACCTGGCGGCGTTGCGGCCTTCGGTCCCATCCGCACCCACATCCTGCGGCAGTGCTGCAGCTGCGGCCAGGAGGCTGCCGTCAGCGTCGCCTGCATCCGCGTCGCGCAGCGGCATCAGGCGATGCAGTGCGTGCTCGAGCTGAGCTTCAGCCATGCTCATGTACGGTGCACCGTGCCCCCCCGCACTCTCGGCCGTCAGGAATTCGTCGAGGCTCATGTTCAGCTCGGTTGGGTACCCAAGCGCCTCGCACAATGCGAGCACGTTGCTCTCTTTAGGCAACAGCCCGCCAGAGGCACGTGCGAGCTTGCGCATGGCGCTATCCTCTTGCGGAGTGAGCTTCAGGTCGAGGTAGACGTCCTTCTTGAGCAGCCCCTTCTCGAACTCCATGTACGAGATCTCGCCGGAGCCATCTGCGTCGAAGGCGTTGAAGAGCCCTTTGATGGCTATGGGATGTGCACGCACGCCGAGCATCGTCATCGCCCGGCCGAACTCGTCCCGAGAAATATGCTGATCGTCGTCGTCGTCCCAGCTCTTGAAGAGATCGAGAACCCGTTTCCCGTGCTTGCGCAGATATTCACGCAGCTGCGCGGAGACCGAAAGATTTGATTCGACGTCAATCTTGAAGGCTGGCAGTGTCTCCCTGTTTTTTGAAGCTCCTCGTCGCGGCTTTCGTGGGTCACCGGGTGGCACATCTGCATACTTGCGCAACTCCCCGATCTCAAGCGTGCCGCTACCATCCGTGTCGAGGGAATCGAAGATGATGCCCGCCCCGAGCTTGTCCGTCGCCCACTGGCCCCTCGCGCCATAAAGTGAGTTGAATCCCCGAATGAATTCTCGCTTGTCGACTTTGCCAGACTTATCCGCATCCATCGAAACCAAGAACTCAGCGAGTTCTGCGGCGGAGCGGCCAAGGATCTCTTCGATGGCCATCTTCGTGGCTGTCGTGTCTGTGACCCATTTCTGTTTTTTCTGGGGCGGTGAAAAAGCCTGCTTGCCGGCCTTCATTTGCTGCAACCCTGCAGTGCAAAGCGCAACGCGAAGCCGAAGGTGCACCGCGATTCGCAGGAAGCCATGTACATGTAACTGCTTCTCGAAGCGAAACGGTTAGAGAAGACTGCATGCAAGATCACACCCACACCTTTCAAACGCGATCACTCCCTCTGGACCCTTTCTACTAGCCACTCGCAGTGACGCCGCTATGGATACCGTGTGAATAGTACGCGCCCCGCAAAGGCCCTGTGCCCGGCTGTGCACAACCGCCGGCACCCCTATGATTCTGCAATCTCTCACACGCTCGATGCATATAAGATCCTAAGACACCTCGATTGGCGAGGCTGGTGGTATAGCCGCTGCCTCTTCGACGTCGGATCCCTTGGCTGAGCTCGCGCGGGGAGTGTCGCTCGGCGTGGGCTCCACTTCGGCACCGTCGTCGTCATCCATGTCGAGACCCTTGGCCAGGCCGATGGTGCCATCGTCTTTGCCCTCGACAAGTGCAACGATGAGGAGCGCTGCGTCTTCCTCTCCAATGTCCTGTGCCACTTGGAGTGGCGTCTTCTTCATCGCGTTCTTCATATCAAAGATCTTGGCATTCTTTGAATAGAGCAGGCGGAGGATGCTGAGAGAGCCAAAGGCAGCGGCTATATGAGCTATGCCGTGGCCCCTCTGCGCTTGCGGGCCGATGCGAATCAGATGGCGCGTGAGCAGGTGGGGTCGGACGGTTCTTGGCATGTGTGCTCATGGGATGTGCTCCAACACACGCACCTCATTCACAAAGTCAACTGAGGCTCCTTTGGCGAGCGCCTCCTCGGCCTTGGCGAGCTGATCATCCTTGGCAGCCTTGCAAAACGCCTCGTTAGCCTTCTGCCTGGCCGCCGCCTCCTGTTCCTCTGCGCTGAGTTTGGGTGGCGTTGGCTTCTTGCCCATCGCCGCAATCGCAATCGTCAGGGTTCACCTCAGGGGTCGCGTTCCGTCCATTGTGACGAACCAGGACGAAACCGTGCTCCCGAGCGAAAGTGTGGCTGATTCTCTTCCCACTGGCGGGGTGAGAAGATTTTAGGTGGTTGGGGAAGCCGCTAGTTCGATTTCCCAGAACCGTATATGTAATTACAGTGCACCGCCTGCTGCCAACCTGTGAAGACTGTGAAGCCATGTTGCCCAGTCTCAGGCGCTTGTGGAATGGCGGTGGCGAAGATGGCGGCAACGCGGAAACGTTGGGGACGAGTGGCTCGGACGCGCCTCCCGCACGCTCGGCCGCACATCAACAGGCGCTCGCAATCATGACTAGGGCAGTCACAGCCGATGAAGCTGGTCAGTACGACACCGCTCTTCAGATGTACCAGGTTGGAGCTGAGCTCATGCTCGGTGCCATCAAGGAGGCACCCGAAGCGCGAAAATCCGAGATGCGCGAACGTGCCACGCAGTGCCTGGATCGCGCCGAGCGTATAACGAAGGAGCAAGAGGCGCTGCTTGCCACAGCTCGTGCGGGGCTGCCACCGCCTCAACCAGCTCGCGCTGCCTCCGATCCCACGCACGTGGTGGCGCGCTCACCCGCGGCGCCCGGCGGCCGCGGCCGCGGTGACGGTGCCGCAGCATCCTCCGCGGCGGCGACCGCAGCTGCTGCTGTCCGTGCAGCCAACGCGCAGCGTGGGCGCGGAGTGGGTGGCGGCGGCGCCCGCTGTGGCCATGGCACTGCAGTCGGGCGCGGCGGCGGCGCGGCGGCCGGCGCCGGCACGAGCGGGAGCAGCAAACTCCAGTCCGATCTCGAGGAGGGCGCGATCATGACCGAGAAGCCCAACGTGCGCTGGGCTGACGTGGCCGGGCTGGAGACGGCCAAGGCCGCGCTGCAGGAGGCAGTCGTGCTGCCGCTGCGCTTTCCAAACCTCTTCACGGGCGAGCGGCGCCCGTGGCGCGGCATCCTGCTGTACGGGCCGCCGGGCACGGGCAAGACGCATCTGGCCAAGGCGGTGGCGACCGAGGTGGACGCGACATTCTTCTCGATTTCGTCGAGCGACCTGGTCTCTAAATGGGTGTGACGATGATGAGCACTGATTGCCTCTCTGATTGGTCCTGATTGGTCCTGATTGGTCCTGGTTGCCTCTCTGGTGCGGCCTCGCTGATGGCATGGTTGCCTCTCTGGTTGCCTCTCTGGTTGGCAGGTGGGCGAGTCTGAGAAGCTCGTCCGAGCGCTCTTCGAGTCGGCGAGCCAGCGCCAGCCGGCGATCGTCTTCATCGACGAGGTGGATGCGCTCTGCTCGAGCCGCTCGGACTCGGAGAGCGACGCGTCGCGGCGTCTCAAGAACGAGATGCTTGTGCGCATGTCGGCCGCCGCTGAGGGCGTCCTCGTGCTCGGGGCGACTAACATTCCATGGGGGCTCGACCCCGCCGTGCGCCGGCGCTTCGAGCGGCGCATCTACATCCCGCTGCCAGACGAGCCTGCTCGACTCGCACTGCTCCGTATCGCGCTCGGCTCGACGCCACACAGCCTGCAAGAGGCTAACCTGCAAGCGGTCGCGCGCCGCACCGACGGCCTCTCGGGCGCCGACATATCGGTCCTCGTACGTGACGCTCTGATCGAGCCCGTGCGCGAATGCAGTGCTCCCCAGCATGCAAGTGCTCACCACGACGCCCTCTTCCCACAGGTACGCGACGCTCTGATGGAGCCAGTGCGTGAGATGCAGCAGGCCACGCACTTCCGGCAAGAGCGTGATGGCACATGGGCCCCGTGCGCGCCGGGCGCTCAAGGCGCACGCCGTATGGCCCTGATGGAAGTGCCCGCGGCGATGCTCAAGACGCCCCTCGTCACGGCTGCGCACTTTGAGCGGGCTGTGCGGTCCGCGCGCCCGACGGTAGGCAAGGAAGACTTGGCTCAGCAGGATAAGTTCACCCAGGAGTTTGGATCGGTCTAGAGCGAGTGTACACAGGCACAGGGCGCCAAGGCGTGAGAGTCGCGACGTCCAACGCGCGGCAGACTGAGGAGACGACGCTTAGACGACGCTTAGACGACGCTTGCATCCGGGGCCGACCTCCGCGCGGCGGCCACTCTCTGCTGCTCCCCGTCCGGTCTTCACGTGTGCGCCCCGCCGGTGACACTGCATCCAGCAGTCTGTGGAAATCGGACACACGACAGTTGTATAGCGTGTATTAGCTCCGTATTTGATTTAGTTACGGTGCCGTTATGCGGTTATGCCGTTATGGGACCGCCTTCAGCACGCTATCGTTACTTTTCTAAGATAATCGATGTCGGAGACGAGAGTACAGAGTGCACCACGGTTGCGAGATTCCGTACGTTCGATTCGTGCCGTGTGCTGGTTATACGCGGTTTACGCGGATTCTCCACAAGTCGAGCGCGCTCCTCTCAAAAGAGCATGAATGTTGTAAACCACTGAAGCAGCCAGAACGTCCCCACACCATGGCCGGTGAAGGGGCCGTCAACGAAGGGGGCCGTCAACGATGGGAACCTGGCGATGAACTGGCGGCGCATGTCGGCATGGGCGGCCGCATACCGGATCCGGGGATTGGCATGTGGCGCCGCGCTCATGATCACAAAAGTGGCACCAGCAACAATCAAGAAAAGGAAGCAGCACACTATCACCACCAACCGCAGCAGCCGTGTCAGCCACTCCAGACGATCCTGGAACGGGAACGCACCACCGCCCTGCCCGCCGCCTCCGCCCGCGTGAGCTCGCGGAGCTTCGGCTGTTGCGGCGGCACTTGCGGCGGGATCCAGGCTTCGGTTGCACAGCGGGCAGGCAGGTGCACGGCGCTTCGTTGCCGTGAGAAGCCAACGATCGATGCACTCGATGTGGAAATAATGGCCGCACCGTAGCAATCGGAGCGGCTCGCCATCTGCATACTCTTCATAGCACTGCCAGAAATCGGGAGTCGATCGCGCAGCTACGCTTGAGTGGACTCACGCCGCGAAGGCGAGGGGCGCAGGCTCTCGATGAGCATGCGCACAATGCTGCACAGCGTGTCGTGAGGTGCACGCTCCAGCTCATTGACAAGATCCTCCTTCTCCAGAAGCACTCGCACAGAGGGCACAGAAGCATTTGCACAGCCTGTGCGGTGGCGCAAGCGCTGCCGCAGTTCTGAGACGGACGCTGACTGGCGACTGCTTTGGCACATCCACGACTCGATGGGGAGCTCATTGACGAGTGCATGCACGCGCGCCTCGCGAGTGCGCTCGTTCTCCTCAGGTTCAGCGTCAGGATGTATTAGGCGACTGCAGTACATAGCGATGTATCCTATCACTAACAAAACGAGAAGCTTCCACGGCAGCCAGTTTGAGAATGGTTGCCAGCGCCTTGGCAACCCAGAATCGGAGAGCAAGCAACACACGACAGAGAACAATATGGAGAGCGCGATGCTCGTCGCGTTCCGACCCGCTACGATGAAGAACATGGATGGGTCGCCTCGTTACGCCTCAAACCACACGATGAACTCGATGAGCGGAGAACAAACCTCCCGTATTTGTTTGCCGAAATCCATTCACAAAAGACCAATCCCCCTCATACACACGACGGTAGAGACCCTAATACACACGACGGTACCGGTAGAGACCGTCTAGCGCAGGTGCACGAAGCCCGGTCATTACGGTCACTTAGGTCACGGCCGAGCGGGTTACCCGGTAAGAGCGGGCCATGAGGGGATCCACATCGTATCCACATCGAGGGTCCGAGAAGGCACCAACTCTCTGTGAAAAGGTCGTGCCTGCATCCCCAGCAGGACAAGGCCTCGCGCATACACATGCACACTGTCATCACGCCGTGCCTGCTCGGCCTGCTCGGAGCCATGATTGTGGCGAGGCCATTGGCTCCGATGCGCGTAGCACGCGCACATCTGCAGATGGCCGCGCCAGCAGACGACGAGCAGGTTGATGTGGAGGTTTTTGAGTTTGCTGACGGTGGCATGGACGTCGCATCGCTCCTCGCCGCCCTTGGCGGAGATGACGGCCGCGCCTTGGACATATTCGGCGATGAAGGCCGCACTTTGGACCTGGACTCGATCGGCAGCTTTCGTACCACCGCGTCGTCAAAGGAGTCGTCTTTGGTGCTCGAGAACGACGAGTGGGAGTTGCCGCCCTCACCACTACTGATGAATGAAGGGAGAGGGCGAGTTTCACCAGATGCTGCAGCAATCAAAGCGGTGCATGAGGTGGGCGTGGTGCGCACGCGCGCAGTGTCACGCACGACCGCAGAGGCGCTTCGGGCCGACGTGCTCGAGCAGCTCGAGCTTGCACGCGCGACGATGTCGACCCATGGGCTGGGGCTGACCGACTCGTACCTGTCGAGCGTCCTCGCGCCGGACAATGGGTCCGAGCAAGTGAGATGGGACGTGCGGCTGGCGCTCACGCCGGCTGTTCGAATGGCGCTACGCGAGATGCTCGCGGTGGAGGCCGGTTCACTGACCTCGATCTTTGAAGCCCTGGCAGGAGGTGGAGATGCTGAACTTTGGGAGTGCGCGGCGATCGTGTCGGCACCTGGAGCAACTGCACAGCCAGTGCACTCGGACACCGAGTACTCGCCCTCGCCATGCCTATTCACCGCCTTCGTGGCGCTGCAGCCCGTCACGGCTGACAATGGGCCAACGCGTTTCTTGCCGCGCACGCACACGGCCGAGGCACACACGCCGCGCTCGGCGGCCGATGAGCGCTCGTTCTTGACCGCTGCGGCGTCGAGTGTCGCGCTGCTTGAAACGGGCGAATGCGCGCTCTACGACGGCCGGTTGCTCCATTGTGGGACCGCGCATCAAGGCGATGAGCTGCGGGTGCTCTTCTACGTCACATTCCGCCACGTCAACGCCGATAGCTCCCTCGCGAATGAGGCAGCGCATTCGATTCGCGACGAGTACAAAGGAGCCCTGCGCCTGCGCGACTTCTCGGCATCGGGAGGAGAACTGTCCGACTGTACCCGTAAGCTTTTTACTTCGTGATTTCCACCTTGACCTTTAATACGGAGTTCTCGTCGTGCGCGAACGGCGTCACCCGACGTGTCGCTGTCGGGCGGTCGCGCCGCGCCCCGCGCGCTGGACCACATGCACCATCTGGGTATGGCCGCATTGCGCCAAATCCACGGTGTCCGCACGTAATCAACTAGTAATCAAGCCGACCATATGCTGCATCCGGCAACCGACCAGGTTGCGGCTACTAACAGACCACATAAACCGTACCCGATTAGTGACAACGGTTCTACGCTGTAGTCTGCAAGCAGGACTCCACGCCCGCAGCGGCGCTGCGCGCGTCGGGCTCGTGCTAACCCGTCGAGAAGCATCGCGGTGCCCTCGATGCGCAAGCGAAGCGCTCGCTGCCTCGGCGGCTCGGGAATCTAGCTGCTCATGACCGTATGACCAAGTTTGACGCCATTGGTCATGTCGGCGAGGCTCTTGCGCATCGAGCCGAGCTTGGCCGTCAGCCGCGCACGCATGGAGACCGTATCGCCATTCACTTCCTTCGCAATCGTCTTCAATTTCTCCTCCATCTGCGGCATTGATTTGAGCAGTTTCGACTCCTGCTTGACGAGCTTCGAAGCTAGCGCACGGTCGCGCCGCTCCTCGCGCATCAGCGCCTGCTCCTGCGCCTCGATCTCAAGGGCGAGGTCCTCAGCGATCTTCAGGTCGTTGCGGCACAGCTTGCGCTCCGCGAGCTGCCGCTGCTGCTTCTCGAGCTTCGCGACCTGCAGAGCCTCCTTCTGTAACTCGGCCTCGAGCTGGCGCGCGAGCCGCTCGTCGCGTTCTATGGCGCTCTCGAGCGCCTGCTCATCTGCGAGAAGCTTGCGCGCAATGTCGAGATCCTGCGTCTCGAGGTTACTGATCGTCGCCTCCTCCTCTTCGTCCAGCTGGAGGCCCAGCCGGAGCGCCTCCTCTGCCGCCGCGAGCTCCTCCTCGTCGAACGCTTTGGCGAGATCGGCGCCATACTCTTCGAACTCGGCAATATCCGCCGCCGACTGAAGGGCGGCGCGCTCGCGCGCCGCCAGGGCCACTTCCTTGGATTGCTCAAGCATGTCCATCAGCCCCATGGTGAATCGGTAGCGGCGTCGGGCGTCGGAGAGGCCTCCGATAGTGGATTCAAAAAAAGTGTGAAGGACTCTTCGTGTGAATCTCGATGGAACGCTTGAATGAAATTTCGATGCAACTTCGGCGCGAGTTCAACTTGAACTTGAACGTGATCTAAAGATTCGAACTCCGCGGTGAAGTTTGCCCCCGACGCAACCTCGCGTGTCCGTGTGCTCCAGAGGGCGGACTCGTGACGATGGCCCTTGAGCTCGTACGTCTCTGCTTCGCTTTTCATGCCTCCGCGATCGTACAGCCTGACATTCATCTTCGAGCTCGCGCCTGCCAAATGGGCCCGCCCGAAGGCTGGGAGCCACCGCCGCCGCCTGCCGAAGGCGATTTCGTGGATGCTAGCTGCCGCTGGCTCAACAATGCGATGGAGCAAACTGTCGTGCCGCCGCTGCGCAAGTACACGCAGGTTCGCCAGTCCGGAGAGCCGCAGGGTGATTTCTGGTCGACGGTGACCTCACCGCCTCAAGTGCCTGGGCTCTCGCGGCCGGTGTGGCTCACCATCGCAGCCTCTGTGCCAACAGCCCTCGGTTGGTACGGTTGGTACAAGTTCTCGGTGGAGGAGGAGCTGTTCTACGACGAGCTGCGACGCGAAGGCCGCACTTCGGGTGCAGGAGGGTACGGCACGTTGATCCTCTTCTCATGGCTCGTGCTGCTCGGCGGCTTGGGCTCCATCGCTGGCGTACCAGGTGCAGACAAGCTGATTGACGCCGGCGCCATCTGGATCCTTGCGGGGCAGGTCAACCTATACCGACGCGTCAATGAGCTGCTCGAAGAGCAGCCAGGCGGCTCGGCGCCACTGCACGCGTGGTGGGCGGTGCTGCCACCGCCTCTCGATGTGGTCGTCGGACTTCGTCAAGTGCACTTCCTTGCTCGCTACTGGAGCGAGGTGCGGGGTGAGACCTGGCAGACGGACAAGGTCGCCGAGGAGCTCTTCCCCTTCATCTCTAGCCCACGCTTTACGCTCAGGGAGTTCGCCCGGACTCCGAGCATGTGGTTCTGGTTCACCAAAGAGATGGAAGACTTTGATTGGCCCATACTTGCCGACCCAACGATGCCTGCAGCTCGAGCCGATCGGGGTGGAAAGACGCGCGATTGAACACGGTCGAGGTACTGGCACTTCGAGCACTTCGAGCGGGTGCGTCGGAGGTTCGTGTTCTCGTGCAATGATTGCATCTTTGAGTCACTTCCTTGTACCGGAGCAGTAGGAACCCACAGTACAGCCGTGAGCGAGGTTCCCAGCTCTCGCGACTCGCCGCTCCGCAACTTGTGCGCCTGCGCGTTGATTGTACACGTGCCGCCGGCGACTGCATGTCGCCTTGATGCCCATTGTTGTTGCCGCGTCTGGAAACTGTCGTAATTTTCGTTCAAATGCGCTGAAGAAGGCTTCTCGAGACGTTTTATGCATGCTCTCGTTCGTCCCGTCCCCTTTCACGGCGGGAATTAAACTGTGGAGGTGACGAAACAGGGGCGCATGAATGGTCGACTTCGTTGGCCGCGGCATGGCGGACGTCGCGAGCGCACGCGGCTTGCACGTCGTGCAGGAGGTCGGCGCTCGCCTGCCGTTGACTGCGCGCTACGCCGTGCTCGGTCTCATAGAGCGCAATCATCGCGAGGTATTGCAACTCTCGGCAGGTGATGCGTACGCCAAAGCGGAGCAAATGCTGCCGGAGCTGTGTCATGAGGCAACCGAGTACGTACTGCTCTATGCGGAGGCGTCTGTGCGTACGCTCGTCGGCTTTTCAGCAGCGCGTGAAGTCGAGGAGGAGACGCTGCTCGTGCGATATTTGCTCGAGCTGCAGATCGACCCCGATCATCGGCGCAAGGGCCTAGGACGGGCCCTTGTCCAGGATGCGCGGCGAGCCGCTGAGGCAGCCGGTGCGTGTGGTCTCATGCTCACCTGCAATACGCGCAACAGCCGAGCGCTCCGCTTCTACGCAACCCTCGGCTTCGTCACATCTCCGACCTCACCATCACTGTGCGCACCTGCCTCGTGCGCTACATCCTCCGACGATGGGAACCGCTACGAGATTCTTGCGTTGATCTGGGGCGAGGGAGCCTTCGCTCGGCTTGCTGCGCGTGGCATTGAAGCGCTGCAGCATCATAATGCGCGCGTTGACGAGCGATCGGCGGAGAAACGAGCCCTGCTGTCCATCGCAGCGGACGACGACGACGTTTTTGAGGAGCCGCCTACAAAGGAGAGGAGACACACGCACAGCCCGTTGCGAAAGGAGGACGAGTCCGTGCACGAGCTAGACTAGCACAGCTGCCGCATCTCTTGTTAAAGTCCCCTACTTTAGGCGTACCGGTATGTCCCGGCTCCCCCCGGTGTCTTTTTACCGGTATGCCCATTGCGCGAGTGCCCACTGCAGCGCGCTCCGTGTTGCCGCGCGCTTTTCGGTCGGTGTGTTCACGTCCGATATGTCGGCCGCGTTGGCATGGGCTGGCGCGCTCATGGGTGGCCATCGCGTCAGCGTGGGGATCTCAGAGAGCAGCAGTCTCTACGCCAGCAAAGGCGCCGACGCCGCTGCCGACGCAGTCGACATCCACATCGAATGCTTTGCTGCTGATGATATCTCGAGCGAGAATGATCACGGCTTCCTGCTGCCTGTCACGATGCGAACAGCCGGTGGTGCCCACGTGGACCGCCTATTTGTGCTTTCTTCCACGCATCTCGCGCTCAAAGACCTCGAAGCGGTGCGCGAGACGTCGAGCGAGACCCACTATTGGGCCCTGAGCACCCTCGTGTCTGCACAGCAGCAAGAGTGCGCCGTCCTCATCACCTTCGCGAGCATGCCGTGGACGAGGCAGCTGACGCTAACGCTGCCCGATTTCGAGCGTGCGGTGATCGTGCGGCAAAAGATCGCTCACGCTGCGAGCTTCGCCGATCCAGAGACGCTGGCCGAGCTCGAGCAGCGCGTCTCGGCACTCCGCTTCGACCCGGACGCGCAGTGTGAGGCGGCCGCCGCGGCCGAGCGCAAGGCGAAAGCCGCGGTCAAGCCCGCGGCCGCGGCTTTCCGTAAGACCTTCCAGACAGCCACGAGAGAAATTGCGAGCGGCGAGTCGGTCAGCTTAATGCAGCAGCTCGAGCAGCTGCAGCAACAGCACGAGGCAGCGCTCGCGCGAGCGGCCGAGGCGGAGGCCAAGGTTGCCCTGGCTCAAGAGCGAGCAGCCGAGGCGGAGGTGCGCGCGACCCAGGCGGAGCAGACCGCCGCGGCGCTGCTGAACGCGGAGCGTGCCGCGCGCCAGGAGGCCGACCCGGCGGAGGCAGCGGCGACCACCATGCCGTCGGAGGAGGTCGCCATACTGCGCTCGGCGCTCGCGACGGCCGAGGCGGTTGCGGCGAACCTTGTGAAGGATGTGCACGAGCTGCGCACGCAGTTGGAAGCGGAGGGAATAGCACGCCAGGCGGCCGTCGCGCGCATCGTTGAGCTCACCCACAGCGCTGCAACGTCGCAAATGGAACACGAGGCGCGGCTCTCAGGGGCGACCACCGCGGGCGCGGCCATCCTGCGGCGAGTCGCGCAGGCCAACCTGTGCCGCCGCTGCTTCATGGTGCTCAAAGCGAATGCAAGCGAGGCGATGAGACAACGGACGCCCCCGCACCCGATCTACGATGGGATCGCGACACCGCTGTCGTCGCCTATGCAGTGGCTCAAAGGAGTCGTGGGCAACGACGCAGTGAGCGGCAGCAGACCCCGCGCTCCGAGCACATCGCTGCCCGCCACGGCACATGCGCTCGACTTTTCACGCATCGCCTCTGCCTTTTCGGGCATGCGCTCACCTTCCCCGGCGGCGGCCGAGACGGGCAGCGACCAGGCGGTGGCGGACGTGGCCGACAAGGTGGCAACCGATTACGCGAGCGTGCTCGCGAGCGCGCAGGCGGAGGCGCTCGAGTCGCAGCGGGTCGAGATGCGCGAGGTGATCGCGCTGCTCGCCATCCATCTGGAGGGCATCCAGCAGCTGCACTCACTCCTCCTAGGCCGGAGTGCCGAAGAAGTTATCGACGAAGAGCTCGGTACCTTCGGCCTCTCGTGGGAGGTAACGCCACTCGAGGCGGCGGCTGCCAACTCGGATGGGGCAGACTCGGGACGCCCTTCGTTGCTCGCGTCGCCCCCGCCCTCCTTGTACGAGCCCTTCGAGGGGCCTGCTGAGGGCGGCACCGCCGACGAGGCACGCGGTGCCGACGAGCCCGCCGTCGGGGTGGTGCCGCCGCCGCCGCCGCCGGGGCTGCTGCGGGAGCTGGGCGACGTAGACGAGGCGGATGAGCTCGTCTCACCCAGCTCGGCGCTTGACGAGTCAGAGCAGCTGCTGCAGGCGCAGGCGCTGCTGGGCGCGCGCGCACTCGCTGCGCGCCTGAGCGAGCGCATGGCCCTCGTGAGCGCGCTGCATCGTCGGCTCGAGAAGTCGTCGCTGCTGCAACCGCGCTGGGAGCAGGCGCCCACCGCCGAGTCGTCGCGCACGCGCGCGCAGACGCCGTCGCCGCCCGCGCCCGCGAAGGCGAAAAAGGAGCGCCGCCCCTCGGCCCTAGAGAGCGCAGCCCTCGAGCAGCTGCAGCGCAGCCAGTACACCAAGGCTGGCTTGGCTGTGCAGGCGTACGAAGGCTTTGATCCGGCCGCGAGCACGCCACGCCGAGTGGTGGCGACGTAATCCACACTGAACGTAATCGTAAGAAGACTACAGAGATCATCTGATAGAGAGTATTAGTTTGGTTGGGTGACCCGAGCGAGCAAAAATGAATAAAATGGTAGTGCTTCTACTTGCAAGCCGAGCGTAACGTACCGGAACCGGACCGGACTTCTCGTATTAACTCGCACGGTGGTACAAGAACACGACGCGTCGTTGTGCTTCCAGCCCCGGGCCGGTTCCGGCGCAATTGCCTGGAGGTCGCCGGTCGGCACGACACTCTCTCGGCTCGTAGCTGTTTTACCGTTTAAGTGCTAAACGTTACCCGAGTATCGAGTCCCCACCGCGTCAATCAGCACGGGCACGCCTGCAGCGTGTGGGTACGGCGCTTTTGCCCCAATTTCTTTGTCTGAAGAAGTTGGCCCACGGAGCTCGAACTTGGGCGTGCAGGTGCCCGATGCACTATCCGACGGTGCCGTCACGAAGCGCACCGCACGGACTGCGTGATCAAACGCCTCACGGTACGTGCGGCCATGGACACAGACGGTCTCAAAGAAGACAGTCGAAAAGAGCTTCGCAGCACCATCGAGCGTCTCAGTCCTCCAGCATACGACTGTCGGAACACCAGCCTCGCGCGCCGCTCGGCCGAGGGCCTCAGTGTTGCAGCCGTTGAGGAAGCATAGATCGAGGGTGCCTTCGCTGTCCTTGCCCTGGGAACCGAGGAGTGTACTAAGATGCTTCGGCTCAACCACCTCGAGTGCGCCGCCGTCCGGGCGTGCAAAGCCGAGTGTGAGGTCTCCCATGTATCTCGCATCTCCATGGCCAGAGAAGAGGAAGCGGCGCGGGCGGTGCTCGCACAGCTGCCCGTTCAATTCTTGTGCGGTGGCATTGTCCGACGTGATTTGGCATGTCCAAGCTTTACACTTGGCCTTGATGTCTTCCGCTTCCTTCAGCGCTTGCGGTAGTGGGCTGATCGAAGGGCTGCACACGAAAATGAGCAACTCGCAGCCCGGCGTGGGTGCGAAGCGCTGCCTTTTCTGAGGCGGCTCTGCAAGTAGGTCGCGTAATAAATGAGATGCTTGCAGGACTTGTTGATCAGTGTAGGGGTACGGCGAGGACGAGGAGGAAGAGGAGGAGGACGAGGATTGCAAGGAGGGAAGCGTTGGCTCGGGCTTACGCGACACCTTGAATGGCGTGCGCCAGAGATCGGTTCCCTGCGGAATCGCCCGGATGATCAAAGTGCCATCAAATTGGTTGGCCTCGTAGTCTGGCGGCACCTCCACATCGTGAGGCACGGACTTTATCTTTCGATTCCACCCCATACGCTGCGTGGCTGGCGTGACGGTGCAATTTGTGACGATCACTGTCACCTCGAGGTCCGTGACTGTCGCCTTGAGCTCATCCAACGAATGTTGGTAACGAGTGTCGGACATTTCTAAAGAATTCTTGAACGTTGCCATCATGCCCGTGATCATCGTCCACACTGTCACCACGAAGCTCGTTGCACGAGCGTCAACAGCTGCTGGCCCCGTGATGGCGTATTGCACATCGTCAGACTCATCAGCTGGTTCACCACCTCCGCCACCTCCGCCACCTCCCCCGCCCCCACCACCTCCCCCGCCCCCCCCGCCCCCGACATTTGCGCCACCTCCACTGCGCCCGCCACCTTCGTCACTTCCGCCACCTCCGCTGCCTCCATCGGCAGCCATGATCGCTGCTTTCTCCGCTCGGTACTCGCGCATGTTGCTGATCGCTTCTTTCTCCGCGGCATACGTCTTTCGAACGCAGTCTTCAATGTCCGAACGGCCGTCAAGGCGAGCGACGCAACCTCCAAGCTTGCAGCTCCTCACACCCTCCTGCAGTAACGTCTCATCGCGCTGCTTTGCGAGCTGGAACAGGACATGCGCCGCAACGGGGTGCACGAGCAAGACAAGCAGGACTGAGCTAAAGCGCTTGAAGACCACATTGATGCCCTCAACACTGATGTTTGACGGCCACGCTTTAGTCTTGGTCAGCTGTTCAATGCTCTTCTCAATATCCTCCTCGACGGATGTGTCACTTTGACTGTCGCTCGACTCAGCAGCGTCACTGCTGTAGGAAGCTGTGCTGTGCTGCGGAAGCTGGGATTCGTCGACCTCGACACGGATGCGGCACCGTTTTGTTCCAATCGTCGCCTTCATCTTGGAGGATAATCCGGGCTTTTCGATGCGGATCTTGCAAGGCCTGTTGCAGATCTCCGTATCTAACAGCCCTGCCAACACGCTCTTCAATCGGTCCTCGCGCGATTGGTCAAAAGAGTCGACGTCACCTTCGAGGCAAAGCGTGATCACCTCGCGTGGCGAAGACATCTGCAGAAACGTGAAATCTGCTATCAAGCGCTCGACTACAACCTTTCGAAGCTTGGCGTCGGAGGTGATGAGCTCCACCGACTGCTCGTCGCCGATACTTGCGAATTCGGGATCGGATGGCTTTCTCTGCAGGATGGCTCCGACGTTCACACCTTGCATGTGGCACAGCATGATTTTCTTCCGCAGGCTGATGGCATGACGAAGCTCCATGACACAATACTTGCTGTCAAAGTACTCGTCGCTTAGCACGAGCATGAACGTCTTGGAATGCTCCACCCCCTCCATCATGGCATGTGTGCCGCGGTCGTTCATGTTCACATCCAGCCACACCTTGTTGCCTGCCTGTTCGAGGTCCCTGGTGATGAGCGCCGCCGCATGGCCGCTTTCGCGCTGTACGTGAGACATGAAGAAGTCCCACGGGGCACCTTCGTTTCTCAGCCCCGGAGGAGCCGTGCTTGAGCTGCCTTGTGAGCTGCCTTGAACGGCATCGCTTGCTAGACTGCTTTCTGTCGGTTTGCGGAGCGCCATGTCGGTAACTCCGAAACTTCCGTTCACCAGGGCCTTGACGGTATCGGCGATCGTAGCGGCGCGGTGCTGCTTACACACGTTCGCCTCCATCCGCGCTTGCTCAACGGCTACTGCTGCTTTCGTGTCAACCTCGTTCAGTCGCTCGACGCGTGCCTCCATGTCGATGCGGTCGTCCAGGGTCACCACGACGCCGCCGTGCTTGCAGCAGCGCACGCCTTGTGCAAGAAGCGGCGCGATGCGCAATTTCGCGAGTTGCATGAGGATGAGGCCGGCTGGCTCAGGCAAGGCAATTACGAGCATGATGGAGCCCTCTCCATGCCATAAGACCTCGATGTCGGTTTGCTCGAAGCTGAGCGGCCAGTAGTGAGAGCGCACGAGGCTTTTCACGCTATCTTCAATTTGCCTCGCCACTGAGTCGTCAGGGGTGCTGACGCTCGGCTCGTCGTCGCCCGAGGAGGTACTGACACTTGCGGAGTCTGAGCTGTATTGTGCCCAGCCCTGCTCGTCGACCTCGACGACCACTCGACAGCGGCTGGTACCAATCTGTGCGGCCAGTGTGCTCGAGGCGACACGTCGCCGCCGGATGCGTATGTTGCAGGTCTGCAACTCTGAGTCCAGCAGAGCCTTAAGTACCTCCTTGAGCTTATCCTCGCGAACGTTGTCAAAGGCTTTCAGATCCCCGTCGAGGCAGAGCGTGATCACCTCGCGTGGCGAAGAGGGCGACCGCGGCAAGGCAGGAGCCGTGCTTGAGCTGCCTTGGGAGCTGCCTTGAACGCCATCGCTTGCTAGACTGCCCTCTGCGTGAAGGAATGATTTGGTGACCGGTCGGTCATGTAGATGCCTCGGGATGCCAGCGGCAATGCGGCCTTTAACCTTGCTGCGAGTTTTCATCCGGCCTGCGTTCTCCTCGCCACGTTGAAAGACAAGATCAGCATCGTCGGGGTCTGCGAGCTCGTACTTCTGGACCCGAGCCTTGAGACCCGTGTCCAGTTCCCCGTCCTCACACTCCGTCGTGACTCTTGTGCAGGCGCGCTCGAAAGCTGCTGCTGCATCGATGCCATGCGTCGGCTGTCGCGATAGCACGTCTGCGAACGCCTGCCCAAAGAGCTTGGCTGCGTCGTCGTGGACTCTCGTTTTCCAGCACACCACGTCTTCAACGCTGGTGCCTTCCAGAAGTCGTCGTCCAAGGCGCTCGGTGCAGCAGCCCGTCAATACAATGAGTCGCAGTCCCGTATGCTTTCGGACCGTGTTCACGAGCGTGTCGATGCTGACCGCCTCCAAGCGGCCGTCGCTCTCGAAAGCGAGCACGGGCTCTCCTTGCAGCATCGCATCACCATGGGCAGGGCAGAACCAGATGCGCTTGTCTTTCAAGACCTCGTCGAGGCGGCCGACGCTGATCCGAATGTGCTTCTCCGCTCGGTTGCCGAAGGCGGACCTAATGTGTTCTGCCTCGGCCTCAACATTAGGTAGATGAATGTGCGACGGAGTACCATCAGGATTCGTTTGCGCCTGAGACTCCGCTGTGATCAATACGTCAGCCATAGGAAGCATTGCCCACCGTGATGTACTGCGTCGGCAGTACTCGCGCCGGCTCGCCTGTTGCTTTCTGTCGGGTTGCGGTCGACAAGTTTTGCCGAAGCGGCGCTTCACATTCACGCCGCGCTCCGCGCGCCGTACCAGGCGTTCACACAACACACACTCGGGTAGCTCACTGAGCTCTTCCTCACTAAGAGGGGATGACCTCCACACGGTTGACACAACAGAACAGGTCCCGGGAGTGGGCGGCGGCGCCAAGCGCTGCTACCCACATACCCCATTCGCCCGCTTCCGGCAACTCGTGGCACGGCTCCGACGCCGGATCCAACACGACCCCCCAGACCCCCGGTCGGCCTCGTACGAGATCCACTCACGCACACGGGTGGGCGGGTGGGTGCTGCGTAGTGGGTGCGCCGACCCGGTCCACGCTCGGTCCCCCGCGCAGGGGCCC
>Ga0210243_100381_pt1 | contig 37456 bp, 22 predicted proteins | sample ChrtobMeP5a_32mM_FD_155461 | JGI IMG/M metagenome (GOLD analysis project Ga0210243, IMG submission 155461) | Chrysochromulina tobin associated microbial communities from unialgal haptophyte culture, Seattle, Washington, United States - P5a_32mM | ecosystem: Host-associated > Algae > Haptophytes >...
CCGGGAGCCCTGTAGGTGCGTTTGCGCCGCAGGCTGTGCTACGCGCACTCCCACTGCCAGCAGCGCGTGCGGCTAGTGTGCGGCTGCCGCCCGCCGCACGCTCGCCGGCTGCGTGTGCGGCCGCAGGCTGCCGCCCCGGAGTCGAAGCGGCATTGCCTTCGAGGGCGAGCGTGCGGCGCGAAGAGGCGCGAAGAGGCGCGGGCATGGGCGCGGGGCGCGCGCGCGCGCTTAGAGACTGGGGGCGTCGCACCGCCGAAGAGTAGGTTGGCTGTGTGTGTGTCTAAGTAATTCGTATTTCGCCGGTCCCCGCCCTCCCGCTGAGAGACCGAGCCCAGCGTACTAGAGTCTAAGACGCGACGACAGCAACGCTCGTTGACTTGACCGAACGCCGTTTCGCCGGCCTTTACGCACACCCGTCGGACGGGACTAACGTTTGACGAACTTATGACACGCACACAGCCGCACACTTCGGCGGCGGCGATGCGCGCGCCTCTCCGCGCCTCTCCGCGCCGGCCGCCGCGGCTCGCGCCCCGCCCTCGAAGGCCAAGAACTTCGGACTCGGGCGGAAGCCTGCGCACACGCAACCGGTGGGCAACCGGTGGGCATTAGGCGGGCGTTAGGCGGGCGGCAGCCTGCGGCCGCACACGCAGCCGGCGAGCGTGCGGCGGGCGGCAGCCGCACACTAGCCGCACGCGCTGCTGGCAGTGGGAGTGCGCGTAGCACAGCCTGCGGCGCAAACGCACCTACAGGGCTCCCGGGTCCGCTGGGGGCGTTGTCTGCACTGTCGGTAGACGCGCCCGTTGGCGCGCCCCCCGAACGGGAACGCAAAAGAAGTCACTCGACGCCGCCGTCGCGTGACGAGCGACGGCGTCGAGTAACCAGCCTTGTCGCGGCGTACGGCAGCTTGCCAGCCGCCTGACCTACCACGCCTTTGAGGATGCCCGTCGCATCCAAAGGAGGACGCATCGGAGGCGTCCTTGTCGCTCTCCGCGTCCTCGTCGCTCTCCAAGATAGGTCGGCCTCCCACTTGGCCGGAAAGAGACATCATCACAGACGCTGCTGAATCTGGCCGGCTCGTAGCGTCACCCACAACGCTAGATGACGCAGTTTTGGCGGGGGGGCGAGCGCTCACGGGCGCGGGAGCCTCACAGGTAGCCGCTGGCAACCCGAATGGGTCCCCCGATGACGACGCGCTCATGTAGCGCGAGTGCCGGAGCACAGGAGTCCCGAACCGAGTCGCGACTCAAGTCGCGCGACTCGAGTCCCCTTGGAAGAAAATAAAAAAAATCGCGCAAGAGCGCATAGGGGTGGGTGGGGTGGGTGGGGTGGGTGGGGGGGTCAGAGGTGGCCGCCGCGATAGTAAAGGCCCATTCACGAGCGACGAGAGGTCTAATCTCAATTCTGCTTTCTTACTGCTTTCAAACCTTGGCTGCAATATGTACCCGAATCTCAGATCGTTCATTTTTCAGAAAAATTCCAGAATCATATGACTTGATTTTCACACTGGAACAAACAACTTGACTTGACTTGACTTGACTTGACTTGACTTGTGCTTCTCGCGAGTCGGACGAGTCGGCGTTGCCGAGCGCCGTCGGCACCCACGAACCTGCACAGAGGGGGCTCGACGCGAAGGCGGAAAGAACCTGATTGGGATGGCGAAATCTGCTCGTCGACGACTCCTTGGTCACTTCGTCGTCGCTCACCTCGCAGTAGGCGCTGCTGGTGCTGTCGCGCCCTACATTGTTGACGAGCTTCGCAGCGCCCTGAAGACCATGGATCATGATGGAGATGGCATCGTCTCTGGACTTGAGATGGCCGTTGGCATCCTCTCCTCTGCCGAGCCATGGCCTCTGGCTTCGGCGGCCTATTTGCGGCGTCGCTCTTCTCCATTCGAACGGTATCCGTTCGGCGAAAAGCAGTGCGTTGATCCTACCCTCGACGCTGTCAGCTTCCTCGAGTGTGCTGTTCACCGCCACCGCTCCACTGGCCAGTCGGAAGCAACAAAGCCCGCCATGGGCTTCGATGAGCTCTTTGCCTTGCACGTGCATGCGTGCACGACTCCGGCAGCTGCGTGGTTGAAGGGCCTTTGTCTCGGCACGTGCACCCAGTGCGCCACACCACGAGAACAGCTGCCTGTGATGGCACCCTCACCGCCGCTCGGTGCGGATGCCGTCACCATCCTGATCTCGTCGGACTCTCACGTGGAGCCATGGTACCTATCACCCTCGGCTCCTCCGCTGAACCCGAGCGAAGGCGCAACGACGTCGAAGTACCGCCAACCGTTGACCAGCAGTCATACCGTCAGTCGCTTCCAAGACGCAACGCTCGAGAACATGTTCTCGTGCCAGAACGAGCACTCGGTGCCGTCGACGTGCGAGCTTATTTCGGCCGATCCGCCAGTAGACATCCACGCCTCGCACTACTACTCCAAGGCCGCCGCGAATGCGACGGTCTACTTTTTCGTGGGCGACACGCAGGCGCACTCGTTCGATGGTTCGCCGAGCGCTGCGGACAATGCGAAGGCGGTGAACCTCACGCTGACCCGCATGATGAGCGATGCTCTCAAGCGCTTCGGTGGCAGTGCGGCCAACATCGTCTGGACCGCCGGCAACAACGACGGCCCGCACGACGCCATCTTCAAAAAGCAAGATGCGGCCACGAAAGCATGGGCGAACGCTCTCCTCGCCGCGAACGTCGTCACCGACGACCTCGGTGTGAAATACACGTCCACTGTGAGTGAAACCGAGGTGTTCTCGCAGACGGACGTCTTCAAGCTGGTCGGCTTCTACATGAAGGCACTGCCCGCGCTGACCAACCGGTCGTACGCCATCGTCCTCAACACGAACCTGGGCGGCGACAACCCCGCGCAGCAGTCCTACCTCGAGCAGTCGCTCGATTGGGTCCATCGCACGCACGGTGACGCCGGCATCGTGTACGTCCTCGGGCATCACCCCGAAGTGATGAGCGTGGGCACGGATGTGGTGCCCGAAGCGTACCGTCCGATGGTGAAGGGCGTCTTCTGCGGGCACAACCACGACGCCAAGTCCACCTCCAGCAAGCTCTTCACGAACGTGGGCGGGCTGACGTATGATAGCCAGCCCAAACCGCACAACTTTCTGATCGCGCAGGTCGACGCCGATCATCCCGAAGTGCGTGTCGACGTGTCGCATGCCGGCATCAACGGCGTGCACTACTACACCCCGGGCGACAATCGGAAGGTAACCGACGTCACCTTGTGGAATTGAGCGCGCCTTGGGGCATGCGCGCTCTGCGCCGAGCGCAGTCTGCGACTCGAGTATACCGTGGAAACGCACGCGGAACGACAGCGCCACTATCATCCCACTTCCCATTCGATACTTCCCACATCCGCGCTGTAGGCTGCAGCGCTCAGGGTTACTTGGATACGGCACATGTACTGGGTTATAGGGGCTGGGCGGACTGTCACGTTCGTCAGACTCCTCCCCGTTCCTATTGTAGGCCCCTTCAGTCCAAGTCAAGTCAAGTCTTGACTTGACTTGACTTGACTTGTCTTAGTCCATTCACAAGGAGAAAGGAGCCTTCCAGCCTAGGAGGGGCTCACGTGGGCTGCGGACCAGAACTCGCTCGGAGCAATGTTGTAGTCCACTGTATGGGCATCAGTGTCCTTCGCTTGACCCTCGCCGAACGCGTCGCTGCCTGCGCCGTCTGCTTCGCCGTCGGGGCTGCTCTCCTCTTCGCGGTCGGCTTTGCTCACAGCACCACTCTCCACAATGCCGCACACGATGTCCGCCACACCTTCGTCTTCCCGTGCCACTGAGGCCGCACGCCGTTTCAATCTGCTGCGCGTGGGTGCCCTGATCCTCCGCCTGATGACGAGCTCGTTCATCACTGCGATCGTGATGGGCGTGCTCGCCACCGGGTACGAGTACGCCCACGTCGTCCCTCTCATTATGGAGGCCGAGGCCTTCGAACGCCTGCGACGACTGAGCGAAGGAAATGCGACGAGTGAGGAGGTTGAAGAATGGGCTCCGGCGGACGGCATGGAACGCGGCGCGTACACGTTCTTGTCCAACGTGATCGTCTCCTTCGCCTTCTCCCTCATGCTCGTCGCGATCGCCGCCATCGACGACGTCCACGTCAGCATGCGCAGCGGCCTGCAGCGCGGCGCCGCAGGCTGGACCATCTTCGTGGCGCTGCCATCGGCCGGACTCCCGCCCGAGCTGCCGGGCATGGCGGGCGCCGACTTAACGAGCCGCCAGCTGTGGTGGCTCTACGCAGTCTTCTTCGGCGCCCTCGGCTTCTTGATCGCTCTCCTCGCCTCCCGCCTCCCCGAGCCGCGCCGAGCGGCAAGCGCCGAGAAAGTGGTTACGTTCTATCAGCTGCGAGGCGAGTCACTCCGCTATTGGATCATCCAGCTCACGGCGATCGTGCTCGCATGTGTCGTGGCCGCTATCCCGCATATGAGCGGCGCGCCGCACCCCAGCCTCTCCCACGAGCCCGTCAACACGACCGTCACGTGCGGCGCGTCGCACGAGGAGTGCGCCAAGGCCGGTCCGGGACCGGAGCTCGCCGCGACGTACGCTGTGTGGTGCCTGGCGACCGCATTCCTCTACTGGCTGTGCCTCGGCGTCTCGTTGTGCTTCACGTACAACCTGTTGATGTGTTTCGAAGCGCCACTCCTTCCCGAACTCTCGATCCGGCCCGTAGGGCCTAAGTACGAGCCTACGTACGACCTGGCCGATTCGAGATTCAGCCGAGATTCGGCCGAGGAGTCGAGAAGCGTGATGAATGGCGCAGACGCTCTCTGAGTGACGTCTTCATGCAGCCTTCATGCAGCGCACGCTGCGCCGTCGGCATCGTGGAGGTACCAGCCGAGGCCCGGCCGTATCTCGTGAGGGAACGGCCTTGGCGCCCGGTGTTGCAGAGGCTCCCGATGCCCGACGCGGAGGGCCCTCGGTTGAGGGAGAGGCGCTTCTCGCCTTTCCCCACAGGGTCCCCAGTATAGAAAGGGTTGACTTTGGGCTGACCCCTTTTGCCGGGTCCCCAGTATAACCCGAACCCTCTGAGGTTTAAGTCGAGGTTTAAGAACAAGTTCTGTCCATTGAGTACTCGAGAAAGGCCAGAAACCAATCAGCAAAGGCCCAAATGATACAATTCGTCGATCGGCATCGATCGGTTAACGTACGGACTCACAAAATCGATTGGCAACGACTTGTATGAGTGGACGTTTAACGTTGCACGTTCGGTACACGTTCGGAAACGGTTGCATAGACGACGGACGCCGACCGCCCCCCAAGAAAAAGCATCTCCATGGCCGACCCCCACCTTACCGGTGTCGTGTTTTGGTATGAGTGATTCCGCAATTTGTGGTGCCTCTTGCCGCCGCCAACTACTGGCTCGTGATGTTCTTGCCGCCGCCATCACAGACGGCGATGTTCGGCAGGCAAACGAGCAAGCGCGAGCCGGAGCAGCGGCCGGGGCCAGGGGACAACGAGACGGGCCAGAGCACGCTCATCAATGGAGAGGGCGCCAATGGGCTGCGACTCGGTGCCAAACGCTTCGCGGACGCTGACCACACAGGTGCGTCCAAGACCACCAATCGTGGCGCGGGCGGCGCTGGCGGCACGCACACCACGCTCGACGACCTGCGCCACGCCCTGAAACTCCTCCGCTCGGCGCCAAGGACCGAGGAGGGCAGGGCATGCCTCGATCTGTGCGAGTCTGCGTTGCGTGCTCAGGAGGAAGCTGTTGCGCTCGTGCCACAGCTCATCGAGCAAGAGCGCAAGGCGAGCGCGGCCGCGAAGCAACATGCGAAGCAGCTCGCGGCCGAACTGGCCGCGTGCTGCCGGCGTGAGGAGGAGCTCATGCGGCAGGCCAAGGGCGCCGAGGCGGCGGCGCTGCGTGCGACCCGTGTTGCTGAGGCGGAGCGCGAGGCGGCCGCGCGAAAGGTGGAGTCTGCGACACAGCGTTGCGTGCGCGCCGTCGAGGAGGAGCGTGCCCGGGGCGCCAAGGCCCTCGCCGATGAGCAGCGCCGTGCCGCCGTGTGGCGTGAGGAGCTCGAGGCGCTGCGGCTCTCCACAGCCTGCGCTCCTTGCGAGCAGTCTGTGAAGGCAGGCTGTGAACTCGAGCAGTCTGTGAAGGCAGGCTGTGAACTCGCCGTCGCGAGCTGCGAGCAAGAGGCGATGAGTGGCGAGGCCGAGCGCCTTGACGAGCATCTGCGCGAAGCGATCGCGGCGACGCTGTCAGTGGAGCCGCAGCTCGCAGCCGAGCGCCGCACCGAGCGCCGCACCACGGCCACCGAGGACGACGCAAAGGTGCCCGGGGCGGCGGAGGCGCACGCCGTGGCCTCGCACAGACCTGTCGATCCCGAGGCCTTTGCGGAGCTGGCAGCAGTCCAGGCGAGCTCGGCCGCCGAGGTGGCAGCGCTCAAGGAAGCGGCCGCAGCCGAGGTGGCAGCGCTCAAGGAAGCGGCCGCCGCCGAGGTGGCAGCGCTCAAGGAAGCGGCCGCCGCCGAGGTGCGGGCGGCACAGGCGCTGGCCAAGGAGGCGGCGGACGAGGCGGCGGAGGAGCGACGCCAGTGCGAGGAGGAGGTGGCAGAGACACTCAAGATGATGCGCTCGATGCAGGCGGAGCTCAGCACCACGCGGCGACACGCGCTCAGCACGACGCGCTCGGCGCTGCATTCGAGCCAGGAGGACCTCAGCGTGCACCGCGCCGAGATGGGCGCTCAGCTCGACGCTGCTCAGGTCCAGCTCAGCTGGACGGAAGCCCGTCTCAGTGCCGTGGTTGATGAGCTCGGCGGCGAGCGCAGCCGCGCCGAGGAGCATTGCGCCGACGCGCTCGCCACAGCGCTCGCTATGGCGCGCGCGCAGGCCGAGGCTGCCGAGGCTGAGGCGCGTGAGGCGGCGAGCGCTGTGGCGAGCGCTCACGCAGAGGCGGCGAGCGCTGTGGCGAGCGCTCACGCAGAGGCGGCCGCGCAGGCGACGGCGGCCGCCGCACTGGCGGCCGCCCAGACGGAGGCGATGCGCTCGGTTCTGCTGTGCGAGGTCCGGGCTGCCGAGGAGGAGACGGCGCAGCTGCAGGGAGTGTTCGTCAGGATGGCGGCAGCTGAGGCGGAGCTGCGAACGCACGCGCTCCGCACCGAGGAGGAGCTCAGCATGCATCGCGCCGAGATGGGCGCTCAGCTCGACGCCGCTCAGCACCACGCGCTCCGCACCGAGGAGGGAGCTCGGCGCGCTGTTGAGCGCCCAGCTCGGCGCGAGATGCAGGAGGCACAGGCCGTGGCGCGAGCACGCGAGCAGGCGTTGAAGGCGGAGGTGGAGGCCGCGCTGCCGAGGTGTGAAGGCCGAGGTGTGAAGGCGGAGGTGGAGGCCGCGCTGCAGGCGGCGGAGGCGCGATGGGTGGAGGAGGCGGCGCAGGTGGCGCAGGCGGACAAGGCGACACTCAAGGCGGACAAGGCAGACAAGGTGAACCTCGAGGCGGACAAGGCGGACAAGGCGAACCTCGAGGCGGACATGGCGGCCCTCGAGGGCGCCTACGCAGCGCTCGTTGCACAGAGGGCACTGCTCGAGGACGAGAAGGAGGCGCTGCAGGCCGACAAGGCAGCGTTGCAGATGGACCTGCACCGGACGAGATCCATCTGGCATGCCGAGCGCGCCGAGCTGGGCACATCAGTCGAGGACCTCTCTGCTGCTCTCGAGGAGCGCAGCCTGACGCATGCAGCGCTCGAAACGACGCTTGTCGCGGAGCGCGAGGCTCACCACGCGACGCGCGCCACCCTCGGCGCACTGCGCGCGGCGCTCCATGAGGAGAAGCGAGGCTCCCTGCGTCAGCAGTACCTGGCGTCGTCGCAGCGCCTTTCGGAGGACCATGCTGCCTTCTCGGCCGCCAACGGCGCGCTCGACATGGCGCTCGCCGAGGTGCAGGCGGCGCGCTCGACATGGCGCGACGTGCAGCCGGGCGCCGCGCACGCCGAGCAGCTCGAGGCACGGCAGGAACGTCTCGGCGAGCGCCATGCCGAGCAGCTCGAGGCACGGCAGGAACGTCTCGGCGAGCGCCATGCCGAGCAGCTTGAGGCACGGCAGGAGCGTCTCGGCGAGCGCCATGCCGAGCAGCTCGAGGCATGGCAGGAACGTCTCGGCGCACTCCAGACTGCAGAGCGCGCCGCGGCGCAGGCGGCCGTGGCGGCCGAGGCCGAGGCGGCGGCGCAAGGCGCACTCGCGGAGCAGCGCTGTGCCGAGCGCCACGCGCTCGAGCTTGAGCTCCGGCGCGAGATTGCCGTTCAGATCGCAGAGCAGCGCTGTGCCGAGCGCCACGCGCTCGAGCTTGAGCTCCGGCGCGAGATTGCCGTGCAGATCGCAGATGCGGCCGCCGAAAGGCAGGAGCTCGGCGAGCAGCTCGCGGCAGCGCGCGCCGAGGTGGACGCGGCGCGTGCGCAAGCGGCGGCACTCTCAGTGGCCCATGCCGAGGTGCTCCGAGTACATGGGGTGCAGCTGATGGAGTTGCGCCACGAGCATGAGGAGCAGAGGGCCGTGCGGCAGGCGGTGACGCGCCGCGCGCTGGTCGAGCTGCAACACGAGATCGAGGCGCGCGCGTTGGTGCAGGAGGAGCTTGACGGAGCTCGTAGGGCTCTCGAGGAGCTTGACGAAGCTCGTAGGGCTCTCGAGGAGCTTGACGAAGCTCGTAGGGCTCTCGAGGAGCTTGACGGAGCTCGTAGGGCTCTCGAGGAGCTTGACGAAGCTCGTAGGGCTCTCGAGGAGCAGCTGGACGAGGCGGAAGGGCTGCTCGGCCAGAGCGAGACCCATCGTGCGGACTTGGAGCGGCAGTTACAGCGTGCGGACTTGGAGTGGCAGTTACAGCGTGCGGACTTGGAGCGGCAGTTACAGCTACAGCGTGCGGACTTGGAGCGGCAGTTACAGGAGCTTGACCGCAGCCGGCTGGAGGCTGACCAGGCCAGGGCGGAGGCGGAGGCAGCCAAAGGAGAGGCGGAGGCAGCCAAAGGAGAGGCGGAGGCAGCCAGGGGAGAGGCGGAGGCAGCCAGGGCAGAGGCAGCCAAGGCGCACGCGGAGGCAACGGCGGCGCGCGAGGAGGCTGCAGAGTTCCGCTCCTTCGAGGCGAGCAACACTTCCCAACGGCTCGTCGACCTCACGAGCGCCGTCGCGAGTGCCGAGACGGCAGAGGCGTTCGGAGCAGTCGAGGGTGCTCGGGCAGAGGCGGCGGCGGCCAAAGCAGAGGCGGAGGCGGCGCTGGCGGCAGCCCAGTCTGCTGAGGCGGCGCGAGAGCAGGCGCTCGCATTGTGCCGTGAGCATGAGGCGTCGCTCCAGGCGCTCGGCGAGCAGCTCGCGGCGGCCGAATCGGCGATCAAGGCGCGCTGTCGTGAGCGCGACGCGCTTGAGACGGCGCGCACGGAGCTGCAGGCGCAGCTGACGGAGCTGGTCGGCCACAAGAACCACAAGCAGAAGATCCAGCACACGATGCGCATCAAGCTCGAGAACGACGAGCTGCGCAACGAACGCAAGCAGCTCGCCGACGATCTTGCGGCCGTGAGGCTGGAGCTCGAAAAGGCGCAAAGTAGGGCGGAGGTGGCGGCCGCGGCGGCGGCGGCTGCAAGGGGGGCGCCGACACAGGCCCACCCAACAACCACACGGCCGGCTCCGCTGGCGCCTGCCGTCGCTCCGAGTGTCGCGCCGAGCGCGCCGCCCCGGGTCGTCGTGAGGGATGCCAAGGGTGGGCTGCGCGAGGCGGACAAGGAGAATGCGCGATCGCAGGCGGCGCTCTCCCTCGGCTGAGCGTGCAAAAGAGGCGTGCTGGGAGCAGGAGGCGTGAGTGGAGGCGCGAGAGGAGGCGCGAGTGCGGGCCGGAGAGTCAGATCAACAGAATCAGCTCCTGTGGTGCTCGTATGAGCTTCGAGGGGCCGGGCGTGCGGGGATCACACAGGCACACAGCTTGAGCTTCTCAGGCTGTACAATCATCACGAGAGCGGTCTCGAGACAGAGTAAGAGAGTCTGCAGTCTCAACAATCACGAAGGGGTCAGGTGCACGAGAGATATGATAGGTTAGTGTGTCGTGTGTGTATGACCGGACGTTACACGTTTTATTATGAATTTGTGCTTGTCGACGGTGCCAGTGCGTGTCGTCGTTTTTTGTCGTGTCCTCGGTCGAGCGTGTTCCAGCGCGACGGACGCTCGACGCGCGTACGCCGCTATATATATAACTAAGTGGTTATATCTAATATCAATATATGCCGTAACCGCGTCCCACCGCGTTCTTGATGTCACGACAGACGACTCACGTATCTACTGCCGTACTGGTCGGTCGCTGACCGCTCTCTATACTGTCGTGTCTCTAGCTTTACATACTACTTGGATACTATCGATTGGTACTAATAAACTACAGTCCCAGACGTGAGTCCCAGACATGAACGACCTGAACGGGAACGATCAACAAACGGCCGGTCCCCGGTCGACTATAGGTCGACTATCAATCGCGGTTGCCGTAGTATTCCGGCCGCGATTGATCGCGGTAGCCGAGCACGGGGGCAGGTACAGCCGGGAGCACGCGGTGCTGCTGCAGGTACAGTCGCCAGAATGGCCCCGAGCCTAGCGCACTCGCGGGCGGAGGACGACTCGGCGGCCCGGCGGCCATGCGTTCGCGTTCACGATGAAAGAACCCTCTCGGCCAGACCGGAGGCGCGGCGACGCGTCCGCGGTGCCCATACGGGCGCAACGAGCGATGATGTCCTTGCGGCGGCGGGTAGCCCTGCTGCTGAGGCGGGTAGCCCTGCTGCGGCGGAGGGTAGCCCTGCTGCGGCGGAGGGTAGGCCTGCTGCGGCGCCAGCTGCGGCGGCATCCTGTGAAGCTCCGTGGACTGTAAACCTCCAAAGCTCTGAGGGCTGCCAAAGGTGTGACGCCCGAGCGAATCTGAGCCTGGCAACGTTCCTTGTATGGGGGTGGGCGCATCTGGCGCCTTGCCAAAACAGGTACGCCCGGGCATATCCCATCGGTGTACGTATACGACTTGGGGGATGGCGGCGGGGGGCGCTGATTGCGGCAGAGGCGTGCGGTCATCGCCCGTGACAGCGCCTTCTTGCTGGGGTCGCGCCTCGCATCGGTGTACGTGGACGACTTCGGTGATGGCGGCGGGAGGCGTCGATTTCCACAGCGGCGTACGGTCAGCGCCCGAGACGGTGCCCTCTTGCTCGAGTCGCGCGTCGCGAGCTTCCTGTGTGATCGACTCGACGACGCTCAAGAAGAGAGCTCGATCATCCAGATCAAGATCTCGATCATCCTCCACATCGGCCGCCGCGCCTGGCACCAGGCTCTCAGGGGGAGGCTCGACGACCTCCTGTAGCGCCGCCTCGAGAGCCGCGACCCTCTTGGTCACCGTGTCCAGCTTCGCCTCCGTGGCAAGCCTCGAGGCGGGCGCGAGATACTTGTGACTCGAATCGTCCGACGGTGCGGCGGCCTTCGGCGCCGTCGTGGGCGCCTCCGGAACGGAAGCTTTCGGCGCCGTCGTGGGCGCCTCCGGAACGGAAGCTTTCTGCGCCGTCGTGGGCGCCTCCGGAGCGGCGGCTTTCGGCGCCGTCGTGAGCGCCTCCGGAACGGGGGCAGGTGGTGCGGCGCGACGTTCGGCAGCCCTCCCACGCATAGCCATCATCGCTGCCTCGGGGTTGGACATCCCGGGTGGCTCGGTCGACGCTGCTGGCGTGCGTCTTGGCGAAGGCGGCGGCTCTTGCCAATACGGAGGCAGCGCGTTCAGGGGCTGCAGTCGCTCGAGGCGCGTCGGGATCGGCCTCATTAGGAAATCAAAAGGACGAGGGGACGCTGTGAGAGGATCGGATTGCACCGCGCTCAGGCTACACTGCTGCAACACGGATGCGCTGCTGCCGAAGGGCTGCAAGGCTGCAGAGCGACCCTCGTAAGGCCTGGACGGTTCAAATCTGCTAAGTCGTGGTTCGCCTCCCGTTCTGCTCTGGTAAGCATCCTGAACCATCCTAGCCTCTAGGATGCTTTGAGCATCCGTGAGATTCGCCTCGGTCAGCTGCGCTGCGGCGGCCTCGTTGCTGGCTGCCTCGGGCGGCGGCAGGTCCAGACGCGGAACGAGGGGGTGCGAGCGCTGCTCAACGTCCGCTCCGGCATCGGCAGCGCCTTCTTCAGCTGCTTCCTCACCTTCGGCCTCAGCTGCTTCCTCACCTTCGGTCTCAGCACCCGTTCCGTCCGTGGCGGTAAGCTTTCCCCACAACTCCCCGGTCAGCACTTGTTCCTTGATGTGTTGATTGTGGATGCCGATCGGGCAGTAGTCGCGGTGATATTTGCAATTGTCCCGCAGCGCGTACCTCCAGCAGATCCCGGGGTGTGTCTCCTTGAAGAGGGCAATCTTGCGCCGCCACAAGGCCATCTCAGCGAACTCCGCTGCACTTATGGGATCGGGCGACGGCTTGGGCGGCGGTGGCCTGTGGGGTTTGGTCAACTTCTCCGGCAACTCGGGACCGAAGTCGGGTGTGGGCGGGCGAGCGGCAAGCTTTGCAGCGAGTTCCCTCGCTCGCTTCTCCTGGAAGACCTTCATCTTCCTCATGACCTTCGGGCGCCGCTTCTTCATCACGGCCATCGTGATGACCGCCTCGGGACGTGAGAGACCCAACCTCAGCTCGTTCGTCTGCATGCGGGTCAGGTCCCGCTCTAAGTCATCCCAATCGAGCCCAAAAAAGGTCCCGAGAGGGGGCTCGAGAATTGGGCGGAGCTGCCCCAGTAGCTCCATGTGTTCTTTCTCTGCCCGGAGCTTCGCCTTGCCGTCAAGGAACAGCTCCCCAGTCATCGAGTGCTTGAAGAGGCCATACTCATTATCCTGATTCACCTTTGTGCCATTCCGACCCACCAGTCCCCCGGGGCCCGGGGGATAATAGTCCCCGGTTTCGTCAGCGAATGATGGCGGCGGTGGTGACGACAGAACTTCATCGCCCGCCATGTGCTCCGAAGCCGAGGGCGAGGGCGCATGCCCTCCTCGATGGCCTAATTTGGCCTGATTTCGGGCGGCGAGGCATGCCTCAAGGCACGAGCGCTGCGCACGGGCGGAGAGAACAATCTCTAGCACAATGAGCACGTAGAGCGTGCCGAGGTTGATGACGAGCACGGCCGTCGCCGCCGCGCCGCCCACGCGTGCCTCAGTCCCATAGGCGCCTGCGAGGGTGGCCCACGCTGCCACGATGCCCAAGTGCGCGATCACACTGCTGTCGGTGAGCGTGCTCGCCAGCACGCCAAGTCTGCCAAAAAAGCCAACTCTGTTGCGGCTGGGGTGACGGCCCGAAGCGCCGTGATGGGCGCCCCGCACTGCTACTCTTGTGGGCACCAGAGCGACTGGCAAGGTGCCCACCAGCAGAGCGCTCAGCAGAGCGCTCAGCACGTGGAGCACCAAGCAGCCATACACCTGAAGCCCAACGCCGTCGATGGACCCCTCGCTGGGCTCGTCATCGGAGAGCATGCGAGAGCCGTCGGCCGCGCCCTCCTCGCCCTCCTCGCCCTCCTCACCCTCCTCGGCAGCGTGCACCGTCGACGGCCGCAACGCCAGCAGCAGGGCGATGAGCACTTGGCAGGTACATCGCCACACAAACAACGGGGCGTCGCCACGAAGAGAGGCGTTGCGCCTGAGGCGGAGCGCTGCGAGGCCGACGAGCAAGCCGAGAACCACTAGCACGATCCAAGCCAAGACGTGAACGGCCACATCCAGAGGAGCCGAACAGCCCGACGAGAGGACTCCTATGCTCACGAGCACAAGGCCTTCCTCCACCGCCAGCAGCATCGCCGTGAGCAGGGCGAGCTCGCAAGCCACGCGCAGCGTCTGCGCCGGCGATGAGCGATGCCGGCGCAGGATCACGCGCGAGACCAGCAGCAGCAAGACCACAAGCAAACCGACGGCCGCCGCCACGAGCGCCGTATTCAGCCACATGTCGTTACGCGACATGTGAAGCGAGCTCGCGTAGCCGGCGAAGCCGCTCGCAGTGTCGGGCGCCGAGTCCACGCCGCAGGCCCAGTCTGAGCTGTTCGACGACTCTGACAGCATGCGGGAGCCCGCGCCCTCCTCGCCCGAGCCCTCTTCGGCGGTGACGGGAATGGGCTCAAATGGAACGAGTACAAGCGACTCGAGACCGAGCAGCGACACGACGTCGATGTGGCCGCTCCACCAGTAGAAGCCGTGGCCGAGGCTCACAAACACTTGGGGCATCGGCATGCCGAGAAGGGTCTGGCTCTTGATACTTTGCGCCACCAAGATGAACATGAGGGCACCTTTGAAGTCCAGCCGTGCCAGTGCGCTCATAACACACACTGCAGCCGCCGCGGAAGCAATCCAGGCAAGGTCCGGCAGGCCGACATCCATGGGGAACTGCCGAAGTTGAAGCTCTCGAAGGCGCCTTGTTGGGCGTCCGGCGGTTTCAGTCAAGTCTGGTCAAGACATAGTTTGAAAACGAAACTCTAGCGGTTCAAACGAACATCGTTTCCTAGCGGAGAACTCTACGAACTACATGTAGCCACGAGCGAACCCGTACGCCAGAGGGGGCGCGTTTCGCGCAGCGGCTCACGCGAGCGCCGTGTTGAACGCGACCGTGTCGAAGCCCACGCTGAACATCTCGGCGACGTGGGCCCGCACTGCAAACTGCATGCACGAGGGCAGACCGAGTCGCGCGGCCTCCTCGGGCGCGATGAACACGGCAAGCAGACGTCGCGTCGAGGCGCCTTCATGCGAGGGGGGCGGCGGCGGCGCCTCAAGACGTTCGAGGCAGAGTAACGGCAGAGCGATCAGCACACGCTGCTCCCGAAGCAGGTAGAGCGCGGCGTGGCTGAGCACGAGCTCATGGGCCAGCACGGCCTCGTGGTGCTCGCTACCAAGCATGGGGAGTGCGGGCGCATGACACACGAGTGTCTCAAGCTGAGGCGCGAGGGCGCGCACGCACCAGCCCGCTGAAGGCCGGCGCGCGAGTGGGATGCCTGGTGGCAGGGGAGCGGGCCGCGCTGGCGAGAGCACCCCCACCGAATGAATGAGCGTCTGCGAGGCAGCGGAGACAAGCTCGAGAGCACCGCCCACGGGCTTGGTCACCACGCCGAGCAGGCCCTTGCCGACGCCGACGAGCGTCGACGTGCGCGAGCCGCCGCCGCTGTGGCGACCGCCGGCGGCGGCGGCGGCGCCGCCGCCGCCATCGTCGTCGTATGCGCCGCCTTCGAGTGCCTCGCCGCCGTCGTCGTCGTCGTCTCCGCCGCCGCCCCGGTCCGTCGCCGCCTCAGCTCGAGGCTCCTCACGGAGCGCCGCCTCGAGCGCCATCGCAGCCGAGCTCGCGAACTCGGAGACGGACGTGAGCGCGCCGTGCGAGACGTGCTGCAGCAGCGAGGACGCGCCCGCGACGGCGCCCTCGACGAACTGGCGCGGCCCCTGACGCGCGCCTGCGAGCGGCAGTGCGAGCGCATCACTCAGCCCAATGCCCATTGAGCGTAGCAGCGCTGTGGGGTTTCCAAGCAGTCCAAGAGATCCCACTAGCGCGGGAGAGGCAGCGAGAGCCTCGGTGCCGTACTTGCTCAGCAGGGCGCGTCTGATCGCGTCGGCGGAGCCGCTCAAGGTGGCGACGGAGAGGGGCGATAAGTACATGGGCGCACGGCTCGCGACGACATGCATCGGACCGAGCCGCGAGGTACGCGCGCTCACGGTGAGATCGAGAGCTCCTATCTCGAGTCGCTCGATGTACACCATCGATGGGGCGGCGGCGGCGGCAGCGGCGGCGGCGGATGCTGCGGCAGCGGAGACGGCGGACGCGGCCCTCTTGGCCTCACCCCCCTTGGACGCCTCCCCGACCGCCGCCGTTACTGCCACCTCCGCGGCTGCTTCCGCCTCGAACGACAGCTCAGTCTGCCATGCCGCCCGGCGCATGCATTGACTCGTGTTGACCCCAAATGCATGCATGCGCTCAAGCAGCGCGTCGTCAAGCGCCACCTCGAGGGGTGCGCAGTGAAGCTCCACTAGCTGCAGGTAGCGAGGCGCCCGGGGGGCGTGCTGCGTCGCGAGGAGTGAGAATCGAATCGAATCGATGCCGCCACCCACGGCCGCAGGGGCTGAGCGCGTAACGGACGGCGTCGTCGCGCCAATGAGTACCTGCGCGCTCTTTGCACGTGCACCCCAGCTGTCCAGTTGTAGTGATGGCAAAGAAAGCGACAGGCTCGTACTGCGCGGCGAGGGAAGGCGCTGCCGGCCGCCCTGAAGCGCTGTGGGAAGTGGTGGCGGCTGTAGGGCGCGCTGCACGCGAAGCGCACCTCCGACGGCGCGAAGGTGGAGGAGAGGGCGGATCGGGGCGGCGGCTCCGCGCTGCTGCTGCTGATGCTGCTGCTGCTGCTGATGATGATGATGATGCGGACGCGCACGCGAGGAAGGGGGCGCTGTAGTGGGCTGCAGCTCGCTGTGAGTACGGCGCGTGTCCCAGATGAGAATCGAGACCTCCTGCAGCTGCAGACTGAGCGAGAGGTCACGGGGCGGCGCCCTGGACGCCGCGCGCCGCGCCGCGTGGCACGCCGTATCGAGCGCGTGGAGCGGCACGAACACCACGAGGCATGTCGGCCCTTGGTGGCAAATGGCGGTGCGCACGAGCGCACCGCTGCCCCCGATGACGACGCCGTCCGTTGCTCGTCGCTCGTCGCTCGCGGTGTCGTGGCAGACGAGCGTGAGCACACGTGGCGGCGAGAGCGCGAGGGTCGCCGCGTGTGCGCTGCTCGGAGTGCGCGAGACCAACAGACGATCTCCCTCGATCTCCCGCGCGCTCGACTCGAGGGAGATTGGACGAGATAGATTCTCCTCCATGGCGACCGCCAAGCAAAATGGCCGTTGGGCGCCGGGGGCGAGCCGCAGCAGGGCATCGTGCGGCGCGGCGGCGTCCTTGATAAAGAGTGGCTCCGACGTCAGGTTATGGAGCAGGATCGCGGGCTGAGGGTCTAGCTGCACGAGCACGTGGTGCATGCCGGTAGCTTCGTCGAGGACGACATCGAGGATGAGCAAGGTACGTTGTTGGCCGCACTCCGACGCGAGCGCCACCCGCTGCCGCCAGCCAGTTTTGGCCAGCCCGACCTCGATCTCCCGACTCCAGATCCAGGTGGGCGGTTCGGCACCGCTCGAGCCCGCACTGACGCCGTCCGCCCAATCATCCTCGCCGCCTTCCTCGCCCTCATCCTTCTCGTCCTCGCCGAGCAGCCTCGGCTTGCCTTGCTCAATGGAGAGGACGAGAGGCTCGACACAGATTTGGACCACGGTGAGAGTGACAGGATGACCCGCCTCATCAAGCGCGCCGGAGCTCTGCCAACGCAACAGCTCCGCAGTTTGGTTGTCGCCGCCGTCATCGTCGTCGTCGCCGCCGCCGCCGCCGCCGCCGCCCCCACCGCCCCCGCCGCCCCCGCCGCCCCCGCCTGATGTGGTGCCTCGCTTGGCCTTGGAGGTGCGAGCGCCGGTGGGAGGCGCGGCGGCGAGGGTGTGGTAGTACGGGAAGCCACATACCGCGAGACGGAGGGGCAACAGGGTCCGATTGTGCACGCAGATTGATGGACGGATGACGAGCATGCGCTGCACCCAGCCATGAACGCGACGCTCCTGGGGGACGATAACCACCCTCAACGCCTCGCCCATCTCGGCGCCAAGCGTGACGCAAGCGGGCTTACTCAGCTGGAGAAAGGGGGACCAATCAAGGGGGCCCTCCTCGGGCGACGTGATCTTGGGCGGCTGCAGCAAGGGCGGCAAAGAGGCAAGGCTACTGCTCCCCTCATCGCCCTCCGCGCGCTCATCTGCCTCAGCCACCGGTGCCGCAGCCGCCACGCGTACGTGATGGATCAGGCCGTGCGGGATGAAGTCCGTCCCCCAGCTGCCCAACACGGCGCGCGCCCCCTTGGCCGGCCGGCGAGGTGGCAAGAGCAGCACGAGAGCGCGGTCGAGCGACGCGGACAACGCGAGGGTCGCCCCAGTCTCGTTGAGCACCTCGAACGGCGCGATCAACGCCAGCTCGAGTGCACAGTCCAATTCACAGTCCGATTCACAGTCCGGTCTGAGGCCATTCGCGGGGGAGAGCCCTGGGGCAGCAACGCCAGCTCTGCCCGTCGGCGGCGCTGCGGTGGTGGCGGCGGCGGCGGCGGCGGCGGCGGCGGCAGGAGCAGCAGCAGCAGCAGCAGCTGTCTTGTTGGACGCAGCAGCCGACGCCGCCGCCTTGATGATCAAGTGGAGCTCGATCCGCTCGCCACTCTCGCTTTGCGCACTCACGTTAATGACGAGGGGCGTGCCTGCCGAAACCGACGCGAGCGCGCGTGCGTCTAAGCGCACGGGGGGCTCACACGCACCGAAGCCACGCCAGCGCAATCGGAGCTCGAGAGGTGCGTCGTGTGTGGGGTGCAGGCGCAATGCAGCGCTTCCCTCTGGCGCGACGGTGCCGCCCTCGTGATCGCTCGTGATGCGACGTAGGAGGGCGGCGGCGTCGTCGTGGGCGCCCTCGGTGGCGGGCGGCTTGGGCGTCGTCGTGGGCACCCGAGAAGCCTCGCTGCCACCGGTGTGGCCGGTGAGGCCAGTGCGGCCGGCGCCCGCCACAGCGCCCGTTCGCACCAATCGCGCCGAGTAATGGAGCTTGCGTGCGCTGCTCGTGTTGACGAGGCGCAGGGGAGGCGAGAGCGTGAGCCGAGTTGTGTGCGTACTCCCCGGGCGTACAATCGAGTACCAAATGTCGCCAAAGCCTCCACGAGCGTCGTGTCGAGCGTCGCCGCGTGACGTGAGCAGCTGGGTCTGTTCCAGGGCACTGGGCGGCGGCGGCGGTGACGGCGGCGGCGGCGCATGGGGAATGCTTCTGGCTGGCTCACCTAAACCCGCCGCGCCCCCCCTCGCCGCCGCCTCCCCCGCCGCCGCCGCCGCCGCCGCCGCCGCAGCGACCTTCCGAGGCAGCAGCACCGGCACCGCGAGGACCATCGGGCTGTGGGAAGGTTGCGACGCGGCGGCGGCGGCGGCTGTGGTGAGATGCAATTCAAACGTCGAAGCGACCAAGGCGCCGGCGTGCGAGGCGCTCGACACGACGCCACGCAGCAGCAGCGGGTGGGCATCTCCATCCGGCGGGAGAGTCATTGCATGCAAGAGCACCTCATCCCGAAACAGCCTCACGTGCATCGGAGATGCAAGCTCGTTGATGAGTACGTGCGTCGGCGCGATGGTGACGGTGGTGCCGAAGCCATTCAGCTCCACTGTGACCAGCACCAGCATGCTGTGCTCCGCAGCGGTGCCCAGGGGCAGACAACGGCGCTGTGGGGAACTCAGGTCGATCCCGTCACTCCAGCCGTCGGCGCCCACGACAGCGCCGGTCACACCTTTGATGGCAAAGCGGAGCATTCGATAGACGCCGTCGTGGGCGTCAGCACCGTCGGTAGAGTCCAGAGCCCCGCTCGCCATGCCGCCGCCGATGCCGCTGCCCATGCCGCCGCCCATGCCGCCGCTGCCGCCCGTGCCGCCGCCTGCACCATCGGCACGCGCCCCGCCTGCCGCACCGGCGCCGATACCCGCGACCAGCAGCGCAGCCGCCGCTGGCGGCGCACGCGCATCCGCGGCTGATCTCGCCGGAAGCTCGCTCGTGGGCAGCAGCCACGCGTACCCGGTCTGGGCATGGCCCGGGAGCACGAGCGCCTCCCGGGTGCCCACCTGATGAGGGAGGCAATCAGAGCTGATGAGGGAGGCAATCAGAGCTGATGAGGGAGGCAATCAGAGCTGATGAGGGAGGCAATCAGGGTGCCCACCTGCCCAAAGACGAGCGGCAGAGGCGTCTCATTGACGACACGCGTGCTCATCGGCGCTGCGCGACAGCCCGCGGCCGCCATCCACGCGACCATCTGCATGGCCGCCGGTCCCACGTGCAGCTCGACGTGCTCGCCTTCGAGGCCGAAACTGAGCGAGCTCGCATCTCCGGTGCTCGGGTTTCGCGCGGGCGCCGAGACGACGCTGAGCTGCAAGTCGCTCTCGCGTAGCACGGGGACGAGGGAGAGATCCTCGAGATCGTGTACGTCGAGCGCGACGAGTGTACGCAGACGGAGCTGCCAGCCAGCCCGCTCCTGGCCCAAGGAGGACCAACGGAGGCGCACCTTGTGAAGTGCGATGGCGAAGAGCTCTCGCGTCGTCTCGGGCGGGATGCTCGCGACGGCGCGCCCTTTGGGGGGAAGAGAGGCGGTGCCACTACTGCGGCCGGCTGTGCGTGGCAGCGAACCTTCCACAGCGACCCTTCCACTGCCACGTGGCAGCGACCCCTCCACGGTGATGTCCAGCGCCGGCAGTTCGGCGCGGATCAAGAGCGGCGGCAAGTCCCCAAGTGCGTCAGTCGAGTCGATGATGAGGCGCCGGATGAGGTGACGGCCAGCGATTAGGCTCCCTTCGCCGGCGGCTAGGCTCTTCACACCGGCGGTTAGGCTCCCCCCGCCCTCTTCACCTGCCGCCACGGCGCGGCGCAGCACCTGCAGCTTCCATTCACACGCGCCCTTGGTGGCGCCCACCACGACGCTGCCAACGGGGAGGAGCTCGCATGAATCTCCAACGTTCTCCATCCATCCACGGCGCACCACCTCGAATCTCTCAAGCGCGAGATCCCAACGGCTCAGCTCACACACGAACGCGCTGTCCTGGGCGCCCCCACGGGGAGTCCTCGCCCGCCCCCCCCCGGAAGATGTGTGGAACCGCCGAGGCGGCGCGTCACCAGAGGATGCATGCAAGAGGTTTGCGGACTCTTCCCAAGCTACCCACGTGGCGTGATCGCATAGGATCGCCCCATCGACCACTCGAGGGAGCGGATAGCGCCAGGAGACCCACACCTCATCCGCCGCCGCTGGTGCATGCGTCACAGCCCAGGCGCCCGCGCGCCCTCCCGCGCGCTCAGCCACACGGAACGAGCCGCCTTCTCGAAGGTCATCAAGCGACGAAAACGAAGGATCGGCGGGCTCGGTGAAGGAGGACGCCTCGCTCCCTTTGTTGGCAACGGGCGGGGCGCGTGAGGCGACGGCGCCTACCACGGCGCTCGTGGCCGCCGATGCGGGCGCCGGTTCGAGCGCCGTGGTGGGCGCCGGTCCAGGCCTCGCTGCGCTCGTCGGCCCACTTACGGCGTGCGCGCTGTCGTGGGCACTGGCATGTGGTGCGGGCACGGCCGACGCCGATGGCGGCGCGGGCACGGCCGATGGCGACGGCGGCGCGGGCACGGCCGATGGCGACGGCGGCGCGGGCACGGCCGGCGGGAATCCACTGTACACTGCACAGTACACGCGGTACAGCGTGGAGAGGTGCGCCGGTGAGATGGTAAGGGCCACATGCGGTGCAGTCAGCTCGATCAGCGTGCACCGTGGTGCGCCACCGGCGCCACCGACGCCACCGGCCCCTCCGACGCCGTGCCATCGATGCGACTCCACCGACAGCTGTAGCCGTGTGGGCGACCAGAGCGTCACGGGCAGGTGAGGATCTCCCGCCACGAGCTCGCGATCTCCCGTCAGGAGCTCGCAGATCATCCGGCCCACGTACAAGCAGCTGCGCTGCTGCGTGGAGAGGAGCTTGGTGGAGGGCTCGGAGGGCAGGTGGGAGAGTGCGATCTGCTCGCAGCGCAGCACGAGGGCCGCACTGCCAGGCGCGACGATCGAGATCCCGCCGCCGCCGCCGCCGCCGCCGCCACCGCCGCCGCCGCCGCCGCCGCCGCCGCCGCCGCCGCCGCCGCCGCCGCCGCCGCCGTCACCAGTGCCGCCGCCGCCGCCGCCGCCGTCACCAGTGCCGCCTCCGTCGTCGTCGAGCACGGGGGCGAGCTGCTCAGCAAAGATGCAATGGAGCCCACGCACACGAATGTGCACCGCGTAACCACCAGGCATGGGTGGCGGCGGATGCGAGGGCGAAGGCCAGATACGTCCATTGGCGGCCGCCGGCTTCGGATCGGGACGCCCATCACGGCGCTCCGCCGCGGCGCTCGCCGCGGCGTTCGCCGCCGCTGGCATGCCGGGAAGGAAGGAAGGCACGCAATGGCCGTCCGTCCGCCCGCCCGCCCCCTCCGGTGTCGTCACTGCCTGAGGCGCTGCCGGCTGCGGCGGCAACCCTGACAACGGCTGCGGCGGCAACCCTGACAACGGCGCGACTGCCTGCTTCCCCACGGGCGACACCGCCGCAGCGCGCGCCGCCCGCAGCTTCTGCAGCCGTTGAACCGCAGTGTCATGCGCGCCGTGCTGAGCGGACCTCAAAGCGGAGGCCGCAGCGGCCGTCTCGGCGGCAGACGCATAGAAACTGCTCGCCGCGTCCGCCGCTGCGGCCGCGTCGGCCGCCGTCGCCACGTCCACCGCCGCCGTCAACTCCGCCGCATCCAACGCGGCGGCGGCATCGGCGTCGCTGACCTTTTCGTGTGGCGCGCGTTCGAAGGCCTCCACGTCTCGCGCTTGAGACGACGCTTGCAACTGGATGGACAGCGCCGTGGTGGCGGCTTGTTGGAACCGAAGCAGCGCCGCCAACACGGCGCTATCCAAGCAGACACCCACCGGTTCCAGACGAGCTTCCACGCCCTGTGAAGCCAGCTGTGAAGCCAGCTGTGAAGCCGGTTTCGTGGCGCCGTCGCTGCCACTTCCCCACAGGATTTGGACGGCCGGCGCGCCGTTTGACGAACCTCCGAGGGCGATCGATCTACTTCGCAGCGGCGTCAACGGCCGCGGTGCATGCAGCGGTGAGGGCTCCGATTGGGGCGCTGTCCTGGGCAGAGGCGGAGCCGATCGCAGCGGCGGCGATTGACGAACCGCCGGCATGCAAAGGATGCGCCTGGGCGTCGTCTCGGGCGCCGCATCTGCCCAGCACAGCGCTTCCACTGATCGAAGTGAGGCGACACCGCCATCGCCGTGCACACGCAGCGACACGCGCTCGAGCACGAGGAGCAACAAGGGCGCCGTCTTGGGCGTTTGGCTCGCCTCGGCGGCAGGTGCGGCGAAGGCGGGCGGTGCGGCGATGGGGTGCGCTGCTGACGGCGTTGCGACATGGTGGGGTGCTGCAGGGGAGGCGGGTGGAGATGCACTCGGCGAGTGGCAGAGGCGCAAGGACAGCTGGCGGCAGTGGAACGCGAATGAATTGAGATGGTCATCTGAGCGCCGTGGCGGGCGGCCCCTGCCACCGCTGCTGCTGCTGTTAGCGTCGGGCAAGGGCGGCGGCGGCGGCTCGGGATGATCGGCCCTCTGTGGCACAGGCGGCGGCGGCGACCGTCCCGACGCGACCGGCGGCGGCGGCACGCCGGTGCCCAACTGCAAGCTCAGCGCTGTTCTGAGCGCGGCCAATTGCCCTTCATCGAGCGTAACCACCACCGGATCGAGCGTGAGACGGAGGCGCAAGCGACGCAGCTTGAGCTCACAGCCAACCAGATTCGAGAGCCACACTCCCTCGGTCCGCGTGGCCGCAGCCACGAGCGAGGCGGCGTCGGTGGGCAGCAGGGGTGCGCTCGGGACGACGTCGATGCTCGGGACGACGCCGACGCTCGGGACGACGCCGATGCGGCATTGCCAAAGGCTGAGGAGCAGCGAGGGGGCGGAGGCCGCTGCCGCCTCGCGCGTCGCCGCCTCGCGCCCCGCCGCACCCTCGCGTACCTGTGGGGAAGAACGGGCGCCATGGTGAGCACCTACATGCCGAGCAGGGCGTGTCTCGTGCGCACCCCCGCGTACCGTAGGGCAGGCATAAGGAGAGGCATTCTGACCGCCCGGGGACGTGGCCGCTGTCTCGGACGAGCTCCAATCGAGATACGCACCTCCCATCGAGATGCACGCGGCTGGCCACGTCACCAACAGCGGCGGCGGCGGCAGCGGCGCTTGCAGCCGCCAGCCGTTGGGCGCCGAGTTGGGCACGTCTTCGGCGGCGCCGCCGGCCTGCCTGACGTGTCCTTCAAAAGGTCTGAGGTGTGGGGAGCCGGGGCCGCTCGATCCACTGTGGGGCACGCTCGATCCACTGTGGGGAACGCCGCTGTTGGGGCTGGCCGCGTCACCAACAGCAGCGGGCCCGGCCCCGCTCGCCACAGCGCTCGATCCATAGACAGACGACGGGGCGGGCACCACCCTGTGGGGAAGCGCCGAGGGTGCGGGCGGTGGGGAGCAGAACCCGTGGAGTCCATCGACGCGCACGCGCAGCCGGAGCAACGAGGAGGCGAGCAGCGGCGGCGACGGCTGCCGAGCCGCGTGCCCAACTCGGCGCTGAGCCGCGTGCCCAACTCGGCGCTGAGCCGCGTGCCCAACTCGGCGCTGAGCCGCGTGCGCGGACTCCAAGAATGGGTTTTGGTCGGCTGCATCGCCCCAGGCGCCAGGCTCTTCGGTGCCCTGATCGGAGTCGGACGTTGCCTCTGTGGAGGGTGGCGGCGTGGGTAGGCGTGGGCTGTGTGATTGAAGCTCGGCCGGCGTTGGCAGAGGGGACGCCTCGACCAGCATGTCGCGCGAGGAGGAGTGCCGATGGTGCAGCAGCCGCGGCGTGCCCAACTCGGCGCCCGACGAGCTCGGTGCCCATGACGACGCGGGGCGCGCATCGTCAGCGGCCACCGGTGCGCAAACCACGACGCCCGCCCGGCTGGGAGCATCGCCAGCCGGCGGCGCCATCACGGGCGCCGTCTCGGGCGCGTATGGCGCCGTCTCGGGCGTATCGGTCGGCGCCGTATCGGCGAGCACTGCGGCCGCGAGCGCCGTCGCGGGCACCATTCGGGCCATCGCGTCCGTCATCCTAATTAGGGCGTCGATCGTCCGCTGGTCGTAGGCAAACACGAGCGGCGGCACACGCACGTCGACGAGCAGTTGCTGAGGCTGGGGAGGCGCCGTCATGAGCACGGAGGGCGCCTCTGGTCGCGCTGTGGTGGGCGCCTTTGGTAGCGCTGTGGTGGGCGCCTCTGGCGGCGCTGCCACCGTCGCACCCGCCGCACCCGCCGCCGGCGCCGCCGTGGTTGCCGTTGGCGCCCCTGCCGTCCTTGGGCCTCGGGCACGTGTGCTGACGCCGTGTGTGGGGACGCCGTGTGTGGGGACGCCGTGTGTGCTGACGAAGATCTGAAGCGCCTCGGGCAGATCTTCATCAAGTTGCTGCCGATGGGCGTGCGGCTGCTCGAGCGCCCGCACACGCTCGGCGTAATGCTCGTTCAGTGGACTGCTCATGACGGCGCGAAGTCGATCATCCGGCAGGGGTGAGAGCCAGAGGCAAGAGCAGAGCCACGCAGCAGCAGCACTGGAGACGGGTGCAGGGGAGAAGGGGCAGGGGAGACGGGGCAGGGGAGACGGGGCAGGGGAGACGGTAGCAGGGGAGACGGTAGCAGGGGAGACGGCAGAGCGTTGGGTTTGGTCGACCGGGCAGCCTACCCTACTTGTGGCGGCGCTCCGCCGGCGTGACTCAGCATCGTCAGGAGAGGGCCGCTCGCGAGGCCCTTCGCGCTGTCGTGAGAGCTATCATCGAGGGAACGCCAGATCGAGAGCGAGGCGACGCGCACGACGAAGCTCAAGTCGGCGGCTGGAGCGTCGTCTCGGGCGCACGGCGCGTCGTCTCGGGCGCACCGAGCGCCGCATCGGGCGCACTGAGCGTCGTCTCGGGCGCACTGAGCGCCGCATCGGGCGCACTGAGCGCCGCATCGGGCGCCCGGCTCGTCCTCGACGCAGTGGCCTTCGAGCTGGGCGCCCAGTAAGAGCAGCGCGGCGATCGGGCGCGCGCTGTCGTGGGCAGTGGCGTCCGGAGGGGCGGAGAGGAGAGTGAGGGAGGCGCTTGAGAGCCCGGCCATCACACAGACGTGCTGGGCACTCAATTCCAGATCCCAGATCGACGATCTCGCCGCGAGATCGACCTCCTCGTCCGAGGCCTCCCCCGACGCTGCCGCCGCGCCTGTCATCGACCCGACCCCATGAGAGGCGGCAGCAGGCCCCTCTGGCTCGCCCTCGTCCTCGTCGTCCTCGAAGAACATAGAGTAGGCCCAGCCCGCTGCACGGCCCAGCCGAGAACGCGGCGGCGAACGCGGCGGCGCATGCTGCTGTGAATGCTGCTGTGAATGCTGCTGTGAATGCTGCTGTGCTCCCTCTCTTGCCACCTCGACTACCGCTGGAGCCGCCGTAGCCGTCGCCGTGTGCCCCTGCGAGACCCCTTGGCTACCCGTCGAGACCCCTTGGCTACCCGTCGGCACCCCTTGGCTGCCCGTCGGCACCCCTTGGCTACCCGTCGGCACCCCTTGGCTACCCGTCGGCACCCCTTGGCTACCCGTCGAGACCCCTTGGCTACCCGTCGGCACGCAGCTGGCGCTGGCACAGGCCCCTTCGACCGCGATAGCGGCAGAGCGGGCTGGGCAGACAGAGGCCGCTGCCATTGTGTCGGCGGCATTGGGGGCCAATGCCGTGGTGTCGGTGGCCGCTCGGTGTGAACGCTGCTGTGAACGCTCCGTGCGCACACCCACCTCTGCGCGTGTTGCTTCCTCGATGGCCGCCTGAACCGCCTGCACGAGCCCATCTAGCAGCCCGAGCTGCGCCTCCGAGACCGACACGTCCAGTCGGTGGCTCAGCGCGTCCAGTCGCAACGTGGGGCTTCCGTCCGTTCGAGCGCCCGGGAGCAACGGCGCCTCAGCGCGCAGCGTGAGCAGCGGCGCACGCAGCAGCGGCCTTTCGAATCGCTTGACACGGCTCGAACCCGCGCCGAGGGCGTCGAGGCAGAGTGTCAGGTCCGAGAGCTCAAGCACCTTGCGCAGCGTACGGCTCGCGCCCTCGAGCTCAACGAAACACCGATCCCATCGCCCATCGGCCGAATCGAGCGTGAGCGAGCGCAGAGAGAGCGAGGCCACCGCGCGCCCATCGACGAGCTTGACGACGGCGTTGCGCACGCGCAGGGCGGCGTTGAGCAAGGCGCGCTGCACAAGCGATTGGACCCACGAGTCGCCACCGCCGCCCGCGTGCGCCGGAGCTGGCGAGTCTGCTGTTGATGCTGACGCCGTATGTGGCCTCATCGGTGGTGGTGCACCATGGCTCAGATCGTGCTGCAGGGCAACCACGATCTCAATTGTATCAATGATGATTTCAATAGGCTCCGTTTGCAAATGGAGCCAAGGCACGCGGATCCTAAGCTCGCGCACGGAGCCTCGCTGCACGTGGACCGGAAGGGATGCCGCTCGAATCGCCTCCGGTCGCAGCACGAGACCATTGAGGACGACGTCGCCTGCAAAAATAGAGAGGCGCAGCTGCTCGCGCGACAAGTCCTCGAAGTAGCGGTCGAGGACTGGATGCAGCGCCGCCTCGAGCCAGGACGCGAGCAGTCGCTGCATGGCAATGGTGTGAACGGTGTCGAGTTATAACACTGACTGTGAACGCGAAAAGCGTTCGATGGTGCTCCGCCTCGAGCTCGCTGTTCTGAACACGAGGGTGTCCTCCATAATCAGCCCTTTATTTTTCCACACACGACGCCGCCGACGCCCAAACCATCCTCAACACTTCCTCAACGCCGCCAGCGCGCGCATGCTCCGCGTCTCATATGGGGTCATGTAAGGTGTGTGTATTCTGAGCGGGCAGTAACAGTGCCGTAGCACCGGTTGTCGCGTCTGTCGTGTCAACGTTCACACAGCTCGACCTTCGAAATTTTTGGCATGGGGGCGGCCGAATCCGTCCAGCGGTCACCATCGAGTTCACCGGCGCCATCGCCTCAACGGCCGATCGAACGGCCTGCAACGGCTCCCTCGATTCCGGCCGCAGAGACAACAGCAACCGCGCCAGCCAGCGCGCCTCTAGAGCAGCGACTGATGCGAGCCAAGATGGCGGACATCTCGAGAAGCACCGCAACCGTGAGGGAGCCTGCTGCCGCGAGGGAAGAAGAGGACCCCTGGCTTCCTAGCAAGGCACGACAACCCATGGCTGCGAAGAAGAAGCCCAAATGTGACTGCAAGAAAGCGCCCGAGGACGCCGTTGCACTTCTGGCAGAGTGCCACCTCCTCGCGCTATTGGCCGACGAAGCTGCCGCCGCCAAGGAGCCTGCCGTCGCGGCTCCAGCGACCGAGGAGGCACCCGCACGTCCCTCGCGGCCGTCAGCCTCCGCGGCTGTGCCCAAGCGAAGCTCTCCGACCAAGCGCACGCGCAGCCATTCGCCGCCGATGCGCATGGGCAAGGCATCTACTATTCATCCGCGAGCCTGCGCGATCCTCTATGATGACAACATGATGAACTTTGCAGGCATCGTGCCGCGTGGCAAGGTTCCAACGATCCGGGCCGTCCATTGCTTGGAGCCCCTCACCGTCGCACAGCTCGAAGAGGCGCTCGCGTTGCACCAAGAGGAACAGGAGGCACTGGCGATGCAGCCGGATGCCGCCGCCCTGGAGACCGCCGATGATCCCGTACCGCCGCCGAATCTCTTCTTCTTCTTTGACTTTGACGACACGCTCTCGCTGTGCGGTGGCATCGATCTGAGCGTCAACGCCAACGACTGCGACGCCACACTCGCACGGCTCTTTGGTGACGACGCGCGCCAAGCCGCTCTGGTGAATCTGCTGTCGGCTTTGCTGCTGCAGGAGCGCTGTTTCGTGCTGACTGCCAATCGAGGGTACCAGATGGCCGCGCACCTGCTCAACCTGCTGCTGGGCATGCGGGGCGCGTCACACGTAGGCGGGCGGCACGTCCACTTTGTGGCCGATCAAACCGTGCACTTCACGCCTACCGGCACCAAGGTACGAGCGGTCACGCGCTTGCTCGAGGCCCGTGGGTTTCGGCTCGTCGCGCAATTCTGAATCACTACACCGAGGATGAACAGTACAGTAGAAAAGTTGGTCTTTTGTCTCACCGGACCAAAACCGGACAGTAGCACCGTACCTAACTTAGGTCTTAGCACCTAACGAGGCGGGCGACCATCGGGCGGCTAACGAATCCCCCCTTGGCAGGAGGCGGTGACCAGTACAGTACGGTACAGTTGTGATCAAAACCGGCACGATGTAACATCTCCTCAAACTCATATTTCGTCAATCGGCAAAACACAGAAATCTCGAAAATCCTTTTCGCACTCCGTCTCGCGTCTCCGCGCGGCCCACGAGGAGGGAGAGTGACCCTGGTTCGTTGTCTCAGTCACTCACCTCCAGAATCTTCTTCCGATGTCATTAATGAATAGGCAGAGGCGTTTGTCCATGGAGGTCGATTCGCACGTCGAAGAGCTCTCTATGGATAGTGTGCGAATAGCCGAGCAGTTGAAGGACGCCGCCAGATTTCCCATCGACTCGCCCAACAGCTCAATCGATCTCGAGCCTTTGAGGGCAGGAGGGGCTCCGCACAACTCGGTCGTCGTCGCAATGCAGCTCGGCGCATCGCAGCTGGGCACATCTCATCTGAGCGCCGCCTGCTCTGCGATCATCGGTCAGTACTCATGCCACGGCACGAGCGACTTTCGCCCGAAGGTCAACCAAGACGCTGGTATGCTTCCTGCGATGCAGCGCGATTCTTCTTCCCCGTTCCCTCACCCCCACATTCCCCTCTACCTCCGCAGGCTCGGTGTCCTACCCAGACGACTCATCGGCGATGCTCCTGTCGGTTTTGGACGGGCATGGGGCCGACGGCAGCGCCGTCTCGTCTCGGGCGATGACCAGCATAATCGCCGTGCTTGGTGGAGGAGGAGCCGAATCAAAGAGGCTTCGCGAGGACCCTGCTGCCGCGTTGACTGCTGCCTTCGAGGCGGCGCAGACGCAGCTGGTGGCCGCTGCCTTGCGCAAGGAACTCGACGCCAATCACAGCGGCGCGTGCTCGCTCGTGGCGTACGTGCGCGAGCAGACGCTATGGATCGCTAACGCGGGCGATTGCGCCTGCGTCCTCGCGACTGCCCAGGCCAGCACAACTACCGCGTCCGACACAAAAGCTGTGCAATCCGGAAGCCGCTACGTGGCTCGCAAGCTCTCGATGGAGCATAAAGTGGATGAGCCCAACGAGAAGACGCGACTGGAGGCCTCGGGGGCGTGGGTGCGCCCCGCCGTCTACGAGGCCAACGGCGAGCTCTCTTGCCCGGCGCGCCTGTACCGTTGCAAGGGCGAAGACTCTCGGCGACTCGGGCCGGGGCTGGCGATCTCAAGGGCTCTTGGGGACATCGACGCAGTGTCATGCGGGCTGATCTTCACGCCCGACGTGCAAAAGCATACTCTGCAGGCCATCCCAGCTGCCGCCGATGGCACGCCGTCCGACGCGGAGCACGACGCGTTCCTCATCCTTGCGTCCGATGGCGTGTGGGAATTCCTCTCGGCGCAGGCAGCCTGCGACCTTGTCGCGCCCATCTATGCGCGGGGCGGTACTGCGGCCGAGGCTTGCAAGGCGCTGATTGAGCAAGCGCAGCAGTGCTGGAAGGCTGACGACGACGAGTACTCCGATGACATTACAGCCATTGTAGTCTTTATACCAGCACTCCTCGCCGCACTGGGCACGGGCATCCCATTGTTTTGATGGAAATCCTCACGCCGACGGAGGCTTGCCTGGAGTCTTCTTCCGACTTAACCATCGCAACAACTGATGACATCGACATCGAACATGTACATGTGTTTGCTCGCCGACCAATCCGATCGGAAGTTCTTGTGAGATGTGTGCGATTCGATGTGCGATCGACGTCCACTCGCCTCGAAAATACCATGTTGACAATACGCGACGGAAGGTGTGCGACGGTGCCTCCTGTGCGTTTCATTGGGCTGTTCGGTTGTGTCGGGCTCGGGCATCAGGCACTTGGACGGGACGTCCTCCTGTGCGGCGGGGAGACGGCAGACGCGTCGAGCAGACGCGGCCCGAGCGGAGCGTCCGACCCATCATGCAGACGAGTATTGCATCCGAATATCCACGTGTCCGACGGCGTGTTCTCGACCGAGTCATGTCGTTTACGGCGGTTTAGACGTCTTCGACCGGAACGCGGTCCGGTCGGCGCTCGGCGGGCCGGTCGCGGGCGGGCGGCCGGCGGGCGTGCGGGCGTGTTCGATCCGATCGTAAATAATTTATAACTCGACTGTATTACCTTGTACGGTACCTTACCGGTCGTGGGCCGGGAAAACCGTGCGCTAGACCGCAATCATGCCGATGCGCCCCGGCGTCGACCCCGCGGCGCGGGCGTGGCTGCCGTGCCCAATCTAACCGGTCGGGTCACTCTGTCCCCGTCTCCACTTGTGTCGACTCGTCACCGGGCATTCACGCGGACAGACCGGGTCTGCGCTTCTCGCCTCACGGCTCACTCACGGCGATGGCACATGCCCGTATCGTCGCGCGCCGGTGTCCACGATGGGCGTCGTGCCATAGCGCACGGCACGGCCGAGCGCCGGATCGTACACCCACTTGCCCACGTGAGATGGGTGCTTGGGCAAGCCCGCAGGCTCCTCGGCGGCGTGGAGCCTCTCCGACTCCACCAGGTTCATCTCCTCGAAGTTGGCGAGCGAGTTGGCGAGGCGCACGCGCGTGCGCCGGAATACGTCGCGGCCTGCGTACTTCGGAGCCGTCGCCTCCGCCACAGTCGCCTCTAGCGCTGCCACACGCGCGGCGGCAGACGAGAGAGCAGCCGCTGCGCAGCTGTCGCGCCGAACTGCGTCGTACGTGGCGGCTGTCGAGATATGCACTGCATGGCCCAGACTCGCGCGCAGAGCATCGGCCTCGCTCTGCGCCTCGGCCCGCTCGAGCGCCGATTGTTCGAGCATCACCTCCGCTTGATCTCGCTCGGCTTCGGCATGTTCACACCGCTCCTGCAGCTGTTCACACCGCTCCTGCAGCTGGGCCACCTGGTGCTTCAAATAGCTGAAACGGCCGTCGAGCTCTGCACGTACGCGAGATGCCTCTTGGTGGCGCACCGCCTGAGTGTGCGCCTCCGCTTCGGCTGACGCGAGAGCGGCCGTTAGACGTGAGGACTCCGATTGCTCGGCGCGTAGCATCTCGATCTGATCGATCAACGCTTGCTCCCTCTCGCTGGCGGCGGCGGCGCGCTCATTGGCAAGGGCAGCCCGTTGCTCCAGGGCTTCGCTGTGGCTTGCATGCAGCTTGGCGATCTCATTGCGTCGATCTGCGCCTGACTGCTCCGCGGAGCTGATCAATTCAGCCGCGTGCTCCGACCGGAGCCGTTCCATTTGGCTCTTGAGTGCTTCCACTTCTGAGTGGGCCCTTGTCAAATCTTTGCGCAGGTCCGTAAGCGCCGCGAGCGACGTGTTCGCATCCGCGCGCGCGCGCGACGTCGCATCTTGTGCCTTGCTCAGAGCCTCGCGCCACTTCGACTCTTGCTGCTGTGCCGCACGCTGCGCCGCAGCGAGCTCCGCCTGAACCTCCGCGTGCTTGTTCATATTCTCGGCGCGGATGCGCGAAAGGGCAACAGTATGCGCCTCTGCGTCAGCATTTCTGGCCGCCTCGGCTTCACGCCGCACCATCGAGAGCTCGGCACGGCGCTCCTCGTTGGCCCGAGTCAGGGCTAGCTGGAGCTCTTGCGCCGCGGACGCCAAGGCAAGCTTGTGCTGCGTCGCCGCTGCCTCGTTCTCCGATCGCATGCCGGCGAGGGCCGCCTCCATGGCCCCCTTGGCCTCTTCCAGATCAGCACGGTGCTCCGCCGCGGCGGAGGCCGCCTTCTCCTTGACCCGTTCAAGTTCGGACTGTGCCTCCGCCACGTGCGCCTCAGCAGAGACCTCCACGTTCACAAGCTGCCTTCGAAGCTCACGCTCCGTCGCCTCCGCACTCTCCTTGAGCGAGAGCACCTCCGACCGCCACTGCGCCTCTGCCAACTCCGCCGCGGCTCGGGACGCTTCGACCTTCTCGGACCGCGCCGTGTCGAGCGCCGCGTCGTGCTCGGCGGCAACGAGAGCGAGCTCCTGTCGCAGCTTCTCTTCGAGCCGTGCCGATTCCTCGGCCGCCGTGGCCAGGCGCGCCTTGCACTCCTCGTGTGCAGCCGCCAGCGCCGCCGAGTGCAACAGCGCCTGTGCCTCCATTGCCTGCAGCGCCTCCGCCTGCGCCTGCGCCTTTGCCTCCACCGTCGCCTCCTCAATTGCAAGCCAGCGCAACGCCTCGAACTGCGTGCGGCACGCGCTCACAGCATCATCGAGCGCCGTGGCCGACTGCTGGCGTTCCTCGGCCAAGGCAGCCGAGAGCTGCTTGGCCGCATGCTGCTCGACTTGCGTCACTGCAGCCTTGAGCTCAGCTGCTGCCGCCTCGCGCGACGCAGCGAGCCGTGACTCAGCTGAGGCGGTCTCGCCTTGGATGGCCTCTGCCCTGGCGCTCACGACCGCGCTCGTCTTCTCCTCCTCAAACTCAGCGCGCAGCTCGTCGCGCAAACGGCTCACCGCCGCATGGACGGCATGGGTCACGGCCACTTCGCGGAACGCGACCGCCGTCTTGAGCGCCTCTCGCCTCTCCATTTCGAATTGCGCGCGAGCCGTCTGAACCGCCGCCTCAATGGCCATCGCCATCTTGTGCTCCGCCGCCTTCTGGGCCGCCGCGTGCGCAGCCGCCTTTGTCAAGAGCGCGGCGGCGGCCGCTTTCTTGCTCGCGTCGAGCATGGACTCCGAGAGCTCCCGCCGCGCGCGCTCCTTGGCTACCTCTGAGCGAGCGCCGTACCGCTTCACCATGGTCTCCAGCGCCGTGCTGACCTCCTTCAGACGTTCGTTGAGCTTCACCTCGCGTGCCGACGCGTCGGCGGCCGCCTCCGCCGCGAGAGACTCGAGCGCTTTCGCGTGTGCGGTGTGGGTGCTGGTAGCCGCCGAAATCACCGCGTAGCACTTCTCCTTTTCAACTTCCAATGCTGCCTCCCGCTCTCGCAGCTCTGCAGCGTGCTGCTGCACAAGCTGGCTCATTTCCTCCTCGGCAGCCGCCTTGGCCTCCTCAACGGCCTTGGCCTGGGCTTCAGCCTTGGCCAAGGCGCTCGAGCTCTCCTCGAGTGCCCGCGGCAGCGCCGCATCAGACGCTGGCACGATCAATGCATTGACATGCTGCTGGAGCAGGAAGAGCTTGTCCCTGTCGAGCTGCTTGCACAGGCGCTCGACCGTCTCCGTGTACTCGACGAGCGAGGTCGCGGTGGTTGGGGTGGTCACGGGGTTCAGCATGGGAGGTATTGCTTCGATGACCGTCTCCATGACCAACCCACACCGCGGCTTCCGCCCGTTTTAGAAGTTCCGCGATGACAAAAAGAGACCGCTCGTCGGGGCGCTGTGAACGTGAACACGAAATATGTAAAAACCTGCTACCACTGTTTTCAGAATACACACCGCTGTTTGGCGCTCTCGCATGCAAAGGGTGGAGGATCAAGGGGGATCAAGGGGGAACCAGAAAGTGCGACATTTACAATGTAACCGATTTCATTTTAAACTTGATTCTTTGACGCGTATTACGGGCTTCGCTCTATACGTCTACGAGCTAAACGTATCTACAACGACCCCGATTGCGGCAATAAACTTCTCGTTCGTAACGTGGGCAGCTAACGTATATAGAGGGCCCGAATCATGGATCAATGTTCAATCGACTCAGGAGCCTATCAGAGGAGCCCTCGCTGTGAGGCCTTCCGTCCATCCACCTTCCACACCAGCGTCAACCATTTCTTGTTTCGTGATCGATCTCCCATCGAATCTCCATCCGTCCAGTCGTATCCGATACCATCGCATTTGGGTCTTTCTTTCTTTGTAGCTGCTCGTCTGCCTCGTCTATCTGAGATCCAGTTGCCATCTACATGCCTCGCAAGCATCCCCCTGCCTCCAATCCCCCTGTGCGTCGACCTGTGCGCGCGTAACACTCACGCCGAGCACTCACGCGGGCCGCTCCACCGAGATTTCCACCGAGACTACCCCCATCAGGAGTCTCACGCAGATGCGGGTCTCTTCGGCCAGCTGCCCTCGCCAAGCCGCTCACTCGACGCGATGATCGTCTCAGCGAGGGCGAGGCCCGCGTGATCGCGCGGGTCTACCGGCTCGCCATCCGCCCCGATGGGCGCGAGGAAGCCAGCAGGGGCCGCCCCGATGGGCGCGAGGAAGCCAGCAGGGGCCGCCCCGATGGGCGCGAGGAAGCCAGCTGGGGCCGCCCCGATGGGCGCGAGGAAGCCAGCAGGGGCCGCCCCGATGGGCGCGAGGAAGCAGCCGCCGCCCGCAGCGTCATTCTCACTCGCCACGGACGCTCCCGCCGCGGTGACCGCCGACGCGGCCGTCTGAGCGAACAGCTTTTGGACGGCGGCGATGCGGTAGCAAGCACGTGCCGCGTTGTTGCTCAAATCGACTGGATCGATGCACAGCAGCGGCTGCATCGCGAATGGGTCAAACGGCGTCATCGCCTGGCAAAGGCCGATGAGGCAAGGGATGTCGCGGCGCAGCGCGAAGCCGCAGCCGGCGGGCGGGATAGCTCCCATCCCGACGCCACCGAGGATTGCATGCCGCTTCGGGTCGAAGATATGCCCATAAAAGCCGAGCACCTCGAGCAGCAGGGTCCCGAGGGAAGGCTTGGCATCCACGTGCGAGGCACAGTCAAGCCCGCCGACAACCGCATGGGCCCTGCCCGCCTCGCCCGATCCCGTCGCCGCGGCGGCCGCGGCGGCCGCGGCGGCCGCGGCGACCGCGGCATCCGTGGCAGCCGCTGCAACTGCACTCAGCGCGGCATCCGTAGCGATGCAACCAGCGGAGGCGGAGGCCGGCTCAACGGTCAACGGCTCGAAGGAGCTTACGAGATCCGCCTCCGCTGCCGCTGGAGATGTGCTCGAGATGTGCTCGAGATCCGCGGCGGCAACCAGCCGGTCGACGGACTGCGTGCGCCGCACGCCGCCCCAGCGCGTATACCGGAGCATGGGTCGATCAATGAGGAATCGAGCGACCATGAGGACGAGAGCAAAGGACGAGAGGCCGCCTGTGAACGCGGACTTGAGGTCAGCCTTCTGAAGGAGGACCTTGAGGAAGACGACGAGCGGCGCGAGCGGCGGGAGGGACGAGCACAGCCAACGAATGTGATCTGCTGCGACGAGGCCACGGTGGCGCTCAGTGTGGATCGAGATGTCGATCTGAAGGCACTGATTCGAGCCGCCCGTCGTGCGGCCATCTTTCGCGGTGGCGGCGAATGCCGCGGCGTCGGCGGTCACGGCAATGACCGGCACAACCGAGCGATTGATGGTGGCGCTCACCACGCCTGGTACGGCACTCAGATGCGGCAGCAGCAGCTCTAGTGCAGAGAGCTGCGCGTCCATTGACGAGGCGTCGTCTCGAGCGACCGTTACACCCACCAGGCAGAGGTCGATGTCAGAGGTCGCACAGACCAGGCCAGTCGCACGCGAGCCGAAGCAGGCGACTCGGGCTCGCGGCCAGATGCTACCCACCGCTGCTTGCACGTGGCCCATCAACTCAAACGTCACCGCGTCCTGCGCAGCCGCCACCTCGCGGGCATTGCGGTAGTGGGCGCCGATGGCGCGGTCCAGTAGTGCGAGAGCGGCCGGGCTCGGCTTCACGAGCGGACACGCAAGGCCCTCAAAGAAGCAGGGGGCCGGCAGCAGGGCCATCATCGGTCGAGGCGACGACCGGCGAGACGGCGGCGGGGGCACCACTGCCGTGGCCTCTTTCCTCCTCTTCTCTTTGCGTTCGCGTCCGGTACGTCCTTTGGCAACGCCCTCCGGCGCTGGCGGCTGCATTACGAGCGCTCGCTTGGAGATGGGCGACGCGGACGAGAGGGAGGCGGGGACTGGCTCCGAAGCCTTGAGCTGCTGTGGCTCGACCACACTCTTGTCCCTGAGGTCACTCGAGAACTCCTCCACAGTCGAGGCGCGCGAGAGATGGCTATCGGTCGAGGCAGACCGAGGCATGAGCGGGGCGGGCACCATGCAGAGCTCGACGGCCTTCGAATCCGCCAGCGTCGATGGACACGCCGAGAGCGGTTGGCTAGGTGTTGGCGGCGGTCCCAAAGCTCGGATCGGCTGACCGCCCGCTCGCAAAAGGTCAGCAGCGGTGATGATGCGAGCTGGAAGCGATGGCGCACTCACTGGCTGCGCAAGCAATGGCGCACTGACTGGCAGCGCGGCTTCGTTCCACTTGCTCACAACAAGAGGTGCGCTAGAATGCACCGTATCTCGCGCCGCAACGTCACTGACCTTCTCGGAGCGCTGCGCCGTCCTGACAACAGATGCCCATGCTCCTTTGGATCCGTTCGGACGCAGAGGAATCTGAGAGAGCGATGGAAACGACTGCAAGGGGAACCAGGATGCGCGCATGAGTACGAGTGCAGTTGAGACGACGTTCTGAGGGACAAGGACATACGGCAGCAGCGCGCACCTCCAGGGGCTGACGACGACCGACAGCGGCGACTGGCATTTCTCGACGACTCAAAAAAACGCTTGTTTTCATCCGGCGTTTGAAAGCGGGCGAGCGTTGAGTGGTCGAGGCGAGCACTCTCTTGAATATTATGACAAGCAAGCAAGCAAGCAAGCAAGCAAGCAAGCAAAACATGGCGCGCGCCCTGCTCGTCGCGGACCCGCTCCTCGCGGCGACTGCGGATAACGACGCGCATGAGGCACGGCCGGGGCATACGCCTGC
>Ga0210243_100382_pt1 | contig 37419 bp, 14 predicted proteins | sample ChrtobMeP5a_32mM_FD_155461 | JGI IMG/M metagenome (GOLD analysis project Ga0210243, IMG submission 155461) | Chrysochromulina tobin associated microbial communities from unialgal haptophyte culture, Seattle, Washington, United States - P5a_32mM | ecosystem: Host-associated > Algae > Haptophytes >...
GCCGCCTGCGCCGCCGCCTCCGCTTGGGCCCTGTGCGCCGCCGCCGCCTGCGCCTCGAGCGCTTGCTGCTGCTGCTCGAGCCGGCCGAGCTGCTCGTGCTGCCACTGCTGGTGCTGCTCGTGCTGCCACTGCTCCCGCTCCGCCGCCCGGTCGCGCTCCTCGTCGAGCGCGGCCTGAGCCGCCGCGAGCTGTGCGCCCGTCTCATCGAGCATCTCGCGTGCTCGAGTGAGCTCGTCCTCCGCGTCACCGATGGCGTGCTGGAGCGTCTGGCTGTGCTGCAGCGCGCTGGCGAGCTGCGCCTGGTCCTGCGCGCGTTCGGCAGCCACCGTCGTGAGCGCATTCCTGAGCGCCTGCTCCGCCTGCGCGGTCGCTTGTTGCCGCTCGGCGCCCACGGCCTCCTCCAGCTGCTTCGCAAACGCCGCGCGCAGCGAGCCGATGAGCGACGCCTGCTGCTCGACCGCCCGCTGCACCCTGCCCACGCGCTCGTCGCTCGAGGCGGCCAGCTCCGCGTTGAGCGCGCGCTGCTCCGCGAGCGCCGCCTCGAGCGCCTCGGCCGCCCCGCGCCAGCGCAGCAGCTCATTCGTCAACTCCTTGAACTGCTCCGCCGCGGCGGCCGCCTCGGCTTGGCGCGCCTTCGCCTCGGCCTGCGCGGCGCCGACCGCCTCGGCGAGCGCCTCCCTGGCGACCTCGATGGCCATCGAGGCCTGAGCCTGCGCCTGCGCCTGCGCCTCCTCGCGCGCGCTCGCAATCTGCGGCACGTAGGCTTCACGAGCCGCGATGGCCGCCTCGCGCTCAGCGTGCGCGATCGCCTGCAGTGCCTGCGACGTTTCGAGCTGACGGCTGCTCTCGACGAACCGGAGCGACTCGAGCGCGGCCGAGAGCTCGAGCTGTAGCCGCTGCACCGTCTCCCTGTACGCCGCCTCGCGCCCACTGCTCCCAAAGTCGCTCTCGAGCTCCATCAGGTCACGCACCTTGTTGCCGAGCCGCTCGTGGCTGCTGCTGAGCGCCGCATGCTTCTCACGTGCCTCGGCCGCTTCGGCGCGCGCTGTGGCCGCTTCGGCTGTAGATGCGGCCGTGGCCGCTGCCACGGCTGCCCCGACCGCATCGGCGCTTCGCCGCCGCTCGGCCGCCACCGCCGCGGCCGCGGCCTCGGCTGCGTCGGCCGCGGCCGCAGCCGCCGCCTCCGCCTGAAGGGTGGCGTTCTGCGCGTGGCGCACCTCGGCCTCCTGCGCGGCGGAGTATGCCTCAGCATCTGCGAGGCTGCGCTGCAGTGCTCGCACCTGCGCCAGCAGCGACGTGCTCTCGTGCCGCTGCTCGAGCTGCAGCCGCGCGTGCGCCTCCGACTTCTGTGCATGCGATGTGCACTCGGCCGCTATGTACGCCGTCCGCGCCTCGTGCGCCGCCGCTTCGGCATCCTCGCGGGCGGCCGCCGCGGCCTGCAGCTGTGCGCGTAGGCTGAGCACCTCGCTCTGGCCCGCTGCGGCTGTCGAGGCAGCGGACTCTAGCAACGCGCTCGCCGCAGCGAGCTCCTGCCGTGTGAGCCATAGGTCCCTTTCAAGCTGGCGGCGATCATCGGTCGCGGTCCTGAGCGCGGTCTCGAGCTCCGCGCGCTCGCTCGTCTGCGCCTGCAGTTGTTTTTCCAGTGACGCTGCAGCCTGCACGGCCTCGTCGGCGCGACCGGCCGCATCGGCGAGCCGCGGAAGCACCTCCTGTTGCCTTGAAATGAGCGCACGTGCCGCCTCAAGCTCAGACTTCAGGCTCTCGACGAGGCTATCTCTGCTAGGCGCTGTGCGCCCTGTCGGGGCCGGTGAGGCCTTCGCTGCCGGCATTGCCTGTGCCGTCTTGGGCGGGTGCAGTGGCGGGTACAGCCGCCGCGTGAACTGCGCGTGAAGCGTGAAAGGGCAACACCCGCTAGCTAGTGACCCGGTCGCTGCCTGCTACATGTATGAATGAGCAACAATCGATAAAACATTATATACATAGGACTTCCCAAAATCTTCCGCGTCGTCCCGGTTTCCTAAACATGCTGCTCTTGTGCTCGGGGTCCCGAAGACGTGCGCGTTGTGTTTCACAGCAGCAGCAGCATGCCGCTCTCCCTGTGGCTCGTGCCTGATCAGCCTTCGCAAAGAGCACTGCAGGACAAGATCAAGGGGCTGGCAACGGCGCACGGCCTGCCTGACTTCAAAGCTCACCTCACGCTCATCGGCACTCTAGATGACACGCCTGAGGAGGCCATGCGGAAGCTGCAGCGGCTGCGCGCATCCGGAGTGGTGCCCGTGACTTTCAACGCGGTCGTAGCAGGACGCTTTCCAGATGACCACGAGCGGGCCGGCAAGGTTCCGTGGTCTCAGAGCGCCGCAGCGTGCGCCGAGGAGTCGCCCGAGCTTCTCTGCATCAAGCGCCTGGCGGACAGTGTCTACACCGGCTGGGCTGAGCCTTCTTCACCGCTGGGAAGCGCCAGTGAGGGCAATCATGTACCAGCCGTGTGGGCGCCGCCGCTTGGGCGCCCCCACGTTTCTCTCGCTTATGGTAATGATCCGTCGATATGCGAAGATATCGAAGTGCCGAAGCCGATTTGTTGCGACGCTGTCGCTGTCTTCGACTGCACGCCAGCCACGGCCGAGGGCAGCACCGAATGGAAGGAAATTGCGCGCGTTTCGCTCCACTACGACCCTGTCGGCACGCCGCGCGTGTCGATGCGCGCTTGATATGAACCGAACGTGTCCGCCAATCGTGGGCACTTAACTTAAGGTGGGCCATTTAATGGACGAGAGCAATCAGAAGGAGAACGTGAAGGCCGTCGCTCCGTGTCCCTCGCCAAGAGCTCGATGAGAGTGTGGAGCTGTTGGACTGCTCCCACCATCCATGGCCCAATTGAACTTGGTCCGTCGCTTCAATGCGACAATGGTGAACGAAAAAGGGAACCAGATGAATGTGTCAGTAACCTCCGTGATTTATCGGAAGAGACGAGTAAGTTTGTGAGACGGTGCAGGTCGCCACTTTTCTAGTTTTTAACGCGCCAGTTCGATGTTTGGGCGTTACAAAACTTGACGAGACTTCTTTGTCTCCGACGCGCGCGAACGATCCACTCGGAATTATGAGCACCCCACGGGAGTCACGCATAGTGCAGCCCAATTCGCCCGGTCATCTCAGACCAGGCCACGACCTGGTGAGCCTCAAGATAACTCAATCGCAGGCCTCGAGAGATTCCCACGGCCACGTCGATTGGAGTGCGAGCCGTCCTAGCGTGAAGCCCGAAGGCCCGCCGCACGTCGGCTCGCGGGATGAGCTGGTGCGCGAGAATCGGGCGCTCTTCAAGAAGCTCGTAGGCGCACAGAAAGAGGCGCAGGCCGCCATGGAGATGCTGAACAACCTCAAGCAGGGCGGCGAGGCTGCTATGGGGAATGCCCGCACTGAACGTGTTACCCTTGAGACGGTGATCTCAGGGCTGCACGACGAGCTGGAGGCGACGCGCGCGGCAGCGGCGGAGGAAGCAGCGCGGCTGCAGGCAGCGCTCGACACGTGCCGAGCTGAGCTGCATGCGTGTAACGAGCGGCTCGCGCGCACGCACGCAACCCTCGGGCTCACGACGGAGCGTGCGCGCGTGCTCGAGTCGAGCAGAGGCCAGCTGCAGATCAACCTGGACGGCACGCTCACGACGCTCGAGGAGGCGACACGCCGGCACGCTCAGGAGCAGGCCGAGTTGAAACACGCGCGCGCCGCGCGCGAGGCGGAGCTGCTGCAGACGATACACCAGGCGGAGCTTCGTGCGAAGGCGTCCGAGGTGAAGGCGGAGGTAGCTCTCAAGCGAGCGAGGCGTTTTGAGGAGGAGCTGGCGCTCGCACGGCGTGCGCACCTGGACGAGAAGCTCGCGCTCACCCACGAGCTCGAGCGGTTCGCCGACCGGCTGGCCGTCGTCGAGGGTTCGCGGCTCGACCCGACCCATATCGGAAACGTCGCCTTCGCGGCGCAGATGCGCGGCCGCCCCTCTTCCGCCTCAGTGCCCACTACGCTGCTGCGTGGACGGTACCAGCGCATGGTGCCACCGCAGATGATGGCCTCGCCTGCGCCCGCCTAAACAAGCAGGCGCGTGGTTCTCGGTCCCGAGGCATGGGGCCTCGGCTCCGAGGCAGAGGCGCGACGGCACGTCGCGCGACCCCGTCCGATACACGGCTGTGTGTACAGTACGCGTGTACGGCGGTCGTCGACGACCCGCGCGCGCCCGATCCGGGGATAATCGGGTACGCGCGAATTACCTCAGAAGGGGCGGCGGCGGGCGCGGCGTCGCGTGCATGAAAGAGCGGTAGACGGGGATGGAGCGGCACATTCGTATACTATCCCGCAACCTTCGTGGGCTTCCGTGGCCCTCATTCACACTCTGATTTTCACAGTCACGAGGACTTCCGCGAGCGAGCGCGATGCTCATCGCGGTCGAGGGCTGCGCACACGGCGAGCTCGACAACATCTACGCCTCGCTCGCAGCCGTCGAGCAGCGGCACGGCTGCAAAGTGGACCTGCTGCTCATTTGCGGCGATTTCCAGGCGGTGCGCAATGCGGCCGACCTTGCCTGCATGGCGTGCCCGCCCAAGTACCGTGCGATGCAGACCTTCTACAAGTACTACTCGGGCGAGAAAATCGCACCCGTGCTCACAATATTCATTGGTGGCAACCACGAGGCTAGCGCGCACTTGTGTGAGCTGTGCTACGGCGGCTGGGCCGCGCCCAATATCTATTACTTGGGCAGCGCCGGTGTTGTCAACGTGGGTGGTGTGCGTATCGGCGGCCTCTCGGGCATCTACAAGAGCAACCACTACAACCAGGGCCACCACGAGCGTCCTCCCTTTGACGAGGACTCGATGCGTTCCTTTTACCACGTGCGCGAGACTGATGTCTTCCGGCTGCGCCAGCTGCGCAAGCCGATGGACGTGTTCCTCTCACACGATTGGCCCCAGCACATCGCCAAGCACGGCGACACGCAGGGCCTCGTGCGCCGCAAGTCCTTCTTGCAGCCCGAGATTGCGGATGGCTCGCTCGGCTCGCCGCCCGCCGCACAGCTACTGCACGCGCTCCGTCCGCGTTATTGGTTCTCGGCGCATCTGCACGTCAAGTTTGCTGCGGCAGTCAATCATAGGGCTCTGATCAGCGGCGGCGCCGCCGCCGCCAGCACTGCCGCCAGCACTGCCGCCAACGCCGCCGCGGGCGCGAGCGCGGCTGCTACGAACGACGTGACCAGATTCCTCGCCCTGGGCAAGTGCAACGTCCGTGGCGACTTCCTCCAGCTCGTCGAGATCGAGGGCGATGGGAAGTCGGGTCCCCACGTGCTCTGCTACGACGCTGAGTGGCTTGCCGTGCTGCGCGCCACGGCACATCTCGAGAGCGGCATACGTGGCCGCGTGGACCTCCGGCCCGCGGCGGTGGCTGCTGTCTCCAACGGCAGGATTGACTTTGGGCCCACCCTCGAGGAGGAGGCGGAGGTGCGGCAGCGCGGCGGCGTGGCCCTCGAGGTGCATCTGAACTTCGAGCTCGATCTCTGATCCCTCTGATGACCTCTGATCGCCTCTGATGACATCTGATGGTCTGCCTCATCAGGTGCCTCTGAACTTCGAGCCCACCGCGGCCGCCTACGTGCCTGGCGAGTCCATCGTGGCGCCGCAGACCCCCTTTGCCGAACACCCGCAGACGCTGCTCCTCGTGCACAAGTTTGGGCTCGCGCCCGACTTTCGCACGCGGCGAGGCGCTACACAGCCGGATCTCGCACAGGCGGGATCGACTGCCACTGCGGCTGGCGGCGGCGGCTTTGGAGTTGGCGGTGGAGGCAGCGGCGTGGGGGGCGGCTTTCGGCCGCCTCATCCGCCAGGGAGGCCCCCGCTTCAGCTGCCCGAGCCTGTGTCAGCCTCGCTGCCCGCACCGCCACCCCCTCCGTTCACACCCCCTCCGTTCACGGCGGATCCCGCAGGCTACGGTTACAACCCGAGCCAGGCAGCCCGGTCGGCGCCGGCGCATGCGATGGGTTTGTTGGGAGCGCTGCCTGTGATGACACTCGACCAGGAGATTGACATTGACGACGATTGACATCTTTCATAGAACCTCCCACGAATACAAGGATCTTGGAAGTTTACCACCTCGTTGCTGTGGCCCCGGGCCTGGGGAATCTCTCAAGTGGTCTCTTTCTCGCTTGACTTTTTGCTTGACGCCGAATGCCACGTCACGTTACACATCTGGACATCACGCCACTAGCCGGCCGCCGTTGCTGACACATGAGGATGAGCTTGAAATGCACACCACGGTGCTGGACGGTGCTGGACGGTGTCCTCCGCTGTCGGGTGGTGTCTAGAACAGTACAGAGTATCCCGGTCGAGTGCGGTCCCTGTGTGACGAGCGTGGGGCGCGGCCTGTCCATACCGCCACCGGCCTGCTTGGACCCACACCCGTTGAGCTGAAACTTGCAAATTGCGCATTAAAGACGGTGTTCAGGCCATGCATGCATTCGCGTTACGATCCTCACAACGTGCTGAAAAGAGAGAAGCGCACTGAAGCGGTCGGAAACGCAGGGGCACGCTTACGCACAGAGCCGCCTCGCTGGCATGCTCTTCGCCGGGAGTGGAGGACCCAAGGACGAGGTGGAGGCGCGGCGGCTGTTTGGCCTCGCGGCCGCGCAGGGGGATGCTGAAGCGCAGTGCCGCCTCGCTGGCATGCTCTTCATCGGGAGTGGCGGACCCAAGAACGAGGTGGAGGCGCGGCGGCTGTTTGGCCTCGCGGCCGCGCAGGGGCACGCTGGCGCGCAGAGCTGCCTCGCTAGCATGCTCGACGGAGGGCGTGGCGGACCCAAGAACGAGGTGGAGGCGCGGCGGCTGCTTGGCCTTGCGGCCGCGCAGGGTGATGCTGAAGCGCAGTACCGCCTCGCTTACATGCTCATCGAAGGGAGTGGCAGACCCAAGGACGAGGTGGAGGCGCGGCGGCTGCTTGGCCTCGCGGCCACGCAGGGGCACGCTCGTGCGCAGTGCGGTCTCGCTGGCATGCTCTTCGAAGGGAGTGGCGGACCCAAGGACGAGGTGGAGTCGCGGCGGCTGTATGGCCTCGCGGCCGCGCAGGGGCACGCTCGTGCGCAGTTCGGTCTCGCTGGCATGCTCGACTTAGGGCTCGGCGGACCCAAGGACGAGGTGGAGGCGCGGCGGCTGCTTGACCTCGCGGCCGCGCAGGGGGATTCGACTGCGCAGTACCGCCTCGCTGACATGCTTCACCAAGGGCGTGGCGGCAGACCCAAGGATGAGGTGGAGGCGCGGCGGCTGGTTGGCCTCGCGGCCGCGCAGGGACATGCTGACGCGCAGGGCTTACTCGCTAGCATGCTCGTCTTAGGGCTCGGCGGACCCAAGGACGAGGTGGAAGCGCGGCGGCTTTATGGCCTCGCGGCTGCGCAGGGACACGCTGGTGCGCAGTGCAGTCTCGCTGGCATGCTCTTAAACGGGAGTAGCGGACCCAAGGATGAGGTGGAGGCGCGGCGCCTGCTTGGCCTCGCGTTCGCGCAGGGGCACGCTGGTGCACAGGCCATCGTCGCTCGAATGCACAAGTATGCCGCGCATGGCAGACAAAAGCTCGAGGCCGAGGCGCAGCGGCCGCGTGTGACCAAAGCGCGCAAAGGTGCATCCGAGAACGCTACGGCTCAGGTCGAGGACGCTGCTGCGCTGGCGGCCGCGGCAGCGCGCGCGGATGCGGCAATGGCAGAGCTGCTGGCTGAAGAGGATAGCGAGGCTGAGAAGGCGCGGAGCAAGAAGGGCAAGGCCAATGCCAAGAAGAAGGCTGACGCTCCTGCAGTGGCGTCAGCCAAATCCAGCGTGGAGCACGCTGTAGAGGTGAACGCTGCGGTATTAGCGGGCGCGAAGATGAAGGCGAAGGCACAGGCCGGGGCAAAGGCGGCGACCGCAGCTGAGGCTGAGGCAAAGGCGAGGGCCGCGGCACGAGCGGAGGCGGAGGCCAAGGCCGCCCAGGCAGAGGCAGAAGAGCACGCTCGCAATCAGGCGGAGCAAGAGGCTAAGGCGTCAGCAGCAAAGGCGCACGCTGCAAAGGAGGCCGCAGCGGTGGAGGAGCCGCCCGACCACTTCATCTGCCCCATCACGCACAACCTCATGATCGACCCGGTCTCGGCTGCGGACGGCCATACCTACGAGCGGCGTGCGATCGAGGAGTGGCTCGTCGGCCACTCGACCAGCCCGATGACGGGCGCAGGGCTCAAGATCAAGGACCTATTCCCCAATCACACCGTGCGTGGGCTGATCCGCACGTGGCACGAGGCGCGGCGGTGCCGCCCAGCTGGTCCAGCAGCACGCCAGTAGCGCCACCGCACAAGCCGAGGGTGGCACTTTCGGGAAGAGACAACTGCTCCGCCTTTGTTGCTACGCCTTGGCAGTGTAGCAACATCGCAGAGCTCGGCGATTGACGCAGAGGCGTGGAGCAAGCGTGGAGCTGCGTGGAGAGCGAGGGGCACGAGACGCAGACGCCTTGTCTAGGTGCGAGTTTCAGTCGGCAGTTGTTTAGTCACTGACACTGTACTACAACCGTAGTCCAGTGGCTGCGCATAGAGTTCGGTCTTTAACCACCCGACGCGCGAGGGCCTCCGCCTTTGCCCTTTGTGGCTCCGGACTCCGCGCGAGTCCGAACGCCGCGGGTCAACATTCCCATTCATCCCAAGCGCATGATCTCGTCTGCCAACGCTCGGCTCCGCTCGACGAGGCTCATACTGAAAAAGTCCACGACGAGTTGCATGGCGCCGTCGTGGGGCGATGGCGGACACCCGGCACCGGACTGCCGCGTGGTCGGTGTTTTTATATCGTTTGATTCTTATATCGATCGTTCTTAAAATATCGGGGGCGCAGCAACTTGAGCTATCCTAATGGTTGAACGGCGAACGAGCGTCCAAACGCAACAACACAAGTGTAGTCCGACTCGCGACAAGATCATCTAGGCCGCGCGGAGCGATATTATATATAGATCGTGCTCGCGTACAACTACAACACCGAACAACCGAGGCGATGGCAAAAGGAGACCCGCCTGATGTCGTGCTGCTCGCTTGCCTCGCCGGTTGCGGCCGTGAAGCCCACGTAGGCGCGATGAACCACGTCACCGGTCAGCGGGATGGGCTGCGTGCTCGGGTGCTCATAATTCACAGGCGGCCCCGCCGATTCTGTGGATACAGCCCCAGGCAGCATCTGTGAGATGTCGCAGCCACTGGCATCTGTCGCCGCGCCCCCGGCATCCGAGCTGGCGCCATCCCCACTGGTCGCATTGCCATTGTTGGGGTTCATGCAGCCACTCCGCGGCGGCATCGGCAGCGTGATCGGCAGCGAGATCGTCGGGAGCCCCGTCTCACGAAACGAGATCCCCGTCTCATCAAAGTAAACGCTCAGCCGTCCTTGAGCGGGTGAAGCCGCCGCGGCTCCAGAGCTGGCGTTGACACTGGCGTTGACGGCGCGCGCGTGGCGCGCGGGCGGGAGGTATACGATCCTCACCTGATGCGGGAGGCAATCAAGGGCGTCATCAGAGATCATCAGAGGTCATCAGGAGGTATACGATCCTCACCTGATGCGGGAGGCAATCAAGGGCGTCATCAGAGATCATCAGAGGTCATCAGGAGGTATACGATCCTCACCTGATGCGGCTGGCCGTCATCTAACCGCTTCGGCTCCACGTGCCCTAGCAAGTGCTGCAGCAGATGCGCGTCGGCGGTGTTCACACCGTCGATGTAGACGGAGATTGCATGCTTGCGCTCCGCGACGAAACTGGACGTCACCTTGAGCGCCCCCGGCCGGCAGTTGCCGTCGGGGCCTTGATCGTTGCAGGTGGATGTCGTGACGGTACGGCCGTGGTGGTGGGTATCAAATTGGATCGCCACACTCCGCGGGATGCCGCCACTCGTGCATCCCGGCACGCCCCCCGCTTGCGAGCCGGTAGCATACCCGACGCCGCTGCCCGCGCACCCGACGGCGTCGAGGCCGATCGACTGCAAGACGACCGCAAAGCCTTCGCCTCCCACTCGACTCGGGCTGGTTGGGTCCGTGTCGGGTGGGCAGCGTAGGTCGGTCCGTGGCAGGTACGGGGCATTCAAGTTCGTGACCGGCAGCCGCTGGAACTGGCCGTAGCGGCCGTCTGGATTGGCCAACGGATGGGATGGGCCGATACCGTAGGTTTCCTGCAGCTGCGGCGGCACTCCTTGCGGCGGGGGCAGTGGATCAAACGGAAGCGCCTCGGAATCGATCAAATAGTGCGTCAGATCGTCGCCGTTGGCCCTGAGCTCGTCCATCGAGATGAATGGCCGCTCCGCGCTGACGCGGCTGAGAGGATTGAGGCGCGCGGTGTCGTTGTAGCCAAACACTTCGTAGGGGCCAGTGCAGACTGAGGGCTCCGTGATGCGGAACGAGAAGTTGAGCTCGAAGCCACGCGAGTACGGCTGCGGCTGCGCCAGCCACAGCGTGCCGCGCTGGTACGTGTCGTTGGTGAGGCGAGCGACCACGTGTCCAGTATCGTCGCTCAGAAACTGTGTCGCGTGCCCAGCCTGCCAGCCGTTGACCGACGTCGAATTGCACCGCGTGCAGCGGGCCGCACGCGCTAGGTAGGTGGTGCTCGCGCTGCTGGCCGCCTCGGCGGCCGCGGCGACCTGCTCGGCTGCTGCAGCGGCGGCAGCGGCGGCGGCCACCCTACCGTCTTCCTCGAGTGCGCTGATGGGGCCCGAGGCGGCGTCGGCCTCAGCTTCGGCGGCCTCTGCGGCGGCAGTCGCCGCGGCGTGGCGCATACAATCCGCCTCGCATGCAAAGCTCGCTGCGTCTGCTTCCCACCTGACCGTAAGTTCGAACGGCGTGAGCCGGTGCTGCGGCAAGTAGCTGTTGCTGTATTGAGCGCGGAACCCCGCGCCGTGAATGCCAATCACCCACTCCTCACAGGTGGCCACTGCACTACCGCCGCCCATCTCGGCGCCCCCGCTCATCTCGGCACCTCCGCTGCCCTCGGGATGGCAGTGCAGCTCGCTCGACGGGATCACAAGCGAGATCGGACTTCCCACCTTCTCCGCGATGAGATCGTACCGCCCTGACGCATCTTCGGGCGCGGTGCGTCGACGCGCCAGGAGCCGCAGGCCCATGGACGAGAAACGCACGCTCAGCATGAGCCGCACGCCGCTGTGCGGTGGACGTACGCGGTAGTAGCGCATCTGATCAGGCAGCACGGCGCCCGTGGCGACGGCGCGCCCGAGGCCGTCGGTGGGCTCGGACACATTGGCGAAAGCGAGTGCGGCCGCCTGGGCGGCACTAGTGGATGGCAAGAGCATGCGTGTCTCGAAAGTCCACATGCGGCAGATGCCCTCAGCAGGCCCACGGCCGCAGCCGTCGGCGTGGCACGCGAAGCATCCAACCCGGTCCTGCACGACGCCGTAGGCGGTGTGGTCGAGCCCCAACGGCGACAGACGATCACGGCAATGGCCGCAGGAGGGGTTCGCGTTGACGCAGCCGACGACGTCGAGGGGATCGGCCACGGCCATCTGCTCACACGCGTACGTGTGCTGCAGCGGGGACGGATGGGTGGTGTGGAAGTCGCGCCCGTTGAGCGAGATCGCAACCTCGACGATGCCCGCCGGGAAGGGCGGCGTGCGGCAAAGCATGTGGCTCTCGCCCTTGTACATGGGCGCCGCCATCGCTACCACTGCGGATACGTGCTCATAGCCAAGCGCTGCCCCGGGCATCAGTGGCCGCCACTGCGCAAAGCGGCAGCGCGCGTCGCGTCGCTCGCCAAACACGTGCAGGTTCGTCCCCGCCACGCGTAGCTCAATGCCACCATGAGGAGGGCCGACGGCCGGCACGGCCTCGGTGGCCGTGACGCCCGAATAGAACGTAAAGAGGGGGGTGCGCACGTGCACAAAATTTTGGCCGTTGGCCGCCGCCGCGATGCGAACGGATGTGCGCCCCCGCGCCCCTGGCGGCGGCTGCGGCGTGAGCGGCGGCGAGCGACACACGGCGGCGGTGCCTCGAAAAAGGTCGACCGCAGCAAGGGCCATCGGCGAAGCGTACGCATCATGCAGCGCGAGAGCACGGGGCGCGTCGCGGCATTTCAAGCCTCGCTGCACGCCGTGCTCATCGTAGCACAATCCGCCGAAGAGGCAAACCCCGAGCCCATCGCCATCGGCGGCGCCCGCCAACGCCGCGCCGATCTGCACGTCTGAGGCGTTGGCTCTGGTGGAAGCAGCCGCGGCCGCGGCGACTATGGCGGCGGCTCGTGCGGCGGCCGCGCGGGTGGTGCTACGGCGGCCGTGGCGGTTGAAGCCGATGCCGTACAGAGTAACGGGCGAGCCTCCATCAGAGGGCCCTCCAGTGGGCCACACCGCAGAGAGCTCTAGCTGCGTGTAGTAGTGGAATGGGAGGCCGAAGCCCACAGGGCTGAACTGCTGGCCGTTGATGGCCACCTGAACTTGGTAGCCGGAGCCCGGGTCGTAATTGAGGTCGTAATTGAGAGTGTTGGCGCCGCCTCGGAACGAGATGGTGGGAGGAGAGGGCAAGCAGCGCACGCCGCTCGCGTCCAGCTGCGTCACGCCGACGACGATCGCGTTGGCGAATCGGCAACGAGCGAGCGTGGCGTCGGTGTGATTGCCTGGGCGCAACCCATTGCCACGTACGCGCACTGACGTGCCACCTGAGATCGGGCCTCCCGAGGGCACAAGTGAGGCGGGCAATGGCTCCGGGTACACGTGGAAGGCATCGAAGGCGGTGGCCTTGGCTGTGGAGTTTGGAGACGAAGAAGACTCGGCCGCTGCGGAGGCGGATCGCTCAAAATCGACCCCGTTCGGCGCGATGCTCACGAGAAGCGGCACAGCTGGCGGCCCCTCCTCGCCATCGAGGCCGAGGAAGCTACCGTTGAATGGGGCCGTGGGCGCACAGACGAGCCACCGGCCGAACGGGTCCGCACGCAGCACGGACGTGCTTTGCAGAGGCTGAACGCTGCCATCCCCATCGTCGCTTCCCTCGACCTTGCTTCCAAACCCGCAGCGGGCGTCCTCCGCTGCCGAGCCCGCCGGGGCCAGCCCCGAGCCGCGGATGGTCACGATGGTCCCTCCATGTGCCGGCCCGGAGCGCGGCTCCACTTTCGAGATCGTGAGCGCGGACGCATTGTAGAAGGCGAACGTGTGCGGCGCATCCCCCGCGCTGTGGGGCTTCGTGGGTACCTCGAAGTCGATGGCATTCAGCGCGAGGCTGAGCCGCGAGAAGCAGACGTCGCACGGGCCGTCGGGGAACGCGCCGGGCGGCGGTGCGGGTGGCGATGGCGCGTCGGGCGGTGGTGCGTCGGGCGGCGGCTTGGCGTCAGAAAAGAGCGCCGGATCGCCATGCTCGCTGCTGGCGGCGTCGCTGCTGGCGGCGTCGCTACCATTCTCGCCACCACTCACGTCGGTGACGTTGGGCAGCGGCGCGTTCGCACAGGGCAAGGCTTCGCGCCCGTCCGCGCTGAGTACGCAGCACAGCAGTCGACACTCGTCAGGCGGAGCTGGCGTTGGAGTGGTCACAATCCGGACTCCGACAGCGTCCAACTCGCTCGCATTGAGTGGCAGCCGATACGAGGCGAAGGCCGCACTGCTCTCGTTGCCAGCGGCCTCGCCTCGCATGCGGGCGGCGCTCCGTCCGAACGGGTGGGCAGCCTCGACGAGCGTTGTAGCCGCCGCCGATGAAACGTCGAGCGGCGTGCCGTCGACAGGATGCAATGGGAGCGTCGGGGGACCGAGCAGCGCCACGGAGATGGTGCCCACGCTCGCCCGCCCGCCGGCACCGAGTCGCAGTCCAGTGATCGTCAGAGGCGTGCCGCCGCGCACCGGGCCCGCCGTTGGTCGGATCCGTTGGACGTACGGCGACTCGTAGAAATGGAATCGGGGAGCGGTGCTCAGATCCGCGGGCGAGTAGTCGATGCCGTTGAGCGACATGGAGACTGGGAGGGCCGCAGCGAGCCCTTGGGTGTTGCCGCCGGCGGTTAGGGTGATCGCCGAGAGCGGCGGCGTGGCGGCACATGCGATGCCGTCGGCGCCTGCAGTGGCAGCAATCGTCACGGCCGCGTCGCCACTGCCGATGCGACAGTTTGCGGCCCCGTTGGCGTAGGGTCCCCCGAGGATCGTGAACAACGTGCCGCCTCCGACGGGCCCAGCGGACGGACTGATGCCAGCGAGTGCCAAGTTAGGATAGCAGCGCAGCATCACGGGGCCATCAAGGTCGACACCGTTGCGTGCAAACGACAGTGCCACACTGCAGTTAGCCTCCACGCCGCTGCCGGCGTCGCCGCTGCCTGAGCCGCCGGAGCCACAACCGCAATTAGGGATGGCCTCACATTCGACGACGCTATCACTCAGAGCCAGCACGAGCACGTCCTCCTGCATCGTGAGCGTGGTGGCTTGTGGCTTGTAGTAGCCAGCCTGGTAGGTGTAGCGACAACGCGCGAGATTCGTGGGAAGCCCCGGCGTCAGAAAGCCACTCCCATGAACGGTGAGAAGTGTGCCGCCGTCGACCGGTGCAGAGCTGGGCACGATGGAGGCGAGGGTGATGGACGTATACAGGAAGCTTCCCGCGACCACGACGTCAACGCCGCCGTTGAGGGAGATTCCCACTGTGACCGCGCCGCTTGCCGCCGCAGGCGATACGAACTGGATGCTGTCGCGAGACGCGCCGCGGACGATCGTGCTAGGAGGGACGCACGCGGAGCCTTGGCCAAAGACGACACACACTTGGAGGTCCTGAGGCAGAGGCGCGGTGATGATGGACACGACAGTGCCACCACGAATAGGGCCGCCGGGCGGTTGAATGCTGCCGCTGCTGCCGCTGCTGCCGCTGCTGCCGCTGCTGCCGCTGCTGCCGCTGCTGCCGCTGCTGCCGCTGCTGCCGCTGCTGCCGCTGCTGCCGCTGCTGCCGCTTCCGCTTCCGCTACTACCGCTAGTGTCGCTGCTGTAGCCGCCGTTGCCATTCGAAACACCATCCCCCGCAGCGACGTCACTGCCCGCACCCGAACTCTGCTCCCCTGTGAGCGGGATGGAGATGGGCGCCCACACCCTAACCGCCACACCAAGGGGTGAGGCGTCGCGAGCATACCCGTTGAGCGTCAGATGAATGCCATGCATGCCGACTGGCAGCGGAGGGAGCGTGAAGTTGAGCTCTTCCGAGGAGTACTCGGTGATCGGAAACAGCTGGCTATCGAGGATGATGGCGGGTTGTGGCGGTGCCGCAGGCTGTGCATCCGCCGGTGCGCCTGGCTGCGAGCCACCCGGCAAAGCCAGCGCCATCTGCACCGGTACCGGAAGCGCCATGCCCGTCCCCGCCAGACGGATACGTGTGCCGCCCGCGCTAGGCCCGGACGTAGGGGAGAGGGATGAGCCCACCGGCAGCGCGTGGAAGTAGAAGCGGCAAGGCGCCTCGTACTGCTGGCCATTAAGAGAGATGTCCACCTCCTGCCACCCTTCGCTCGCTGCCCGAGGGGATTTCAGCTCGAGCCTCGAGGCATTGCGAGCGAGGGGCGTGGTGCGTCGAGAGCCGATGCGTGCCGAGACGCCACCGGTCGCATCGAGAATGGTGATCGTCTGCCCCTTTGCTTCGGCAGCTTCGAGCGACTCAGCGACTGGAGCGGGCGCGCCCATGTCTTGGTAGAAGAGTGCCGTCGGCGTTCGAGCGCCGGGCGTAAAGTATAAGCTGCCCACCTCGACGCGCGAGTTGCGCACGCCGTCCGCCTCGAGGAGCTCGCCTGCCATGCGCCCGCCCCCGCTGATGGTGGAGATGATGAGCGGATGGCCGACGGCGTTCACATCGAACCGGTACGTGAGACCGCGCCGAAGGTGGAGTCGATGGTTGAGGATGCCGTTGACGACATAGCCAAGGTACTGGCCGGAGATCTCGACTGCGGTCACGTGTACCACAGGCTGAGTTGGTAGCTCGCCGAAGGCATCGAAGCCTCGGCCAACGAGCGTGAGGAACGTGCCGCCGGTGATGGGGCCTACGGCAGGGGAGAGCGAGTGCGTCTCTGGACGAGGGTACGTACGGAACGTCACTGCGTACGCTTGGTCCTCGAATGCCCGAGCCCCGGTGCCGTTGAGAGTTGGAGTGTACTCGCCGCGGTGGCCGTCGGCGGCATTGAGGCTCACCGCAAGACTTGAGAGGCCAGGCGCCAAAGAAGGAGGGGTGACGAAGGAAACGGATCGGGGAGCGATGCTCAGAGCCACGCCAAGATCGACGTGTGTAGCGCTCGAGCCGTTCTCACTCCTGGGACGGAGAAGCCCTCTCACCCCGTGCGCCACGCCGTGGAGCCCAAACCCGACGCCACGCACGGCCAAAAGAGTCCCGCCAGCTGTGGGTCCTCCAGATGGGGCGAGGGAAGAGAGCGCGAGGGTGTAGTAGCGGAATGCGAGCGGCACTGCGGCGGAGGAGTAGTGAAAGCCATCATTGAAGGTGAGAGCCACTTCGACGGAAGTGACCCCCTCGCCGCCGCTGTCGGCGGTGTGAATCGGTGGCGGAGCGAGGCAGATGACGCGATGCGCCGAGGCAGCTAGTGATGGGACCACGAGCCCCCCGAAACGACATCGGGTCGAATTCCGACGCATCAGGGCACCAGAGCCATTCTCAAGCGTCCCATCCGAAAGTGGGAAGGAGCCGAGTACTGTGACGGGCGTGCCGCCTTCGCTCGGCCCGCCTGCCGGCGTCAGTGAGCGCAGCGCGGGCTCCGGATAGTACTCAAAGCTCAAAGGTACCATGTCAGCATGTGCCATTGGGAGGAAGTCATCCGCGCGCAGCGAGATGCGCACCCCCACTGTCAGAGCTTGGCGGGAAAAGGAGGCGTTGGCCTGCTGGTTGAAGGCGGGCGGCACGAGGCATTCGATCCAGCCCTGTCCGCGCCGACGGGCTGGACGCACGTCGGCGCCAAAGGCACATGCGGCGCGGCCTCGAATTGAGGCGTTCGTTGAGGCGTTGTGAGGCTCGGCGGCGGCAGCGGCGGCAGTGGCCGCAGCGGCAGCAGCAGTTGCGGCAGCAGCGGAGGTGTCGTCGGGAGCGGCGGCATCGGAGAAGATGAGATCGGATCTGGGATCTGGCAGGATGTGCAAGCCCTCGCCGTGCACGCGGACCGTGTAGCCACCTCGCACAGGCCCCGACAAGGGCGTCATCGCCGTCATCACCGCATCGTACCGCATGAGCTCCAGGCCCGTCGGCTCTGCATCCGCATCAACCACGCCTTCGGGTCGCAGCCATGAGCGACGCACCCACGAGCGGCCGTCATCGACGGAGACTTCCACAGCCTCGACGCCGCGGATTGGGAAGAGGGAGGCCCGCTGATCGGGCGGGCGTTGCATCGTTGCCGGCGGCACTGCACACGTGATCGCCTCATCCGACTTGGTGAGCGCTGGCACGACAGCCCAACGATGGGCGCCGTCACGGTCGCCGGGCCCAAATCGGCAGCGTGCTTGCCATGAAGCGCCATACGCCATCAGCCTTGCACCGGTGAGGGTCAGAACAAGACCGCCGCCGGTAAGGGCTTCCGGCGGGTGGAGCGAGAGGAGGGTGGGGGGCTCGAAGAATGCATACGTGAGAGGAACACCCCGGGTTTCAGCGCGCCGCCTCCCAGACGAAAAGTAGCCGCGCACTGGTGGGCCATGCTCTTCGTCAGCACCCCCGTCCACCTCCTCCGCCGCGTCCTCTTCGAGCCAGTCGACACCGTTGAGGGACACTCTCACTGGCACGATCCCAGCACCGTGGCTGCGTGGCAGTGCGCAAAGCAGCACGGTGTCGTTGACCACGGTGGCTGGCGTGGCAAGTGCGGTCGCCCCAAACCCAAACTTGCAGAAGGCGCTGCCGCCATCAACCTCGCCTTCATCGCCCATCACGGCGCCCGAGGCCGAGTGCAACACAGCCGCTCGGAGACCAGCTTGGAATACAGCTTCTTGCGAGGAGCCATGTAGAGCGCTGAACCCGCTCCCGATCACGGTGATGATGCTACCGGCCGGAGGGTGCGCCGGGCCCCCGGTTGGGATGATGTCGGTCAGCGTGGGCAGAGGGTAGTAGATGAAGCCAAATGCTTCCTGCGCTGCCTCCGCGGCGGTCGTCTCGGTGGCTCCAAGAGTCGTTGGCATTTGGACACGTGCAAAGTCCTCTCCGTTGAGGGAGATGAAGAGAGGGACAGCAGTGACCTCGGAGGCGGCGATGGAGGAGGCCGTGAGATTGTTGACGAGCGGCGGCACGGCCGTCTCCGCCCACCCCGCGCCTTCTGCCGCGTCCACTTCCGTCTCGCCATCTGCCTGAGAGGCGAGCAGCACAGCCCGCCCTCCCACTACCACCCGTGTGCGAACCTGTGAAGGCAGAACCCTCGAGCCAGCAGACATGGCGGTGTCCGTGGCGGAGGCTGCGCTGGTCGAGTCAGCCGCTAAAGGCCGGTCCAGCCGGCACGCTGTGCCGGTCGAGTCGAGCGGGTCGCACGTGTTGGGTGCGCTGCACGTCACACTCCCGTCCGCGCGCGCACTAGCTCTTACGACCAGCCGCCCGAAGCGACAGAGCGTCGTCTCGAGCTGCCCGAACGAAGCCAACCCTCGTCCTTGCACGACCACCGTCGTGCCGCCGTGCGCAGGCCCTCCCCGAGGGGAGACGCCATGGAAGGCAATCGAGTAATACTGGAACGTGAGGGCGGTGCCCTCCGGGCCGGTGGCATCCAAGGCGGTGGCACGAGCTCCCGTTGAGACTTGATCCGTAGAAATGGTGTCCATGGTGGCAATGGTGGTGCCCGCCGTCGCAAAGGGCAAGTAGTCCACCCCATTCAGCGTCACATCAACGGTCGCATGGCTCGAGAAGCCCTCAGGAGCGGACGGCACAACGCACTTGAGCACGCGAGAGCTCCGGAAGATGACGGGAGTTGATGCCGTCCACGCTGCTGGCCATGGCGCACCCAAATCGTCGGACCCCCCGGACAAGTAGCCTGCCGCGCCCCGGCCGGCGAGCGCCGGCGAATGAGAGGGCGGCGGGGCGTAGCGGAAGCGACAGAGCTCATTGCCAGTCTCTCTGGAAGCGGAGGAGGCCATGGTTGCGTTGGGCACGGAGTCGAAGCCCTCGCCTCGCAGCGTGAGCAACGTCCCTCCACCTGTTGGCCCACCCGTTGGATGCAGCTCCGCCAGAGAATAGTGAAAGTAGCGGAGGGTGCCCACAGGATGGTAGTCCTGATCGTTGAGAGTGAGAGACACGTCAACGGTCGGCGGCACAGGGGAAGCGGTTGAGGCGATCTCCGCCGCAACGGCGGAGATGGCGGCTTCTTCGACGCGTCCGGAGGAGGTAGAAGAGGCTCCGACGCCGCTGGCCACGTACAGGTCATCGGACCCCGCTGCCACCCTCGCCCAGACCACCGCCGCTGCCGGTACACGGCACAGCATCCGTGCCGGTCCCTTGCGCATAGGGCGTACCGTCCGAGTGCCAAAGCGGCAGCGGCTCGTCATCAGATCTCCAAAGGTCCCCAGATTGGTAGCGTCGATGGTCAGAACGGTGCCTCCCGTCGCCATGGCGAGCTGCGGAGAGAGGGCCTGGACGATCGGGGACGGATAGTATGTGAAGTTGACTGCCGAGACAGCGTCGCCGGAGCTGAGCTCGGCGGGAGCGCCGTCCCGGCCGTTGAACGTCAACTGCACGGCAACCGAAACGTTCCCATCCATGCATTCCCCACAATCTGAGCAGTCAGTGTGCGCCGCGCAGAACGGCGGCACGTCGCATAGCCCATCCATGGACCAGAAGCAGCTATTATCGGCAGCAGAGCTGTCCGCAGCTGCCCTCGCCATCAGCCTCGCGGCCGTTGGGAGCTCAGGAGTGATGCAGACGAGCCGCGTCGCATTCTGCACCACAAGGGGCGCCACTTGCTCGCCCAGCATGCATCTCTGCGTCTCGACGTACCCAGCCAGCTGGACGGCATCCACGGCCTCCCAGCCCTCCAGTGCTGTGGAGATGCGCAAGCCGAGGACGAGGGGGGACGACGTCGAGTCAACGTACCCTTCGACCACGGCGCTGCATCCCAGTCGCGCCGCGCCGGCACAGCTGCATGGCTTGACGCTGCCACTCGAGTTGAAGGGGGCCGGTATGCGCTCGCCTCTCAGCCCGATGAGCTCCACTGTCATCACTGCCGCCGGGTCGGTAGCGAGCAGCACGCGCCATCTCCATGGGCGCACCGGCCGCGCGAAGCTCACCTGGAGCCAGTCGGGAAGGTCGGTCCCGAGGGCCGGCATCCAAGCCAACGGCTCAAGCCGCTCTCGCATGCATCCTGTGGCATCTGGAGGGCCGGCAGCCCGGCTCGCGGAGCCATAGGCGTCGCTGTACTCGGAGCGTGCGGTGGCCGCGGCGGCCCATTGCTCGAGGTAGGTGTCCTCCTGAGCTACTGGCCGAAACCCCTCACCGCTGATCGTGATGATTGTGCCGCCGCCCATGGGCCCTCCACTGGGCATCACCCGTTGCACTACGGGTGCTGCCCATCGATCAAAAGGTAGTTCTCCTTGGAAGTCAATGCCGTTGAGAGCGAATTGAACCAAGTAGCGACCGACGAGGGTGGTCGAAGGGAGTGTGAAGACGAGATGGGTGGCGTCCAGGGACTGGAAAGGCTGTGCTGCGCTCCACTGCTCGCCTGAACCAGCTGCTGAGGGAGCCGAGAGGGCAGCGGCAGCGCTCGACAGTTGCCCGTCGGCCTGAGTTCCCGCCGTCAACGACGTCGGGACGAGGCTCAGGCGCCAACGAGGTTCCAGTGGAACGCCCCCATTGTCCAGTCCCAGCCCTCCGAGCGAATCAAAGCCGCGCCCATGCACCGTCACCAACTGCCCGCCGTGAAGGCCGCCGCATGTGGGTGCGATGGAGTCGAGCGCTGCGGCGTAGAAGGTGAAGATAACGGCACTAGAATTGGAGGTGACATTGGCCACGTCTGCTGAGGCCGCCGCCGCGCTGTGATAATCTTGCCCATTGAGCGCGATGGCAAAGGCGGCGCGCCCCACCGGATGGGTCATGGGCCCGCGCCGCCGCGGAGGGGTGGTGCACAGCACGTACGTGTCGTTCTGGAAGTACGCCGGTGTGAAGGTGTCAGCTCCAAAGCGGCATGTGGCAGTGTGAAGCCCGACCAGTCCGGCAAACCCCGTGCCGCTTACTGTCACGTTGGTACCGCCCAGCACGGGGCCGGCCGTTGGCCATAGCCTCGAGAGAACGGGTGGGGTGTAGTAGCGATACGTGATGGCTTGATAGGTCACGTGAGGGTCGTCGCCCACGCCGCCAAACCACAGCGTGCCGTCCATGCTCGCTTGCAACTCGACGGTTTGGTTGAAGGCGACGGGGGGCGTGCGACCGTAGAGGGCGGCGTCGGTGGCGTGATCCAGATGAGCGCCGTCATCACGAGGATCGTCACGCATGTAACCGACGATCTCGAAGCGGCTCAGATTGCTCGGCGGATACGGCGACGTGGCCGAGGCGCTAATGGTGGTCGTGTTGCCGCGGCCGGTGCTGCTGCTGCTCAGAGCGACGGCGGCGAGCCGCTCCTGTGCACGCAGCATGTCAGAGCTGCCCAGACGCCCGCGGTCCGATCCAAGGCGCTGAAAGTCCAGGGCCGTGTTCCCACTCTGCGCCTCCTCCTCTGCCTCCGCTTCGAAGTCCTGCTCCAATCTCCTGCCTCCGGTCGTCTCGACTGCCTCCGGTCTCCGGGAGTCGCCGCAGTAACTGACGCACGTTGGATCGCCCGGTGGGCGTGGAAGCCGATACGTGTACAAGGTGGAGGCGCCGTTGTCGAAGCTGCAAGCGCAACTGAGCACCTGCGTCCTCCACAAGCAATCGGACCAGCTAAAGGCGAAGCAGACCGTCGACAGTTGCGGAGCTGCACCTGCGGCCGGGTGGGCATCGAGTAACCATCCCGCGGCCTCGCTGCCACAGCGCTCACCAGCGCGAGGAGCCGTGTTGAGCAGGCGCTTGCCGGCGGCACCGGTGAAGCGATACCAGGTGGCATTGTCCAAGCTGCCGTGCAGGCTGATGGGCGAGCGCGCCGCGGCAGAGGATGACGACGACGAGGCGGCGCCATTGTCGCACACAGCCGTGGAGCTGGCCGCGGCGCTGCTGGGCCCGATGGCCGCCTCGGCAGTGGCAGACTCGTTGGTCAGCCGTCTCCAGCCCTCGTTGAGCTCTGTCACCTGCTTAACCGACCGAGGGCACTCGGCATGGCAGAGCGGCAGCATGGCGATCCCCAAGCCCACCTCCTCCTTGGCGAGCCAGGCGCCCTTGGGTACGTATCGGACCTCACGCATGGCGCCCAGCCCGATCCCGTGGAGCGTGATCGACGAGTTGCCCACGGTGGGCCCGCCGAGAGGCGAGACGCTCTGAAGCGTCGGCGGGAGGTCCTTGAGATGGGCCGACTCCGGCAGGCTACTTGTCCGCAGTGCCATCGCGAGCTGCGAAGCCTCTTCGTCGTTGTCCGCAGAGCCCCTCGCGAGCAACGCTCTTCGGCGGGTGGCGCCTGCAACGTCATCCCAGTAATTGCCAGCCGTCGCGTTCCCCATATTGTACGCGTCGTAGCGCGGCTCAGCGGGTGGGGGAGGCGGGGGTGGCACCGCCTCGAGTACAGCTTCGCCCTCGAGGCCGAGCGCCGCGTCAAGCGGCTCATACGACAGCTGCCAGAGCTGCCGTGCGCTCTCGCCCGATACGGCGCTCATGAGCACCCGTCGCCGGCCCGAGTCAGCCCACAAGAGCGCCGCGGCATTCCAGGAGGTGCTCGCGCCTAAGGCGAGATCGGAATCTCCTTGGGCGAGATCGGAATCTCCTTGGGCGAGATCGGAGGCTTCGAGGCTCGCCCCAGCCGTCGCGCCGCTCGCGCCGCTGACGCTGGCGGCGTTCACGGTGGAGCCTTCGCTGGCCTGCGGCGCCGTGGCCGTAGAGAAGGCGCTGTGGCGGGCGGCGGCAGAGTCGTAACCAACAACCCCTTCGGAAGCGCCCCGATCGGCGGCAACGGCGCCGGCTCGAAGCTCCGGTAGGTACCTGCTGCCTGCATGGTCGAGCGAGAACCCAGCGGGGACTGCCGCCGCCCCGGATGCCATACCCACGTCTCCCTGCACGATCACGATGCACTCAGAGCCATCCAGCCCGCACCGGTAAATGGCGCGGGAGGCGGCGACGCTATAGAAGAGGTGCGGACCGAAGGTCGTCAGCGCGGAGGGGGCGATGCCCCGCTGGATGGTGAGCACGGAGACGCGGAGGGGGGTGGCGTCGGTCGCGTGCGCCTTCTCCTCGGCGACCATGAGCAGCGACGCATTGCCAGGCTGGCTGACGGACACGTACGCGGCGTGCACCAGACCGTCGGCGCTCACGACGGCGCCAACAGCACGTGAACCACGCGGCAGTGAGGACAGCACCACCTCGCGCCCGCGCCCGTCGAGGAAGCTTCGCTCGATCTTACAGCCGCCGCCCGGCGCGATCGCCGTCCAGTACAGCCGCGCCGTAGGCCGATGCAGAAAGAGGCTGTCCGCCTGCGCGCCCACCGGTATGCCCTCGAGCCACACGGCGTTCGCGAGAGCGTCGGCCGCCTCCTCGGGCTGCGTGGTCACGCGGCCGCCAGCGATCCTGGCGCCGGGGGCGTCTGCAAACCGGTAGCGCCGCAGCAGACCCGAACGCAGCACGTACACGCGCTTGTCGAGCGTATCCATTGCCAAATGCGAGCGCCCATCGATGGGCAGGGCGCGAAGCACCGTCATCTCCGCCTCCCAGGCCGCGAGCGCCTCCGCCGCCGCCTCGTACTTAACGCGCGCAGTGCGCTCGCGCGCCGCCGCACGTGCGGCCGTCGCCTGCGCCTGCACAATCTCCCACGATCTCGAGGCGCGGTCGGCGAGCGTCGCCTCGAGCGCGGCCGCAGCGGCCCGGCGTGCCGGCTCGGCGCCTTGGGTGAGCTCCTCGAGCATCGCCTCGCGCCGCGCGACGAGACGAGTCTGCAAGTCGGAGAGGTCGCGCGCCCGCTGCACCACCGCCCCACCAGCACATGCGTGCCCCGCGCCGGCACTCGCAGTCGCGGGACCACCCGCCGTGTGGTGGCATCCCCACACGTGCACCAAGAACTCGTTGCGGTACTGAAAGAGCACCGGCGGCGTGAAGCCCGTGTAATCGATCCCATTCAGCGCGACAGCCAGCTCGACGGAGCCCATGCACTCGGAGCGCATGCAGCGCGGGGCACGGCAGCGCATCTCAAGGTGTGAACGGTCGGGGCGCAGCGGGTCCGCACTTGGCACCAAGACGAGACGAGCTGGCGAGTTGCCCGCGAGCCCAAAGCGGCAGCGCAGCAGGCTGCCCTCGTCGGCGTCGGGCGCTTGGGATGGCGGCGCCGCCGATTCGTTGAAGCTCGATGCGCCGTCCTCGTTCGTGGGAGCAGCGGCTGCCTCTGCGAACATTTGGGCAGCTTCGACGAGATCTGGCGCCAAAATGGCGACCTCCACCTCCTCCTCGGTCCCTCCGAAAAGCGGCGAGATGGTCGCGTTGGCCGGCGCGGGATAGTACGAGAAAGCGCCGAGATGGGCGGCGTCCACAAAGGTCAGCCCGTCGAGGGCGAGAGAGACGGTGCGCGCCTCGCCCGGCTGCCACGTTGAAGGCATCGGCGGCACGTCGCACGAGATCGCGCGGCCGTAGGGATCGATCCACGAGACGGATGTGAGCACGTTGCCGAGGCGGCAGCGCGCGACCGTGGCGTCGGCGAGGCACGCGTGTAGCCCGTGGCCGCGGAGCGTCAGCGTCGCTCCGGTCGAGGGGCCACGAAGAGTGCGAGCCGCCGTGAGCTGTGGCTGGCGGAAGTAGACGATCGGCACGGAGGTGTTCTCAAAGGTCATGCCGTCGAACGAGAGGCGTAACGAGATTCGCTCGTTTGGGGTTCGGCTCGAGAGCAGCCGCATCGCGCTCGCGTTCGGCAGCGGTGGCACTTGGCATCGGAGTCCGGCCGAATTGTGCCGCAAGGCGCGCGAGATGCCCCTGTCGAGCGGCATACCGTCTACGAGGAACTGACACATCACCACCGAGGCGAGGTCGTCGCCGAGCAGATCGATGCTTGTGCCACCCTCGAGTGACACGCCCGGTGGACGGGAATTCACTCCGTACGCGGCCGAGATGCTGAGACCAAGGCCGCACCCGTGCCCGCTCACCCCGCAGCCGCCGCCCGCGAACATGGACGTGCCCAAGCGCAAGGGCGGCTGATAGCGGCCGTACTCTAGCGCGTCAGGGCCCAGGGCCGCCATCGCACTGATGTTCGGATCCGCGGCGGAGCATGAGCCGATGCGGAGCGCCAGTCCGCCGAGCCACCGAGTACGCTGCTGCGGCGGTGCGATCGGTGTGCCGTCGTGAACGTACGGAGGCAGAGGGCACTGCCGTACGACGAGACTCGGCGCTCCGCCGATGGGCATCGAGCGATAGCCCTGTGTGCCGTTGAGATAGCCCTCGGTGATGGTTGCTCCCTCAGCGACCGCGGCCGCAGCCACGGCGGCCTCCTCGGAGAGCTGCAGCTGCCGAACCAGCCGCCCACGCTCCCGCTCCTGAAGCAGTCTCGCCACGTGGCCTCCTCCCTGATTCGATCGTAACTGCTCCATCATGGTGGTCTCCGCCGCATCCCTCTCAACTGCACGTGCCATGACCTCGGCGGCCTCCAACCCCTCTGCGACGGTGCCCCGCTGCAGGAAGAGCACACGGTCCATGCCCAAGTCGAGCATCGGCCCAAAGGGCTCGCCCTCGACGAGCTTCGGATGTGCGCCGAGTGCCAGCGCGGCCGTTGAGTATGCTGAGGAGCCTCGGGCGGTGCGGATGCCGCGCCATCCCGCCAATGATGATGGATGTAACCCGACGACCGGCGGCTGCGCTTGGCCTGTACCGGGCGGCCTCGGCCACGCAAGGGTCACGCCAATGATGGGCGGGTCGGAGTAGGCTGGCGTCCCTGGTGCTTGACTGGAGTCGATCATGGTCAGGACAAACGCGCGGCAGTACATCTTGTCGAGGTCGGTGGCAGTCGGGTTGAGACAGTCAGTCCATTCGCCACTGTAATCCTTGCCCAGCGGCGTGGAGAAGCTGAAGATCGCATCCACCTCGGGTTTGGTCAGCAGCTTGCCTCCTTCGCTCGTATGAACGTCGAACGTGAGATGAAACTGGTCGCCGTCGCCAAATTCTACGTCGCCATTCATCGGGTCTGCCGGCACAAAACCGACGAGGCGCGGCGCCTCGGAGGTACCGAATGTGCCGCTGAGCGTCAGGTTGGTCTGGACGGCGTACGCCTCTGGAGGTGAGGGTCCAGAGGGACCACCGCCCGAGGGGATTGTGGCGAGGCGTGCGAACTCCGATCGGATGACGCCCGGCTTCAAAGTGACTCTGGTGATGCCCACGAGCAGGCGAAGCACGCCGCCCTCCGCCTCCGGCACGTCTCCGATCGTGCCGCCACCAGAGTCGCCCACCGTGAGCTGATAGGTGGACATGTCGAGCCAGCCGCGACCCGTGTCGGGCGCCAGCGGCGGATCGAAGTCGAAAAAGTCGAAAACGTCGCCCGGCGGCCGATCCGTCGGCGCGTCGAAGAGGAGTTGCATGCGGTCACCCTGCGCGGGCCTGGCCCCGGCGCAGGCTGTGCTCACCTGATGGCAGAGGTAATCAGGTACTCAGAGGTACTCAGAGGTACTCAGAGGTACTCAGAAGTCATCGGCCCGCATCAGGCAGTGCTCACCGGACTCCCACCGTACACGGCCTGCATCGTCGGGGTCAGTGGAATCACCTCCGTTGGGCTCGTTGGGACAGGGCCGCAAGCATCCACGGCACGAAACGAGATCAGTTGCGGTGCGAGCCTACCGCCGAAGCGGCCGGAGACGGTCGCCTCGCGCGCGAAGGGGTCTTGCGATGCAAAGGCGTCGGCGCAGCGCACTTGCTGCGACCCCGGAGCGCAGACACTGCAGCACGTGGCGGTCGCGGCACGGTTGAGGAACATGCGCGACGTACGCACCCTGGTCAAGCCCACCGTCGGCCGGGTGGTTTGTGTATTGACCGCCGTGACGGCGAACGTGGACGTGTCCTCCCACTGGCCCGTGTACTCGTTGCCCAGGTGGTGGTCAGTCTCGAAGATGCTGTCGATGTACGCCCTGCCGCCGGAGACGCCCCGACGACCGTCGTCGGTTGAACGATCGAAGACCATGCGGATCACGTCTCCACCCGACCACGCCGTGTTGAAGTTGTCGTAGTCGGACACGGTCGCGCTCTCGAAGACGGGCGGGCCGGGCTTGCCAAAAAAGGTCTGGCCGAGCACAAGCTCGCGGTTGACCGGGTCCGACGCGCCAAAGGACGAGCGGATCTGGCTTTCCGGTTTGATCCGCATCTTGGAGGGGACGCCGAAGACTTCGTGGGTCCAGCTCGGGTTGCCGCTCAGGATGGTGACCACTAACGTCATGTTGTCCGGTAAGAAGCGCGCCGTGTACAGGTCGCCGATAGACGGTGTGAAGGCCAGAAAGAAGTTTGCGTACGCCATGGTGCCCTCCTGGGGGGGCGGCGGGCGGGCGGTGAGTCCGCGACTCGTCTTTCGGTCGAAGAGGATTCTAATCGTGTCGCCCGCGCTCGGCACGCTGTCCGAGTTGTCGGGGTCGGTGCCCGAGTATGAGACGACCCTTGGCGCTTGCTGCCGTTCGCCCCAGTCGCCCGTGAGCGGCACGCGGTCGTCACACCGCGGGGACTGGCGACCGAGGGAGCGTACGTCGCCGAGGACGCGCACCCAGATCGAATCTCGTGTCATGTACTTGCCGTCCAAGCCCATGTACGCGTCCGAATTGATGACCGGCATGCGATTCCACAAGCGGCCGCGCGAGTCGGTACCGATGCGCGCCGTCCGGTCGAGGACAGTCATCACGAAGGTGGAATCGTCTGTCCAGTAGCCCTCGTAGTTACGTCCAAACGAGGGCACGCGAATCGCCGCCTCGTTGGGCGCGAAGTAGTCGAACTCGAAGAGCGCGTGGATGGCAGCGGCGTCGTAGCGCAGCCCGGTGGCGCCGGCTGTCCTTGGCCGAAACGGGTCATCATTCCCTCGGGAGCCCTGGCGCCCGATGTAGGTGGGCATATTGAACTTGAACGTGAGAATGTCGCGGTCGGAGTAGATGAAATCCCCGTTGTCTGGATCGGAGCCGTTGACCCAGAGCAAGCGTGGCTTGGCATGCGTGCCGAGGCTGCCTCTGATGCGCAACGCCTGCGAGGCCGTGCGTGGGGCGACAAAGTCGAGCCGGTTCGCCGACCTGAGTGGGGCATTGTCCGCGAGCCAAAAGCGCGTCGTCGCATCGAACGTGTCGTTGATCTGCGGCGCGGGCAGGTACCCATCGCGCACGTGGACCCGGAAGGTGGAGGTGTCGAGCCACCGCCCGTCATACTCGATGCCCAGCGGCTCGGACACGCTCAACACCGAGTCCACGTACTCGCGAGGCTGCACCCCCCCTATCAAGTCCGTCGAGATATTCGTCGGTCGGTCGAAGAAGAGAGTCAGTGTGTCGCCGCTCCCAAACTCGAGGTCGCCCGCATCGGGATCGTCCCCAACGACCGCCGCGAGCAGTGGCGCCACGCGTGGGTCCTTTCCAAAATCGGAGCGCGGGGAGATGATGGGCGCCGTGGTGAGCACTTGCATGCACGGCAGGTCATCAGAGTGGCAATCAACGTACCTTTCCAAAGTCGCCCGCGAGCCCCTCGGCCGTGACGACCACGTGCGCGGAGGTGTTGCCGCGCATCGACGGGTGGATGCGCCGCGGGTGGGAGAGCTGGTAGACAGGCAAGTCGCTCCTATACGAGTCAACGGTCGCGTTGAAGTCGGCGTAGGACGCGCGGAAGAGCAGATGGCCAGAGGCGGAGGTCCAGTAGAGCAGCGCATGGATCGGGTCGATGGCCAGGCCGGTGCAGAGCGCATCACGTACGAACTCGAGCACGGGGATGCGCGCTCGCAAGCCGCCCAGGAAGATGCGCCGTCGTGAGCGCTGGCACCAGAAGACAAGGTCGCGCCGCCAGTCAACGACGAGCCTCGAGTCCTCATCAAACCAGTCGGCAGGGTCGGCACCATCCTCGGGCAGAGCCCTCCCGTCGACCAGGTGCCGCCTCCCCAAAGTACCGTCCTCTCGCGGATCACTCTGATTGTAAAAGTGGATCGCGTCGTCCTGGGCTTGCCACTGATGGCCCGGCGCCGGCGCGGGCGCCGACAGGTCGAGCAGCTGCGGCACGCGCGTGCCGTCGTAGAAGACGAGCAGCTGACGATCCCGGCTCGAGTCGAGGCCGAGCTTCCACAGGGAGGTCTCCCCCTGCGACTCGTTGCCGAACTTGAGCACGCGCACGTTCGTCGCGACATACGAGCGGGGAAGCCGGCGCGCTCGGCCGTTGGCCACTCGGTCCGCCGGGGCTGAGATAAGGGATCGATGTGCCGCGGCTGTCTGTGCCGTGGCAGCTTCGCTCTGGGCCACCGCGGCGGCGGCGTACTCGCTGTACGTCTTCGTAGGATCCAACGGCGGCGGATCCACCAATCCCACCAGAGTGGCCGTGAGCAGGTGGCCCTCTTGGGTGGACCAAAAGACCTCTGAGGTATGCGCCCGGAGCAGCGCGGCGGTGACGCGTTGCGTGCCCACTTGCGCGTGAGTCGGCAGCAAGGCCTCGTAGGCTATCCTCTCGGCGGTCACGTTGGGCAGCCCGATCGTCATGTTGATTTCTACGCCGTTCCTCAGGTACACGAGCCTGGTGCCGTTGGCGTCGGTGATGTTGGTCGCATTGGGCTCCATAGGGTAGTTGCGCATGGCCTCGGCGAGCTCACGGCGGAAGCGCGCCGCCGCGTACTCGTGCACGGCCGAGCGGGCTAGCAGCGCGAGGGGCAGCTGGCTGATCGTGGAGAGGCGCCAGGTGGCGTTCGCGTCCGCGACCGCGTCGCCGTCCTCCGTGGGCACCCAGTGCATCAGCCGAGCCCCATTCGCGTCCCAAAAAAGCAAGGCCGCCGGCGTGGCGGGGAGTCCGGTGAAGCCCTCGGGCAGCGAGGTCGGTTCTGCCTGCTCAGTGTTGGAGATGTGGATGGGCCCGCCGACGCCCGAGCGTGAGACGGACTGGTACCAGAGCGACGAGGGAGTCGCGTGCGTCGCCGTGAATGTGAAGACGTCGAACGCGTACGCCGGGTGCGGTCCGACCACTTCGAGACCACGCCGCCGATCGGGGCCCGTCTCAGAATCACTGATGACGAGAGCATGCGCCGCAGGCACGCCGACCATCTGGAAGGTATACGTGATCCGTCGGCGAAGGTAGAGGGGCGTGCCGAACACGGAGCCGCTCCCGTCGTCCACCGAGTAACGTAACCGCCCGCGCTCCGAAATCAAGTGGACGCACAAGTGTGTGGGCTGAGGGTAGCAGGTGGCCGCATGGGTGGGGGCGGGGACGGCGTCCAGCTCGAGGCTGCGCGAGAGGGCCTCGGCGTACGCCAAAGGGAGGGGACGCGAGGGCGAGAGCAGCTCGGGCGGCCAATGGTCCGAGCCAGCGCATTCGGCGACCGTCCGGAGATGCAGCGCTCTCACGCCCGGGCGCTCGCGCCACTGCACAGTGTCGGGCGTGACGGGCGGCAGCGGCGGCGCCGACGGTGCTCCGCGGCGCATCCATGCCGAAGCGTTGGCGGCGGAAGGGGCGACGGGGGCGCCCGCCGAGAGGCTCACGGACGACGGTAGAGAGTCCCAGAGCGCAAGCACCCGCCATAGCCAGCAGCGTGCCACTCGGAGCGACCAGACGCGGCTACTCACCTCCGACCCCGACGCAGCCGAGGTGGCGCCCAAGGCGGCGCCCGAGGCGGCGGCGGCGCCATCTGTTCTAGAACCCGCGCACGCGCCGCCCTGTACATGGGTCAGAATGCCGACGACCGCCCATCCCCCCCTGGTCGCGGCCGCCATGGCCTCCTCCTGGCTCGTTGGTCCGTATAAGACCTCACGGCTCGCCGCCTCCGCTCGTAATCCCTCGGCGACTGCGTGCGCCGCGATGAGCTCGCGCCCATAGTTGGCAGGCACTTGGTCCAAGTCGGTCGGGGAGGAGGTGGTGACGTCAAAGCCCGACGAGACACCGCTCGCACGGACGTCACTCCCCGGTTCGGTGGTGTGCTCGAGCGAGTCGTAGTATCGAAGCAGCGGCGCGCCAGCGTCACCAGCGCATCCGACCACCACACCCGTCGTGATCGCAAATGCGGCGGTAGCGGCAGCATCAGCGGCGGCCGCTGCCGCGGCCGCTGCAGAGGCCACCGCAGCCACGGCGGCCGCGGATCCCGTGCTGCCCGACGCTGCCGCCAATGAAGCCGAGGCGGCGAAGGCGGCGGCGGCGCGGGCAGCCGCAGCTGCAGCTGCAGCGTTGGCCGTGGCGGCGGCCGCGGCCGCCTCGGCGGCGGCCGCGGTGCTCGGTAACAGGTAGCTCTGGTTGGCTCGTATGGTGGCGAGTGGCCCGTCGTGAAAGCGCAGCGCATACCCGCTGTTCTCGAACACGGTGGACGAGTCGATCCCACCGCCAGCGCCTGCCACAGAAGACGGGTCGCGGCCTGCGCCGACAAGCCGCACAGGCTCACCCACAGCCATCGATAAGAACGACAAAGGCAGCGGAGGGATGCAGTGCTGGCGTGGGCACGACTGCCGCACGCGAAACGCGATCACGTCCCAGCCGTCGCCGCACACCGCGCCGCCGGTGCAGACCAGCGGCATCAAAGCAGGCACCGAGTAACGGAACTCGAGCGCGAGCACCTCGCCGACAACGAGCCGATTGGGCAGCGCTTCTGCACTCAGCACCTCCAGGTCGGCGAGCGCATGCAGTGGACAGCCCAGGTGAGAAGCATTCGTCGAGGTATCTTCGGCAATCTTGCCGCTCGCGCACGCAGCGTGCTGCAGCACCGTAGTCGGCTGCTGAGCGAGTGCGCACGATGCTGCTGAGAGCACAACCTCGGGAGCCACAAAGACGCCGGTACAGCGAACTGCCGCTGCTGCCGTACCCTGGCGACCCCAGAGTGCGACAACCGCCGGTGCCACTGCGGAGCTGTCCGCACCCGGTGGAAGCCCACGCAGCACGGCGCTCGTCAACACGAGCAGCAATTGGACGGCGCACAGCGACGCACGGGCGCCCGTGATCGGTAGTGTGTCCGGCATTATTTGTCGCACGCGTCGTGCCGAACGCCGCACGAAAACACTGAATTTCATCGGGAGACGTACCGTACAGTCCCTGGACCGCGTCTGGAACGGTGGTCGGTAAAGGAGCAGGGGCGCTTCCGCTTGCGGCCGCATGAGTGACGACAGAGTGGCGAGTACAGGCACACCCATGCAGTATGTCGGAGAGAACCCAATCACGCCTCCCTCTGCGCCCCATCTTGCGCAACCTGACGCCCGGCTCAATTCTTCTTCTTGCTCTTGAGCGCGGCCGTCGCCTTCGTCGTCGTCCCTGCCTGCTCTGTTCTGCTCTCCGCCCACTGCTTGAGAGGATCTGCCGCCGCCCATGGGCGCTCGTACGTGTGCCCGCGAAGGTAGATGAGCAGCGCCTTATTGTCCAGCAGCTGCATCGGCTGCGAGACTGACATGACCATCATCGGCTGCGTCCATCCCCACACTGAGTAGATAACGATGGCCACAATGGCTCCCATCACATACTGCATCTGCGACTCTTTGAGTTTGGCCACGTCGTAGGCGCACGCGGTGCACGAGCCGTCCGCCGCCTTTTTGTCCTCCGCCAGATTAATCATTTTTCCGGGGTTGGCAACTCTCGTCTGGTCGTTGAGCGTCAACGCCCGCCGCATGGCCAGCTGGATGAGAAAGTAGCCGCCGAGCATGACGGTCCCGAACACCATTTGCAGCAGCAGCAAGTTCTGAGGATCGGTGAAGTCAGTCTTCTGCGCGAGCCACAGGATCGGCAGCATGGCCAACTGGCGCATCAGTTGGACAGGAGAGCTCGCCATGAGGGATGAGGCCACGGATCACACACGAGCCGTGAGGGGCTTTCCTTTCTTGTACATGTAACTCATGTACCGCTTCTTGGCCGCGAGACACATTACAGACAAGCCGAGCAGTGAGGAAAACTTCGAGCTCGAGCGCCGTTCCGGTCACTTGACATCATCGCACACAATGTCCTACGCCGCGAACGCGCGGCCCGAACTCAAGGTAGGCGCTGGCGCGTTCGAGAACCCCTGGGCCACGGCGCCGGCGCGCGTGCCCTCGCTGACGGCACGCATTCCTCGCTGCCCTGCAGGTTGCGGAAACCTGGGACAAGTGCATTGAGAATACCGTGCTGAAGCTGGCGTATGGGACACTGGCCGGCGGCCTCGCCGCAATGATTCTATTTCGTACGCGAGCGCTTCCCGCGCCGCGCTCGTCGCATCCTTGGCGCGGTCCCATGCTGCGCTCGCCGCAACCTGAGTACTAGCGTCGACGGCACCTATCCGCCGCTTGCTGACCTCGCCGTCTCCTTGCAGGCTCACCGTCGGCACGCTCGTCGATTGTTGGCCTCGGCTGCGGTGTGGGCGTGGGTATGGGTTATACGGACTGCAAGTGCGTGCATGGCGCACGCGACCTCGCGCTGCGCACGCCCCACCCTCCATTCCTCCGCTCATCCCGACTCGTGCTCGTCCGATTGCGCATACGTCCTCAGGGTGGAGTTTGACACGATCGCCAAGATCGAGAAGGAGGCAAACTGAGCCGTGCGGAGCCGGCGACGGCGGGGCCTGGCGTAGTGGGAGGATATCGAGGGTGCATCCCTCTCCGGGCTGAGGGCGTTTTCCAACACGAGTCGTCGCGTGGCAGCCCCCCCCACGTTCTCCGTTTGAGCCGGGGTTCACACACCGCGCGTCCCGCGGCTCGACGGCGGCAATTCCGAGATATTTTTGTATCGTTTACACAAGTTCTTTCGTCTGATTCGCATGCCGTCTTTTCTACCACACCGCATGCGACCGACGTGATAAATGGTGGTTCCTCAGATCGCCGCTCATCTTCGAGATTCGTGCTCCGGTTAGGGACCGGCCGGGTCATCCAGATCCCTAGGGCCTAGGCGCCTAGCATAGTTCCATAGACTATAAGGCCCACGCGTCCACGTTGAAGGCTTGCCTCGCATTCGCCGCTGTGCGCGCCGCCGCGTCAGCCTCCGACCAGCCACGCGCGTGCGCTACCCTCGCGCAAGCCTCTGCGAGCGCCGCCGCCGCGCCGTCTGCCGTGTGCTCGTCCGATTCGAGAAGGAGTGCGTCGGCCGGCACGCTCGCGATCACGGCGGCCGCGCGGCGCAGCCGGACCGCACGGGCGCTGAAGCCGAAGAAGATGCGGCAGGTCCGCGACGCGCTGGCGGACAGGCGGGCGAGCGTGGCAGCCGTCTCGACCGAACCGCCGAATGCATGCATCACCAGCACGGGCGGCAGCGACGACGCGGCCGCCGCCTCGGCCCGCAGCAGATCCAGCAGTGCGCCGTCGGCGCGCACGCAGTGCACGACGAGCGCGCGGCGGAGCTCAGCGGCCAGTCGCAGCTGCGTCCGAAAGGCGACGAGCTGCGCGTCCCAGGAGCTATCGAGCCGCGCACGGTCGAGCCCTGCCTCGCCCACGACAGCGCCCGGCTCACGCAGCAGCGATGCGCGCAGCCGCTCCGGCCACCCGTCGGTCTGCGCATCGACGTACCAGGGGTGCACGCCCATCGCGACGCGCGTCGTTCCGGTCACCTCTGCTGCCGCGGCCGTGGGCTGGAGAGCTGCCGCGTCAGCCGCCGCCTGCAGCATTGCGGGCCATTCGGCCTCTCCGACGCTCATCAGGCACACGCCCGCCGGCGCCGGGCCTGCTAGCAGCGCTCGAGCCTCCCCGATGGCATGGGTATGCGAGTCGAAGATCGCCCAAGACGACGCGCTGGTGGACGGGCCTTCGCGTATTGTCGGCGTTGCCGCTGCCTCGCCACCGGCATCGGCAGGGAGATGGGAGGAGGAGGAGGCCGATTCACCCGGCTGTGTTTGTGCTGCTTGGGCTTCGCTTGTAACCGTCGGCTCAGCACCCATCCCACCGCCCTCGCCGACGCCCTCGCCGTCCTCCGCGTCCTCCGCGTCCGCCGCGTCCGCCGCGTCTGCCTCGTCTTCGCTCTCATTCCAAAGGTCGAGTATGGAGGCACCGGCCTCGGGAGGTGGCGCCAGTGGCGGCAGGGGCGGCAATGGCGGCCGTTCGGGCGTAGGCTCGCCTCGCGCAAGCACCTCTGTGATCGCCGCCGCCGCTGCAAAGCCAAATGCACCGGTGCCGAAGCACGCGGTGCCAAACCGGTCACATTGGGTGCCGAGGCCCGAGGCGATCGTACGCACTGGCTCGAGCGAGTGCACGCACTGCACGCCAAAGCGCTGCTTGCCGCGCCGGCGTCTCGGCGAGCCGGCCACGCCTTCCGGGTACCCATAGGCCTTGCGCAGGTGCCGACGCACATTCTTCAGAAGCAAATCGTCGGTGACGTTATACAGATCCGCCACGCGGATGGCCGTTGGGTCCGCCTTGCCACCGGTAGCGCCCACACACACCAGGTGCACGCCGAGCGCGTGCGCCGCGCGCACCATCGCCGCCTTCTCGCGATGCTCATCGATAGCATCGAGGACCGCGAGCGTGCCGCCTGCGCTGTGTGCCTCGGCCGCCTCGTGCTGCAGCATGCCGTGCGCGTTAGCCTCCGTGACCCACTCCTCGCGCACATGCACGGCGCACTCGGGGTTGATTTCGATGATACGGGCGGCGAGCTCGCGAGCCTTGGAGCGGCCTACGGTGCTTTTGAGGGCGTGCAGCTGCCTGTTGGTATTGGAGATGCAGATCTCGTCGGGATCGATGAGGACGAGGGTTCCGACGCCGCTGCGAGCGAGCGCCTCGACGGCCCACGAGCCAACGCCACCTAAGCCGACCACCACCACACGCGCTGAGCGCAGGTTGGACGGCGCCGCTTTGCCATACAGGCGCCGCACGCCGTCAAAGCGAAGGGCATAGTAATCTGTCGTGTCCTGCGGCTCCTCCGGCGGCGCATCCTCCTCGAAAAGGAGCGATGGTCCACAACAACGGCATTGGAGCTTGGGCTTACTAGGCAACATGAGGGTGGTGGTGAGCAATGCTAGGCGGTCGACGCGCATGCAAAGGGATGATGGATGAGACGCAAAGCAGCAATCCTCCACTTGGGAGAGGTGTCGACAAAGCGCCCACGACGGCGGCAATTGTTTAGAGTGCTAACGCCGGCTTCCCCACCCCCGTATGTCGTTTTTTGTCGTGTGTCGTTTCGGTGGAGAGGAGCTCTTACTTTAGTCACTTTAGTTCTCTAGTCTCAGTCATGTACAGGACATGTACATACACTGTCTCCTTACCACATGTGACGATGGTCCGGTCAAAGTACGGACTCCGGTCCACCTGCCGTGCTCGGCCGGGCGGAACTCCGAGCCGGGGCTGCAGTCGTTGCAATCGGCGTCGGAAGCCCAGTTGCACGTCTCGGTGCACATGGGCGGTGGACGCGGGAACCGGGAAGCGCGGGCCGCAGTCGGCGCAGTCGGTGCCGTAGATGCAGTCTGCGTACTCGGCGCCGAGCCGCCGTCGTCGCAGAGGGAGTCGGAGGTGTAGAGACGCGCCCGCTGGCGCGCCCCCCGAAGGGGACGCAAAAGAAGTCACTCGATGCCGCCGTCGCGCGACGGCGGCGGCGTCGAGAGACGACAGTGTCGTGGCGCACGGCAGCTTGCCAGCCGCCTGGAGTGATTCAGTAGTGACGGTGGCCGCGCGGTGGCCTTGGTGACTGCGCGAGCGCGCGTGCCGGCTATGGCGGGCGTCGGTGGGCCCGCGGCCGGCCGGGTCGCGCGTCGGCGGCGCGATTCGCTGCGTAGCAGCGCCAGCAGAGGCGCTGTCACATGGAAGCCTCTTAGGCCGATAGAGCATTTTGGATTTCCGCGTTCGAAGAGCGACGCGCTCGCTTTTGTCCAAATGGAGCTGCACCCAATTGCTTAGAATCCAAAAATTGTACGCGACCCCCTAACGGCGGCAGCAACGCCGGCCCTGCCGCACCAGAGCTTACCTCAAAAAGGAGCTCTTTGTCAACGTGATCGTTCACGACACCAACCTGCAACGTTGGACGCGATGAGGTCGGTAGCAGGAGCAGGCGGCGGCGGAGGCAGCGGCAGCGGCAGCGGCAGCGGCAGCGGCACCGGCACCGGCAGCGGCAGCGGCAGCAGCCGAGCCACGCTCAGCTTCGCTTCAAGCGGCCTCTGGTGTGACAGGCCGGGCACCATTCAGCTATCCAACGCGTCCACGCGTTCAATCGATGCAGCACGCACCGTCGCCGCCATCTGAACGCATCCTGCGTCGTCGACAACATGCGCTGCAAGATGTTGCGCCACGCCTGGCTCGCCGCCCAGCATCTCCACTCCGGCCGCAGTTTCGACCTGCATGATGCCGAGCGCGCCGTCGTC
>Ga0210243_100383_pt1 | contig 37410 bp, 17 predicted proteins | sample ChrtobMeP5a_32mM_FD_155461 | JGI IMG/M metagenome (GOLD analysis project Ga0210243, IMG submission 155461) | Chrysochromulina tobin associated microbial communities from unialgal haptophyte culture, Seattle, Washington, United States - P5a_32mM | ecosystem: Host-associated > Algae > Haptophytes >...
AAGGACCTCAAGAACTCCAAACACGAAGACGGCGATGAGTACGACATGAAAGCGGGGCGGGTCTTTCACGCCTTCGACTTTGACCAGAGTGGCGAACTTGACACTGACGAGTTGCGCGACTTGTTCGTTGCCCTCCACCCGAAGATCTGTCGCGATGACCTGAGCGCTTGCATTCGGTGTATGTCCGAGTACGTCGACCCCTCTTCGGGCGTGCTCACCGAACCCAAATTCATCGACGCACTCATCGACGGCGAACGCAAACTGGCGCAACTGATCGCATTGCGCGTTGAACATGCCCGGAAAAGAGCTGCGGATAGAAAGCTGAGAACCGCGGGGACTGCCGTCCGTGCGACACTGCGAGGCGCCATGGGCAAGGCGGTTCCGACGGTCAACATTCTCCGCGCTCCACTGGATCCCGACGGACACTCTCAAAACCCGGCCTCAAGCGACGTGCAAGATCATGAACGCAAGGTGGTCCTAAAAGAGGACAAGCTCCTCCAGATGTTTCAGCCTGGCATCAAGCATCGCAAGACTGGCACGCCTGACGCGGATGCCTCGACGTGTGCAAGCCGCGCGCCGCCGCACGCGGCGCTCGCGACGACGCCAGGGGCGGGAGTAGGGTTAGCGAGCACCCGTGCGCCTACGCTGCACGCGCTCGTACGTGCGGCCGACGAAGCCAACAAGGAGGCCGACGCCGCCTCCGCCGCTGAGATGACCACGGGCAGCATCGTCGTCGACAAGTCGCAGGGACTGCTCGGTGGAAACTTCAGCTGGATGCCACTGCAGTCTCAGCGCATGCCAAATGTCTCAGCGGCGATGGCGGCGAAAGTGACGGACAAGGCGGCAGCGGACAAGGCTGTCAAGGCTGATAAGGCTGATAAGGCAGTGATGAGCCATCTGCTCCAACTCGCCCCCACAGCTCTCGAAGACGAGCTGCGCAGCCTGGGCGAGACCACTCAGCCTGGCTGGCCTCCGTGGCAGCTCCGTGACAGGCTCGAGGGCCTCGACGAGCTCCGAGCGGTCCTCAGACTCTTTGCGCGCGTCATCGCGAATGTCAATCACTTTGATGACGCCTTTGAGCTCATGCAGAAGATGCTCGCCATCTTGCTACGCTCGCACCAAGAGACCTTCTTAAGCAACCCGGAGCTGGGGCCCGCGCTGCAGGCTTTGCACAAGGCCCAGCGCAGCCAAACGCTCGTGCACAAGTCGCTGCGGCGCATGAAGAATCGCTTGCTGCACGCCGCCTTCGAGGAGTGGCGTGACGGCTACCTCGATGCCAAGGAGGATTGGGATCGTGAAGCTCTGGATCCGCCTCCCAGCCCACCCGCCTCTGATCGCCGCGTGTCATCGAGCCGTTTCGTTACGCCGCTCGGCTCGCAGCTGCCGCCACCGCCTGCTGCCGCTATCACAGATGAGATGAAGGCCGAACTGGCCAAGTTGAAGGACCTCTTCGACGGTGGTCTCCTCCCGGAGCACCTGTATGAAGCGAAGCTCAAGATGATGCTCGGCCTGCCGTCTACATTGCCAGCAACAACGGAGTGCAAGGAGCTTGGAGTCCTGCCGAGGCTCTGACTTGGTCTGTCACTCTGGGTTGGTACCTCCGACCTTCCTACAAGGAGCTTGGAGTCCTGCCGAGGATCCCCTCTCGAAGATTCAGCGGCTAGGAATGTGCGCGTTGGGGGGGGAAGGCTGGGAAGCGTGCAAGCGTGCAAGCCTTTTGGAGGCGCGGGGTCGGCGGGGACACGTACAACTCAAGGAGCACAAGGGAGCACAAGAATCGCAAGGAGCATAGGTGAACGTGCGCAAGTGCAGCAGGCGTGATCAAGGCGGGGTTGGCGGGGACACGTACAGCGACAATGGAGCATACGGAGCACGAAAAGCAGCTTACATGTCAACCCGAGAGAACTGTGGCCGTAAGTAAGTAAGTGAAACATGCCGAATGGCAGCGTACACGTGGCGAGGGGGGGGAGGTACCCAGGCATATACATGTAACTATGTAACCGTGTCGAACTCGACGAGCTCGAACAAGGCGTAGCTACTGACTAATGTGTAATTACGTAGTGAACGGACATCGGACAAACTCTAAGCTTTTGGACGCGCGGCCATCGGGCACACGCATGTGCAGCTCGCGTGATGGCGGATTTGCTCCGGCACGAGCAGCCCTTTGTCATTGGACAGAAAGGTGACGCGAGCCGCGGCCGGCACGCCGTGGTTGTACAGATCGATCATGTTCGCGCGCGGGTAGAGCGAGCGGTTGAGCACGTGGTACAGAAAGTACTTCTCATTGTCGGGGATGCCGTCCCAACGCCACCAGCCGTCGCGCCCGCTGATGAGCTCCGACGGCGCCAAGTGCGCCGCGCCGGCCGGCCCTCGGCGGGAAAGGCTCCGTTCAAACGCCTCCAGCGAGCTCAAGTGCTCGTGAATGTGAGCGGTTAGAGCCGTTGAGCTTGAGAGGGCTCGGCCGTTGAACCCAAACGGGCGCTCCGGTGTCGCCTTGGGGAACTTGAGCCAGCCGAAGAGGCCCGCACTCAGCCCGGTCGGGCCCACCGCGAGCATGTGGCGCCATGGCAGCGGCATGTAATGCGTCTGGCCGATCGCATGCATGCGAGGGAGCTCGTCCACGTACTCGAGCGCCACGCGCATCGGCTCTCGTCTGCCCCAGAAGATCCAGTCGCCCCGCATCACGAGAGCCATCTCGCCCGCAGGGCCGTGCAGACCGCTCACGTGTGCGGGCGCCAGCTCGAGCGGCCTGGGCAGGCGCATGTCGCTGCGCAGCCGCACGACATGCTCGTACAGGGCGCCGCGCTGGCGCTCGCGGCGCTCCATGTGCTGCCACGCGTGCCGCAGCCGCCACCACTGATGAAGGTGGTGATAGTGTTGGCCGCGTGACTTTTCGAGCGGCCCGAGCGCGTCCAGGATGGCCGCCGAGGTGTTTGGCGACTCGCCAGCCCACATAATGTACGGCTTCTTGAGCAGCCGATTCTCCTTCGCGCACGCCAGCGAGCGCGCATCCGTCGAGATGAAGACGTGGTACGGCGCGCCGCCGACAAACAAGTCGTCCAGCCGCTCGCTGAATTGTGCGAAGGCGCGCAGATCGGAGCCGATTAGTGCAGCGACCGATGCCTCGGGTCTCTCGAGCATTGAATTTCACACCGGCGCATAGGTGTGAATATAGCACCAGCGGATCATGAATGCGAGCGCGATCACACGCCGCTGGGCAAAACGGAAAGCTCAGCACGACGCTCAAACTTCTTGGTCTGCTCACGACGGGCTGCAGCGCGTGGTCCGCGATCGCGGCGTGCGTTGTGTGCTGCGTCTCGCCCCAACACCAACACATGCCGGCACCCGCGACAAGCGAGCCCGAGGACGTGCGTCTCGGTCGCGCCGCGCGCCTCGCGCTCCAGGAGGCCGAGGCCCGTTGGCGCCGCGAGCTGGGCGCCGCGGCCAATGAGCGCAATCGGCTTCGAGAGGAGATCCGGAACCTCAAGGGGGTGCCCGCTCCCTCGGACGCATCTTCTTCGGAGCCCGCGGCGAAGCGACAGCGGCTCGGTCCCAAGGGGCCCGCGCAGCCGCTCATCGGCCGCACGGAGCTTTACGCCAAGTACCACACGGTCGAGGAGCAGCTGCGCGCGGAGAAGAGCAAGTCGGCTGACCTCGAGGCGCAGCTCTCGCGGCTGATCGACGAGCTGCACACACACATGCCCATACTCAAGGAGCGCTCGGTGCGGCTCGAGGCCGCGCTAGCGAGCAACACGTCGCTCTCGGAGCGCCTCACGCTCGCCCTGCGCGAGAGCGACGCAGCACACAAGGCGGCGGAGAAGCTTCGCGTCGAGGTGGACGCGGCGCGCGCAGCGATCGAGGAGACGTGCGCGGGCGACGCCGAGAAGCGCTCGTTGCTCGAGCTGCGCCAGGAGCTGCACCGCGAGCAGCTGAGCACCGAGGCCCGGATCGCGGAGGCGATCGCGGCCGTGCGTGAACCTCTAAGCGCCCAGGCCAGTGCTGCGGAGGCTCGCGCGACGGCGGCGACGGCCCAACAGGACGTTCTGGAGGCGGCGCTCGCGACGGTGCGTCAGACGTCCGACCGGTGGCGTGTCCTTTACGAAGCGAGCCTCGGGGTTGCGGCTGCCGACGCCTCGTCCGCCTCGGCGTCCTTGGCGTCCTCGGCCACCCAGGCTGCTCAGGCCACTCAGGCCGCCCAGGCGCTTGCCGAGGTGCGTGCCCTACTCGCCGAGGGCGTGGAGGGGCAGGTGCGCATGCAACTGAGCAGCGCGCAGGCACAGTTGCAGGAGCGCATCAGCGCCCTGGAAGCCGAGCTAGCCCAGGCGCGCGCCTCCGCAACGTCCGCCAGCGAAGCCGCTGACGCTGCCGCCGCCACCGCCGCCGCCGCCACCGCCGCCGCCGCCGCCGCCGCCGCCGCCGCCGCTCCGTCGAAGGCCGAGGGGGCGATGGTGCCCGCCGCAAGCCTCAAGGCGCTCGAGGCGAGCCTCAAAGAAAAAGAGGACCAGCTCGGAAAGCTCCGTAACGCCGCAAAGCACTGGAAGGACCAGTTCGAAAAGCTCAAGGCGGATGGCGGTGCCAAGCCCGACGGCGCAGAGGACCTCCAGCAGCGCTTGGCGGCGCTCGAGGCGGAGCTGCGTGCTCAATACGGCGCCGATGCGCTCCAGCAGCGCTTGGCGGAGCTCGAGGCGCAGGTGCGTGCGGCCACAGAGGCCAAGGCGGCGGCGACGGAGCAGCTGGCCGCGGCGGTCGCAGAGTCAGCTGCGCTCCGCGAGCGACTCGAAGTTGCGACTGCGGAGGCGGCACGCAACGACGCGGCGGGCGACGGCATGGCGAGTAGCATCACGGCTGGAGACGCGGCATCCGCAGGGAGAGTGTCCGAAGCGGCGGCTGCTGCGGCGGCGGAGATTGGGGAGGTCAAAGCAGGACTCGCGGCGGCGACCTCGGAGGCGGAGGCGCTCAGGGGGAAGCTTGCGGCGGCGGAGGAGGCGGCAGACAAGATGCGCAAGGCTGCATCTCACTGGAAGGCGCAGCACGGCAAGCTCAAGGAGCAGCTCGATGCTGCCGCCGCCGCTCCGGCGACGGCAGCACCAGAGCCCGCCCCGCCAGCAGCTAATTCACAGCCCGCCCCGCCAGCAGCTAATTCACAGCCCGCCCCGCCAGCAGCTAATTCGAGTGAAGGGTCGGCGGTGGGGCTCACGACTGAGCTCGAGGCTGCCAAGATTCGAATCTCCGAGATTGAGATTGAGTTGCAGGCGGCACTTGAGGCCAAGGTGATGGCGGTGAGCGAGGCGGAGGGACGCGCGGCGGAGGCGGAGAGCAATGCGGCACAACTCGAGGTTCGCGTCATGGAGGCAGAGGCGAAGGTGGCAGAGGCGGAGGCGAAGGTGGCAGAGGCGGAGGCGAAGGCTGCAGAGGCAGAAGCGAAGGCTGCAGAGGCGGACGCGAAGGGGACACAAGTGGGGTCAGGGTCTACGACGGAGGAGGCGGAGGCGCTCAGGGGGAAGCTTGCGGCGGCGGAGGAGGCTTCAGAAAAGATGCGCAAGGCTGCGTCTCACTGGAAGGCGCAGCACGGCAAGCTCAAGGAGCAGCTCGATGCGGCGCTCGCCGCCGCACCAGCGCCAGAAGAAGTGGCGCCTTCAGCGAGTGTGACGGTGGCGGACTTGGAGGCGGCATTGACGAAAATGGAAGAGGCCAAGGCGGCGTCCGAGGCGTTGCAGGCGGAGCTCGAGCAGAAGAAAGGGCGAATCTCCGAGCTTGAGATTGAGTTACAGGCGGCGCTTGAGGTCAAGGTGATGGCGGTGAGCGAGGCGGAGGCGGAGAACAATGCGGCACTTCTCGAGATACGCGTCATGGAGGCAGAGGCGAAGTTGGCAGAGGCGGAGGCGAAGGTGGCAGAGGCGGAGGCGAAGGCTGCAGAGGCGGAAGCAAAGGCTGCAGAGGCAGAAGCGAAGGCTGCAGAGGCAGAAGCGAAGGCTGCAGAGGCGGACGCGAAGGGGACACAAGTGGGGTCAGGGTCGACGACGGAGGAGGCGGAGGCGCTCAGGGGGAAGCTTGCGGCGGCGGAGGAGGCTTCAGAAATGATGCGCAAGGCTGCGTCTCACTGGAAGGCGCAGCACGGCAAGCTCAAGGAGCAGCTCGATGCGGCGCTCGCCGCCGCACCAGCGCCAGAAGAAGTGGCGCCTTCAGCGGGTGTGACGGTGGCGGACTTGGAGGCGGCATTGACGAAAATGGAAGAGGCCAAGGCGGCGTCCGAGGCGTTGCAGGCGGAGCTCGAGCAGAAGAAAGGGCGAATCTCCGAGCTTGAGATTGAGTTACAGGCGGCGCTTGAGGTCAAGGTGATGGCGGTGAGCGAGGCGGAGGCGGAGAACAATGCGGCACTTCTCGAGATACGCGTCATGGAGGCAGAGGCGAAGTTGGCAGAGGCGGAGGCGAAGGTGGCAGAGGCGGAAGCAAAGGCTGCAGAGGCAGAAGCGAAGGCTGCAGAGGTGGACGCGAAGGGGACACAAGTGGGGTCAGGGTCGACGACGGAGGAGGCGGAGGCGCTCAGGGGGAAGCTTGCGGCGGCGGAGGAGGCTTCAGAAAAGATGCGCAAGGCTGCGTCTCACTGGAAGGCGCAGCACGGCAAGCTCAAGGAGCAGCTCGATGCGGCACTCGCTGCCGCGCCCGCAGACACGACCGAAACGTCAACCAACACGGCCGAAACGTCAACCAGCACGGCCGAAACGTCTACCACAACAGCCGAGCTAGAGGCGGCGAAGGCCTCGCTGGAAGCCGAGCTGCTGGTCGTTAGGGCGCGCGTGGCGGCATTAGAGATTGAATCTCAGGCAGCACTTGAGGCCAAGGCGGCGGCGGTGAGCGAGGCCAGGGAAGCGGCAGCGGCTGAGGCCAGGGAGGCTGCTGCGAGCGAGACGAGAGTGGCGACCGAGGCAGCTGCCGCCTCTGCAGCAGAGGCGGAGGAGTTCAGAGGGAAGCTTGCGGCGGCGGAGGAGGCGGCAGACAAGATGCGCAAGGCCGCATCTCAGTGGAAGGCGCAGCACGGCAAGCTCAAGGAGCAGCTCGATGCTGCCGCCGCCGCTCCGGCGACGGCATCAACTGTCGCACCGGTTTTGCAAGAGGGTGACACAGCCGCCGTGGAAACAGAACTGAAGGCGGCCAAAGCTCGCGTGTTGGAGCTTGAGACGGCGAAGGCGGTGGTCGAAGGGGAGCTCGACAAGTTCCGGAAGGCAGCGCACTTCTGGAAGCAAAAGCACGATGCCCTCAGGGCACCGAAGAGCGAGGTTAAGAGCGAGGATGCGGGCACGTGAGTGGTCGACGTGTGCCATAGTATTCGACCGAGCGACTCGTGCGTGGTTCGTCTGGCGTGCGTGGGAGAGATTGCCATTTGCGTGGGATGGGAATTGCCGTGATCTTGTGCGCGTTGAAAAGAAGTTAAGGAGAGAGAGATTCGTACGAGTCTGAACAAGCTACCGCCTCTACCACCATTCAATCACCATTCGATTGGGGCCCGCGCCGCTGCCGGCGGGGGACCCGCGTGAAAATTGCGGTGGGCTAGTTTGGGGGACGATTTGAGAGCCAGTTTAGTCTATGCCTCGTCTTGCAAAAACCCAAACCGACACAGACGACGTTCACACCTGATGGGCCTCTCGCCCTTCAAATCCCCCTGTGCGGAATCCACCATGGTGTGAACGCGTGAGTGAACTTTTTTGTGATCTTTCACACTTAGTGTTGTGAGATCACAATCATTTGTGCAAACGCGACAAGTTGATGAAGGAATCATCAAGCAAGATTCCCCAATCAACGCTTCGCGCCCCGTGGCGACGCAACCACGTTCGGTCGCGCTCGTCGTCGTCGCGGTCGAGCTATGCTCAAGCGTTTTGAGGACCCACCACCGTCCCCATCGATCCGCCTGGGCGCCCAAGGGTTAGGCATTGGGCTTGCGTGTAACTTGCGTGAAGAGGGTCTCACCTGTCTCTGTGTGTTGTGTTCCTCGGCTTCTGCCGGGGCAGGGGGGTAACCGTTCACGGCTGGCTCACCGCGGCTTACACCGCGGCACCAGGGACCAGCCCGGCTGGTCTATCCTCGAACACATGTTCACATGAACGGCCGCAACGGCGCGCGCGCGCCGCAACGTGAAGGCACCACCCGCTTGATACGGGTAGTGTTACCACGGGCTGTGTCGGCCACACCTCCGTCCAAGGTGAAATTTTAGCATAGGTGATAGTGGCTCCTGTGCTTGGGGGTCCGGAGAGTGTGCGCGCTTTGTGAACGTTAACACGATAGACGCGACAACCCTCGTGACAGCCCAGCCGTAAAATGGTTCGGATGCGCGCCACCGTTGTGAAAGGCTACAAGTCCGTGGCGGGCGCGTGCGGCGGACTCCTCGGCATCCTCCTCAACGCAAAGGTCGACGTGGCTGTGGAACCCGAATCCAAGGCGCCGCTGCTCTCGTCGCTGCTCACGTGCCAGCTCCGAAGCGTCGCAGTCTCTGTAGTGGATGCCAATGGCCTTGTGCCGTTTGCTTCGGTCGCCGTGACGGGCGACAACGTCCAGCTTGGCTGGAAGGTCCCGGCGGCAATGCTCATCCCTGCATGGATCCTCTTCGCGCCGCGGCTGCTGCCGATGCTCTTGGCCATGTGGTTGCTGCTGCCGAACAGACGGACATCCGGAGTGCTCAAGTTTGACGTGAGCATCCGATCGAAGGACATGAATCGGCGTGTGTGGCGGTGGTTGCTTGGCGGCGTGCTCAGCAGCATCGCGCACTCCTCGCTGACGGGGATGCTCGCGGCCGCCAATGCTGCCAACGGCCTCGAGACGACTGCTGCGTCGAGCCAGCTGCTGCTACCTCCGAGTGAGTGCCTATCCGTGGCCGTGCAGAATCGCAAGCTCATCATGGAGGGGCGCACGATCTTCTCGACGGCGCAGGGGCCGCTCACGACCGAGTACACGCTACGCACCGGCCTACGGCCCTATGCGAACGATGCCCGCCCGCAGCTGCGGAATGCTCTCCTGTGGGAAAACCCCGAGCTTCGGCTGAGCCTTGCAGAGAAGGGATGGCTGGCGAAGCTGCCCAAGCTGTGGGTGCCCGTGCTCTCAGAATGCCGCATCGAGCTGCCGCCGGCCATCGACCTCCGCCGCGCCGACGTCTCTGATCTCGCAGATGCGGTCATCGTCGCAGGTGCTACTGATTGCCACTGATTGCCCAATGATTGCCTACTGATTGGCACTGATTGGCCACTGATGGCCCACTGGATGACCGCGTAGTGCCCCTCTGCAGGTGACCTGTGGCTTGAGGGGTCGCCGCAAGCACGCGGCGCGAGTGAGGCGCCGCCCGGCACGGCGCCCGGAGCCAAGGGGCAAGGGCGGCCAGCCAAGGGGCAAGGGCGGCAGTGGACTGCCGCGGAGAGAGCCGCGCTGCGCCTGCCGCCGGCCGAGGGCACCTGAGATCTGTGCTGACGTTGAGCGCCGTGTCGAGCGTGAGTGCAGTGTCGAGCGTTAAGCACTTGAGATCTGTGCTGACGGCGTGACATGTCGTCACTCTCGAGCCTGGGCTGAAGCCCGCGGCCAGCCGTGCGCCAGCGCCCGTGCAGCCCAGCGGCATTGCGGAAGGCACGCCGCGCCCGCAGGCGCAGCACTCGCCGCGCGGAGAAGGCTCGTAGACCGCGGAATTTTGCCAAAAGGCGACGGGCGACACCACGTTCACAGTACACAGACGACCTCGATTGATAACACAGTGACACGTTATCGCGCCACATTCGTTTGAAGCGATGCAGGTTCTATAAGTCTCTCTCTGAAACCCGCCTCTACGGCTAGAGCGCTAGACCATACGACATTTTCATGGATATTTTACGTTCGTATTGCCGTGCAAGTGTCAGCAAGTTCCTAAAGCTAAACAAGCGTCCGCGAGCCTCTGGGCCACCGCCACGTGGCCGAGCTGGAGCGCGAGATCACGCGGCGTGAGGCCGTGCTGATTGCGGGCGTTCACCTCCGCGCCGCGCCGGAGAAGGAGCTCCACGGCTTCGCGGTGGCCGCCGGCTACAGCCATATGGAGCGGCGTCAGCCCCTGACGCGCGCGTGCCTGAAGCGACGCGCCGCCTACGAGGAGCGCGTCGAGCGCCTCGCAGTGGCCCAAGCCGGCGGCGTAGTGCAGCGCCGTGCCACCGTTTGGAGCGGCCGCCTCGGTGTTCACACCGCGTGCGAGCAGCTGCCGCACCTCGGCCGCATCGCCCGCCTGCACGGCCTCGTGCAGCGGTGAGAGCGGCGCGACCACGTCCATGACCATCGTGAGCCCAATGGTCCACGCGGCATGGTTGAGGGTGGCGTGCTGCTGCAAGTCGGGCACCCATACGAGCTCGCCCGGCCGCTGCGCACACTGCCACAGCTGCTCGCTCCAGTCGTTGGGCAGTGCGTCGGCCGCGAGCAGCGTCTCTCGGGGGATCTCGAAGGTTTGCCAGGCGAAGGTTGCATTTGGGCGGCGTACGAACCACCGCTTGACGCCAGCCACGAGAGCAAAGAGGGCGGGGCCGTGCTGATGGAAAGGGCGGCCGTTGCCCCAGGTTCCCGCGCTCAGGAGGACGCGCCCATCGGTGCGGTGAGGCACCGCGCTCAGCTCCGCATTCTGACGAGCCAGCGCGGCGGCCAGGAGCTGCCCCAATTCGGGCGTCTGGGCGAAGAGATGCCTGGCAGGCGCACTGACGTTCGGACCGCCGAGAGCAAAGCCACCCAAGCTCACGTCCACGCCGCCCAGCTCTGTGAAAACGTACGCGCTGTCCGGCAGCGACGCGTTGCGCAGCGCGGCAGCGTAGTCGGCGAGAGCCATCGGCTCCTCGGTAGTTGACTCGCCCCGGTAGCGCCCGCCCTCGAGGATGACATCGATTGGTACGTCGCCGTGCTCATCCAAGATGTGCCCAAAGCTACTGCTGTCTTGCCACGAGCGCACGACGACGGGCACATCCGAACCGAGCAGCACGCTCACGAGGGCATCCTCGCTGAGCTCGCGGGCGTCGATCACGGCCATGTTGCACGCCTCTGGAACGGGCGTTCCACATCGGCTGCAAGCAAGTGGACAGCGCTCTTGCACGAGCACGTTGGCAAGACCTTGGGGAGGTTGCTGCCACACGTGTCCAAAGGCGGTCGGGCAAACGCCGAGCGAGGCCAGCATCGAGCAGTCGAGCGACGACGCGGGGCAGCCCTCCTCCTCACACGCCCATGGGCCGGCGTCAGAGCATTCGACAAGCCAGCTGCGGGCCGCTTTGGCAGGTTTTTCGAGAAAGGCCGCCATGGCAGCATGGAACATGAAGGGCACATGAAGATCGCGTACTGAAGCCACGCATGTGTGAAGCACGGGCGTCGGCGATCGATTCTCCCTGGTGCAGATCGCGCCGAGGTCGCGTACTTGAACAATTGAGAGGGGCAACCACCGATGTTCGAAAAGTGCCAAAATCGGGCTTCAAAACTTGGGTCAAAAGAAAAGCCATGATGCTAGTCCAAACGCGCGAGGCCATCGGCGACATCGCGCCCGGGATCTTGTCTGATCCATGCCGTCCGTAAAGTCGAGCTCACCCACACAATCCCAAGGTTTGACCAAGTCCGTGACGCCGACCAAGTCTCCCGGAAAAGAGGCGTCTCCCCAAAAGCGAGCCGATAAAAAGGGCAAGAAGAAGAAGGACGCCGAGGAAGAGGATGATATCATTGAGGTGACGGAGGAGGGTTCCGAGGAGCCCGAAGCTGAGGCTGAGCCGGACGAGGCAAACGCTCCGGCTGAGGCTGAGGTGGCGGGGGCAGAACCCGACGGAGCAGGGGCTGAGGCTGGCGTGGCTGGCGGCGAGTCCGACGCGGAGGTGGGCAAGTCTCAGGCCGAGCCCAAGGGTCGCGCGAGTCCTGGTTCGGCCTCGACGTCCTGGGATGACGATGAGGCGCCGCAGCCTGCTCTCATGCCCACGCGAGTCGATCCGTGCATCGCGCTCGCGGACGTGCTCTTCTGCCGCTGCCTCGCCGGCCCTCCGCCCAAAAAGGGGTTCGTCTCGCCTGACGAAACTCGGCATCTGGAGCCGCATCTGATGCTGGGCATCACGATCGATGGGCTGCGCTCGTGGCTCAGCAACAACAAGTTGCACGGCAGCCGCACCTTGGTCAGTGCTGTACCAACGGGCCGTGATGCGCAAGCCGCTGCCAACCGCGAGAGTGCGTTTGACCGTCGCTCCGTGTGTGAGCGGCTACAGAGCTCCTTTTTCAGCGGGTGGCAGGTGGGCGAAGCGAACGTCTTTGTGAGCTGGCCGCTGGACGCTTCGATCACGTGCCTAGTCGAGGGGCTGGAATACTATCTGAGAGCGCCGGCCGCGCGAGGCGAGCCTGCACGGGAGCGCGCGACGACCTTTTTTTGGATTTGCACGAGCAGCCTGCGCTACCACTCCCCCGAGCCACCCCCCGGCTGCGTGACCGCGGAGAGCCTCGCCGAGATCTCCGCCGAGCACCTCATCTACCTCGACGAGTGCGCGTTGCTGATGGAGGTGTTTGAGAAGACGATCGTGCTCATCGACAGGTTGGAAGAGCCGACAATGTTCTCCCGCATGCATTGCTTGCGCGAGCTTGCACTCTCGCAGCAGAAGCATGCCAAGCTTGAGCTCGTGCTGAGCGAGGGCGCGGCGGAGGCGATCGATCGCTCGCTCCGTCACGACTTCACACCGGTACGCACGCTCCCCCCAAAGCCCTCGGCACATGCATGCAAGTGCTCGCCACGACGCCGACACGCCGGTGCCCGAGGCCCTCGGCACATGCATGCAAGTGCTCACCACGACGCCGACGCCCCTCTCCTCCCTTCAGGTCCGCCGGCTGCTGGACGCTTTGGGTACAGTCGACTTGTGGTCCGCGCACTGCACCGACCCTCGCGACGCGCGGTACGTACGCAACGAGGCCATCCGCGCTGGGTACGGTCGCGGCAAGGGCCGCGCGGCCGTCAACTCGCAGCTGGTTGAGCTGCTCCGAATGCTGCTTGTGCGCCTCGGGCGGACCCTCTTGGCCAAAGTGCCTGCGGCGGAGCGAGCGACAAGCCCGGTGACGCGTCGTGTTGGGACCTTGGTGAAGGAGGTCGAGCTGATGGGCCTTCGGGAGAGGCACGGCCCGCGCCATCCGAGCACTCTCAGCGCGATCAATTCCCTCGCCACGCTGCACAAGGAGAATGGCGATCTCAGACTCGCGGAGGCGCTGTACGTGCCTGCACGCCGATGGCCACTGATGAGCACTGATGAGCGCCGATGGCCACTGATGAGCACTGATGAGCCCCGATGGCCACTGATGAGCACTGATGAGCGCTGATGAGCACTGATCAGCGCTGATGAGCACTGATGAGCACTGACGAGCACTGATGAGCACTGATGGCATCCTGCAGGTACGTCGAGTGCCTACAGGCGCGGCGCGCGGCGCTTGGCAATTCGGACGCCTTGACACTCATCTCGCTCAATAATCTCGGCACGCTGCTGTATGAGCTCGGTCGGCTTCCCGAGGCAGAGACGCTGCTTGCGGAGGCCTTCGCCTCACGCCGTCGTGAGCACGGCGCGCTCGCCCCCGAGACTCTGCGCAGCCTGCACAAGCTCGGCGTCTGCATTCGCGCCAAGGGCGATTATGCACAGTCGGTGAGCCATCTGACGCAAGCGCTCGCGGGGCGGCGACAGGCGCTCGGCGATACCCACGAGGAGACGCTCCGCACCATGAATGACTTGGGCAGCGCCATCTACGACCGGGGCTTCTTTCTCGGCTCGTCCAAGTCGCTCCGAGCGGACTTGGATGCGGCGCTCGCCCTGTACAGGGAGGCGCTAGTCACGAGCCGCAAGAGGCTCGGCGATGCGCATCCGGTGACGCTCGTCTCGATGAACAACTTGGGCAACTGCTTGCATGCGAGGGGCCTCGCACAAGCCAAATTCATCCCTGGTGAGTGTCGTTAATTGCCTCTTGATGGCCTCTGATGACCTCTGATTGCGTCCCTAATTGCGTCCCTAATACAGGGCGCGGGCCGAACCCGGCGCGGCTGGACGACCTGAGCAAGGCCGCCGCGCTGCTGCGCGAGTCGCTCGCGATGAGCCAGACGGTGCACGGCCCGCGGCACGTCGAGACGCTCATCTCGGCGAGCAACCTCGGCTCGGCGATGCGCTCTCTCGGTGCCGACAGCTCAGACGCCGCCATCAGCCAAGCCGCTCACGGGCTGCTCACGGAGGCGGTCGAGGGCATCGCGGACGCGTGGGAAGGGGACCTGGCCCTGCGACCGCGCATGCGCGATGCCCTGCGGCCGGGCCTCGAGGACGTCTTGCTCGGGGAGCAAGACGGGATACACGGCGAGATCTTATCGCCCGACGGAGCGTACGGCCGCGAAGGCGTCAGCAATCCCTTCGAGGCCGCGGGCGCCTTTTTGCGCGGCCTGATGTCTGTGGGTGTGCCCCCGGTCCCCCCAGCGGCGCAGGGCAGCCCGCTTTTTCATGAACGATGAAGCATGAACGAAAGTCGTATTTTAGGTGCTGGCGATGCGGAGCATCGGTCCTTCCAAATCCTGCGCACTCTGCCTGCGGGTACGATCGGTTAAACATCCGATCCTCATTCGGTCGGATATTTTACTTCCCCGGATCCCCGCCCGCCCCGGCATTCAAAGAAAAGCCGCACCTCACAGCACGAGGCTCAGGCACCGCGTCGATACCGCGTCGACGGCACGCGCGGCGCCTTTTTGTCGACTTTCAACGCAAGCGCTAAGTGACCTTGTCCGTCCGCCGTCCACACGCCACACTAACTCAAACTACTCCCGCATTCTTTTCTCGCACCGGGTGAGAGACACAGCTCGTCCCGCGTCGTTATCCATTGAGTAAGTAAGCCCGCCTCGCCCAACGTTCCTACGCAGCCGCTCCGTCCGCGCCAGCCGTCCCCCGCCACGCACGCCGCCGCGCCCGCCGCGCCCGCCTTGCCCCTTTCTCGCCCCTTCTCTGGCCAAGAGGAGGAGCCCGTGTCTGAAGCACAGCAGCAGGTCAAGGTTGCAGCGCTTGGGAGCCCGTCGGATTGTGCTGCTGCTGGTACGACGGCGCGTGCTCCTGGGCGATCATGACTCTCGCACTGAGCGCTGGACCTCATGCCACGTGCGGATGAGGCCGCGGATGGCGTAATTGGGGAAGAGCATCTTGACCTCAAGCTTCGCGCCCGTCATCGGGCTGGTCGAGTGGCCGATGAACCAGTCCTCGATCGCGCGCCGCTCGTACATGTGGCCGTCCGCAGCCGAGACCGGGTCGATCATGACGTCCTGCGTGATCGGGCAGAGGAAGTGATCAGGCGGCTTCCTCGCCTTCTCCGTCGCTGCTGCTGCCGCTGCTGCAGCCTGCGCCTGTGCTTCCGCCGCCTGTGCCTCCTGCTCTGCCTGCTTGCGAGCTTGCTCCTCCATCTCTGCCTGGGCTGCCTTGGACTCCACCTCCGCCTGGGCTGCCTCGGCCCCCTCTTGCTCCCTCGCCGTCACTAGGGCGTTCGCTGCCTCGATCTCGCGAGCCTCGGCTTGCTCTCGAGCTAGCTCGGCCTCCACCGCCAAACCCGCCTCGGCCTTTGCATCTAAACGAACTTGGTTGCTGCTCTTATTCTTCTTCTTCTTCTTCTTGACCTTGGACGCTTTGCCCTTCTCAGCCTCCTCCTCAGCGAGCAGAGACTCAGCCATAGCGTTGGCCAGTCGCTCCGCCTCGCTCAACGCTCGCTCGTGGCCTTGCGCAGCCGCGAGGCCAAACAGCCGCCGCGCCTCTAGCACGTCCTTGCGTCCGCCAAGCCCGTCCTCGTGCATGACGCCGAGGTTGAACTGCGCGGTAGCATTCCCCTGCGCGGCCGCGAGGCCATATAGCCGCCGCGCCTCCGGTGAGTCCTGCGGTCCGCCCCTCCCGTCCTCGTGCATAACCCCGAGGTTGCACTGCGCATTAGCATGCCCCTGCGCGGCCGCAAGGCCATACAGCCGCCGCGCCTCCGGCAAGTCCTGCGGTCCGCCCTGCCCTTCGTGGTGCATGATCCCGAGGTTGAACTGCGCTTTAGCATGCCCCTGCGCAGCTGCGAGGCCGTACAGCCGCCGCGCCTCCGGCAAGTCCTGCGGTCCGCCCTGCCCTTCGTGGTGCATGATCCCGAGGCTGAACTGCGCATCAGCATCCCCCTGCGCGGCCGCAAGGCCATACAGCCGCCGCGCCTCCGGCAAGTCCTTGCGTCCGCCCTGCCCTTCGTGGTGCATGATCCCGAGGCTGCACTGTGCATCAGGATCCCCCTGCGCGGCCGCGAGGCCAAACAGCCGCCGCGCCTCCGGCAAGTCCTTGCGTCCGCCCTGCCCTTTGTGAAGCATGATCCCGAGGCTGCACTGCGCATCAGGATCCCCCTGCGCGGCCGCGAGGCCATATAGCCGCCGCGCCTCAGGCAAGTCCTTGCGTCCGCCCTGCCCTTCGTGGTACATGATCGCGAGGTTGCACTGCGCCCAAGCATGCCCCTGCGCGGCCGCGAGGCCAAACAGCCGCTGCGCCTCCGGCAAGTCCTGCGGTCCGCCCTGACCTTCGCGGTGCATGCCCCCGAGGTTGTACTGCGCTTTAGCAAGCCCCTGCGCGGCCGCGAGGCCATACAACCGCCGCGCCTCCGGCAAGTCCTGCGGTCCGCCCTGCCCTTCGTGGTGCATGAACCCGATGCTGAACTGCGCATCAGCATCCCCCTGCGCGGCCGCGAGGCCATACAGCCGCCGCGCCTCAGGCAAGTCTTGTGGTCCGCCATGCCCTTTGTCGTGCATGATCGCGAGGCTGAACTGCGCAAGAGCATCCCCCTGTTCGGCCGCGAGGCCATACAGCCGCCGCGCCTCCGGCAAGTCCTGCGGTCCGCCCTGCCCTTCGCGGTGCATGATCGCGAGGTTGTACTGCGCTTGAGCATGCCCCTGCGCGGCCGCGAGGCCATACAGCCGCCGCGCCTCAGGCAAGTCTTTCGGTCCGCCATGCCCTTTGTCGTGCATGACCCCGAGGTTGTACTGCGCTTCAGGATCCCCCTGCGCGGCCGCGAGGCCATACAGCCGCCGCGCCTCAGGCAAGTCTTGCGGTCCGCCATGCCCTTCGCGGTGCATGACCCCGAGGATGTACTGCGCTTTAGCATGCCCCTGCGCGGCCGCAAGGCCATACAGCCGCCGCGCCTCAGGCAAGTCCTTGCGTCCGCCCTGCCCTTCATCGTGCATAACCCCGAGGTTGAACTGCGCATCAGCATGCCCCTGCGCGGCCGCAAGGCCATACAGCCGCCTCGCCTCCGGCAAGTCCTTGCGCCCACCCTGCCCGTCCTCGTGCATGAGACCGAGGTTGAACTGCGCATCAGCATTCCCCTGCGCGGCTGCGAGGCCATACAGCCGCCGCGCCTCCTCCAGGTCCTGCGGCCCGCCCAGACCATCGAAGACCATCATCGTGTCTTTTATGAATGCAAATGCATGCAGAATGATCTTCACAGACCATAGATCCAAGTTCAAGATCCAAACAGCAGAGAGTGTACACGTTAAAGTCTGCAGAACCACGTACATCATCCGAGACAGCAGTTTTGCCACGTGTGCGTGCGCGCAATGGATGCGCCGTTGATGGTTGCGCCGGTGTGGCGGTCGGGTGACGAGGCGGACGACATTGACCGCGCGCGTGGTCGGGTCGGGAGGCCTTCCATGCTTGCGCTGCCTCATCGCTCACGACGTGATCTGAGAGTGTGCAACGAAGATGACTTGTGTGTTGTGAGTCGAGTCCAGTCGGCGACTGCTCCGCAGTCACGCACACGGCGCGACATACCAGATACCTCACATATGAAGATTTGAATCGAACCGAACACATATCGTAGAGCGTTCCAAATTCACCGAGATGACGCGAGTACGTAGGTACAGCGAGCCGGCAGTGCACACTCATCACCGCACTCTGAGGGCTGCTCACGGAGGCGGTCGAGGGCATCGCGGACGCGTGGGAAGGGGACCTGGCCCTGCGACCGCGCATGCGCGATGCCCTGCGGCCGGGCCTCGAGGACGTCTTGCTCGGGGAGCAAGACGGGATACACGGCGAGATCTTATCGCCCGACGGAGCGTACGGCCGCGAAGGCGTCAGCAATCCCTTCGAGGCCGCGGGCGCCTTTTTGCGCGGCCTGATGTCTGTGGGTGTGCCCCCGGTCCATGCCCCGGTCCCCCCAGCGGCGCAGGGCAGCCCGCTTTTTCATGAACGATGAAGCATGACCGCGCGTCGTATTATAGGTGCTGGCGATACTTTCCCCGCACGCCCCGGCATTCAAAGATACATTTTTCTAAATGCCGCACCGATGCGGCCGCACCTCACAGCGCAGGCTCAGGCACTGGGCGTCGATACCGCGTCCGCGACGGCACGCGCCTTTTGTCGACTTTCAACGCAAGTAATCTTGATCCGTCCGTCCGCCATCCACACGCGCACTAGCTCAAACTACTCCCGCATTCTTTTCTCGCACCGGGCGAGAGTCACAGCTCGTCCCGCGTCGTTATCCATTGAGTAAGTAAGCCCGCCTCGCCCAACGTTCCTACGCAGCCGCTCCGCCCGGCGCTCCTCCATCCGCCGCCGCGCGCGCGCCTCGCCCGTGCCCGCCTCGCCCGCCATGCCCATCTCGCCCCTTCTCTGGCCAAGAGGAGGAGCCCGTGTCTGAAGCACAGCAGCAGGGCAAGGGTGCAGCGCTTGGGAGCTCGTCGGGTTGTGCTGCTGCTGGTACGACGGCGCGTGCTCCTGGGCGATCATGACTCTCGTACTGAGCGCTAGAGCTCCTGCCACGTGCGGATGAGACTGCGGATGGCGTAATTGGGGAAGAGCGACTTAACCTCGAGCTTCGCGCCCGTCATCGGGCTGGTCGAGTGGCCGATGAACCAGTCCTCGATCGCGCGCCGCTCGTACATGTGGCCGTCCGCAGCCGAGACAGGGTCGATCATGACGTCCTGCGTGATCGGGCAGAGGAAGTGATCAGGCGGCTTCCTCGCCTTCTCCGTCGCTGCTGCTGCCGCTGCTGCAGCCTGCGCCTGTGCTTCCGCCGCCTGTGCCTCCTGCTCTGCCTGCTTGCGAGCTTGCCCCTCCATCTCTGCCTTGGACTCCACCTCCGCCTGGGCAACCTCGGCCTCCTCTTGCTCCCTCGCCGTCACTAGGGCGTTTGCTGCCTCGATCTCACGAGCATCGGCTTGCTTCCGAGCCTCGGCCTCCACCGCCAAACCCGCCTCGGCCTTTGCATCTGAACGAACCTGGTTGCTGCTCTTCTTCTTCTTCTTCTTGACTTTGGACGCTTTGCTCTTCTCAGCCTCATCCTCAGCCAGCAGAGCCTCAGCCATAGCGTTGGCCAGTCGCTCCGCCTCGCTCAATGCTGGCTCGTGGCCTTGCGCAGCTGCGAAGCCAAACAGCCGCCGCGCCTCTAGCACGTCCTTGCGTCCGCCCTGCCCGTCCTCGTGCATGAGCCCGAGGTTGAACTGCGCATCAGCATGCCCCTGCGCGGCCGCGAGGCCATATAGCCGCCGCGCCTCCAGCAAGTCCTGTGGTCCGCCCTGCCCTTCAAAGTGCATGACCCCAAGGTTGAACTGCGCTCGAGCATTCCCCTGCGCGGCTGCGAGGCCATATAGCCGCCGCGCCTCCAGCAAGTCCTGTGGTCCGCCCTGCCCGTAGTAGTGCATGATCCCGAGGTTGCACTGCGCTCTAGCATTCCCCTGCGAGGCCGCGAGGCCATACAGCCGCCGCGCCTCCGGCAAGTCCTTGCGTCCGCCCTGCCCTTCGTGGTGCATGAACCCGAGGTTGAACTGCGCTTTAGCATGCCCCTGCGCGGCCGCGAGGCCATACAGCCGCCGCGCACCTAGTGAGTCCTGCAATCCGCCATGCCCGTCCTCGTGCATGACCCCAAGGTTGAACTGCGCCTCAGCATCTCCCTGCGCGGCTCCGAGGCTGTACAGCCGCCGCGCCTCCGGCAAGTCCTGCGGTCCGCCCTGCCCCAGGACCATTCCAGGACCGGAGAGATCACCGGAGAACCTTTTTTACGAAGAAATCCATTTGCAAATGCATGCAGATTGCATTACATGAAAACATGCAAATTTGCACATTAAGCTCTATAGAACCAGACTAAGATCCAGACAGCAGAGAGTGTCCACGTCCAAGTCTGCAGGGGGGATCCTCTCGCCCCCTGCGCAACCTCTAGTTCCGTTGGGGGGCCACACCATTGGGCCATGCACGTCATCCGAGACACTTGCAGTTTTGCCACGTGGGCGTGTGCGCAATGGATGCGCCACCGCCACCATCGCCTCCTTGCGACGAGAAAACCATTTCACAGCCTCAGAATTATATTTCACAGCCACCCTTCACAGGGACGCAAAATTCCTGCTCTCGGCGCTCACGAATCACGATGTGTCATGTGATGAGAAGAGTGTGCACGACTAAAAATGCACGCGACGAAGATGATCTCTTGTTGTGTGTTGTGAGTCGAGTCCAGTCGGCGTAATGCTCCGCAGTCACGCACACGCACATACCAGATGCCTCATATGAAGATTTGAATCGAACCGAACACATATCGTAGAGCGCGCCAAATTCACCGAGATGACGCCAGTACGTACGGTACAGCGAGCCGGCAGTGCACTCCCATCACCGCACTCTGAGGCCCGCCGTGGCACCAGGGTCCACGTCCAGGCGCACTGTACTCCGGCGCACACCTGTGTGTAGCTACAAGCTACCCCGCTCCGAGGCTTACGCTGCACAGGAGCGGCCGGCTCTATCAGCTGCAGTTGCAATGCTATTCCTTTCGAGCAGGGCGCGCGGGCGACTTGTTCCTTCCTGAGAGGCCGCCAAAGAGCCGTTTTAAACTTGAACCGCGATCCGTCCCTGAGCCGTCCTGCACCGCCTCAGTCGACTGCGCGGCAGGGTCGGCGGCATCCGTACCGGTACGGGACGCCTTTCGCCCAAACGACGGTCTGCGGAACGGCGAGAAGCTGCGCCCGCGCGGCGTGTTTTTCGCGCCCGCATCCGCGCCGCCAGTCCCATTGGCATTGGCCGCCGCCGTGTCGATGGCGCCGGGCCGTTTCGCGGGCGAGTCGCCCAGGAGATTGCGCCGAGCTCCGGCGACCTCGATTTGGAGCTTCTCATTCTCTGCATGCAACGTGGCCGCCATATCGAGCGCCGCGATGCCTCCGCACGCGATGATCTGCTTGCGGTTGGACTCGTTGACAGAGAGGTTGCGCAGCGCGCCCGCGACGCCCGCCTGCACGATCGCATTGGTCGAGTGCGCCTGCGCCGCCTGCACGAGCGACTGGATCGCATTCTTCTCGACGATGAGCTGCGCGATGCTCGGCGAGACGGAGAGGTTGCGCAGCGCGCCCGCGACGCCCGCCTGCACCTCGGCCGACTCCAGATGTTGGAAGGACGACTCGATCAGGGTGGCGATGCCCAAAGTCGATGCGATGCGAGCCTTGTTCTCCTCGTGCACGGACAGGTTGGTGAGCGCGCGCACGACGCGCGCCTGCACCTTGACATTGTCGATGTGCGCCTTGGCCGCATTGATGAGGACCTCAATGCCGCCGTGCTGCGCGATCATCTGCTCAATCTCGTCGTCGACGGACAGGTTGGAGAGCGCGCCCGCGACGCCCGCCTGCACGACCGCGTTGTTGAGGTGGATCTCGGAGCTTTTGACGAGCATCTCGATCCCGCCCGAGCTCGCGATCTCGTGCTTGTTCTCGTCGTTCGCGCTCAGCTTGCGCAGCGCGCCGGCGACGCGCGCCTGCACCTTGGCGTTGCTGAAGTGATTCTTCGCCGCCATCACGAGCACCGCGATCCCATTGGCTGCGGCGATGGCTTCCTCGATCTCGTCGTTCACGCTCAGCCCCCACAGCGCCCCCGCCACCTCGGCCTGCACGTCGGCATTCGTCGGGTGATTCTCAGACGCGAGGATGAGCGCGTCGATGCCGCCCGCGTGCGCAATCTCCTCCGCGATCTCGTCGTTGACCGACAGGTTGCGCAGCGCGCCCGCGACACCCGCCTGCACCTTCGAGTTGTCGGCGTGGGTCGAGGAGGCCGAGACGAGCGCCTCGATGCCTCCCGAGACTGCGATCTGCTCAGCCACCTCATCGTTGAGCGACAGGTTGCGCAGCGCGCCCGCCACCTGCGCCTGCACGAGGGCATTTTGCAGGTGGTTCTCGGAGGCGGCGATGAGCACTTCGAGCCCGTCCATGTCCGCGATCGAGTGCTTGTTCTCGTCCGAGACCGACAGATTTCGCATCGCGCCCGCGGTCGCCGCCTGCACCTCCTCGTTCATCGGGTGGTTCTTCGCCGCCAGGATGAGTGAGTCGGTCCCGCCCATCTCGCCGATCAATTCCGCAATGTCGTCGTGCACAGACAGGCCCCACAGCGCGCCCGCGACGCGCGCCGCCACGACGGCCGAGTCAGGGTGTCGCGCGCACGCGTCGATGAGCACCTCGATACCGCCGGCGGTCGCAATGTCGACGGCGATCTGGTCGAGCTCCGACAGATTCCGCATCGCGCCCGCGACAGCGGCCTGCACCTCGATCGAGTCGTAGTGTATGCGCGCCGCCTCGATCAGAGCATCGGTACCGCCCGCGTTTGCAATCTCGATTGCAATGTCGTCCGAGATGCACAAGTCGCGCAGCACGCCCGCAAACTGTGCCTGCACGAGCGCCGAGTCCGAGTGCTTCGCGGCCATGTCGATGAGGCTCTTGACGCCACCTGCTGCCTCGACGGCCTGCTCGAGGTCGGCGTCGTTCTCGAGCGCATTGATCATCGACTCGACGTCGGAGAGCGTCTTGGCGGCCTCCTCGGCCTCGGCCTTCTTCTTTGCCTTGGCGTCCTCGATGACGGTCGACGCCTCCTTTTTGAACTTGACCGCCTCCTCCGCCGCATCCTTCTTGGCCTGCTGGGCCGCCTTCTCCTTCGCCTTCTGCACCGCCGCCGCGCCCTCGCCTGAGTTCCGGGCGGCCAACTCGGCCTGCTTGATCGCCTCCGCCTCAGCCTCGGCCGCCTTCTTCATCGCCATCTTCTCAGCCGCCTCCTGGGCGTCGCGCTCCGCTTTGAGGCTCTTCTCCTCCTCTTCGCGCCGTCGGCGCTCCTCCTCCGCCTTTCGTCGCTCCTCCTCCTCGCGACGGCGCTTCTCCGCCTCCTCGCGCCGCTTGCGCTCCTCCTCCGCCTTCCGAAACCGATCCTCCGCCTTCTTGAGATCCTCTCGCTCTCTCTCTCGCCTCTCCGCCACCATCTGCTCATAGCGGCGCTTGTACAGCCACATGAGCACCGTCTTCTCAAACACGGGCTTGGCCGCGCGTTTGGCCTCGAAGAGGGCGAACATCTCCATCAGCTTGGGCTTCATCTCCTCGGGGTCCGCATCGGCGAGCTCCTCGAGGAACGAGGCGGAGCCCATCTTGAAGAACATGCGGTTCACGCCGAGAGCGTACTCGCTCTTGCTCACGCCGCACGCCTCCGAGATCGCCTCGCAGAACTCGGACGGGGTGAGAGCGCTGATGTTGATGCCGGGCACGTCGCGCAGGACGCCACTGTACCGTGTGTAGAGCATCTCGTACGGAATGCGCGTCGGGAAGCCCGCCTGGATCAGCCGCACCGCGTCGAGCGTGCCGCTCAGCTTGAGCTGGTTCATCACCGACTCGCCATGGAGCACCTGATGAGGGAGGCAATCAAGGGTGTCGCCAGGGGCCCTCAGTGGCCCTCAGTGGCCCTCAGAGGCCCTCAGTGCCAATCAGAGGCAATGAGAGGCGATTCGAGGCCTACGAAACGTACCCGCGGCTTGAGCTCCGGATTCGATTTGATGCAGCGCACAAAGTGGGCCTGCGACGACTCAAGCTCCTCGAGCAGCGCGCGCAGCGACTTGACGAACTTGTCGCCCACAGAGGAGAAGGAGGCCTGCCCTCCCTTTTTGGCGCCCTTGGCGTTGGCCGCGGGCGCCGGAGCTTCGGGGGGCTTCGAAATCTCGGGCACGATCGCCTTCTTCGACTTGAGCAGATGTCCCTCGACCTCGGCCGCGAGCGAGTCGTTATTCTTGCCGAGGAACTCGTCCGCAAAGTAGATGACTTCGCCCGCAAAGTGGCGTACCAGAAAGTACTCATCAGCCGTCCGCTGCTCCTTTTTGGAGAGCTTGGGCGCGCCGAAGACGGTGTGCTTCTGCCCATACGCCGTGTGAAGAGCGGCGCAGAAGGACTTGCCAGAGGCGTTAGGTGTGCGGCACTCGGAATCGAGCAGCTTGTAGATGCCGTTCATGCTGTTCTCGCACAGGTCGATCACGTCCTTGTTGTCGGCGTACGTGATCGGCACCCAGGGCACGCCCTCCTCCTTGTACACCTTCTCCTCGGAATCGAAAACTGTCTTCAGGAAAAAGTTTTGGAGCTTCTCGTTCGCAAAGTTGATGCACAGCTGCTCGAAGGAGTTGACCTCGAAGAACTCGAAGCCGTACACGTCGAGCAGCCCGATGTACCTGAGGACGGGCGCAATCAGAGCTCATCAGCGCTCATCAGCGGTCATCAGTGACCATCAGATGGCCATCTGTGGTCATGAGAGGGCCATCACTGGCCAGCAGAGGCCACCAGCGTACATTTTGGCGCGCTGCGCGTCATCGACCGTCTGGTTGACGCGCAGGACTAGGTAGTCGAAGAGGCGCGAGTACATGATCTTGACCAATGCGTCGCGTGCCGTCCTCGCGCTCGCCGGCGTCTGCTGAGCGTACGTGATCTCGCCGTTGACGGTAATCTGGCGCTGGCAGAGCAGCACCGACATGTCTTCCACACCGAGGAGAACCTCGGCACGGCGTACGGGGTCGTTGGCGCCGAGCGCCGTGATGACGGCCTTGTCGCTGCCTGTGCCAAACTCGATGTTGCCCAGGTAGAGCATCGCCGCGATGTAGGCCCAGCAGTCCTCAAGCTCCGCAGGCGCGAGACCAACCTGATGACGGGCGCAATCAGTGGTCATCAGTGGTCATCAGCGGTCATCAGCGGTCATCAGCGGTCATCAGCGGTCATCAGTGGTCATCCGCGGTCATCCGCGAGACCCACCGAGAGCAGCGACTTCTTGACGGTGTGGTATTCCTTGATGTCATCCCAGGTCGGCACGGTGGTGCAGCCCGACATTGAGAGGTACCGGTACTTATCGACGGCCTCGGGCGCGTGCGGCGTCTTGCCCGCCACCAGCATGTACAGGATGTGGTACGAGCGCTCGTTGGCCTTGGAGGTGGAGGTGACGCGCGAGCGCTCGAGCAGAAAAGTGCGCACCTGCGCGCCCACAACCTCATTCTGTTCGGAGAAGCGAACGAGCACATACCGACCGAAGCGCGACGAGTTGTTATTGCGCGTCGTCTTGGCGTTCCCAAACGCCTCGAGGATCGGGTTCGTGTCCAGAATCTTCTCGGTGAGGGTGTTCTCAGAATGAGCGTCAGTGCCGCGCCACACGAGATAGTTCATGAGTTGCCGGTTCGTCTCCGTCTTGCCCGCGCCCGACTCGCCCGAGACGACGATGCATTGGTTGAGTCTGGTTTTCTTCATGGCCACATACGCCTGAGATCACAGGCGAGCGGCGCAGCGGTGGTTGGCGATCAGCGTCAGTTCTCAGCAGTAGCAACTGCAGCTCGCCGCCTGATGCACCGCCGACCCTCGAGGGCGTACCTTTTCAGACATGGCGAAGACGTGCGGCGGCGTGTTCCAAAGCTTCTTGCCTTTGCACATGGCCATCTTGTCGACATCGTAGATCCCTTCAATGAAGCGGAAAGGGTTGACGGCCACGAGAATCTCGCCTACGTAGGTGTAGATCTTATCGGCCATGTAGCGTACCTTTGTGTTCTCGAGAAGTGTGGGCTGGCTCAGGAACATGAGCTGGCAGTGGTCGGGCACATCGTCACCAGGGCACAGCGGGTGGCAGTCGGAGAGCGGCAGAACGAGCTCCTGCGTCTTCACGCCATTGGTCGTCTCGACGGTTGCCTTGCCTTTCTCGTCGATCGTAAGCACATGGCCCTTGGTGAAGAGGTCGCTGCCAGCGATCGCCGTATCCTTGACCCAAACGTACGCGCCAGGGACGATACCGCCTTTCTTCTTGACCTTCTTCTCGTCAGGCATAGCTGCCGACTAGGCAGCCTCAGGCGTGCGTGCGGCTGTGCGCGGCAACCAGCGGCGGCTTTGCGTGAGCACGGCCGGCCCAATACTGAAAGGAAGTTCAAGTTCGTTCACATTCACACAGTCGCATGTTTTGTCGTAGGTCGAGCTGACCCGTTCGGCGTGGTGACGACTTGAGACGCTCCAATCTCAATACCATATGACGGACGGTTTTTGCTGAGGTGTCGGTCAGTATTAGATACCGCGTTAGTGTCCCGGTACGACTGAGAGCCGGTCGCATATTGCGTACGCGGGCCTTCTGAGAGTGTAGAACAGTACGCCGTAACCGCAGAAAACGCTGCAGCCTGCGGGCGTCGGTAACTTTGACGATATTTTAGTCGGCGCGCCGTAACGAACCCTCGTTCGGCTTCCGGCATCATGGAGCCATCCATGCACAAGCTCGTGAGCCCGGAAGGCGTGCTGCACCTCCTGCCCGTCGATGACCGCTCGACTCTTGCCTTCACGAAGGACAAGATATTGATGCAGCATCTTCGTGGAAAGCAAGAAGCTCATCGAGGAATTCGTCCACTTCATTGGTCGAAAGACGCATTTCGTCACTCGACGAGGCGGCGGAGGCGGCGGAGGCGGCGGCGGCGGCGGCGGCGGCGGCGGGGATGGGCGCAGCAGCGGTGGGGATGGGCGCAGCGATGGTGGGCATGGGTGCAGCGGCGGAGGGCATGGGCGCAGCGGCAGGCGCGGCAGGCGCAGCAGGCGCGTCGGTCAGAAGTGGCGGCGCGTTCGAAAGCGCTAGCGACGGCGCGAGCGAGACAGAGCACAACAGCACAGAGCTCAACATGAGCTCATCATGGTCGGTGCTCATCATGCTCGGCTCCTCCTCTGCGGGCTCCTCCTCCTCTGTGAGCATCGGCGTCAGCGCGACCGCCATCGCGACCGCCATCGGCGGCGGCGGAGGGACTGCCAGCGCGTTCGCGGCGGAGAGCTGCGGCGTCGAGCGCCGCTTCTGCTGCTGCCCGGACAGCGCCGCGGGGATCGACTGCATCGCCTTCGCAGAGAGGTCAGTCAGGGCCACCGCCTTGAGGTGAAGATCGTCCCCCTCGGGTTCGTCAAAGAGCCCCAGGACGCGCGCCGCACAAATATGGCCGCGTTTCGGCTCACCGCAGCGCCGGCACCGGTAGCCCGCGCCTGCGGGCCGGCGCTGCTTGATCACGTGCGCACGCTCCATCCGGTTCCACCGATTGCGCACCCCGTTGTCAGTGCGCCCCGGCAGGTGAGCCGCAATCTTGGACCACTTTTTGCCATGCTGGTCGACGAGCTGCAGGATGAGAAGGTCCTCCTCGACGGTCCACATGGGCACGTCCTTCTTCGAGTAGTTCGGCTGCTTGGGCTGCGCGAGCTCCTCGGGCGTGAACATCGAAGTCGACGGCCCCGGGAAGGGCAGGTTGTCGAAGAGCGAGCTCATGTTCCGGAAGAGCGTGCTCATCGGCCTGCGCAAGGGGGAGGAGGCGATGCAGAGGGGCGCGGGTCGGCGGTGAGGCGGCGCAGAGCGCATAGGGCGGGGAGGGAGCGCCCACGGCCGGAGCGCGCGCGGCTGCGCAACAACGCCCAGACCTTGACCTCACGGGAGGGCGTGTGGCGGCGCGGAGCGCACCTGGGTCCGTCGGCATCAGCACGCTCGTCCTCGGCGTCGCTGCTCGCCGATGAGCTCGAGCGGCTGCGTGCCGGGCCGGTCTCATCCGCCTCGACAGCCTGCACTTCGCCCGTTGCCTCCACGTCGACATCGTCCTCGCCGAAAGTGTCGGCGCGCGCGAGGGAGCGCAGAAACTCGGACGGGTCGGAGCGCACGCGGCGGTGTGAGACGCGGTTCGGGCTTGTGAGCATCGCGAGGTCGGCGGTATCGTCCATCGTTCGGGTGATGAGGCAACCGCCGCCGCTTAGACGGGCGCTTTCATGCGACGGCCGAAGGGTCTGCGTTTCGGAACGACGCGAGGCTTTTCTTCCCGCGGAACAGGTTGCGACTTTGAGAACATTGCCACTCGTCCAAGCTCGTCGCTGCTCGAACTGCACTCTTTGGCGAAACTTGGGTTTCATCAGGGTGTGAAATTCACATTGCGGCACATGACGACGGAGATGCCGTGCGGTCATCGTGCGTGCGTGAAAGCGCTGGGGCTGACCCGCACGTGAGGCCATGTCGAAGCCACCGATCGTGTGCGACAACGGCACCGGCTTCGTCAAGTGCGGCTTCGCCGGCGACAACTTCCCGGCGCACATCTTCCCGGCGATCGTCGGAAGGCCCATCCTGCGTGCGGAGGAGAAGATCAACGATGTGGTGCTCAAGGATATCATGGTGGGCGACGAGTGCACGGTCGCGCGCGACTTTCTCGAGACCTCGTACCCGCTCACCAACGGCATCGTCCAACGGTGGGACGACATGATCCACCTGTACAACTACACGTTCTTCGAGCGGCTGAAGATCGACCCCTCGGAGCACAAGATTATGCTCACCGAGGCAGCGATGAACCCAAAGAAGAACCGCGAGAAGCTCGTCGAGACGATGTTCGAGACCTTTGGCTTCGCGGGCGTCCACTGCTCCATCCAGGCCGTGCTGACGCTGTACGCGCAGGGGCTTCTCACGGGCGTGGTGGTCGACTCAGGTGACGGAGTGACGCACATCGTGCCCGTGTACGAGGGGTTCGCGCTGCCGCAGAGCATACGCCGGCTCGACATCGCCGGCCGCCACCTCACCGAGTACATGATCAAGCTGCTGCAGCTGCGCGGCTACACCTTCAACCGGTCGGCCGATTTTGAGCTCGTGCGTGAGATCAAAGAGAAGGTGCGCTGATGGCCCTTGATTGCCCCTGAGTGCGCCCGAGTGCCACTGTGTTTGCCACGGTATTTGCCACGGTCTTTGCCATGGTACTTGCCATGGTATTTGCCATGGTATTTGCCATGGTATTGGCTACCGCGTTGGCCACGACGAGCTCTGACTGAGTGGTCGCCCGCACGCGCATCGACTCGCGAACCACCACCGTCACCACCACCACCGCCACCGCCACAGGTGTGCTATGTGGGGTATGACCTCGCGCTCGAGAAGAAACTCGCGCTCGAGACGACGACCGTCGTCCAGACCTTCACCCTTCCGGATGGTCGCGTCCTCAAGGTGTCGTTAATTGCCTCTTGATTGCCTCTTGATTGCCTCTTAATTGCCACGACACTCACCCTTCCGGATGGTCGCGTCCTCAAGGTGTCGTTAATTGCCTCTTGATTGCCTCTTGATTGCCTCTTAATTGCCACGACACTCACCCTTCCGGATGGTCGCGTCCTCAAGGTGGGCCCCGAGCGCTTCGAGGCGCCCGAGGCGCTCTTCCAGCCTACGATGATCGACGTCGAGAGCAAGGGCCTCGCGGAGCTCGTCTTCGATTGCATCCAGTCGTGCGACATGAGCACACGGCCCGACCTGTACAAGCACATTGTCCTCTCGGGCGGCTCAACCATGTACCCCGGGCTGCCCTCGCGCCTCGAGAAGGAGGTCAGGAAGCTCCACTGTGACCTCGTGTGCAAGGGCGACAAGGAGCAGGTGCGTGTGCATGCATGCTGATTGCCCTCCCCATTTGGACTCGCCGCCCCGCTCCCCCGAGCAGGTGCGTGCTTGCCCACCCACCGCCTCTCGCAGTGCCTCGGACTGCGCCTCTGATCGCCTCGGAGTGCCTTTGAGTGCCTCTGATTGGCTCGGAGTGCCTCTGATTGGCTCTGATTGGCTCGGAGTGCCTCTGATTGGCCCGATCGCGCCATCCCGAGCAGTCGGCGAAGCTCAAGTTGCGTATCGAGGACCCGCCGCGTCGCAAGCACATGGTCTTCTTGGGTGGCTCGGTGCTCGCGGACATCATGAAGGACAAGGAGGCCTTCTGGATGACGAAGGCCGAGTATGATGAGAAGGGTGTCTCCGAGGTGCTCAAGAAGTGCTTCTGAGGAGGCACAGGGCTGCAGGGGGGTGCGCGGCAGACCGCGCGACACATACGTGCCCCCTCTCGAAGAGAAAGTGGCTGTGGCGAGACGTGTCCGGAGATGCGTCACTCGCCCGTCTATAGGTGCTTGTAATCGGTGTGAAACGTGCGCGGAGGCAGGCTCGAGAGGTTTCTTCAAACTCCCATGATAAACGACCGCACACCGCACAGCGCACTGCCAAGGTTTCATTTGGTCCTACACGTATCTCTCAGACCCGTGCCGCGTGTCGGAGAGTATCCTCATTGAGTATCCTACATTCTATTCGCATCGACTCGGTGCGCGGACCCGGACGGTCGCGCCGTCGAGGGGCGGTACGAGGCGCTCGTGAAGGGAGTCGCGTCGGAAGTCGGCGACGAATCCACGGACAGCTTTGTGATCTGGCCCTGCCGGTCAGACAGCGTCTTCCCAGGCCGCACCTGTGAATGTGAACAGCGGGACCCTGCCGGTCAGACAGCGTCTTCCTACAGCGTCTTCACACAGCGTCTTCCCAGGCCGCACGTACAGGCGCAGGCGCCGGAAAGGATGCCGGCGCCGGCGCCGGCGCCACGGCGTGAGCTGCACCCGCGTCGGCAGGTTGCTCAGGCGGCTCACCGTAGAGGAAAGCCTCTGCCTGCGCCTGGGCCTGCGCCTGCGCCTGCGCCTGCAGCCTGCCGAGCTCGCGCCGGAGCCGTTGGGCTTCGTCAGAGTGCTTCTGGAGCTCCTTTTGCATCTCGCGCCGCTGTGTGCGTCCCTTTTGGGCGAGCTGCTGCTCCGCCTGCGCCCATGCGGCCGTCTGAGCCACGTTCAGGTCCGACACTCCGAGCTCGAGCGTGAGCGTCGCGACAATCGCGTCGAGCGACGCGCGCAACCGGCGCAAGTCCTTGCTGTGCTCGACGCGCGCTGTCTCGAGCGCCTCGGTGGCCTTCTCCTCGGTCGCCTTGGCGGCCGCCTGGGCGACGCGCGCCGCAGCCTCGGCCGACGATCGCCTGGCAGCCTCGGCGGCGGTGGCCTTGTCTACAGTGACGAGGCGCGCACGCGCTTCTTCGAGCCTCCTCTCTAGAGCCTCCTCGCTCTCCGCGCGCACACGCGCCGCACTCTCTTGAGCAGCAAGCTCCGCCTCCTCTTTCGCCTTGTCGGCCGCGCGCTTTGCCTCGCTCTTGGCCGCCGCGGCCTCGCGCCTCGCCGCCGAAAGTTTCGTCTCGAACTCCTTGTGCATTGCTGCGGCACTCGCGACCAACTCTTTGCGCTCGGCGGCCGCCTCTTTGACCGCCTCAGCCGCCGCACTCGCCGCCTTCGCTTCCGCCTCTTGCTGCGCCCGTGCCGCGATCGAATCGACCTCCTCCAACGCGCGCGCCGCCCTCGCCTCCGCAAGCTCCTTCTCCTTCGTCGCCTGCTGCTGCGCACGCCGCGCGATGGCCAGAGCACGGCTGAGCTGTGCCGCGTCCACCTGCGTCTCCTCGAAGATTAGCTTCATCTTGGCCGCCTCGGCCGCCGCTTTGGCGGCGCATTGTAGGGAGGCCGCCTCGGCGCGCGCAAGCCGCGCCACTTCGGCCTCGAGGGCGTCCACCTCCGCCCCAAACGCGCCGGTGAGCGTCCGTATCAGCCGCTCATAATGCGCCACCCCGTCGGGGGAGAGCCCCGCTGTGCGCTCGCGTTCCAACTCCGACCGCAGCCGCTTCGCCTCCGCCTCGGCGCGTGCTGCACGCTCCTCGGCCACGTAGCGCTGCGAAATCTCCGCTTCGAGCTGCCGGTACGCCACCTGCTGCGCCTGGCGCACCGCCTCGCGATGCTCCGACGCTCGAGATCGCTCGAGCTGCGCAATCTGCGCCTCGAGATGGGCGAGATGCGCACGAAGCGTGGCGGCGTGGGTCCCGTGCTCAGTGGCGGCCTGGGTGCGTGTGAGCTCGCGCGAGAGGCATTCGCTCCGCTTTCGAATGACGACCTCACGTTCCCGCCACGTGAGGCACAGCCCGCCAGCGCCGCCAGCGCCGCCAGTGCCGTCACCGCTGCCGTAGACGCTGCCGCCGCTGCCGTAGACGCTGCCGCTGTTGTTGTACTCCCCCATCTCGTCCATCTCGTCAATCTCGTTGCCCAGCTCGGCCGTTGCGTGGCCGTTGGCGTAATAGGTGTGGCCGCTGCCAACATAGGTGTGGCCGCTGGGGGGCTGTGAATACAGAGGTGTGAATACAGAGGTGTGGCCGCTGGGGGACTGGCCGTTGATCAAGCTTGCCCGTCTCTTGGTTCGCAGCCCATCTCTCGGTTCCTCGAGCACCGATGCGCTCTGCTCCGATGCGCTGAGCAGAGCCTCGTAGAGTGCACGCGCACCGCACAGCTCGCCATGCTTGAGCAGCATATTGGCGCACGAGATGAGGGTGGATGCGCGTGGCCAAATTAGGAACGACTCCTCAAAGAGTCCGCATGCATCGGCGAAGGCGCCGCAGCGGTTGGCTGCGAGCCCCTCCCTTTGTAACCGCTGGCTGTTCTCCCACGCGCTGGCCGAGCGCGCTGGCTGATCGGCGCCCATCTCGGCGCCCAAGGCCTCCTCGAAGGCACTCTTCTCGAGTACGTGCATAAATGCGGCGGCCACCAGACCCCAAGCGCCGTTGTGGGCTGCGAGCACTCCCCGACCGTTACGGGGTCGAGCGCCGTTATGGGCAGAGGCGCCGTCATGAGCTCCCTCGGCGCTGCTGCATCCCTGTGGGAAAGCCAACGCACCAGCAGCCAACGCACCAGCCGACCTGGCATGAGCTCCGGCGCCGGCGCCGGAGGCGGCAGCAGTGCCGCCTACAGCGCGCAGCAGCTCGGCCACTTCGTCAGGTGATTGACGTGATTGACGAGATTGACGTAGCAGCTCGGCCACTTCGTCACGAGATTGACGAGATGGACGAGATTGACGTAGCAGCTCGGCCACTTCGTCGGGTCGCTCTGACCACGTCACGTCGAGCAGAGCCGACGTCGGTAGCGGCGCCGACGCCAAAGCCGCTGGCGTCCGCACCAGCGACGGGACAGGCGTGGCCGGTAGGGCGGCATGTGAGGCATGTGAGGCATAGGCGGCGGAGGCGGCGGAGGTGGCGGAGGCGGCGGAGGCTGTTCGTGTACCAGCGGCGGGACGCACGGGCGGCGGCGGTGAGAAGAACGCAGCCAAGCCGCGTGCCAACTGCTCGAAGAACGGCAACTCCTCTTCCTCCTCGGCCTTCGCAGCAGCAGCGATGCCCGCTGCTGGCTCGCGAGGCTCCGTGTGGTAGCCATGCGATGAGCTCATTCCACCACGGCCGACGGCGTCCCAGGCGCCGTCCCGGGCGCCCATGCGAGCGCCGTACCGAGCGCTGGCTCCCCCACGAGGGGCTGACGAAGCAACGCCGTAGCGGGCACCAGCAAAGGCGCCGTACCGAGCGCTGGCTCCCCCACGAGGGGCTGACGAGGCAGCCTTCGAAGGCGGCGGCCGGACTGAATTTCCATTCGGCAGCGCGAAGTAAGCTGCCGGTGAGAGGACAGTCACCGCCGCTGGCGCCGCGTTCGGTGAGAGAGCGCCGTAACGAGCACTGTCCACCTCGGAAGAGGCCATCTCCACCGCCGCTGTCCACGCTGCCGCCTCCTTCTCCGCCGAAGCCTGCTGATGAGCTGCCGCCGCTGATGATGACGATGACGCGCGTGCTACGGACGATACAGACGACGACGATGACGACGACGACGACAGCGGCGGCTCCAGCGAACGCACGGCGTTGCCTTTGGGGGCTCTGGAGGCAGGGGCGACGGCGGAGGCAGCAGCGGCAGGGGCGACGGCGGAGGCAGCAGCGGCAGGGGCGGCGGCGGAGGCAGCAGCGGCAGGGGCGGCGGCGGAGGCAGCATGGGCACAAGCGATCCCGAGGCCACTGCAGGAGACACTGCAGGAGGCCGCGACGACAGAGGACGAGATGGATGACGAGATGGACGAGATGGGCGAGATGCACGAGGCCGCGACGATAGAGCTCGTCGCCGCATCCTGCGCAGCTATCGTTGCCGAGCCTCCCGGCGCAGCATCATCCTGAGCCGCGGCCGCATCAAACTCCGGAGAGGCTTTCGACTGATGAGGGAGGCCATCCGACTGATGAGGGAGGCAATCCGGAGAGGCGTTCGACAGCGACAGCCGCCGTGGTGTGGGGAGGCTGCCATGGGCATCACCCTCGGCATCAATTCCGGTTCGAGACTGATGGAAGCTGCCACGGCCATCGGCTCCACCGTCGCCGCCGCCCTGGCCGTTTGCGCCGCCAAGGTCGCCTCCAAGGTCGCCTCCTCCTCGTGCGATGCGATCGCTGCTGGCACTAAAGCTGCTGCGCCAGACCTCTCGGTCCGTCCTCGCTGACGCGTCGACGTCGAAGAGCACCTCAGCGGTAATCTCTTCGGCCGCAATCGCAGGCAAGGGCTCGTACCCGACCTCAGCTGTGCCGCCGGGTGAGAAGAATGGGGAGGCAGCTACCGGCGAGCCCGTGTCTTGGGCGAGCAGGCTCGCAACTAATGAGCGTGCCGACGCGCGCTCTGCCGGGCTCAGAGGCACCTCGAGCATAGTAGCAGCGTTGCGCACCGGCGTCGACGCAGTCGCGCTCGGCGAGTACACTGAGAACTCCGACACCGGCAGAGGCCGGGTTGCTGGTGCTGGCAGGTTTGCGTGCGCTTCCGCAGGTCCGCCAGCGTCGGCAAGGCGAGCCGTGGCGGGCTCCGCTGGAGCCTCGACGGCACCCGAATGATGAGCTGAAGCCTCAGGTGGCGGCTCGCGTTGTGCCGCTGCTGCCACTGCTGCCTCGGCGGCAGCTGCTGCTCGAGGGAAAAAGAAGGCATCGTCGAGCGGGTCCTCCAAGATTGCCTGAGTCGGAGGCTGCTGGGTGACGACTGGCTGCACGACGTGAATAGGTCGTGTGAACCCATCATCGTCCAGATCGTCGAAGCTGATCAGTGCCGCATTCGTCGAGCGGGCCGCCATCAAGCTTCCTTCCAAGAAAGAAGAGTCGTCGTCCATGGGCTTCAATCGTTTCATCGTCAGGCACGACCTTTTCAACTGTGAATCACGGGAACCGCAAGCTCCGGCTCACAGCCGTTTCACACAGAGCTGTTTCATCGTTCACAACACGTGTGTCAACAACTGGACCTTGTTTACAGATGAGAAACAGCGTCAAACCTTCGTTTCGTCAAGGGTCCGCTTTAGGCGGAAATTTGGCGAAGGTAACGGAGCTCCGGGTACTCCAGGCTAACACGCGCGAATATTGATGGACGGGTGCTCCCCTGCACCGGACTCGCCTGAGGTCCGGGAGATAGCTCGGCTGCGAGCCGAGATCAACGCGCTTCGGAAGAAGGAGTTCCAGCTGGAAAAGGAGGCCAAAATCCTCAAGACGAACAATTCGCCCACGCGGAGCCCAAAGCCTTCGGGCTTCATGGCTGGATTTGAGCTCAAGTCGCGCAACCCGCCGACGCCGAACCCAAAGGCTGAGGCCCTTTCCGATACTTCACCCTTGGTCCCGGACACGAACGAGTTGCGATTCCGCTTCCGGAAGCTCGAGGAAACGCTCAACGAGGCGGCACCTACCTCGCCGCGCAAGTGCTCACGCTATCGCGTCGACCTCACCGCCGACCGCTTTGGCATCTGCAAGTGCGGCCGCAAAAAGTCCGAGCACGAGGACGTGGATGGCTACGATGCTCCTCGTCTCGCGTGGGCGCTCCAGCCGTGGGAGGCGGCGGCGGCGGCGGGCACACCGGCTGAGACCATCTCTCCGCTCGCGGTCATTTCGTCGCTGGTACCTGAGGAGAAGCGGCAGGCGCAGCAGGCGGCGGCAAAAGCGAAGGCATCTTCCTCGCCAAGCTTCCAGGCAGCCACCTCGAAGAACGAGGCGCAGCCGCCCAAGCAAGCTCTCAACCTCGAGATTCAGAACGCCGTCCTGCGCAAGACACCTTCGGAGCCGAAGGACTCCGCGAGCCGCAGCAGTAGCGCCGGCAGCGGCGGCGCCAGCAGCGCCAGCAGTGCTAGCGCCGCACAGTCCTGGCGGCCGGGTAGCGGCGGTGGCGGCATTGGTGGCGGCGGCGGTGGCGGCAGCGGTCTCCTCTCTGAGATTCAGCAAGGAGTGCGGCTGAAGCACGTGGCTCCTGCCACGGCCGCAGCCGAGGCAGTGGCGTCGGGCAACCCAGCCTCAGATGCGATCGCAGAGGAAGCCGCGGCGGCGCCAGTGGAGCAAGACCTATCGATTCCACCCTACGACCCTGCCAAAGTCTACCAGAGAGGGGAACACGTCTTCTTGAGCGGCAAGGTATTCAAGATGGTCGAGAGCTGCGGGCTCGCAGGCTATTCACCCATCCGACCAGGCGATCTCCTATGGCGACCTGTAGTAGCGGCTGCACCGGCGCCGTCGGCTCCGACATCGCCATCAAAGGCGGCCGGCGGAGCGTGGAGCGAGCTCTCATTGTCGCCCGAGGCGTCGCAAGCAGCGCTCGGGCGGATCTCAAGCTTATCTGAGGAGCTCGAGATCGAGCAGCTCAAGGCTCGACTCGCGGCAGCACAGCGCGAGATGGTCATTGAGCGATCCTTGAAGGTGCAAGCCGAGGAGGCTAAGGCGGCGGCGGCGGAGGCCAAGGCGGCCGCTGTTGTCGCAGGGGCGGGGGCGGTGATAGACATTGACGATGCCGCCGCCATCGCCGCCGCCGAGGCCCACGTGGCGAAGCAGGCTGCGGAGGCCGAGCGAGCAGCAGAGGCAAAGAAGGCTGCGGAGGAGACGGCGAAGAAGGCACAGGCGGAGGCCGAGCGAAGAGCAGCAGCTGAGAAGGCGGAGACGGAGGCGCGCGTGCGGTCAGAGGTGCAAGCGCGCTTGAGGAAGTTAGAGCAGGAGGTCGCGGACGCACAGGCACGCATTGTGGCAGCGGAGGCAAAGGCGGCAGCGGAGGCAAAGGCGGCCATCGAGGAATTACAGGCAAAAGCTGACGCGGAGGCGAAGGCAGCTGCGGCGGAGAAGGCGGCTGCGGAGGCGAAAGCGGCTGCGGAGGCGAAGGCGGCAGCGGAGGCAAAGGCGGCAGCGGAGGCGAAGGCGGCCATCGAGGAATTACAAGCAAAAGCTGACGCGGAGGCGAAGGCAGCTGCGGCGGAGAAGGCGGCTGCGGAGGCGAAAGCGGCTGCGGAGGCGAAGGCGGCTGCAGAGGCGAAGGCGGCTGCGGAGGCGAAAGCGGCTGCAGAGGCGAAGGCGGCTGCGGAGGCGAAGGCGGCTGCAGAGGCGAAGGCGGCTGCGGAGGCGAAGGCGGCTGCGGAGGCGAAGGCGGCTGCAGAGGCGAAGGCGGCTGCAGAGGCGAAGGCGGTCGCGGAGGCGAAATTAGCCGCAGAGGCGAAGGCAGCCGCCGAGGCA
>Ga0210243_100393_pt1 | contig 36895 bp, 22 predicted proteins | sample ChrtobMeP5a_32mM_FD_155461 | JGI IMG/M metagenome (GOLD analysis project Ga0210243, IMG submission 155461) | Chrysochromulina tobin associated microbial communities from unialgal haptophyte culture, Seattle, Washington, United States - P5a_32mM | ecosystem: Host-associated > Algae > Haptophytes >...
CCCCCACCCTCCCCGCCCCCACCCTCGCCCCCACCCTCGCCGCCCTCGTTTTGCGTGGCGCACGAGCGGCAGCCGCTCCTCTCGCTACAACCTCTCTCAGGTCGCCGCCTGCCCTTGGCCGGCGAGTACCCGCATCACGAGCTCACGCTGAGCACGACGCCCAACGGCACCGCGCCCACTCCAGTTCTCCACACGATCCGCGCCGAGCTACGCCTCTTCCTGTCCCAGGACCGCTCGCACGGCCCCTTTGTCGACCACGGGCGCGTCGCAGCCTATGAGACTCAATCGTACGCCCTGCGCGTTCGCTTCGCGGCGGTGCGTTCGGGCTGGGCCTTTGAAGAGAACCTCACCCTGCATGTACCGCGCACACGTGCCGTGCCGGGCTACTACGGCCGGTACAGTTTCGAGCGGCAGGGCTTGCGCTTCGATGCGGACGAGGCGCTCACGGTCAAGCTCGTGCAGGCGGACTGGCACGGCGTGAGCTGGGGCGACTGGCGCGCGCTGCATGCGGCGCTCTGGCCCGTGGAGCTGTGCGGCACACCGCAGAATGTGATGCTGCCCATCGACCCGTATCCGACGGGCATGTTCGGCGGTGGCATGGCGGAGCCTGGCGTGGGTTTGGAAGGTGAGCTGGCAGCAAGGCGGAACCTGGCGTGGGGTTCGACCGTTCAGTTTGATGCCGAGGCATTTGCGCCGCCGACGTGACGGGTTTCAGCCGAGCCGAGCCGAGCTTAAAGCCGAGCAGTTTAACCTCAGGTAACGTTCGACAATATAAACAGAATACATATTGGTCGGAATACATATTGGTCGGCCGGGCTGTACTTTACGTCGGTACAGGTGGAGGTGCGCTGCCTGCGCTCCACCTCCAAAAGTCATTCGGCAATTTACACGTCGGATCGCTCCATCAAAGCTGCGGCGGCGCGGCGTCGAGCACGCACTCGTCATTGCACCAGCCCTGCAGCTCGCACCACGCATCAAAGGCCGCCCTGCAGCTTGTCACCGCATCGGCGTGCGTCTCTGTGACGTACAGTCTCAACGACTCCTCCTCAAAAGATTGTGGAAGCATCGCAAGGTGCTCGGCACTTGGCTCGCGACGCGCGTGGAGCAGTGATCCTTGGCCTGCAGGGGCGCTGGCGGCGTTGCTAACCAGCCCCGCGCCACTCACCCCGCCGCGTTGATTCTTGTCAAAGAATCGAACGCCTTCGAGAGGATTTTCAGCGCCGCGTCCGTAGTGCACCCGCCGCACGTTTACCCGCAACGAGGTGTCAGGGATGGGCGTCGCGCGACTCGTGGTCGTGGTGAGTTCCGCAATCTCCGCCACAATTGGCAGCAGACCAGCTCGCGTGCCCCAGCCTCGGCGTCGCACTTCGCCCGCCTCGAGGACCACGGAGCCCACGAACCGGTACAGCTGGCGCAACCTGAGCCGTGCGAGGAGTTTGGAGGCAGCCTGGAGTCTCTCGTCATGGACGCCCATGTAGACGGCTCGCGTCGCCTCGAACTCCACCAGCTGAAGGATGCCGTCGTTGAGCTGCAGGAAGCCGACGAGGTCATCATCCTTTGCGCCGCCGCACTCCGACAGCCGAAGCGCCTGACCATCTCGCCCATGGAGACGCAAGACGTCCGAGGCGTCCACCAGCTCAATCGCGTCTCTGAGCATCAGGTCGATCGCCGCGGTGACACGATGCTGGTAGAGCTCGACATGCAGGGCATAGCGGGTCTGAAAGACGTGGAGCACCTCGTGGAGGCATTTGATGGGGAAGCACACGCGAAGGCGCCCTTCGTCCGCCAGAGCCACTCGCGCTAACCGCATCAGCCGTCCTGCATCGAAAGACACCTTGACTACGCCGGCAAAGTACGAATCTCGCTCAAAGTAGTCGAGCTTGTCGACATCTAGACCAGAGCGCTTGTTGGCGACAATATCGTACAAGAAGCCCTTGTCCGAGCCGCACACGCCAGCATCGCCAAGGCGCATCGCTGCATGGGTAGCAAGGCCCGGTGTCGGCTCGCCGGCGATGAGAGCCTGCACGAACTCGAGGTCGTCCGGTGAGAGCCAAGAAGAGGCGTCGATGCTCCGAAAAAGGCGAGCGACGAGCTTGTGCGAGAGATCCTCATGGCGCGGCCGCGCCTCGACGTCTTCGAACAGCGTCTCCCAAAAATGGCTCATCGGGCCGTGCCCCAGATCATGCAACAAACCAGCCAACGAGACGCACAGAATATCGGTATCGGTGATGGCCAGCTCGGGCTGCAGGCGCTGAAAATGCTCCGCCCACTCGCGCGAGAGGTGGGATACGCCTAACGAGTGCTGAAATCGGTCGTGCACTGCGCTCGGGAAAACATAGCGGCATGAGCCGAGCTGGTGAATCCCTCGCAAGCGCTGAAACTCGGAGCTGTCGACAACGAGGGCCACCAGAGGGTGCAGCTCAATGCTGTGATGAATGGCGTCCGTGATGGTACGAGACTGCGGCGGGGTACGCTGAATAATTGCAGCGGCGGTGTATGCGGCAGCGGCGGTGTAAGAGGCGCCTAGGACCGTCAGCATTGGAACAAAATTGCAGCGGCGGTGTATGCGGCAGCGGCGGTGAAAGAGGCGCCTAGGACCGTCAGCATTGGCACAAAAAACCCCGTGCTCAAAATCTCGGGGAATTCACTCGATCATTCACATTCACACTATCATGCTCGCACCACTTGGTGTGAACAATGGGTGAATTCACAGCGCTGTCAGTAAAACACAACAAGTTTTGGCTGGTCGGTACCTTGTGTGTCGATTCAACTGACCCTTTCTCAAGTTTCGCATCTCGGAAAACTGCCGCCGCGATTCTCGTCTGCGCGACACTTGGGTGCGGCTCTCGCGGCACCGCTCGTGCTGCGCCGGGCGCCGCTGCGCACGGGACGGCTGCGTTTGGCGGCAGCGGCAGACGCTACCCGGCGGCGCATCGCCTGGGTGTGCCCGACGCTCGGCGCACTTGGCTGCCTGGAGCAGCGTGAAGAGGCCGTGCCGCCTGTAGGCGATGACGAGTGTTTAGTGGCCGTCCGTGCGATCGGCCTCAATTATGCCGACGTCTTTATGGTGCTTGGCCTCTACGAGGCCTTCAACAAGTACCTCGAAGAGAATCCCGGCCAGGCCGTGCCGGGCTTTGAGTTTGCGGGAGATGTCATCGAGGCGGGCAAGGCGGTCACCACGCACAAGGTCGGTGACAGAGTCTACGGTTTCACGCGCTTCGGCGCATACCGCACGAGCGTGGTCGTGCGCGAGAAGATGCTCCAGCCGGTGCCCAAGGCGTGGTCGTATGCTGAGGCTGCGAGCGTACTTGTACAAGGCCTGACTGCCTGGCATGGTCTGGTCGAACTCGGTGCCGCGAAGAGAGGTTCCCGCGTGCTCGTACATTCCGCCGCGGGCGGTGTGGGCTGCGCTGCCCTCGAGATCTGCGAGAACCTGGGCTGCACCTCGGTTGGGGTCGTAGGCTCCATCGACAAGGTACCTTTTCTCAAGGAGCGTTACCCATCGTGTACGCCACTCGTGCGTGGCCCCGAGAGACAATACGCGCGCCAGCTCGAGGATTTAGGCGGCTCATACGATGTGGTGCTCGAGTCGCTTGGCGGTCAATTCCTCACCGCTGCACTCGAGCGTGTCGCACCGATGGGTCGGCTCGTGCATTTTGGCGCGACGGCAGCGTACGGCGGCTCGAGAGTCGATGGGCTTTTCAAGTGGCTCAAGCTCATACCGAGCTACCTGCGTCGTCCGCTCGTCGACCCGGGCGCGATGGTGCCAAAGAACGTGGCTCTCTTCGGCTTCAACCTCGTGTGGCTCACGGACCGAGAGGAAGAGCTCACGCGAGAGTTGGAGGAGATGCTGGGACGCGGCGGCCTCGGAAAGCGGCCACCGGCGGTCGGGCGTTCCTTTCCGTTTGCGGAGCTGCCCTCAGCGCTCGATTGGCTTCGCAGCGGGAACTCGGTGGGCAAGGTCGTGGTGACTGTGGAGCCGGGGGCGGGAGGCGAGGTTGGGTGAGCTGTGGAGATCATGATGTGGAGACCGTTGCCTCGGTTGTCCAGGGCAAAAGTATTATGGTATACCCCTATACGGTGTGCGGAGTCGCACAGTGCTCACTGGACTGGCGCTGTATGGTGCTGTCGTCTCTTCATGTCAGGCCATCTCAGCAGACCCTCCTTGCCTCCTTCACTTGTTCTTCAACCCTGGTTTCAGTTAAGATGTCCGGTTTACGCCAGCCGGGGCGTTGAAAGTTCACAGATCACACCACTTCCTCAGAGGTTGACTGAGTCTGTGACACACCCCACACCGTACAGTACCCTTCCTCAACACCCAATCCTGGGGCCGCCATCATGCACACCTTCCAATGCATCCCCTCCTTTCTCATTTGTGGGCTGCCACGCGGCCGCCTGTGCCCACTTTGCAGACTTTGCGGGGGGACCGCGACGAAACTCTGTGACGGTGTGATTATACCGTGTGGGGATGTGGTGGAGCCACTTCGGCTGGCTGCACCCTTGCGGGCTGACTTGCGCTGTTTGCTCAGATTCGGCTGCGTACGTATATGGTGCTCTGCCGAAAAGGAGATAGCCAGTGGCACGAGCTCACAAGGCACGAAGCGCGTGAAGTGAGAGACTACGCAAAACATCTTCCGATCGGCTGGCAGTATTGCCACCGTCCACAGTGGGACCGTAGGTACAGCACAGTCTTTGAGCAAAACTATCGGCCTACCGTGTTTGACCAGAACTCTCGGGCACGCACTCACGGCCTTTCACGCGTGGAGTACGACGGCAAGGAGGGAAGAGTGTTGGGCTGGGATGCACGCAGCGCTCGATTCATTGTGAAACTTGAGGGGTCCACCGAGCCAGTTCGGATAAAGAGTCACAACCTGCTTTGCCGCATGATGTCCGAGGCCCCTGAAGACGAGGTGGACTCCGAGGAGGAGGACGAGCCTTCGTGGTGTCTCGCGACTCGCGAGGTGTTTGTGCGCTGGATACCTGCACGTGCTTCGTCGGGCGACCCGACCGCGTCACTGCAGATGAGGGCCGCTGAAGCTTTGCTAGCGGCGGGAACGAGCACATCGGACTTGCGTGGAGCCGATGTGCCTGACCACGTGGTGGACATCGTTGAACGGGCTGCTCGGGGTGGCCTTCTGATCTGCACGGTGCCTCATCGCACCGACCTCTGGGCCGACGATGGGTACTGCAACATCGGATGCCTGATGGCAGAATTCGAACTCCCCCATGTCGATGGAGCGCGCTGGAGGTTCGAACAGTCGCGCACCCATGGGGCGAGGTTGGTGCTGCCCGTCATGACCACTGATGACCACTGATGACCTCTGATGACCTCTGATGACCTCTGATGATCTCTGATGATCTCTGAGGACCACTGATTAGCCCTCGGATGCCTCCCTCATCAGGTGGGTGCTGCCAGTAGCGCCATATGAGAGCGAAGCAGCCGGCGACTGTAACCCTGCATTCGGCCCCCGACTGGCGGAATTGACGCCGTACGCGACCCTGCTCAAAGCCGTGTCCCAGCGTGTGGCGCGGTTCAACGAGCAATGTCTGTGTGACGGGGACGCCACGAGAGGCAGCGAACGATGGCGTGTCGTGGCGGACCCGCCGCTGTGCGTGCTGCTCGCAGACGACAACTGTCATGGCTACCACGCGCATGGCCACCTGCGCTTTGGGTTCCCCTTGTTCTTTGGCGGCGCCGCCGACCCGCCTGACACGGCCGAAGAGCTGCACAATCGCGGGATCTTGGCGATCCCTCCCCGCCTCGACCCCCCAGCGCAGCAGCTCTTGGAGGTGCTTAGAGCGACACAGTTCCCAGCAGAGACGTGCCGACGCCGCTGGAAGGTGGGCTGCGCCGCACCCTGATCTATCCCCTTATCCGCACGCCTCTTGGGGTCCTCGCTCGGGTTCCTCACTCGCGCACCCACCTCTCGTTCGACTGCCGTCGCCCTGATTGCGGACGGCTCGCCCTGGTGTGCGTGCAGGTGAGCTTCGAAAAGTGCCTCTTCGCGATGAAACGCAAGAGCAATGCGTTTTCTTCGGACGACGGGACTGTCCTGGACGAGGCGGAGAGCATCTCAGCATGCGTCGACCGGGTGTGTCATGCGATGGCGAGGCGCTACGCGAGCGCGGGGCGGGGCGACGTGCAGGTGCGCCTCGATTTCGACCAAGGCGATGGCGAAGGCTGTTCCTTGATGGGAAGCCTGCCGCCGTCGAGCAGAGCAGAGGCTCACTATTCATACGGGAGCAGAATTGTGGACGATGAGCGCGGTGAGGAGTACATGGAGCTTGATGGTGACGAGGGGGAGGACGAGGAGGACGGGGACGAGTACGACGACGACGACGAGGAAGCGTCGGTGGAGGGGGACGAAGAGGGGGAGAGTGACCACGAGGCATCTTCCGGACGAGAGTGGGAGGAGGAGGAGGCCCACCAGGTCAAGCAGCCGTGAGTCATAAGTGGAAAACTGCATGACCTCTGCGAGGAGCGAATGAAACAAGCAAAGCACAAAAAAGCGTAGATGGTGTGAACGAGGAGGAGGCAGCCTGCGGTGGTTATTAACTAAGGTCACCCGAAAGAATGGGGGGGAAATAGTTTATAGAAAAAATGTACACCCGCTCCCAGAGCGTCTCCCCGCGCCTGCTCGAAGGCTTGGGGGGTAATCGACTTGTTAGAAAGACTTTTTACCGGTACCGGTAGCCCCCGAAGTTGGCAAACTTCGACGTCTCTTTGAGGGCCCGTTTCAGGGCTCGAGAAGGGCTCGAGGAGGAGGGCGGCGACTCGGTGCGATCCGGTCGTCCACACGCCTGCAGGCCATGCAATCATCCCCATCATACTCGCAGGGCGAGGAGGTTCGATTCAGGGGGACGCACTTTTGGTGTGAAGCACCGTACCTGCACCGGCCGATGACGCAGCGAGTGGGCGCCGGCTTGGGCAGGACCTGGTCGGAGGTCAAGATAGGCGCGACGTGCGAGCCGCTCGGCATCGGCAGTTCGCTCAACGCCGTGTTGGCGGCGGAGTGGAATTACGAGCAGACCACTAGCCAGGAGCGCTTCATGCTGCATTGTGCCCAGGGGAAAGAGCTCCCCAAGCAGCCGCTCGACAATCAGCCCGATGAGCTGTTCTTGCCTCCGCGGCTGAAGAAGTGGAAGCCAGAGCACAAGCGCCAGCTGAGCGCCTTGCAGAATGAGGCCGGGCGCCTGGGCACCGTCCTCAGCAACACGTATTATCCGCCTCCTGACAGGGCGCCCGTCCGCGACCGTAGGCGTCAGCCTAAGATTCTGAGTGCGACCGCGAAGGATGTGGATCCGGTGGTACGTGGGAAGGACGAGCTGAACTACCGGACCGTGCCCGTGCCCGCGACGGCCGCGGAGGGCGAGCGCCTGCCGATGGCCTCCGCCCTACTCTTCCCCTCGAGACAGTCGTCAAAGACTCCTCTCCGGCTGCATCGCAACTTATCACTGCCCATGTCAGTCGTTGGGGAGCTGCTGACGCGCGATGGCAAGATCGCGCCGATTGTGCCGCGCGCTTGGAAGCTCGCGGCCGCCGAGCGCCCATCCAGCGCGCGCGGCGTGGAGCGCTCCCTCCTGCGCCTTGAGCGCTCTCTCGAGCGCTCCGCCTCCCTCTCGCTCACGCGAGATTCTCCCGCGCCAGATTCTCAATCTCCCACGCCAGATTCTCCCACACACACTCGCACACACTCACCGGCACGGGAATACAACGATGGAGTCTTCTCGCCCACGGGTCAGCGCACAAAGCTGGGCGGCGGCGGCGACGGCGGCGACGGCGGCGACGGCGGCGGCGGCAGCGGCGGCGACGTCGTCGATGGTCTCGACGTCCACGCGGTCAGTGGGACGTCTGGTGAAGACGAGGCGCTGTGGCGAGCGGATTCGGGCTACGGCACCAGCGCACGCTTCTCAACGCTCGGCTCGGACAAGCGACTGCCAGTCTTCGTGCCCTTGCATCAGCTGCCCATCAACCCGAACGCGGGCAAGCGCGCTGTCGAGCCTTGGGAGCATGTGCTGACTGACAAGCCCTGGATCGCGGGCAAGTCGCCCAACCTCCTCTCTCGCAAGAAGGCACCGTCCCTTCCTCGCACGCACGACCGGCGCTATCGCAAGAGCGCGATGCCTATCGCCGTGAGTGCGCTCGCCACGCATTAGAGAGGCTTCGGAAATGTGTCCACCACCAACACTCGGACGTGGCCTTGTTGCGGGTTGCTTTGCGCGCACGAACCATCATGAGCGACGAGACCGCTCTTCGACGAGACTTACATTCACATTCACAGTCCAGCTCTCCCACGAGACTCAGAGGACGGAGGATCATCGGACCGATGAACTCTGAGTGGAAGGTGTCGTGCTCCGTGTGGAATGGTGGTGCACCACCGTGGCCACGCGGCCGTGGTCGTGGATCGGTCGATCAGATATGCGACTGGGCTCCTCGGGACCCCCCTACCGCTCGCAAGATATGGGCCCAATTCAGCAACAGCAGTCGCTCCAGAGAGGCACCGCACACGCTGGCGTGTGGGCCTGACGCGCGAGCGAGAGCGCATCGAAATCTGAATGTCCCCGAATGCGAATCCACAATCCTCTATCAAGCTACGATTTTTTTGAGGACGCGCGTGTCCGTCGACGCGGTCGAGACCCCGGGTCCCCGGCGGGGGAGCCGGAGCGTACCCGGGGGGACGACGAGAGCCCCGGGCGGCACACGGCGAGGGACGATTCACGGCACCGCATGTTCGATGTTGCCTCTCATGTCTCATGTCGACGTGCCGCGCGGCTCGAGTCCGCTCGAGCGTATTAAGCTGTCAACTCACTCAGTATCTAGCATGTCAACCCTTCCGCTGTTAGGTCCACGTCAGCTCTCAGAAGATCTCAAACAGGCCCGCGGCCCCCATGCCTCCACCGACGCACATGGTGACCACCGCCGACTTGGCTCCGCGCCTCTTGCCTTCGATGAGCACGTGGCCCACCTGCCGAGAGCCCGTCATCCCAATCAGTGGCAATCCATGGCAATCCGTGGCATATCCGTGGCAATCAGTGACCCACCTGCCGAGAGCCCGTCATGCCAAACGGGTGGCCAATCGAGATGGCGCCGCCGTTGACGTTCATCTTGGCGTGGTCGATGCCGAGCACGTCCGCACAGCGCAGCGGCACGGCCGCGAACGCCTCGTTGAGCTCCCACAGGTCAATGTCTTCCACACGCAGGCCGTGGCGCTCGAGAAGACGAGGCACAGCCACCGTCGGCCCGATACCCATCTCATCAGGTTCACACCCGCCGACTGCGAAGCCCTTGAAGGCGCCGAGCGGCGTGAGGCCGCGCCGCATCGCCTCACCCTCTTCCATGAGCACGCACGCGGAGGCGCCATCCGACAGTTGCGACGCATTGCCTGCGGACACGGTCGCATTGGCATTGAGGACCTTTCCTTCTTTGTCCTTATGCATGATGGCAGGCAGCTTGGCGAGCCCCGCGAGCGTCGTGTCGGGCTTGTTGCACTCGTCCTTGACGACGCGCGTCTTCACCTTGCTCACCTCGCCGGTCACCTTGTCCGTGACCACCATCGTCACATCCATCGGCACGATCTCGGCGTCGAAGAATCCAGCGGCCTGCGCCGCCGCTGTGCGCTGCTGCGAGGCGAGCGCGTACTCGTCGAGGCGCTCGCGCGAGATGCCGTAGCGATGCGCGACGATGTCGGCGGTGTCTACCATGGGCATCCACAGAGCGGGGTGCGCCTTCATTAGGGAGCGGTCCACGACCACCCCTTTGATCATCTTGGGCTGCACGAGGGAGATCAGGTCCAGGCCGCCGCCGATGGCGACCGGCATGCCGTCGACGATGATGGCGTGCGCAGCCATGGCGATGGCCTGCAGCCCGGAGGAGCAGAAGCGGTTGATCGTCGTGCCGCTCGTAGTAACGGGACATCCGCCGGCCAGCGCAGCATTCCGTGCAATATTCATGCCGGTTTCTCCCTCGGGCATGCCGCAGCCCATGAACACGTCTTCGACGGCTGCCGGCTCGATTCCGGCCTTGGCGATGGCATGCTTGATAGCATGACCTCCGAGCGCAGCGCCGTGCGTGGCGTTAAAGCCACCACGGAAGGCCTTCGCGAGTCCCGTCCGTGCAGTGGAGACGACGACCACTCGCCGCGCCATTTCGAATGAAAGCCATGATGAAAGCTGAGGTTTCCAAAGATGGGAATTAAAACGCGTAACGCGACGCCCCGGTGCTTTTTCGGTCGATACTACCGGGTAACTGGAACTCCTCTGAAAAAGGTGGGGCCGCCGCGCGGCTCAGCACACGCTTAACGTGTAGTTCTTACGCCTGGCGGGCGAGCGCGGCGGGCGACGAACCGGCACGCCACCGCCGGCTTGCTGGGCCGCCACCAGCTCGAGCGAGATCGCGCCTGGCGTCGGATGCTGTGCAAGAGCGTCACACTTGAGCGTGGCCGCCGTCGCCACGAACGGCACAAGGAAGGCAACGAGGCAAGCTCCCAGCATGGCGCTCGGCGCCTCGGCAATGGCGACGGCGAGTGGCAGAGGCAAGTAGGCGGAAGAGCGCGAGGGCCCGCTGGCAACGATGAGGGCGCCAGCAGCGACCGCGCCAGCATACGTGCCGAGGCGGATGGGGAAACGTCGCTCCATGTACGGGTAGCACGCCTCCACATAATCGCCGAAGAGGAGATTGATTGAGGCCGCCGTCCAGCCAGTGCTGACCGGCCGCCTCCGCTGCCCGTGCTCCTCCTCCTCCTGCTGCTGCCGCCGTGCGTGTGCCTCGACTGCGCACATGACCCCGGCGCAGGTGGCGCATAGACACGCGGCGTCGAGCGCGCCCAGCATCGACAGTCCCCCCTCGGCCATCTCAGCCACGATCAGCGGCAGCATGATGCCATGGTAGTAGCCGCGGATCGAGCCACCGAGCGTCGCGGCACCTGCCAAGCCCCCCGCGAGCGCGGCCAGTGGCGTGGGCAGCGACGCTGGCCACACGAGGACGGCGGTGAGCGCGGCAACGAGCATGCTGAGGGGCGGCGCTAGGACGACACCCATCAGACCACCCACGAGCCCCGCGCCAGCACTCACGAGATGTGATGAGGCGGTGGCGGGCAGGCCCCGACGGTGAGCCATCACCATCACACGCCGAGCCACGAGACCCCCAGCGTAGCCCGCCGCGAGCGCGGCGGGCGCCACTGGGCCGGGCGCGGCGAGCCATCGCATCTCTCCTGGCCACGCATCGCCCAAGCAACCCATGCAACCCATGCAACCTACACGCGTGGCGATGGTCATGGAGCCGGCGACGAGCCCGGCGATGCCACCGCTCTCGCCAAGCGCTGCCGCGCGCGCGCCGCCCACCGCCGCGACGACGAGCGGCAGCAAGCTCGCGCGAACGTGAGCGACGACGGACGAAAGGGCGGCGGCGGCACCAACTCCAAGCGGCAGGGCTGGAAGGAGAGCAAGGACGCGTAGTACGACGGCGAGGCACACCACGACGGGAAGCGCAGCGTCGATCACTGGTAGCACGTGAAGCTCGCTCGCAGGCAGCTTCGGCCGGAAGGTGGTGCCGAAGTGTCGAGCGAGCGCCGCTGCGGTTGCCATCGCACGGCTGTCGGCAGTGGTCGAGACGGAGCCACTGAGTTGGAGCACGAAGGCTCCTTTCTCGGTCGCGAGGCCGAGGCCCGTGCCGCCCGTGCCGAGCATTGGCACGCCATGATGCACTGCCGCGTTCACGGAGGCCTCGTTGGCACCGTTCACGTCAGCGGACACGATGATTAGCGCGGCCACCTCGCCGGCGGCAATTCTTTGCGCAAGCTCGACATCGGCGGCAACCACGAGTGCCTTGATGCTCGCGAGCGGCTTTCGGACAGTCGCCACTGGTTTCGAGTCTTGCAGCCGAAAGAGCCCAACCTCGAGGTCCCTGCGAGCATGGTCGAGCGGCTCCAAGGCCTCAACATAGACCATCCAGCCGAGACGACAGCCGCTGCCCTCGAGCTGAAGCGAAAGCGCGGCGTGCTCGGAGGCAGCAGTGCCACGCAGCGTCGAACCTCCGGAAGAGCCGACGAGGGCAACCGGCCGAGAGGCTCGCATTCGAGGCAAAGGAGTTGTTCTCACTTTCGAGAGCCTCACAACGAGACACCGCGCCAACTCGTAAAGGCAGAGACTGCAGGCAGAGACGTGAGGGGCACAGTCGGCTGCCAGGTCAGGTCAAGTCAAGTCAAGTCAAGTCAAGTCTAGTCAAGTCAAGGCTCCGGGCTTTCAATGTGTGCACCGCGCATACAGAGCTCTCTCTGCACACACTGATTCTGTTGCTCTGTAGGATTCCGAGACCACGGTGAGCCTGTGAGTCTACCTGAACTTGAACTACCGGTACCCAATATAGCCAATTGCCGGTACCAAGGAGTCTACAGACGTTTACTCTGACATTACTAGTAGGCTAAATACCAGGAAAACAGGCGAAGGCTTAGTCATCAAAGGCGAGCTGAAGACAAGCGCTTTCGCTGCGAAAAGGCATGCGCGATCTCTTCGCACAAACGCCCGAGCGGACCGCCTATTAATGATTGGGTAGGGGCTTTGGTAGGCAATGGTAGGCTAGCTAGTTGACAGCTCCACGTGAAGGCCGGCGCGTTCTCCATGAAGGCGGCCGTCCCAGGCAGGCAATAAATAACTAAGTGTTTCTCTCACGGTGTGCCATCGGGTGCCACAGTGTGCCGCGCTCCCGAGCACAGACACGCGCCGGCCCCTGCAGCCTCCTAGATAGCCTTGTGCAGATCCAGGATCAGTCCACTGACGCGGGCTCGTGTGAGCGGACGTTTTCAAGCCCGTCGTGCGCTATGAGCGGCGCGCGCATGGAATCCCGGTGCAGCCCCAGCACGTCGTCCGCGCTCGGGGCGACGCCGTTGGCGGTGTGCGTGGCTTCGGCTTGAGGCTTCGGCACGGCGTCGCCTGAGGCGGTGGCGCCACAGGTGGCGGTGCCGGCGACGACGCCGCGTACCTCGGCGCGTTCTTGCGCCTTTTTGGAAATAGCCTCCCAGTTCGATCGGAGGACGGCCACGCCCGAGATGATGGTGGTCACAAAGTACCCGCCGATGAGCCCGAACCAGATGCCGTAGAGTGGCAGCACGCCCTCGCCAAAGTCGCAGCACCGGATGGAGGTGAAAGTAAGCGAATACCCAAGCGCTGGCGCGATGGCGAAGCTACCGATTAGGAAGGCGAGCGCCACAGGCAAAGGTCGGCCAGAGCCGTGCAGCACCGCCATCGACGAGTAGAAGACGCCGACGAGGCAGTAGGCCGCGGCGACGAGCGGCGCGATGCGCGCGGTCATCTCGATGATGGCGCTGCTCGAGGAGAAGAGTTTGCCGATCTCGTTGCGCGTGAGCATCAGCGTCGCGGCTACGCACCAGGACAGACCCACCTGCGCAAAGAAGCATAGCCCTGCCACCAAGCGAGCGTTGCGCGGCTGGCCTGCGCCCAGGTAGTATCCCATGCGCTGCTGCGTGGCAGAGCCCACCCCGTACATGGGGGCGGTGAGCCAGAAGAAAGCCATGAGCATCGCGTTGTGCGTCGCCATGGTCACCGCGCCAAGCCGGCCGGCGAGCGCCCCCATGATCTGCAGCGCGAACTCCTCGAACGCCGTGGCGAGTGTGCGCGGGCCCGCCTGCGCCGCGAAAGTGCACACGCGCGAGCGGCGGCAGGCGTCGCGCACGTGGCGAAGAGGCGGCAAGCGCGACCAGCTGAGCGAGAGTAGCGCGAGAAGCTGGAGGACGCGCGTGAGAGTCGTCGCGAGAGGCGAGCCCACGAAGCCGAGCCCTGGGATGCCTAGGCTGGACGAGCCGTGCACGAGCAGGACGTTGAGGACGAGGTTGAGGGCGAAGGCGCACGCGTAGACGACAAGTTGCAGACGGATGACGCGCTGCGCAATCAACCACTGGTTGAGCGATTCCATCCAGAGAGTTGGCAAGACGTACACGCACGAGAGGTGCGCGTACCGCGCGGCGAGCTCGATAGGGTCGCCCGGCCCGTCGAAGCCGCCGGAGCCGAGCTCCTCGCCGACCGTCTGATTGGCGGCGAAGAGGCCCACGACGGGCCCCGTCAACAGCCACAGGCCGATGACGAGCAACCCGAGCGGCGGTGCAAACAGGAACGCGCCAGTATGAAGCCACACACCGCCGAGACGAGGGTTGCTCGCACCGCTCGCCTGAGAAGAGAGCACATTGATGGCGCTGCACATGCCACGCGTGGCAATGTTGATCGTCAGCTGCATCCACAGCAACGCGAGTGCAGCCGCGTCCAGGTAGATGGGCGTGCTCTCACCCCGGTACGTGAGGTGCCCGAGCACAGCCTGGTCGGTTAGTGCCTGCGCCGTGCGCAGCGCACTCGTGATGGCGCTCGGCACGGCGATCGTCAGCATCGCCTTGAGCTCCGTGCGGAGCGCGGCGCCGTGCAGGCCACACACGCCTGAAGTTGGCATGGTGACCGCGATCGGGAGCTGGCACGGGTCGCCCTGCTGGCTCCGGCGCGGCATTGTGGATGAACGCACAGAGCAAGTTCCGTCAAGTTTCCAATGTTCGGTCCTTGTTGTGTTTCTGCCGCGCTTTCAAGTGACCCACACTCGCCCGCCGACATCTCCTCAAAATTCCCCCACCGTTTCAGGGGTCCCGCCAATAGGTCGGGTAGCTTGTGCAGTTCAGTTCCAGTTCAGTTCAGTTTCGTCGCGGACCCCCCACGCTCACTCCACCACCGTCTCGACGGACGGCTCCGCTCCCCTCGGTCAACACAAGTACTGAGTACTCGCTCGCTCGGGCTACTCAATTTCGCTAGTGAGGTCGGTCTCTCCCAGCACACAGTGTGATCTCTGGTGCTCGCTGCCCTATATTACCGGGCGGGATTGTGACAGGCAATCAGGTGGGGGGTGGGGGGAGGGGTGGGGGGTGGGGTTTTGTCAACCGTCATCGTATCTCTGCCGTCGTTGTCTCGCCGCTGCCTCTTCCGTCCTTGCGAGTGATGCGCTTTTTTCAATCATGCCGATCAACTGCGGTCCGATCTTGATTTCTTCCGTTAGCCTGCCTGTCGCAGTTCTCGCGTCGGCGATGTGCGGTATCTTTGGTTTGCGCGTTCCCGTCCTGTGGCTGGTCTCGTCGTATGTGGCGACCCTGTTCCTTCTGCGCGCTCCGGCCAGGACCGCTGCAACGGGCCCGCTTGCCCCACTCGTCGGCGCTGTTGCGCGCGCCGCACGTTCTGGCGCTGTGTTGGTTTGTTTCGTTAACGGATGCTTGCAAGTTTGCGAGATTTGCGGTCGACCTTCTTCGTCCGTCCGGGCGCGCGTGCGCGCGCGACCCCCGCTGCCCTTCGCCGTCGTCTCCCCGTGTGCTTGCTGTATTCTGTGTGTCTGCTGCGCCTTGCGCTTGTGCTGCTCGTCGTCACTCTCCCCGCTCACGCCTCCCTCGTCCGTCTCACGTGCTGCTGCTCCGTTCGCTTCCCTTGTCACAGCGGCGCGTCCGCGTTTGGGCCTGGCGCGGGGCTCCTCCGTTGCAAGGTGTGTGCTGTGCGTGTGCCGCGCATCATCTCTCTTCCTGTGCTTGCTTCTGTTTGCCTCACCGTCGCTGCTGCCATCCGTTGCTGCTGGTGCTCCCTCACCGTCTCTGCTTCCAACCGTTGCTGCTGGTGCTCCCGCCCGATCTTCGTGCGTCCCACTTTGTGGCTCCTCCTCACGTGCGCGTTTGTGTTCGCCTGCCACGTGCGGGTCTCTCTGCTGGTCCCTCGCAGGTGCTGGTTGCTGTTGGTGTGTGGGTCGTGCGTCCGCGGTGGCTACGTTGTGGGTGTCGTCGTGCGCTTCGACCTCAACGTGTGTGAAACGCTAGACGCGGGCCTTCCACCCAAGAAACGTTTACGCGAACTCACACACCGAGTGCGGCTCATGCCCTAACCGTCCCGTGTAGCACCTGAAGACGCGCATGACGACGCACGCTGACGCTCGTACAGTACGCTGCATACGAGCCATACAGCTTGACAACCTTGGTGGGCAGCGCGGGCCAGAGCTCGTCGACCGCCGCCAGAGAGCGACCATGCCGTCCGGGCCGCTCGGCGCTCGCATGCAGAGAGCGCCGAATTACGACGCAGTGTCCGGAGCTCGCAGAAGGAGACCGTGGTGGGCGGAACGCCCCAGCGTTGCATCTCGCGCGGCATCTGGCGCACGGGCTTCCACAGCGGCGGCCGGTTGCGCGCGTATGCACTCAGCGCATCACGATTGAACACGATCGATTCGGCGCGTACGTTGGCTGAGCGCATCGACTGTACCAGCCGCAGCTGTGCGCGGCACGCCGCAGACAGCGTCGCGTCCACATTCATCTTGGGGACGGGCGAGGGGAAGGCGACGCTCGGCGCCTGGGTCTAGCCCTAGTGCGCTGCCGTGCCCCGGTAGTCCACTGATCGGCCTCAGCCCCGCTCGTCGTCACCTGGACGTCTTGACACCTATGCACGCGGAGGCGAGCCGCGCGTGCACAGTCATGGGAACGGGCGTGGGGAGAGCGACGCTCGGCGCCGGGGTCTAGCGCGTCTCCGTGCCCGCCGAATATCTTGGGTGCGAATTCCGAGCGGACGAAAAGCAACGGAATATCTTGGGTGGACGGGTGTGAAGGTGTGTGCGTGAATGTGATTGAGTGGGGTTAATTAATGGGCCGGGTTGAAGGGGGAGTCACAAAAGTACCCCGCAACGCCCCGGGTCCCCGCGTCTACTACACAGCACCATCCTTTCGCGTCGCAAGCGCCGTGACAATCAACTGCCGTTCGTACAAGTAGAGATACTTCTCATCTGGGGTCTCCTCGGCGTACCGCTTCCAAGCCGTGAGACCAAAAGGTGGAGCCTCGAGGTTAATCCTCTGATAGTCGCCCGTGGCGATGTCCATGTTGGTGCCGACGGGCTGGGGTGAGTAGCCTATCTGTCCCGGCTGCACAGCTGTCGGGTACGAGCCCAAGAGAAGATACGGCGCGTCGGTCTCAGCGAAGCGCCGCAGGATCTGGAACACGTCAGCAAGCGAATTGTGCTGCAGCGCGTCGCGAGAGAAGATGAGCTGATAGCCACGTGGCAGCGGCTCGTGTACCAGATTCATTCGCTTGAAGCGCAGACGCGGCGCGAGCGAGCTGTGGGCTGCCGAGTTGGCGGCGATCACACTTCTTGCGACGTCGACGCCGAGGTATCGGAACACAGGGTTCTGCTCAAGCAACGTGTGCACCATTGGCGTCTGCCACACAAAAGCGCCGCAAGGCGCGTCCAAGACCGAGGACACGTTCAGCTCGCGAATGACCTGCATGAGCACACGCTTCGCGCCCTTGGCGTATTCGATGCTCGAGCCGAGTCCGGACCCACCACCGGCTGGTCCCCACTGTTTGCCCGCGTAGATGCCATCGAACACGGAGTGGCTGTTGTTCCAAGTCCGGCCGACCTTGGCCGACTTTCGCCGATGGGTTGTTGACGGGGACACACGCCGTGCTGGGACTTGCGGGCTGTCAGGCCGCGTGGCGACAAAGTCAATGATCTGGTGCGGCTGCGCGTCCAGCTCACGGAATCGCTTCAGGGTCGCTGGCTGCGGGGGCGCGCCAGTCGTTAACGTCTCGGCGAGAACAAAGCCGTGTTGTACCAAGAGGCAGAAAAGGGACGCCGCCGACGTGTTCTGCGCATGCAGCCACTTGGGCGCCACCTCAAACTTGACGTGCTGGATTGCGCCAGCCTGCAGCAACCGCCGTGCGCCGTGTAGAAGCTGCGTCTCGAGCCCCTGCACATCCATCTTGAGCACACCAATGCGTGGCGCCGGCTTCGTCTCGTCTGGCCAGAGCATCTCATCGAGGGTGACGACCGGCACTCGCTGCTTCGGCCCTGCGCGCCGCATGGCTACCTCCTGCTCCGCAGTGTCACCGACTGGTAGGCCAACCACCGTGTTGCCCGGATTCGCATCGGTGTACAAGACCGATACGCGCCGTCGCGCGCCGAGTGCGACTGGGTGGAGCGTCAGTTTCGCGCCAAAACCAGGGCCGTTACGGAGCACGGCCGACGTGAAGTAGTACAGGTTGGCAGCGAGCGGCTCGAAGGCCACCGTCGAGGCCCCGATCGCGAGCATGAGCAGCGAGCACGAGCCTGTGTTCGCGCCCGCATCGACGAACAACGGTTGCGCAGATGTGCCTGAGGCGGTGCCGTTGCCGGAGGTTTCGGCGTATGTGGCAGCGGTGGCATCAGCAGTAGCACGGCGCCAGAGGGGCACCAGCGCGTCGCAGTCGGGCCAGCGGCCTTGCCTACGAACAGCGGTGCTCAGCACGTCCGCGTAAGGCCGCAGGCATTGGACATACGGGCTCACCCCGACCGCGGTGTACGTGCGGACGGTGAAGGGAGAGCAATCCTCTAAGCGAGCCAACGCGTGGGTAGGGGCCGCGAGGGGTTCGCGCCCAGCCCACGGGCGCTGCTGCCACGCCTCCAGGCTTGACGTCTCCGCTGCCGAGGAGCCTGCGTCGCCTGCGTCGCCTGCGTCGCTGCCTGCCTCGTCGGCAGCGATGGCCCTGCAGCTAGACGCCGAGCTCGCATGGCGCCCCATGTGTGCCGCGTACGGAGGCGCACCCGCCGGCGGGCGCGTGCGAATCCACGAGAGCTCGAGGCACGAGGCGATCGGCGGCTGCCCCGGCCCGAGCTGCGTCAAGTTGGCAAACGAGTTCGCAGTCGAGTGGAAGAGCGAAAACGACCGACTTTCGAGCTCATCCACGAGGGTTGCAAGGGCCGCGGCACCACCGAATGCATCCCACTGCTCGAACCAGCTGCTGCCTATGTGTGCCTCGAAGAGGATCTGGTCGACGCGATCGAGCGTCCCGTCGGCCACCGCTGCAGCCAGCGCCTCCCATTCGAACGATTCCACATCGATCTTGAGCAGCGTCAACCGCTCGTGCCGAAGCTCGTGCATCACTGTGCGCAGCGTCGCCACGCGCCACGGCCGGCGCATCTCGCTGTCGGTGCGTCCATTGCGCCACCCGATGCCGCGCGGCTCCACTCGCTCGCCGTCCGAGCCCGCCAGGCCGGTGGGCTGAAACCAGACGGCTCCAGGCTGGTGCACGTGGGCTGCCAGGCCCATCGTCGGGTCGAAGGAGTGCACCGAGCAGCCAATCCCCTTCACGAACGAGCCGCTAAGCCCAAAGTAATCTCCCTGGGCCATGGCTTCGTCGAAGGACCAGTCGCCACCTATCCCGAAACTGTAGACGACGCAACCTGGAGCAGTCAGGATGCCCTGATCAAAACACACCGACCAAGCGCCGTCGTACGAACCGTCAGCTCTTTGACCCCAAAGCTTCGAACCGCCGATGGCTCTCTCGAATGAGCAGCTGTAGGTTGGGGTCAAGAGTCGATCGTGTAACGACGAGGCCAGACCCACGATGGACCTTCGCATTTTCGGCTTCCAGCCAGGCCAAATCCAAGTGATCTAACGATAAAACGCGGCTCGCCCGCACGTCTACGCCAGCACAGCTTGCGTGCCCGCGCGGGCTGCCCCACTGCCCGGGGAAACCATGAAGAAAAAGTCAATCGGACCGTGAAGTCGAACGGCGGGGTCAAGCATTGGGGTCTTGGCGTGGGGGTGAAGTAGTTGAATTTGTGAGTTTCGTCAGTGGCAAACTTGCGCGACGAACGCCCCGATCGTGTTGGGAATCATCGCGGTGCACGCGCGCTTTTTCTCTTGCCCGTTGACGCGCGCGCGTACGTGAGTCGTCGATGGTTGAGACATCTGAGCGTTTCCTCAAGCTGCTCGACGTACGCACCGAGCTCGAGATGGCTAAGACGAATCTGAAGGTGTCGCTGGACAACGTGGATTACCTGACCGAGCTCCTCGAGGCAGCCAAGGCGGTGGCGGCTGCACCAGCATCGGCTGAGAACGCTGCGGCGGCGAGTGCTCAGGTGGCCGCGGCGGTGGAGGCGGCTAGGAAGGAGGCCAGGGAGGAGGCGCTCGCGGAGGCGCGTGCCCTGATGGCGGTGGAGATCACGGCAGCGCGCGCAGAAGCGACCGCGGAGGCGGAGGCGGCCGTGGCCGAGAGGCTTGTGGCAGAGGTGGAGGCGGCCAAGGCGGAGGCGGAGGCGGCGGCGATGGAGGAGGCGGAGGAGATGATCCGCGCGGCCGTTGAGGCTGCCAAAGCCGAAGCGGCGGCCGAGGCGGAGGCGACGACGGCGGCAGCGGTAGCGGCAGCGGTGGCGGTAGCGCGAGAGGAGGCCCTCGGTGACCAACGGGGCGCCCTCCGAGCCGCCATCGAGGCGGCCGTCGATGCAGCCAAGGCGGAGGCGGCGGAGGCACAGGCGGCGGCAGTGGCGGCAGCACTTGCCAAGGCGGAGGCGGCCCAGGCGGAGGCCGTCGCGGCAGCGGTAGCCGCGGTGCGCGAGGAGGCCGCATTCGATGACGAACAGGGGAACCTGGGGTTCTTGTCACCGTACTCGACAAGGATGAGGGCCGCCGTCGAGGTGGCCGTCGATGCAGCCAAGGCGGAAGCTAAGGCTACACTCGCCTCGGCTGAGAACGTATCGGCGGCGAGCGCTCATCACAGTGCTCATTTGGCTGTGGCGGTGGCGGCGGCCAGGGAGGAGGCGCTCGCGGAGGCGCGTGCCCTGATGGCGGTGGAGATCACGGCAGCGCGCGCAGAAGCGACCGCCGAGGCAGAGGCGGCCGCGGCCGAGAGGCTTGTGGCAGAGGTGGAGGCGGCCAAGGCGGAGGCGGAGGCGGCGGCGATGGAGGAGGCGGAGGAGATGATCCGCGCGGCCGTCGAGGCTGCCAAAGCCGAAGCGGCGGCCGAGGCGGAGGCGGCGACGGCGGCGGCCGTGGCAGCAGCGGTGGCGTCGGCGAAGGCGGAGGTGCGAGAAGCTCCGACCTCAACGTCAGCAGCAGCAGCGGTCGAGACAGAGGCGGAGGCCGCCTACCGCCGCCGGAAGGCGCAGCTGAATGCGGATGCGCTCGCGACCGCGGCTAGAGAGGAGGCAGCCGCGCGTCAGAGCCTTATCGACAGGCAGGCGGCGGCGGTGGCTGCAGCAGTTGCCAAGGCTCAAGGTGCGGCGCCGGCGCCGGCGGCCGCCGACGCGGACGGCGCGGGCAGCGAGGCCAGGCTGGCGGAGGTGCAGGAGGGCAGCGAGGCCAGGCTGGCGGAGGTGCAGGAGCAGCTCGAGAAGGCGATCGCCGACAAGGAGGCCAAGGCGGCCGAGCTCCTTAAGACGCAGGAGATGCTCGCCCGGGTGAAGATGGAGAAGATTGAGCTGCTCGAACAGCTGAGCCATCCACCAGCTCAGCCGGGGTTCAGCAACCCTTTCCAGAAGAAGAAGAAGTAGCGGCGCGACGCCGGAAAGCGGAACCCGACCTCGGAGCGCTATCGGAGCGTGCTGATTCGATTGGCTGTGTGAACCGCGAAGAGTCTAGAGTGAGTGACGGTTTTGGCTGCGGTATGCCGCGTATGCGTCCGTTAACATAAATATCCATCTTACATAACGACACGTGCTGCGCGGCATGGCCGCGCACGCCGCACCCTCGGCGCACACACGCAACGCAGCGACGGTCTTTCACCGCCCGGTCCCGCAACTCTATTCCCCGATAAACGAACAGCCTCCGCACACGGCGCAAGGGGCTTGGCTGCCGGCGTGCAAGCGGAGGAACCTTCGGCTCCGCCCGCAGCACCAGCGCGACCGACCTCTAAAGGATGATGATCACCGAAGAGTACAGCTTGCCAGGAGGCACTCCGCACACAAGCAGGAGCTGGCAAGCAAGTTCGCGGTACGGCAGGGCACAACGGCCTACATGCTCGCGCGGGCATGGGCAATGGGGGCGGCTTCGAGGGAAGCGCCCAACGACATGCCTTCATGTCGTGGGCCCTTCGGCGCGTGGCTCTGTCTCGATGCCGCCCCTATACCCATTCCCACAGTCTCCACGGGAGGGGCGCGTCAGCGCGTGGGTCGCGGACTCCAGCCTTACTTAAGTAGAGGCAGCCCGCGAGCCTGCCTCTACTGCTCCACCAAGAAGCCCGCGGCCTCGAGCTCCTCGTCTGTGTAGCACTCGATGCCCGACTTGCGCTTGTCCGCAATCTCCTTCTTGATCTTCTTGAGCTCAGCCTTCGAGGCGGGCTTCTTGGCCTTCTGCACCTTGATCTCGTTGCCCTGGCCGTCGATGTACGAGTCTGCCTGCTTCTCGAGCTTGGCAGCCTCTTTGTTGGCCGACTCGAGCCAGTCGTACGAGCCCTTGAGGTTCAGGGTGTGGTTCTCGAGGTGCCACACCTCAGGGCACACTTGGTCGACGAACTGCGCGTTGTGCGAGATGATCACAATGCCGCCCTCGTACGCGTTAATGGCCTCGGCCATTGCACCGAGCGAGTCGCGGTCGAGGTAGTTGGTCGGCTCGTCGAGGATGACAATGTGCGGAGTGTTCCACATCGAGCCCGCGAGCACGACCTTGACCTTCTGGCCGCCCGACAGGGCACCCATGCGCGAGTGCGTCGCGAACTCGGCCTCGAGGCCGACGTCCGCGAGGTGCCCTTCGACCACCTTCTGGGTCAGGGGACGCACGAGCTGGGTCGCCTTGGCGGCGATGCGCTCGTCGCAGTGCTTGAGCAGCTTGACCCACACGGGCCCCGCCGCGACGAGCTTGGCGCGCGACACCCACGTGGTGAAGTTCATGTCGCCCACCCAGTTGATCTCGTACTCCTGCTCCTTGGACTTTTGCATCTGGCGACGGCCGTCGGTGAAGCGGTTGAAGACGCGCTTCTCTTGCTTGATGACCTTGGCGCCGTTCTTGTCGACCGCCTCCACGTCGATGATGAACGGCTTCTTCATCGCCTCCTCATCCTCGGGCGTGAGCTTCGTCGTGACCTTCTCCACACCCTCCTTATCCGAACCGTGCTCGTAGCGCCAGCGGATGTACTCGTTGGGGGTGAGGTCGAGGTGGTGCTCGATGTGGTGGAACGCGTGCTGCGCCACGTAGGCGACGCGCGCGTTCGGGTGCTTCCACACCTCGCCGGAGCCCTTGTCGGGCTCCAGCTCGCCCGTGAGCAGCTTGATCATCGTGGACTTGCCCGCACCGTTGGCGCCGATGCACGCGGCGCGTGTCGCGAGCGAGACACGCACTGTCACACCGGTAAGCTGCGCCTTGGGCGCGCCCGGGTACGTGAACGAGATGTTGGTCATCTTCATGATGTGCTTCCCCTTGGACGAGACGCCCTCGAGCATGCCCGGCGTCGGGAAGCGCATGTGGAATTTGGTCGCCTTGAGCTCGAAGTACGAGAGCAGCGCGGGCACGTGGTTCTCGGCCACGTAGCTCAGGTTGCCCTTGAACATCTTCAGCTTCAGGTTCTCAATGTGGAGCACGTGCGTGCACACCTGATCGAGCACCTTGATGTCGTGCGACACGATGATGGAGGTCACGTGCGTGAGCGACGTCAGGTAGTCGATGACCCACTTGACGTTGCCCGGGTCGAGGTGGTTGGTCGGCTCGTCGAGGAGCAGGATGTCGGCCTTCATGAGCATCGCACGCGTGAGCGCGACCTTCATGCGCCAGCCGCCCGAGAGGCGGCCGACCTGCTTCGTCAGGTCGGCGGCGGGCATCGTGCCGTCGGGGTTGGGAGTCGCGTCCTCGGCGAAGCCGACCGAGAGCAACTTCTCACGCGCCATCGCCTCCGTGACGCCATAGTGCTTGAGGCCAGCGTGGTTCGCGACAAAGTCGAGCACCGAGAGCTCCGAGAGGAGCTTGCCCGACCCGTCCTTGGCCTCGCCCTGCACGTCCGTCTCGACGAACATCGTGCGGAGCTCGGTCGGCGGGGGGAAACCCTCGACCTGCTGGTTGGCGATCGCGCGCATCAGAGAGGTCTTGCCCGAGTCGTTCTTGCCGCACAGGCCGTACCGGAAGCCACGCTTGAGCTTGAGCACAGTCTGATTGAGGAGTACCTTGTTGCCGTACGCGAGCGAGAACTGGCAATCGCACAGCTGCTCCGCATCGTCCACCTCCTCCTTCTCCTCTTCAATATGCACGTCCTTGGCGCACACCTCGAGCCAGCTCTTGACGACGCCCTCAATCTTGGCCGCCGGGAGCGTGAGCTTGAGGTGAGGCGTGAGGGCCGTCTTCCACAGCGCCTCGTCGAGCAGCTTGAGGTCGAGCATCGAGAGCGCGAGCCCGACGGCGTAGTTGGCCGTCGCCTCGTGGAGCTTGGCGCCGGCCGCCGCCGTGTTCAGGCTCGCAAGCACCTTGGCACGCTCGATGCGCGCCCAGATCGGCGCCTTTTTCGAGGTGAGCTCGAGCTGCGAGTACGCCTTCTCGCACACGTTGCGGCACTCGGGGTCTGACACCTCCTCCTTGGCGCGCTTGAGCTGCGGCAGCAGGATGGGCACAAAGGGCTCGATCTCGTACGGGTCGTCGACGAGCTTCGACATGTTCTCGACGATGCGAGCGACCTGCCCAAATGAAGAAGGCGTGCGGGGCGAGCTCAGAGAAGAGAAGAGGGGCGGGCAAGAGCAAGCGAGCGAGCGAGCGGGGGCAACGAGCCGAGAGACCGCAGCGGCAACGCGGACGGCAGGAAATGTGCGCATGCCGTGCACCAACATGCACATGCCGCACGCCGCGCATGGACCGGCATTCGTGCCATTTGGGACAGAGCATGCTCTCTTGGGCGGGGCCGCGGCGCACGTTGCGCTTGATGGAGGTCGTCGGCTCGTCCATGCCGCGCTTGAGGAGCGGGCACATGATCGCGAGCGCCGAGCCCTCGATGTCCTGCACGAAGACGACACCCGCGAGCTTGTGCACGGTCTCGGCCACCTTTTCGGGCTCGAGGATACACTGGATGATCTCGGGGATCGTGTCCTTGATGTCCTTGTTCTTGCACGTGGCTGCGCACGTCTGCATAGCCGCGGTGGCCTCCTCCTTCACCTGCGGCTTCACATCCCACATCAGCGTCGAGAGCACCGGGATGATGTCGTTGATGCATCGCCCAGTCTGAGCCGGGAACGCCTTGGCGATCATGCCGATCAGCTGCGCGCGCCCTAGGTTGGTCTGCCACTTGCTCTCGTACTCAGCGAGGAGCATGGGCATGACGCTCTTCACGCCGTGCTCCGACAGCTTGGAGATGAGCGACTGCGCAAACTTGTCGGCCTCGAACGAGACGGGTTTCAACTTGTCGGCGAGAGCCTCGAGAGCGTCGGGGAGGAGAGGCACGAGCACCGACTCGGCCGCGTGCCCAAACTTGGCGTGCAGGGCGCAGAGGAAGCCAAGAGCTCCCGCGCGCCCGTTGGCCGCCTGCTTCGACTTGTCCGCGATCACCGCCTTGAGCGAGGCCAGCGTCGCGTCGATCTTCACGAGGTCAGCCTCGGAGAGCTTGTCCATGATGGCCTTGCACTCGGCCGCGCGGTCCTCTGGCGTGGAAGTCGCCAGGAGCTTGGTGGTGTCGATGGTCGCCATGGTGCTTCTTGTTTGGGTGCGACTCTGCGTGCGCAGGCGGGTGTGCAGGCGCCCGTGAGTCAGATCGTAAGGCTGGTGTTGCTGCTGCTCCTGCTCTGTGCGCGCGCAAACGACATGGTTGTTCAGGCGGGCCGAATCGGCGCGCGAGCGGCCCAGCGACGCTGTGGCAGGGCTTCTGAGGCGCAGGCACAGCTCCGCTCGGGCACCAGCGCGCGCGGCGCGCGCGCAGCTCCGCACAGGCACCAGCGCGCAGGCGTGTAATGACGGGAGTATCCCCGGGTTCCGGGAGAAGAAAGGATATCGTGGGCCGCAGCGCGTTTGGCAAGGTACGGCGAGCGCTGGAGGTTGCGCGGCGCGCGGCGCAGGCCCGGGGCCACCTTGGGCCACGGACTCCACGGAGCTGCGACCCCGAAAGAGTTCTTTCATCAATCAGCATCGCACCTTTTAATATTGCTTGATCGTCGGGGCCGATGTGATGAGGCGTCCAGGCCGACGAAAACAAGATCTCGCCTCGGTCTCGTCGGCACACTTTGACGAATTGTTTTTCGTTTTTGACGAAGCATGATGATGAAACACTCCAAATTTGGTCGTTAGTCTCGATGAGTCCATAAAATGAACAACTTTCGCTCGTCGACATAGCTCTGCGCACCGCGAGAACGCGCCGCCGGGAGGTCTCGAACGCCCCAACGAAACGCTACGTTCCCGGCCACTCTCCACTCAAAAACGCGCCTCTCACCCTAACTCTCACCCGAATAAATTCCCGTCGCCGTTGCCGCCGGCGTCAACGACCTTTTAGTCGTCCTCTGCCGGCGGGTCCGCCGCTGGGGCAGGGGCCAGCGCTTTCGCCTCGGGAGCCTGCGCTTTCGCCTCGGCAAGCTCGGATTGGAGCTCTGTGCACCGCTTCTTGTACTCGTCGAGCTCGCTGGTGGCCGCGTCATACGACTCTAGCATCTCATCCTGTTGAGCAGAGAACTCGCTCTCCTTCTGCGCAAGCGCCGCCTGGTGCTCGCTTTCCTTGTGAGCCAGCGCCGCCGCCACGGCCGCCGCCACGGCCACTTCGGTCTCTGCCGCGTTCGCGCCCACAACGGAGGTGCTCGACACAGCGCTCGCCTTGGCAGCTTCCAGCTCGAGCCTGAGGGCGTCGGCCTGCGCCTTCGCTTCCGCCTCCGCCGCCTCCGCCTGCGCTGCGCGTTCGGTGGCCGCGCGTGCGTCGGCGTACGCTTGCGCCGTCGCGTCAGCCGAGGCGAGCTGCGCAGACTGCATTTGCTCGATGACCGCCTGGCGAGCGGCAGCCTCCGCTTCAGCTTGGTCTGCGCGCCGGTGGAGCGCCCTCAGCTCTTCTGCCGGCCCATCAGCCGCCTCCACCCTCCCCGCCGCCGCCGCCTCGGCCTCGGCCTTCGCCGCCGCGACCGCCGCGGCAGCCGACTCAGCCGCCTCCGCCTTGGCCGCCTCGACCGCCACCTCGATGGAAGCGGCCGCCTTGGCCTCGGCCGCCTCGATGGCTGCGCTCAGCGCGCCCTGTTGGTTGCCGAGGGCCTCCTCGCGCGCTGCGGCCACCGCCGCCGCCACCGCCGCCGCCTGTGCGACCTCCGCCTCGGCCGCCGCCGCCGCGATCGCCGCGGCTGTCGCCTCAGCCGCCTCCGCCTTGGCTGCCTCGACGGCCGCCGCGAACGCTTGCGCCGTCGCGTCAGCCGAGGCAAGCTGATCGGACTGCATCTTCTCGAATGTAGCTGCCCAGACCGCGGATGTCGCCTCAGCCGCCTCCGCCTTGGCCGCCTCGACCGCCGCCGCCAGCTCCGCCGCCGCGGCAGCGGCCGCTTGGAGAGCCGCTTGGCGGGTCGCTTCCGCAACGGCCTCGGCCACAGCCGCCACGCGGGCTTCCTCTGCCACAGCCGCAGCCGCCTCGGCTGCGGTGGCCGCCACCGCCGCCGCCTCGACGCGCGCCGCCTCGACAGCCGCCTCGATCGCCGCCTGCTGTGCGCTGGCCGCCGCCTCGGCAGCCGCCTCCCCTTGCTCCGCCGCCGCGCGCCCCTTAGCCACCGCGAGCGCCTCGAGCGCCTCGAGCGCCTGCCCCTGCGCCGCCGCGAGCTCAGATTTCATCTGGCTCATCTCGAGCTCGCTCACCTCGAGCTGCTCCTTGAGAGAGCTCACTTGTTTTTGAGATGCACCCATGAGCAACTCGAGCTGCGCCGTGAGCTGCTCCACGTTCGCCTGCGACGTGGACAGCTCGCCTACCACCCGGTCCGCGTCGGCGCGCGCGGTCTCCAGCGCCTCGGTCAGCGTCTTCACGTTCACCTGGGACGCCTCCACGCTGGTCTGCGCAGCTTGGAACTCCGCCTTCGCCACCTCGATGGAAGCAGCCGCCTTGGCCTCGGCCGCCTCGATGGCGGCGCTCAGCGCGCCCTGTTGGTTGCCGAGGGCCTCCTCGCGCGCAGCGGCCACCGCCGCCGCCACCGCCTCAGTCACGGCCGCCGACCGCGCCTCCTCCGCCTCGGCCAGGGCCGCGGACACCGCCGCCGCTCGCACCTCCTCCGCCTCTGCAAGGGCCCTCTCCATCGCCTCCTCTACGACGCTCTGCAGGCGGGCCTCCGCCTTGGCCTCTGCCTTGGCCTCGGCCTCGGCCGCCGCTTCGGCTTTGGCAGCCTCGACGGCCGCGCGGATCATCTCCTCCGCCTCCTCCATCGCCGCCGCTCTCGCCTCCGCGACCGCTTCCTCCTTGGCCGCCGCCACCGCCGCCGCGATTGCCTCCAGCGCCCGTGCCTTCTCGACCTCGAGGGCACCCGCCAGCTCGGAGGTCTTCGCCTCAGCGCTCGCCCTCTCCTCCGCCCGCGCCCTCACCTCCGCCTGCGCGATCGCCTCCTCCAGGGCAGCAGCCGCCTCGGCGCGCAGCGCGTCCTCTTGAGCGCTCAGGGCGGCGCGCATCGCGTCCTCGTGCTCGGCGATCACTCTGGACAGCTGCTCCGAAGACGTCGCCATGGCCTCGAGCGACTCCGATTCCTTGCGTTTCAATTCTTCCGAGAGCGCCGCCGCGGCCGCCTCGGCCGCCGCAGCGCTCGCCGCGCCAGCCGCGCGCTCGGCCGCCTCCTCGTGCGCGAACTTGACGTCTGCCTTGAGCTCGGAGATCTCCGCTTTGGCCGCAGCGAGCTGCTCGATTAACGAGCCGATCTCGGCTTGTGCACTCGCCAGCTCCGCAATTCGAGCGCTGAGATGGGCGCTCGCTTCGGCGCTCGCCGCGCGCGCCTCGGCCGCCGCCGCCTCGGCTGCCGCCGCACGCTTGGCGGACGCCACGCCCAGCACGGCGCCCTCCGGCGCCGTCTCGAGCGCCGCCCAGCCACCCCCCTCGGCCGCTCCGATGAGAGACTGCAGCTCAGCAATGTAGGCCACATACTCGTCGATCTGCGGCGCGGCGCCACTGGCATCCCACTTATCGCCCAGCCCCTCGGCAAGGGTTTGGATTTGCGTGCGCGCCGCCTCGAGCTCTTCGAGCAGCTTGCTCTGCTCGGCTACCGCGCTGTCGTGGGCGGCCTGCGCGCTCGCCGCTGCGGCGGAAGCCTCCGCCTTGGCGGCCTCCAACGCCGCCGCCAGCTCCGCTGCTACCGCTTCGGCCGCCTGAACGCTCGCCGCCGCCGCGGCTGTCGCCTCAGCCGCCTCCGCCTTGGCTGCCTCGACGGCCGCCGCTAGCTCCGCCGCCGCGGCAGCGGCCGCCTCAGTGGTGGACGCCGCCGCCGCCGCCTGTGCGACCTCCGCCTCGGCCGCCGCCGCCGCGATCGCCGCGGCTGTCGCCTCAGCCGCCTCCGCCTTGGCTGCCTCGACGGCCGCCGCGAACGCTTGCGCCGTCGCGTCAGCCGAGGCAAGCTGATCGGACTGCATCTTCTCGAATGTAGCTGCCCAGACCGCGGATGTCGCCTCAGCCGCCTCCGCCTTGGCCGCCTCGACCGCCGCCGCCAGCTCCGCCGCCGCGGCAGCGGCCGCCTCCTGCGCCGCAGCCGTAGCCGCCATAGCCGCCTCCGCCTTGGCCGCCTCGACCGCCACCTCGATGGAAGCGGCCGCCTTGGCCTCGGCCGCCTCGATGGCTGCGCTCAGCGCGCCCTGTTGGTTGCCGAGGGCCTCCTCGCGCGCTGCGGCCACCGCCGCCGCCACCGCCGCCGCCTGTGCGACCTCCGCCTCGGCCGCCGCCGCCGCGATCGCCGCGGCTGTCGCCTCAGCCGCCTCCGCCTTGGCTGCCTCGACGGCCGCCGCGAACGCTTGCGCCGTCGCGTCAGCCGAGGCAAGCTGATCGGACTGCATCTTCTCGAATGTAGCTGCCCAGACCGCGGATGTCGCCTCAGCCGCCTCCGCCTTGGCCGCCTCGACCGCCGCCGCCAGCTCCGCCGCCGCGGCAGCGGCCGCCTCCTGCGCCGCAGCCGTAGCCGCCATAGCCGCCTCCGCCTTGGCCGCCTCGACCGCCACCTCGATGGAAGCGGCCGCCTTGGCCTCGGCCGCCTCGATGGCTGCGCTCAGCGCGCCCTGTTGGTTGCCGAGGGCCTCCTCGCGCGCTGCGGCCACCGCCGCCGCTGTCGCTTTCGACGCTTCCTCTCTGGCCGCTGCCGCCGATTCGAGCTTCTCCACCATCTCGTCGAGCTTCTCCTGATTCTTTTGGGCAAGCATGCGCGCCGCCTCTGCGTCTGAGCGCGCGGCCGACGCGGCCTCCACCGCTCTCTCAGCCTCGGCGCGTGCCGCAGCGACGGCGGCCGCCGCCTCCGCCGCCGCCGCGCTCGACTCATTGCCCGAAGTGGCAGAGGCGGCGGACGCCTCCTCCCGCGCCGCCGCGACCGCCGCTGCCAGCGTGCGCTCCGAGTCGTCCTTGAGAGCGGCAAGTGCGGCCGCGTGAGCCGCCTCTGCCTCCGCCCTGGCCGCTGCGACCGCCTCGGCGAGCGCCGTTGCCGCTTGCGCGGCGGCCGCCGCACGGCCCTCTTCGACGGCGGCTGCGCGCTCTTCCGCGGAGAGGCCAGGCGCTGGCGCCGCAGTCGCGCCCATAGCGTCCGATCCACTGCTGCGCAGTGCGTCGAGCTCGGCCTCATAGTACTCGTCTGCCTCCTTCCTGGCCGCTGCGACCGCCTCGGCGAGCGCCGTTGCCGCTTGCGCGGCGGCCGCCGCACGGCCCTCTTCGACGGCGGCTGCGCGCTCTTCCGCGGAGAGGCCTTTCACTGGTGCCGCAGTCGCGCCCATAGCGCCCGCTCCGCTGCTGCGCAGTGCGTCGAGCTCGGCTTGGAGGGCTTCCTTTTGCTTCATGAGTTCCTTGGACTCCTTCTTCGAGTCCATCAGCTTCATCAGATTGCTCTTGGACTTATCCTTCTCCTTGTCGAGCGCCTCCTGTAGCTGCTGGAGCTTGTCGGCATCGGTCGCCATCGTGGGTAGGTAGGAGGAAGCGACTGTGAGTGCCACTGCGGTCCGCGGGGCCGCGTCTTGGCCCGCGCGCGGGGCTTCCGACGCTCGATTCACAGACACACCAAACATCTTGCCTTTAAGAAATGTGTTAACGGTGCTACTTCACCGGTACCCAGTGCCGCCGTCCCCCCGTTGTCGGGCGCGGTCGCGCGCGCGTTACGCGCGCTGCGCTAGTATGGATGCGCGTCGGCGTTCGCAACGAAAGAGGAGCCATCGACCGCCGCCGTGGGACGGGTGCCGCCCTCGCCGCGCTCGCACGGTAGCTTGACCCATGACGAGGAATTGCAGCGCCATCGTCTCCTCGCCCGTCGATGCCGCACCCATGCGCTCGCCCCAAGCCGTGCACACGGCTCTGCTCAAGCATTTTGCCGGCCGCGAACTGATCGAGATTGGCACACGCAACGGGGATGGCATGGCGTGCTTCTGCCAGCACACGCTGAAGGCCACAGCGATTGAACTCGCAACGAATTACTGCACCGTGCTTCGTCAGCGATCGGAGGCGCTCAAACAGGCGGGCGGTCGCGGCTTCGAAGTGCTGTGCTCCGACTATCGCAAGGTGCCGAACCTCGACGCCGACATCTTCACATGGTGGCAGGAGCCGCCGCACCTGCTCAACGGCGCTGCGCTTCAGTCATTGCGTGGCTTTATGCTCAATAAACAGATCCGACCTACCGCGGTCGCTGCCATGGTTTTCGATCCCAAGTTTCGATACGACTTGAGCGACTACCGAACGTACCGCCAGTATGCCGTCGGAGAGGGCGCTTGGGCCGAGGCCGTGGAGGTGGACGAGGCGGCTCTGTGCTGTGCAAAGAGGAAGCGAAAGGATCCCGGTTTGTGCGGATGCGACGGCCCAAATCCTGGTATAGGATGCGGTGGCCTGTGCGGGCGTGCCCGTGGCACCTTCTACACGCTCGGCGTGCCGCTGATGGCGCTCGTTAATCACAGCTTCAACATCGATACTCAAAAATGGCGATTGGGGCCACAGCGTGCCAAAATTTCAGATGCCTCGTCTCGTCTTCGGCGACGGTGATGACGTGCAGGTCGTCGCGCGATTTGAGCGCGCGCGCTTGTGTGGCTGACGTAGTCGGGACCGCCTAGCGCGTGACGCCTGCCGTGCATGGACGCCTTGCTGCCGACGCAGCTGTATGGCGATGCCGAGGGCTACCATGCACATGGCCCATGATCCTTGATGACGGAAATACAGCCGCAGATCAATTGAGCATCGTGCGGCACCAAACGTGTGTCGTGCAGTACTGTCTACTGATCCAGAGTGCCCCGAGAGACCGGACAGCACCGTACACTGCTCTACACACCGATCACCGTCCGACGGCTGTGAGCTCAGAGCTGACAACCCAGAGCTGTTCCCAGTACCGCACGGGTAACGGTACGGCGTTCCGTTTTGTTCACCACTCAGTCTCCTTGTAGTCCTTGAGAAAGACGCCGAAGAGTGGCGCCCCGGTCAGCACGCCATCGAACACGGGATGAAGCACGCGCGCGGCGGCATCCACTTCGTCAATGGGTGTCTGGAAGTGGTGGCTCTCCGCCGTGCGCGCTGCGCGCTCGCGCGGGTTCTCGTCGTTGATCCATCCCGTGTCCACAGCGGTCATGAAGATGCGATGGCTCGCCGCGAGGTCGGGTGCGCTCGTGCGCGTCATCATGTTGAGCGCCGCCTTGGCCATGTTCGTGTGAGGGTGGTTAGGCGTCTTATACCTGTAGAACTTACCCTCCATGGCGGACACGTTGACGACAAAGGCCGCGCCAGCCTCCGACGTCGATTCTGGAGGCGGCGTGCGTGCGGCAGCCTCCAAGAGCGGCTGCAGCCGCGCGTTGATCACAAAGGGAGCGAGCGTGTTGATGGCGAGCACTTCAGCGAGCTCGGGGGTCGACACGTCCGCGAGCTTCAGAACCCATGAGTTGGTCGAGCGAAGGTCAATCTGCTGCCCGTTGACATCCAAACACGCCACGGCCGAGGCGGTTGGGGCGGGGGCGGCCAGAGCGCCGCCGCCGTGGTCCCCGACGCCGTCGCCCGTCACAGTCTGCTCCGTGGCCATCGTGTCGGGCGCGAGGATGGCGATGAGCGGCCTGGCGTCCTCTGCGGTGAGGACCAACTGGGAGAGCCTCGCAGGCGACGGAGGGAGACGACGCGCATCGAGGCGGGCTGCGCCCGAGAGCGCCGTCGCGCCGCCGCCGACGCCCTGGTGGCCGATGACCTCAGGGCGGTGAGCAGCTTCGCACGCGGCCCTGATGCGCGCATCATGCTGTGCGAGCAGAGGCAGGAGCACCGCACCCTCGGCGTCGCCGCCAGCGTCGCCGTCGCCGCTTCCATCAGCGCCGCCCCGCGTGGCATCGTCACCGCCGCAGCTGCTGCCGCCGTCCTCACCGCCGCTCTCGCTTTTGCGGGCAGCCGAGATGCTCGGCACGGCGCTCCTCGAGAGCTGCAGCAGCTGCTCCTCTAGCGCCGTCTCGGCGGGCAGCAGGTGGGCATAGTAGCTTGCGGGCCGACGGACGGTCTGACACGCATTGTTCACGACGATGTCGAGCCGAGGCAGCGTGGCTGTGAGGAAGGCACAAAAGTGCTCGAGTGCCCCAAGATCACGCAGGTCGAGTGCATGCAAGTGTAGCCGATGCTTCCACACTCCAAAGTCGGGTGTCGCCGCGTACCGCCGCGCCGTATCGGCGGGGAAGCGGCTCGTCGCGATCAGGGTGGCCCCAGCGCGCAGTAGCTTGAGCCCAATCTCAAAGCCAATCTTGACGCGCGCGCCCGTGAGCAGCGCCACACGCCCCGTCAAGTCGGCCGTCGCGTGGCGCATTCGGTAGTTGAGGGCAGCGCACGGCGGGCACAGCTGCGCATAAAAGTGATGAAGCCGGCTGAAGCGCGCCTTGCATGCATAGCACTGGCGAGACGTGAAGAGTTCGGGCGTGGCCGGCGGCGACGGCTCGGTGAGTGCATCTCCTGCACTGCTGCTGGTGCCGCCGCCGCCGCCGCTGTTGCTCATGGGGAGCGTGCTAGCGGTGATGCTGCCGCTGCTGACGGCGCAGCTGCTGGCGGCCGTGAGTGGGGCCAGGTCGGAGGGCTCATACACGGCGCCGTCCGGTACTTGGCACAAGTAACGGATTGCCCCACTTCCCTCAGGACCGCCGGCGCCGCCGGTCGCCGGCGTGGAGCCGTCGGCCATCTCGATCAGGCGCGCGTCGCCGCGTCCTCCGCCACCTGCCTCACAGAGCTGCCGGAGGCGCTCGATGCGCCCGCTGCGCAGCTGAGTCGTGTCGCGATGCCGCTTATCCAGCTCCGCCTGGCGTGCTCGCCTGCCCTCCTCCTCCTTGCGGAGTTGGCGCGCTCTTCCATACTCGAGCACCTTGGCATCCCGCCGCTGGAGCAGTTGGTGGACTGGGATCAGGGCGCACCGGAGCGGGCGCAGCCGCGCGCTGTCAAAGTCGGCGTACTTGCTGGCATGCAAGGCCCTCAGGGTGGTCACGCAGCCGGCGAGCGCCTCGTCGCTGATGGCGGACGCGCTTGAGACGGCGCTTGGGACGGCGCTTGAGACGGCGCTGGTGGTGGAGGCGCTAGTGGCTGTGTCGGTGGTTGCTTCACTGATGGGGGCAAGCCAAGCCTTGGCGTTGGTGCTGCTGCTGACGGGCGCGAAGGTGGGCTCGGCAGATGCGGGCGTGGGCGTGGGCGCGGGCGCGGGCGCGGGCGCGGGCGCGGGCGCGGGCGCGGGCGCAGGCGCAGGCGCGGGCGCGGGCACGTCTGCCGATGGCGCGTAGGATGACCCACACAAGGCCTTTGCAGCTGGTGCATCGTCGCGGCAGCCGCTCGCATCTGGGCCCGCGTCAGCATGAGGAGGAGGAGGGCCGACGAGCGCCGTCTTGAGCGGAGCGCCGTCTTGAGCGTCAGCATGAGGAGGAGGAGGCGGAGGGCCGATGAGCGCCGTCTTGAGCGGAGCGCCGTCTTGAGCGTCCGCATGAGGAGGAGGAGGCGGAGGGCCGACGAGCGCCGTCTTGAGCGGAGCGCCGTCTTGAGCGTCCGCATGAGGAGGAGGAGGCGGAGGGCCGATGAGCGCCGTCTTGAGCGGAGCGCCGTCTTGAGCGTCAGCATGAGGAGGAGGAGGCGGAGGGCCGACGAGCGCCGTCTTGAGCGGAGCGCCGTCGGTTCGGCGGCCGTCCTTCTGTGGTTCCTCGGCGTCTTCGAGCGCCTGCATGGCCGAATGCACGCTACTCAAGCAGGCGGCGACCTCCGCAGCCACCGCACCCCGCCGCTGCGCCTCGCGCCCCGCCTCCGAGCTGAAGATCTCCGCCAGTCCGCTCCGATCCAGCTGCTCGGCGATGGGCCTAGCGCCGTGTTGAGCACCGCCACGACCTGCCGCCTCGAGTAAGTGGCGAGTCGCGGCAGCAAGTAGCCACACGCACGAGCTGAGCAGCGCACGCCAACTCGACGGGCGGCCGAGCTGCGTGCTGCACTCCGCGTTGCTAGAGGACCTGTCAGCTGGTGCACTCACGCCATCCGAGCCCGTGCCCTGCACCACCTCGCCGCCGCTGCCACCGCCGCCACCACCACCGCCGCCGCCGCCGCCGCCGCCGCCGCCGCCGCCGCCGCCGCCATCATCATTCGGAAGCATCAGAGACCCTTCACAGCCATGCGACCCTTCACAGCGATGCGACCCAGTGGATAGCCTCAGCAGCTCCTGTATCGCCACAAGCGCCGCCACGTGCGCGCCACACTCCACCGCTCGGTCCGCGACGCTGCCATCCGCTTCCAGGAGAATGAAACTGAGGAGCATGGTCGCGGCCTCGATAGCAGCCGGATCGCGCGTGTGGCGACGCAGTACGTCCGCAGATTGCTCGAGGGCCCCGTGCGCGACGGCGGCCGCACGGTTCGGGCCGTGCTGCTTGAGCACAAACGCGAGCGCCTTGCATCCCGCCTCCTGAGCTCGCGCTGAGCTCGCATGAGCACGCAGCCCGGCAACGAGTGCCTCGACGCCCGCCGCTTGGCCGATGGCGTGCTGCATCGGGCCTGAGCGCACTGCAAGGTTGCGCAGCGCGTGCGTCGCCCACCGGAAGAGCCCCGAGGCCCCCGTGGCCGCTTGCTGCGTCAGTCTCACCAGCAGTTGGGCACCGCCCACTCCGATGGCTTCCTTAATCGGCTCGACATCCCACCCGTATGCCAGGTTGCCGAGCGCCCGGCACGCCTGCAAGCACAGTTCAGCGACGAGCACAGGGGCAACGCATGGGCATGTTGGCCCAACCAGCTGCTCGACGCATGCCAGAAGCGCCGACACGCCACCGTGAGCGAGGCACCGCTCCTTGTTGGCTCCGGCAGCCGCCACCATGTCGGCAAGAGCAGCAGCGCCGTCCGCAGCCATGCGCAGCCTCGCCCTGAGTGAGGCGGCGCTTTCGTTGCCTTCCAGTGTCTGGGTGCCCTCTGAGAGCGCAGCAATGGCCAAGCACACGCCGTGACTACCAAACGCCACCGAGGCGGCGTGGTCCTTTTCCAGCCGTGCCGCCTCCGAGCGAAGCAGCCTCAGCACGTGCGCTCGAACCGCCTGCTGAGGCATCCAGGCTGCGGCGAGGAGGGCGGATACGTCCGAAGGTGAAAGTGCACCGCCGTCGACGCGCACGCACTTTGTGATTGCGGCCGTGCAGTCGTGTGGATTCGGCTTCGTGAACGACGACATCGTTCGTGATCACGTGTGATGACCCACCCGCAATCAAGACTCGGTCGCGCATGCAAACGGTGGGCCAGGGGGAAGGGGGGGGAAGCGGGAAACGTCGGAAGTACCGGGTTCTGAAGCTCAAACAGGAGTGGACGACCTCCGTGCTGGTGGGGGGTGGGGAGCTGCAGAGGTGCACCTTCAAAGCTGTGGCTCTCTTGCCGCCAGAGGGCACTCGGGGGGTGACGGGGGGTTTCCTATACAAATTGGGGGGGGGGTCCTATACAATACGTATCCTGATGTATCCTGCATGTATCCTGCATGTATCTTGCATGTATTCTGATGTGTCCCGTTCAAATACATCAAGATACATCAAGATAAATCGAGATACAACAAGATACA
>Ga0210243_100394_pt1 | contig 36894 bp, 28 predicted proteins | sample ChrtobMeP5a_32mM_FD_155461 | JGI IMG/M metagenome (GOLD analysis project Ga0210243, IMG submission 155461) | Chrysochromulina tobin associated microbial communities from unialgal haptophyte culture, Seattle, Washington, United States - P5a_32mM | ecosystem: Host-associated > Algae > Haptophytes >...
CTTGCCGCCTACGGCGGCGCTGCGCGCCGCCAGGCGGCGCCTGCGGCGCCGCTTGGCGCCGCTGCGCGGCGCAATTTTGTTGCGCGCTGCGCGCGCAAAATATCTCTACCAGTATCGAAAAGTCGCCCTCTTTTTGTCCCGCCGGGCCGCGGCAACGCACAAACCACTGTCTCTCCGCCCGAATGTCTGTGGGGCTTCGCAGTGTGGCCGAGATGAATGTGTCATGCGTAATTTTGATTAAACTCACATGCACATTCCATTTCCAGAAAACTTCCAATTCGTCAAACGAAACGCACGCGGAGAACCCCGGAGATGCCCGCGTGTTCCGCTCGCCGTGAACATTGGATGCGCGGAGCTAGCGGAACGAGCACAGCACCGCCTCCAGGAATGCTAACCTCAGCGCCCCAGAGCAATACAGCTCGTGTCGTCGCAGCTCTCTACACTCTCCTTGGCCTCAGCTTCTTTGCGCTGCTCACGGCCACGATCCTTGCTCAGCCGCTCTTTCCGTTCAGGATGGACGATGTTGGGTGGACATCATCGTGGCTGTTGACGACGATCGCAGACTACTACACGGCGGCCCTGTGTCTGTGTGGTGTCATCGTCGCCACCGACGGCCGCATATACGGCATACTGTGGACGCTCGCCATCTGCGTGCTCGGCAGCCCGTTTGCGTGCTTGTGGCTCGTGCTGCGCCTCTGGAGCTTTCATACGCTCCAGTGTGCGGACTCATTTGATGGCAGCAACAAGAGCGGCACGCGATCACTGCGACCGATCTCCCAGACTGTCATGGGCGCCATCGCCTTCTACGCATTGCTTGGCCTCAGCTTCTTTGCGCTGCTCACGGCCACGATCCTTGCTCAGCCGCTCTTTCCGTTCAGGATGGACGACGTTGGGTGGACATCATCGTGGCTGTTGACGACGATCGCAGACTACTACACGGTGGCCCTGTGTCTGTGTGGTGTCATCGTCGCCACCGACGGCCGCATATACGGCATACTGTGGACGCTCGCCATCTGCGTGCTCGGCAGCCCATTTGCGTGCTTGTGGCTCGCGGCGCGCGTGTGGACGCACAAAGCCGGCCTCACGCTGCTCGGCACGGCAAACGACGCTGTTACGCTGCTACGCTGAGTATCCGATGCAATTCTGATCGCGGGACCGTCCCGTCGCCCCCCCATAGAGCCACCGCGCCGACCGCGGTGCCGGTGCGCAGTCCCGTCTCCCAACCCCTCGTTTGCGCGACGCGGTTGGTTGAAATCTCAAGCCCCCCTCAAAACCATACGACAATCTCAACACGAGGACCGGACAGAAGGGACGACCAAGAAGGCTCCAGGCCATACCAAGATACATTGTACCATATTAGCCCGCAACAGGTCGTCGGGACGCCGCGGTCTCTGACCCGCCCGCACGCCGCGCGCTCCCCATGCCGCTGTTTGTCATAAAACGAAATACCTCTCACGTGCACCTCTCACGCTGGAAGGTAAAAACCTTCACCTGTAGATCGGTCATTCGAAAAGGGAGCCCGCGTTCTTCGCGAAAAGCGTCGTACTGAGCGCGTTGCTATCCCGCCATCCGCGCCGCATAGGTGTCTGTTTGCAAGCAGCGCGACGCGACTGAGGCCGCGCTCTTGATAATCGCCCTCAGTCATTTACAAGCCAAGATGGTCGCCCGCCGCGGAATGTCCTTCAGTAACTACGAAGTCGCCACAGGTGCTGACGCGAAGGTGGTCACGCGGCGCATCATGATTGCGCTCGAGCGGCGAGTCCTGAATGACAAGAATGTCGAGCTGCGCGGCTACTTTGAGCAAGTTGCCGCCAAAACGACCAGTCCGCTTGGCGGCGCGTCGGCCGAGGAGGATGGCATCTCAGGCGCCTCAGACGAAGACATCGAGCAGACCGCGCTGCTGCTGTGCCATCATGACTCTGATGGCGACGGGCTGCTCTCGCCCACTGAATTTTCGGCGTTGCTTGAACTCGTCTCGGCGCAAGTCGGAACCTCATACACTTCTGCTCACATTGATCAGAAGTTCTCTCAGTACGACATTGATCGGTCCGGCTTCATCGACCTCAATGAGCTACTCCTTCTACGACCACAGCGCGGACTAAGGCACCACTGACATCGCCCCTCTCGATCATCACAATTCACCGATTGAAAGCTGAGCGCACTAGGTTGATTTAGGTAGGGCCACTACAGTGACAACTGGTTCGAGTCTGTTCAAGCTACTTCGAGTCCGGCATGTTCGAGGACGAGGTATCACGGCACCTTCCCTCTCGCATATGCTCCATGTTCCCGCGCTCGATATTCTAAGCACAGAAATTAGGGTTTGGGGGCTGGTTTGGGGGCTTGAATATGGGGATTTCCACATTCGATACTTGTTCGAATCTGAGAGTTTTGACGAAACACCAAACTTGGCAAAAGATCGCGCCAATTTCGCGATCGCATCCCCGAAGCCCATTCATGTCGCGGCCCCGACGCCCGGTAACGTCCGTACCCGCCGCTGGCCAGCGTGGTGTCTACATCGGCCCGCCTGGGAGCTTGCGGCCCCTGCTGCCGGCCGATGGTCCACGGTCCGATGGGCCGTCTGCGAGCGGAGTGCTGCCCAAGCCGATCGACGAGGCGTCCTCCAGCCGGCAACAGTATGAGTACGACATCATCCTCGTGCATCCCAATGATAACCCTGGCAGCGGACTGCGAAGCCAGCTCATTGAGAAGACAGAGGCTGCATTGCGGAGGCGCACCATCGTCTCGCGCATGCGCTTCATCGGCCTGGAGCTCTCACGCGAGGTCTCAAGAAGTGGCGAGAAGGTACTGCTCAAGATCGCGGCGCCCGACAGGCTGCTCGAGGAGTTTGCGGAGCGGACGAGCATGGAAAAGCGCCTCGAAACCGGTGGGTACACGGACTACACACGTGAAACCCAGAAGCTCTTCGCGCGGGCGGCAAGTGGCACCTTGTTCAGCTCGCTTGAGCGTCAGCGGCTCATCATCTCCGCCCTCGAGCTCGGGCTCTCTGAGGGCGGGTGCGACCTCGACCTGAGCCTCGAGATCGAGCGCGGGGTACTCACGGCAGTTGTACCCGTGCACGAGCCCACCATCGGAAGCGGTGCTCTCGCGGAGCAGTGGCTACATGCTCAGTGCAGCTGGTGGCCCGACCAACCTCTTGATCAGATCCGCGACTACTTTGGTGAGCGGCTCGCGCTGTACTTTGCGTTCCTGCAGCACCTCACTCGCAGCCTGCTTTTGCCCGGGCTCGTCGGGCTTTTCGTCGTCCTCGGCAGCTTTTGGTACGGCACCGTCGACAACCCTTTAGCGCCGGCGTACTCCGTGTTCATCATGGTGTGGACCCCTTGGTTTGCCAAGACGTGGAGGCGCGAGGAGGCGCAGCTCGCCTTCCGCTGGAACGTCGAGGTACGTGGACGCTGATGACCACTGATTGCCACTGATTGCCACGAGTGCCACGGATGCCATTGATTGCCACCGAGTGGCACTGTTGGCACTGATTGCCACCGATTGCCACTGATTGGCTCTGATTTGGCACTGATTTCCACTGAATGCCTTCCCCTGGAACATGGAGGTCGTGGACGCGCGCGATCCGACCAGCTTGCAAGCCCTCTCACGTGCCCCGCCTGATTGGCTGCCTCATCAGGACTTTGAGGCGACGGAGCACGTGCGACCGCAATTCCGCGGCGAGCTCGCCCGCGGCTTCTACTCGCGCGACGAGGACTTCATCGAGGTCGATGAGCATGACCGTCTCAGTGCGGCAGCACCGGTGATTCGGCGCTTTTCGGCTGGGCAGCGGCAACGGCGCACGCTCTTCTCGTATCTCGTGATCGTGCCCTTTGTGACGATGGTGATGATTGGTGTGGCCACGCTGTTCGCGTACCGCTCCGTCCTGATGATGTCCCTGTCGAGCACGCACGCCATCCTCCTCGGGGTGGCCGAGCTTGACTTCGACTCGGACGCTTCTTCCATCCCCGCTCTCCAGCTCGAGGGGAGGGGGGTGAAGGTGAAGCTTGCGTCCTGGTACGTACGCGCGGACACTGGGCTCATGCATGCCTTCAGCGCTCTCGCATGCAAGTGCTCACCATGGCGCGCCCACTCCCCACAGGTACGCGGTGACTCTGGGCTCCTGCATGGGCTCCGCGCTGTACTCTGCGTGGCTCGTCTTCACCAACTACTTGTACGGGCTGCTCGCCGTCAAGCTGAACAACTGGGAAAACTACCGCACTGTGACGGCGTACGAGGACGCTCTCGTGCTCAAGACCTCGTGCTTCTATTTCGTCAACAGTTACGCCACGCTCTTCTACATAGCATTCCTCGAGGCCTCACAGGTCAGTCTACTGCCCGGGATGACTGAGTACTGCCACGACGCGAGCCACTTTGACTATACGGCCGAGTATATCAAGGGGACGCATGGCGGCTTCAACCCGTTCTGCATGGCGGAGCTGTCTACACTGCTCTCCTCTCTCGTCATCTTCTCGCAGGTGTGATGGCCGCTGCTGATGGCCTCTGCTGATGGCCTCTGATGATGGCCGCTGATGTTGGCCTCTGATGATGGCCTCTGATGATGGCCGCTGATAATCCCCTCGCTCGTCCTTCGGCACGCAGCTCCTCGCCAAGGTGAGCGAGTATGTGCTGCCTCGGCTGATGGCATTCATGCGACGGCTCTCCGAAGAGTCCAAATTAGGCAGGTCTCTCATCAGGCACGGCGGCAACTTCAAGCCGCGGAGCCCGTACGAGGAACAGGCGATGCTCGAGCCACACGAAGGGTGCTTTGCAGAGTACCTGTTCCTCATGACGCAGCTTGGGTATGTGACGCTCTTTGCGCCCGCCTTCCCCATCGCGGCCGTCGTATGCTACTTTTCGTTCATGGCTGAGATCCGAACTGACGCGTACAAGCTGCTGCGCAATACGCAGCGGCCGCGCTACGCGGGCGCTCAGGACATTGGCTCGTGGCACAAGGTACTTGCCGTGATGGGCATAGTGAGCATCTTCACCAATATGGGCCTCATTGGGTTCACCTCGACGGTCTTCAGCGGGGCATTGCCGATCAGCGTCTTCGGCATCTTCGAGATCAACGCTGACAATCAGGTGTTCTTCCTCTTCGTGTGTGAACACCTCATGCTCGGCGTCCACTACGTGATCAGCGCGCTACTGCCCGACGTGACCACAGAGGTCGCGATCGCGCGGGCGAACATCCTCTGGCGTAAGCGCGCCACGCTCGAAGTCTTTCACAGCGCGAACCAGGGGCTCGATGGGAGGTCGCGCGTGCTTGAGGGCGAGAGCGCGCCATCACGTCCGCCCCGGCTCGAATGGGATGATGCCGCCATCCCCGCGTGGTTCAGCCGCGAGGCTGCGGAGGAGGAGGAGCCAGATCAGGAATGGCTCGTGGCGGGATCCGCAGCGGCCGAGGGCGCAGGGATCGCTCGACTCTCGAACCGCTGCTATCCGCCACTCAGCAGTGTCGCGAAACGCAACGGCACCGCGACGCTTCCAGTAGGTAGACTGCTCGCTTCACAAGATACCCCCCTCGCGCCCTCGCACGCATCGCCCTCCAACACGTGCCAGCGCACAACGCCGGGAGCAAAGGCATGGTCCAAGGTGCAAGGGCCTCCCCAGATGCAAGGGAGCGAGCAAGAAGGGGCTGCATCGACGGGGATGCATGGAGGCACCGACGTGCAACTTGTCCAACGCCTGGTACGGTACAACGCCAAGTTGCATGCGCCTCCCAAGTTGCAAGGGAGCGAGCACGAGTTGATTGCCTAACAAGTGGTGTTCAGCCAGAGGGACAGGCTGTGCGGCGCGACGTAGACTGTCGGTCCCATGACCGTCTTGGCGATGGGATTCGCGAGATGCGCAATTGATTTCTGGCTGGTCAGGGTTGGAATCTGGCAGTTTATCTGATCAGCAAGCGTCGAGAACATGGGGCGGTAGCCGCTCGACATCGAGTGCAACGATGTGAGTGTGAGCGTGCCCTTTGCGGACGACGGCTTGCTCTCACGGAAGCTGTTGCACGACCTGGCGTGGCCCTGGGCCAGTCGATGTACAAGAACAAGGAAAATTTCCACGCCGTGCTCCGTGGGTCCGTGCCAAAGCATGCAAAAGCAGAGACGGGCGGGCCTATGGTTCTTCATCTAGTCAGTCAAAAACACCGGTCAACGTCACGTGTCAGACGCCGTGGTTCACGAGTTTGTGGTGTAACAACGGCCCCCCGAAAACCAAAACGAAAGCACCCGCCCACAGGCCAGCACTCGACTGGGCCCTTTCTCAAACACGAGTCTTCACACGCGCCTTCACACGAGCAGGGCCGCCGAGAGGCAAGACTCCCTCCCGACTGGCTGGCAGCTGAGCGCGGCGTGCCAGATGAGCGAGATCGCCACGAGCAGCGCCACGAGTGCAAGCGTCCTCGCGAGCGTGTGCGCCGCGGGCACGTGCCAGCCCGGCGCGAGCCACCCGAGCTGCTTCAGCATGAACTTGCCGTCGCGCTCGTCGAGGTGGTAGCCCAGCTTTCGATAAAAGCCGCGCGAGCCAACCCCAGCGATGACAGCCACGCGGAGGAACCCATGTGCGCGCGCGCGCCGTTCAGCCTCCGCCATCAGTCGAGTGCCGAGCCCCACGTGCTGTGATGCATGCGCGCCCTTATCCTCGGTGGCGATGAGCTGGCCGTACACGTGCACCTCCCGGATTAGGGCGGCGCCGCGCAGCTCCACAAACGGTTGGTGCTCCTCCTCCTCGCCCACCACGACGCCAGTCGCGCCCACTACGACGCCCGCCACGCCCAGGGCCTTGAGCACGCTCAGCGAGCCGCCGAGCATCAGGTCAAGAGGCCACGCCTCTGCGACCTCTGCCGCGAGCGCTACCAAGGGCGTGGCGCAGGAGGCGAGAAGGGTACGCAAGGGACCAGCCGAAGTGGCGGCACCCATTGGGCCACCCGTTGTTGTACCGCCGCCGCCGCCGCCGCCGCCGCCGCCGCCGCCGCCGCGCATCCCCCCCTTAGCAATATCCTGCCGCTCCACCTCCGCGTCGGCGTCGGCGAGAGCCACGACGCGGGGCTTGGGCGGGTCGTAGCTTTCGGCCGTGAGATACGTGGCGAGGTTGGCGGCGCGCGCACGCCGACGGCGCGTCGTTGGTAGCCGCAGCCGAAGGAAGCCGATCAACTTGTCGTCCGCCGTCTCAAAGGACAAAAAGTGCTCTGCGGCGCCCGCGGCGAGGTACGTGCGCGCGACGAGCCGCTCCTTGCCGTGGGGCACCGCCTCGCCACCAATCTCGCGGCACCGGATGCATCGGCAGCGCATGCCACGCCGCGCCATCTCGGAGAGGACGTCCTCGCGCAGGTTGGGCACGTCGAGGCCGCCGCTCACGTACTGGATCGGGATGTCGCGCACGACGCGGTTGAGCCGGATCCACGGATGCACCCGAGATTTCACCTCCATCAGCAAGCCGACGAGCGCATCGGTCGCGTACGGCTCGTACTCCCCCGCCTCGTGCCACTTCTTGATGATGGTCCAAGGCACCACCTGCGTCGGGTAGATCTTCCACTGATCCGCCTGCAGGCTCGGGTCGCTCAGCACGCGCGCGAACATCTGCCGGTCGTCCTCGAGCGTCGCCGAGGGCAGCTGCGGCATCAGATGCACGTCAACCTTGAAGCAGGCGTCCTTGAGGCGCGCGAGGGCCACCGCCACGTGAGCGACTCCATGGCCGCGGTTGATCTTGCGCAGCAGCCGGTCATCGGTGTGCTGTACGCCGAGCTGGACGCGGGTGCAGCCGTACCGGCGCAGCCGGCGCAGCTCGGCGGCGTCGATCGTGTCCGGCCGCGTCTCCAATGTGAGCCCGATGATCTTGACGCGCGCGGTCTCGTTGATCGTCTGCTCCTCGAGCAAGGAGAGCCTCGGCCGCTTCGTGCGCTGCCAGAAGGTATTGGCGGCGAAGAAGAGGTCGCGCACAAAGGCCTCTTGGTACGCGTGCGGGTACGAGGCCCACGTGCCGCCGAGCACGAGCAGCTCGATCTTGTCCACCGGGTGTCCATTCATCGCCAGCGTCGCCGCCCGGTCGGTGAACTGCAGCACGGGGTCGAACCCGTTCTCATTGGCGCGCTTGACGGCGGGCTCGTCGTGAAGATATGAGCGTGGCTGGCCCGGCTCGTTGGGGCAGTAGTAGCAGTTCCAAGCGCACGAGAAGCGCTGCGTCTTGCCGTCCACGGTCGGGTACGGCGAGGTGAGCACCGTGATCACGAGCACACCTGACTGCGACTTGGACGACTTCTTGACGAGCAGGCTCGAGAGCTGCTCCGACGGCTCGATCTCACCGAGGCCGACGAGCCGGTGGTAAACGTGCAGCAGCGAGGCCTTGCGAAATGTAATCTTGTGCTCCTTGCGGTGCTGGAGCAGGTCGCGCTCGAACGCACGAGCGTCCGGCGGCACGTCGGCCGCGAGTGCCCGCACGACCTTCTCGAGCGCCGGCAGCTCCTCCTCGGCGACGACTGAGTCCCACGCGCGGTAGATGTCCTCAAGATCGCTGTTGCTCGCGTAGTACCGCGTGTTTTTGTACTTGTCCGGGTTCTCCATGGGCACCTCCCAAGGGCCGGGTCGCCGACGCGTCATCGCAGGCAATCAACGAGGCTCGGCGCTCGTCGAGCGCACCTGCGTCATCAGCGGTCATCAGAGGTCATCGGAGGTCATCGGAGGCAATCAGAGGCAATCAACGGTGAGCTCCGAACGCGCCTGATACGACGCCTGCAATGTGGAAGAAGACCTCGTACAAAGTGGAAAGCCACGCACGAGGGAGGGCCCAGGGCCGCGACGTGGCTCTTCGTCTCGTCGGTTTTTCGACGCGGTTTTGTCTTTTTGACGAATCGCATGTCTTCGGAAGCCCGCGCCTGAAACGTTGTTTCCTTTCGTTTTCGAGCTGCAGCAGCCAAGTCGACGAGGACACCGAGTGATCAGAGTGCGTCCGTCAGGTCAAAGATGGGCATGCGAGAGAAGCTCCGGGCAGCCCTCGGGCGCGATCCGACGCGAGAGGAGGTGCAGGAAGCGAAACGGTTGAAACGCAATGGTGAGGAGTTGTCTCATTCTCGAATCGCAGGCAAATTGAAACGAGAATGGGCTGCGACGCAGGAGCAAGAGGTGGAGCCGCAGGTGCAAGAGGACTGGACATGCGCCAACTGCAGTGCATCGTGCTTTGGACGCAATGCATCGTGCTTCAAGTGCGGCGCTTCGAAAGATGGGTCCTCGCCGGGCTCCAAGAGGCATCGCAGGCGAGAGGGCACCTACAAGCCGCCACCCAGTGCGGTCGCCTCGTGCCAAGACAAGACCTTGACGTGCAAGGTCTGCTCGGCGGACTTCATCTTCACGGCCGGTGAGCAAGAGTACTTCTTGCGGAAAGGGTTCATCGGCGTCGAGCGCGCTCGCTGCACCGACTGCGCGAAGGCTAAGAAGCGCAAGCTGCCTGCCGAGCCGGTGGAGAAGCCCACCTCCGGAGGCCGTCTCGTGTGCTTCGACTGGCGAAAGGGAGGATGCACGCGCGGAGAGAGCTGCAGGTTTGCTCACGCTGAGCCCGATGGCGTGTTGACTCCCGTGCGGCGGGCCGCTGAGGGCAGTGACGAGGAGCCCAGCCCTCCCAAGGTGCAACCAGTTCTCGTAAAGTGCTTCCACTGCAATGTGGAGGGGCACAGGGTGGCCGATTGCCCGAAAGTGAAGGCGCAGCAAGCCCGGGCTGCGGCCAAGGCTGCGGCGGCGCCGAAGAAGAAGAAAAGGCGGAACCGGAATGGCACCCTGCCCACTGCCAATCAACTGCCTCATGCTTAAAAATGCGGAACCGGAATGGCCTCCTGCCCTACCCTGTCCACTGCCCCAATCGGACGAAAGTGAGCCACTGCCCATCTGGTGGCCTGCATGCATCGCTATGAGTAACCCTAACCTTGACCCGAACCCTACGACCTACGACCAAGGTGCCTCGAGGTCGGGAATTGAGCGCCGCGACGAACCTGGTTCGACGTTCAAAGCCTTCACTGTGCGGAACAAGATTGGAAGAGGAGTTTTTGCTCGATTCTCATTTGAGTACTGAAAGTGAGTGTGTTCCTTGTATCGACTTCTTACTCCGCTCCCCTTGACCACCTATGAAAGTTATGGTAGTTTAAAGGGGGCCCCCGGGCGTCCTCGAGACGTTCGCCGATGCGGCCGATCCGGGGTTCCGGGCGCGTCGACGGCTCGCGACGCGACGAGGCACGAGCGGCCCCCGCGCGGCCGCTTAAGCGGCCGCCCGGCGTGCCGCGCGGCACGCGAGCGAAGACGCGCCGGCAGCGGGAGAGCGCTCCGCTACCGCTAGATGCCCACCTTGCCATCGCTATGTAGTATGGACAGAGCGGGGCGTAACGTAAAAATACTCAGCGCGAGCGCGTGTGTACTGTATCGCGTAGGCGGCGCGCCCTACTGAAAAACAATCAAACGACCTACGGCGCCATCAAAGCGCCAAAGCCCCTCTCAACGGGGCCCAGCGCGAGAGGCGCCAGAGCTTGCAGCCCGCCGTGAGTTGTTCTCACAGCTCCGCGCCGCTCGCGCACGTCCGACTGTGGAGCAAAGACGCGCGCGGTCACAGGCGCTCTGTCACAGGCGCTCTGTCAGTAAGTGGATACTCATAATGCCTCGGTCTGCGCGGGTGCGCCGGCGTCGCTGGTGCTGCTGCTGCAGGCGGCTGCGGCAGAGGCAGCGGGCGTGCACTCGTCGTCGAGCTCGATTTCGTCAAAGGCGGTTGTAAGCGCAGCCATCTGACGCGCCAGCGAGTGTAGGAACCCGAGGGAGGGCATATCATTGAGAATGCCGCACAGCTGTGCCTCCGCCACGGGGCCCGTCGTCGCAGCTGGGAGAGCCTCTTTGCCGCCCGCGCCACCAGCACCCGTACCACGTCCCGTGCGAATGGGCGCGGCGGCGGCACTGCCCTCAGAAGCGTGCGTCGCCTCGGGCGCTGTCGCGGGCGTTGGCTCGGGCGCTGTCGCGGGCGTTGGCTCGGGCGCTGTCGCGGGCGTCGCCACGGCAGGTGCTTCGCTCGTGCCCGGCGTTCTGCTCGCGACAGCGCCCGAGGTGCCCGCGGCGGACGGCTGCGGTGGCAGTGGCGGTGGCGGTGGCAGCGGCGGCTGCAGCTGCAGCTGCGGCTGCGGCGGTTCCTCGTCGGGTGGCTTGAGCTTGAGAAGGGTGTGGAGCCTCTCGAGGACCCGCCGCCGCACGGTGCGGAAATGGAGGCGGGTGAGGCGCTCAAACGGGGGCGAGAGGTGCTGCAGCGTGGTGGTCATCGCCTTGATGGTGAGCAGCAGCGCGCCCTCGTTATACCTACGCGCATGGTGGGCTCCCTCGACGGTACCTAGCTGCTTGTCGTAGCCTGCCTCGTTGAAGTAGGGCATCTCGCACAGCACGAGCGCCTGGATGGACAGAAGGATCTGGAGCACGGTCGACGTGTCCGGGTTCCACAGCTCACACGATTGATGCCCCGTCCAAGTTCCGAGGAGCGAGAGGCAAACCTTGCCATTCTCGTACAAGTTCGGGTTGATGCGCTGCCCGTGCGAGAGGTAGTGCACGAGGGGGGGCTGCTGGGGAAACTCGGGGGGCAGCTGCACGTCGAAGATGAAGACGGCGTCCTGGTATGGCGTGCCCGGCGGGCCGGTGATGAGCACGCTCATCAGGTCCACTCGCCCCGAGCAAGCGACCACGTAAATGCCCTCGGGCAGCCCCGCCTGCAGCAGCCGCCACTGCTTCTGTGCCGTCTTGGCAAACTTGGGCGGCAGGACCAGCGGCGGCGGCGGCGCGGCGGCGGCGGAGGAGGAGGACGAGGCGGAGGCGCCCGGCGGGTGGTAGTAGTGGTGCCAGCTCCACGGCGCCTCGGATTCGTCAACCCAAAAATGGTCGTGCTCGGCGTACGCCGCGATGGCAGCGCGCTCCTCAGCACTCCGGGCGGCCGCCGCCTCGGCCGTGACCATCGCCTGCACGGCGGCGCGGGCGGCGCGCTCGCGCGCGTCCTCCGCCTCGGCAGCCTGGGCATCTTGCTCCGGCTCCTCCTCGTCCTCGGCCGAAGCAAAAGACTCCTCGCCCTCTTCGTCCGCCTCCGAGTACAACCCCTGTGTACGCGCCGTCGAGATCACAGTCGAGATCGGGCCTGGCGCCGCCTCGGCGCCGGTGCCCTCTGCCGCGGCCCCCTCCGCAGCAGGCTCCGCGTCCCTTGGGTTCGATCTCCCAGAGGAGGCGTCCTCGGCGTCGCTGGGCGCCGCGGCCGTGACCTGCATGGGCTCCGCCCTGTCGCCGGCCGCTGGCGCGCTGCGCGCCGTGGCGGCAGCGGCCGCAGGGACACCTCCCTCGTCCTCCTCGCCTGTCTCGTCGTCGACGACGTCCTCCTCGTCCGCGTCATCGTCGACCGTTTCCCAGCCCGAGGAGTCGCCATCCCCTTCGTCGTCAGAACCACGCGCGCGAGCTCGACGAGCCACCGGCACGCGATCGGCTTCGATCGCTTCCGAAGCCTCGTCATCGTCGTACGCATAGGCAGGGTCCCCCTCGTCATCATGCGAGCCCTCGTCCTCCTCGGGCGGCTGCTCATCCTCCTCTTCGGTGTTGACGAGGTACGCCTCCTCCGGCTTCACCGTGCCGAGCGTACCGTCCATCCAACGCACAGTGAGCAAGGTGCCCACCGTCACCACCTCGCCGATGTAGCGCAGGCTGCTCCGCGCGAGCTCCAAGTCGGCGCCGCCGGCACCGACCTCGTCGTCGCCGGCACCGACCGCGCCGCCGGCACCGTCGTCGTCGTAGTTATCGACGTCATCGACGTCATCGGCGGGGCCGGCGCCGCTAGCGTCGGCGCCGGCCCCGCCGCTCGCGCCGGCGGCGGTCGGTCCGTTGCCTTCGGCCGCGGCGCTATGCAGCGTCGACGCCGCCTCGCGCCCAAGCCGCAGCACCACATCTCCCACTTTGAAGCTAAAGTCGGGATGGGGCGAGAGTTCGTAGACGGGCACGACCTCGCGCTTGGCGGCGTGCCCGGGCGTGCCATCCGCGCCCGCCTCAGCGCCGCGCCACGTCACGACGCAGATACGCTGCTCATGGTTGACGCTCTCGACCACACCCACTGGTGGCATCTCGCCGCGTCGGTCCGCGGGCGCGGCCGTGGGTGACTTGCCCACGACTAAGTCCTGCGGCCAGAACTCGTAGTAGCCGTCGACGTGCTTGGCGGGCGCGTACACCGTCGCCTCACCGTCCGTGTCGCGCGTGCCGTCCTGCCAGAGCACGTCCACCCGCGTATGGCATGCGAGCACCTCGACGCAACTCTCGATGGCTTGAACGCGCTTCTTCTCCTTGCGTTGCTTCTTGCCGCCGCCTGAGCCGGTGGCGGCGGCGGCGCCCGCGGGGGCCGCACCGGTGCTGCCATTCTGCTGATTGTCCTCCTCAGCTCCGGCGGCGGTGGCCGCCTTGAGCAGCAGCCTCTCTACCTCGTCCGGTGCGATGGTGGCGTGCTCGCCCAGTCGCCAGCACGTGCGCGCGTGGTGGTGCTGGAGCTCGAGCAGGTGCGAGGGGCGTTGAATGTCAGGTGGCGGCTGGATGGACGCGTGCTCGAGCCGATCGTGCCCATCCACGGGCGCCGCCGCGAGCCAGCGTACTAGGGCCTGCGCCGCCTGCACGCGTGTCACAGTGGCCTCCTGGCCGACGTAGCCGCTGCGGTACGAGCCCTTGGTCCACTTGGCGCGCCGGAGCACCTCGCGCGTCGCCGAGACGCGCATCCCTGGCCAGAACCACGTCTGCTCGTCCATCGTGGGCGAGTGCACGTTAAGGGTGTTGGCCCCAGTGCGCATCACCTTGCATGCGCTGCCGTCGTCGAATGCGAGGTGCACGTTGTCGTAGACCTCGTCGATGCGCCCGAGCCAGTGGCACACGGTGTGCACGATGAGCGCGCCCGGCCGGCACACAGCCAGCGGCTGCAGCACCGGCGTCGGCACACGGCGCAGGATGGTGCCGTCCGAGCGCCGCACGTCGCAGAACATGCGCATGCCGACCACGACGCCCGTCTGCCCGATCTGGTCGGCTGCGCTCGCAACGATGTCGCCAAGCAGGAAGACGCGGTCGACGAGCCGCAGGTTCTCCGTGTACTCGGTGCGCACGTCCTCACGACGGCTCCAGCGCACCTTGACCGCGCCCGGCGGAAGCTTGCGGCGTGGCCGCTCCTCGTCGTCGTCGATGTCGTCGTCGTCGTCGATATCGTCGTCGTCGTCCGGCCCACTCTCCTCGTCACTGCTGTTGGGCGCGCGCTCGACGATGCCGATGTCGTCAATGGTGCCTGCGTGCAGAGGGGAGAGGGGAGGAGCGTTGATGGAGTGAAGGCAGCATCAGGTGGTCCCAGGAGGCGTGCACGCTCACCTTCGAGAGGCTGCACCAGGTCGTCCGTAAAGATGGCCTGGGGACGGCGGCGCTGAGTTGTGTTCATCGATCAGGCTGAACTGTTTCAGGGCTGATAATAGTCGTCGCGCGCAGCGACTGCGGGGAAAAGAGGTGGCGAGGTCCTCCTGGCTGTTCCGTCTACTTTGTCATTCCCAAAGTTTGTCTGAACGAAGGGCGTGCGAAATGGGGAAGAGGAAAAGGGGTGTGAACATAGCCACAGCTCCCCAATCACACCTTCAAAATGGCTTTTGCTTGGGAGAGCCCATCCTGCTCCGAGGACGACGACGCGCCCACCAACGACAACCGCACGGACCAGGTGTACCCCGCGCCCACGACCCTCTCGTCGCCAGCTGCGGCGCCGCCGACTCTACCGCCTCAGCCTCTAGCTCCGCATCGTCCGGCTCCTGCTGCGCCACCGGCTGCGCCGGCCGCACCGCCTGCGCGTGCCACCGCGGGGCAGCCGCTCATGACCATCCTTCACGATTCTCTCACCGCGAGACACCCCGCACTCGAGGGGTGCCTCGCCGCGGCCGGATGCGCGTATTCTGTTCGCGAGAACGCGGCGCTGCCAGCACACTCGGTCCACTGGGTTCGTGGCGACGGCTCCTCCGCCGCCGCCTTGCACACGCTGCCGCGGCTCGTGCTCGTGTGGACGAGCACCGAGGTGGTGCGCGCCTCGGGTGCGGGCACGCTCGTGCCGACGCTCGGGCGCGTGCGGGCGCAAGCGGAGGCGTGGGCACCGGGGTGCGCACTCTCGCTGGTCGTGTGCGGTCGCGCCGTGCCCGGCCTCGAGCTCGCCCTCAGCACCGCCCAACTCGAGGTGGGCATGAGCGCACGCCGCCTCCTCAACGACCGCGAGCTCTCTGAGCTGCTCGCCAAGTACACTCTCGTCCTCCAAGAAGCGAGCGGCGGACCAAGCGGCGCGGGCGCCGGCGGCACGGCGCCCGCCGGCCGACCCTCCCTCGGCGGCTCCCTCGGCGCCGCCTTCCTCGCGGGGCTCACGTCGCACGATGTACTTCACAACAAGGGGGTGCCTCGCAGCCTGCAGCAGAGCTGGCATGGCGCGCTGTGCCAACTGCTACCTGAGACGGCGGCGGTGGCAGTGGCCCAGCAGTATCCGTCGCTGCGCCGATTGCACAATCACCTGTTGCGTGCGGGCGAAGGCGGGCTGCAGGATGTGCGCGTGGGCGCCAAGCGCCTCGGGCCCGCGCGGAGCCGCCGCCTCTACCGCGTGCTGCTCGCGACCAAAGAGGAGGCCGCCGAACGGTGCGTGGGCTAGGAAGAGAAGTGCGGTAGAGAGGTTGGAGACTGTTCGCGTCTCGGTCGGGACGGAGGTGCGACGGCCGACGCGCGTGCGGTTGCCGGATCCAACTTGGGTTATATCCTTGGGTTAATCTTAGTCGAATTAACCGAGTGGCGAAGCCGGTGAACGTACCCTCGCACGGTTGTATCGTCATGTAGATCCCTCGCGGCGGTCAGCTGAGTTCAGAGCCGAGAGCCGATGGCAGTGGAACCGGTGGCAGCGAAACTGACGGTAATCGGTGATGGAAGCGGGCTGTGGCAGATGCGATGGCGCTGAAGGCGGAGACTATCGAATGGCGCTAACGGAGCTTGTAACGGAGCCGACGCACTGCCGACGGCAGGGGCCAGCAGAGGTCCAGAGGAGTGAGGAGCCGGTGGGCGATGGAATGTTTTTGCTTATCTTACAATTTAGGAAACTGGTCTCATTATGTTAATAACATGTTTCTTTTAAGACCTGATAAATAGAGGCCGCGTCTCTCTGCAACCTCAATCATTTCTCATTTCCCAAATCGACATCGTCCGGCGGCCCCACTCGCGCGCCATGCCGCCATCCATTAGCTTTTCACCGGGCTATCGCTCACCTGCGATGCAGCTTGTCACCACTGCAGTAGCTGAGCCGCGCGACTTTGCATTCCTCCTCGAATTCGGCGATTTCGGTTGCTTCGGCATCCGAAAACGGCCAAAGCCCATCGAGACCACTCCGTTGCGATTGGTGGCAAAGGACCAAATGCCGCAGAACGTGGCCTTCAAGGATCGAACGAGGGCGGAGCGGCTAGCAATCTTGAAAAGGGGACTGGGCAACTTTGTGAAAAGGGACCCGCGTCACCTGGTCTGCGACTTTTTGGGCCCCGGCGATTCACGCGGGCCGTTCGGCTACCTGCGTGCCAAGGGACTCGCGCGGCGCAGCCGTCTTGAGGACCCCGACGACTCGCATTGGTTTGGCGTTTTTCGCCCGACGGGCCGCGAGGCGCTCTACATGATGATGACGGGGAGAGCGAAGGGCAAGGCGCTAAGCATCAAGGGCAAGAGCGCGCGCAAGGGGCTGCTGGCGGGCTTCGTGCCGTTTCTGCAGATCTCGGAAGAAGCTCACAAGCGGCGCGTGGTGACTATGACTGCGGACCAACGCTGCCGAGTCTTTTACCGGAACCGGGTACTTACTGATGACCTCTGACGACGACCTCTGATGATGACCTCTGATGACCTCTACTGCTCTCAGTACCTCAGATGACCTCTGATTGCCACTGATGACCTCTGATTGCCACCGATGACCTCTGATTGCACCGGATGTCTCCGGATGTCTCCTGACTGGTACCCCTCTCCTGCCGAATCTCCGACCGTTCACTAGGAGTCACGCGCCACTGCTCTTGAGGAATTACGACGTGTGGAAGAGGAGATGCTGCGCGTCAGTCGCAAGGCGCGCCGTCAGCTGAAAGCCTTTACGGAAGGCACGCTCAAGGATCTGGACTTTGATTTCCAAGCAGCTTGCCAGGCAGCCGAATGGCACATGTCACCACCCGGGACTGAGCTGTACGCCGACCGAGACGGCGCCCGAGATGGCGAAGCGCGAGAGGTGCGTCGCACTCCAGCATCGCGCAAGGCCAAGAAGCCAAAGAAGCAAGGGCTTTCGGAAGAGCAGATCGAAGAGCTTCGCGATGTGTTCAACCTCTTCGATGACGACCACTCTGGCTCGATCGACTACCGCGAGCTCGAGATAGCAATGCGTGCCCTCGGCTTCGAGGTCGAGAAGGAGGAGCTGCTCGAGATGATCTCCGACGTCGACGCCGATGGTTCGGGGATCATCGAGGTGCGGCAGCCCCCTCAGGCCGTCACTCGGCCGGAAAACCCCACCAGTGCTGCGGGATCTCGACTGATCTCGACAGTTCTCGACTCTCTCAACTTGATCTCGACTGATCTCTCGACTCTCTCAACTGCAATATCGACTGATCTCGAAAGATCTCGACTCTCTCAACTTGATCTCGACTGATCTCTCGACTCTCTCAACTGCAATATCGACTGATCTCGAAAGATCTCGACTCTCTCAACTTGATCTCGACTGATCTCTCGACTCTCTCAACTGCAATATCGACTGATCTCGAAAGTTCTCGACTCTCTCAACTGCAGTTTCCTGAGTTTCTAGAGATGATGACAGGCAAGATGGCCAGTGGCGACCAGGAGGAGGAGGAGGAGGAGGAGGAAGAGCGAGTCACGAGCCTCATGGAGAACATCGACAAGTTTGCCGACACCACTGAGTGCTTCGGGGTCGAGATGCCCGCAAGATTGCTGTGGGAAACCTACGTGATCCGAAAGGACATTGGGCATGATGCAGGTGGCTTCGGCGACACGGGACGCGCGAGCGAGCCCAGCTTGATGGACCTGAATCTGAAAGCAGTCACCGACACAAGCGCGACGCCGCCGTCGGTCATCTGGCAATACGATACGATGAGACCGCTCAACCCTCGAGGGCTGCTGATGGCGCACGAGGAAGATCAGATGCGACCGGTAGCGAGCCGCGCTGATTGGGTCACCGGAGCCGCGCTGATTGCTGATTGGGTCACCGGAGCCCGCGCGCTGATTGGCTCTGATTGGCTCTGATTGGCTCTGATTGGCTCTGATTGGCTCTGATTGGCTCTGATTGGCTCTGATCAGATGCGACCGGTAGCGAGCGATAGCGAAGCCGCGTGATGTGATTGGGTCTGATTGGTATCTCGGATGACCTCTGATGACCTCCCTTATCAGGTAGCGAGCGACATGGACTGCTTGCTGCTCGGCAGTAAGAACGCGAGATACACGCCGATGGAGACTAACCAGATTGTGCAGATTGAGTGGATGCTCGATCGCATTGAGGAGGTGAGCACCTCTGAGTGCTTCTGAGTGAGTCTGAGTGAGTCTGATTTCCAGTGCCATCTGAGTGCCATCTGAGTGCCATCTGAGTGCCATCTGATAGGGCACCGTGAGCAGGTGCTCGCGTCTGAGTGCGTCTGTGCGTCTGATTGGTCACCTTGAGCAGGTGCTCGACAACCGCGATCTTCCAGGCGGTTGGATGCACCGTTGGTTCGAGGCGAAGAAACACCAGCACAACGAGCATACCGCTCAGACCCATGCCTCGTCTTCGTTCATCTCAAAGTCTTCGTTCGGCGCACGAGCGCCCGCCCAAAAGATTGAGACGCCGCGATACGGCTTCGGTGATCCGACCACAAATGGCATCTTCGAGGCTGCAGTCAAGGCGCTACGGTCATCGGGCGCCGTCCGGCACGGCGCCGAATGCTTCAACTTCCATTTCCCACAGGAGCTTGACACAGAGTTCCTTGTGTGCTGGGCTGGGTTCCAAAAGGCGCCGATGTTCAACAAGGTGCCTGCTGGCCTTTGATTGCATGCGATTGCCTCCCTCATCAGGTGCCCGGCAGTATGCGATATGCCTGATTGGCCTATGGTGGCCTTTGATTGCATGCGATTGCCTCCCTCATCAGGTGCCCTGGATGTACGTGAACCTCGAGGGGCTGCTCAATTTCCTATCTGCGCGCATCGACCTAGGATACGCAGTGCCTCTGAACCCCAAGTGGGTGCTCTGCGACCAGGGGTGGTGGATTCTCTATAGGAAGCTGATCACGAGCCGGAACCGGTGGACTCGGGAGGCATGCAATGCGTGGCTCCCATCATGGAGCGGGCTGCGGGAGCGTCTGGAGCAGCTGCACGAGCGCTACCCCCGAGGCTTTGTGCCCAACGAAGGATCCATCATTGGAGGGGCGGTGGATCAATGGCTGGACCCCGATTTGGCTGAGTATAATCTCGAGCGCTTTCGCGTGCTGCAGCGTGCTAAGAAGAAGTTGCGCGCGATTTTCGTCATGCTGACTCTCATCAGAGGACAAAGGGCCAAGCGACGGCTCAATAAAGTGGTCAATGCCGTCAGATCTCTCCGGCGGACCAACATGTTGAGGGACGCGGTGGCCAAGGAGCGCCTTGAGCGCGGCCTCTTGGATGTTAAGACCGATGCAAACTAGAATAGTCCCACCACCGCATCCTAAGTGGTAGTATTAGTGCTACTATGCCACCGCATCCCGTAGTCACTATGGCACCGCGTCGATCCGGGATCTGGATCCATGTCGCGTGTCGTGTAATTTTGTAGCTTCTTCCTGCGTGGTCGCCAAGCAGAGACTCGTTCGGCTCGCCCCCGGCTCCCCCGCACCGTCGTCGACAAATTCACGCAACCCCGCGGCTTCTCTCCAGAAACGTCTCCGTCTATTGCCGGCCATGAAGTCAGGATTTCGCCGCAGGCCTGCCTGCCTGCCGAGCGTCCACATCTGCCACATCTACTGTGCAAAGTTGTTTCCCGGCACTCGGCATGGAGTATTGGCATTGGACCGGACGTCAGGGTGTGAGGAGCCTAGCGTGAGGTCTGAGGAACGGTTCAAAAACACCAGGGGGAGCCGGGACACACACGGGCGGGCAGTAACAGTGCCGTAGCACCGGCTGTCGCGTCTGTCGTGTTAACGTTCACACGGGACACACGGGACACACGGATACTTACACAGACGAACCTCACAACCATCTCGAGGTACCATTATGGCGAAAACTGTGCGCTGCGGCGGGGCAATCTACAGTAAACTGTCGTGATTTTTCACACTTTATGAAGAGCATCTTGGAAACGTTTGGAAGAGCGGGGAGCAGGACCTCGAGAGGCAGCATGCCGACGCCTTGCGTGGGTGTGAAAGAGTTAAGCGCCATCGTCGACTCGCTCTCAGCGGCACGGTTGGCTGACGCTGATCGATTGGACGATGCCGCTCAGCGCATCGAGCACCTGGAAGCGCAGCTGCTGGAGCGGGACAGCCAGCAATCTCAGCAAGTGGCCGAGGCCAAAAAGCTGCGCGACGAGCTAGTCGGCTACCGAGCGAGCTCCGCATCGCTCGAGACCTTGGAGAGGGAGCACAAACAACTGCTCCAAGAGCACCATGCTTTGAAGGCTGCGCTGGAGCGGCTTCTGCACCACGGCACCCCTTTGACGTCCGGCCTTGCTGTGCTGACCCTTCACGATGCGCGCATGGCGCCTCATCTCGTCTCACAGCTTCACGTCCCGTCGGTCACCACCTCCCCCAGCGCCAAGCAGGCATCGGACGCGGCCGCTGCCACCTCCGCAGCTCACGCGATCGCCCAGGCCAACCTGAGCACAGTCCTCAAAGGGTATACGGAGGCCTCCGAGCGTCTCGAGATCATGGCTGTCGCGGTCAAGCAGCTGGCCGAGCCGCTTCGGGCGTGGACCCAGGCGATGAGTGACGCGCGGACGCTCGTCAAGGGCTCCAATGACGACGACCAGGAGGTGCCGTTGCCGTTGGCTGCAGAGGACGAGACACAACCCGTGAAGACGGCAGTCCAGCATGCACTCGTTCACAGTCAGCATGCACTCGTTCACAGTCGGACCACAGAGCGTGTGGAGGAGCCGCACCGGGAGCCGACCACGAGGAGCGGCGAGGAGGCGCGCAAGCAGCGAGATGCGAGCAGTCGCGCGCGGCACGGCGCAAAACACGTGACGTTCGACCTGCCGCCGCCGGTGGCCCGTGCGACAAGCGACCACAATGGAGGTGGATCCATGGCGGCGAACGCGACGGTTGCGCCGGCTGTAGTTGGCGGGATCGCCACCGCGCGCCCGTCCGGTTCTGCTCTGGATCACCCTCGAGATCACCCTCGAGATCGCGGAGTGCCCCCGCCGCGCCCGCCCCCGCTGTCTTTGCATCCGTTACATCGCGCGCAGAGCCAGGGCTGACTGTGACTCCATTACACGACTCCTTTTTTGCAGTCCGGCGGTCCGGGACGGGTAGCTCAGAGGGACCGCGTGGGATTTAATTCTTGAGAGTTTGAGCCACTCTTCCTGTATTGAGAGCTCGGCTGCTGTTTTCCCAAGTACGATCACGCTGGGCTCCACGACTGAGCCACCGCCTCTGGCCGGTCTGGGCGCGCCGGGGGCAGGGCTCAGCCCGGAGCGCCGTCGCCCAGGCTCGAGGCTGGGCGGGCTGGGCACCGTCGCACCGCAGCGCGGCTCACGGCGCCACAATCGACAATCCACGCCACTCCCGACACTCCGCTCGACTGCATTGGATTCCACCCCCCTTCCCAGGACGACAATTCAAGAGGGGCTGTGGGCGCCCGATCGGATGGGTTTCGCTTGGCTCCATCGGTGTCCGTCGAGTCAGTCGGTAGTCGTTTTTTTCAAATGCAGTTCGCATCTCTGCCATCTTGCGCCTCGGCCCCGCTCGAAAGCCCGCGTGCGGCGTGGCGTTTCGTCTCGGCAGTCGTCTCTCTCATCCATGCTCTCATCCGATCCGAACCGGACTCGGCATTCGCTGTGATCGTATACATAAGGGTTGGGGCCGGATAAACATGAAAAATAGTAGACCACTCCCCCTTGGGTCAACCATTCAATTCCCAAACAGGTGTAGGGTTTGGGACGGATAAACATGAAAAATAGTAGACCACTCCCCCTTGGGTCAAGCTACAAGCAGCCGCACCCGGCACCGCGCGGGCGCCGGTTCGCTCGAATCGCCGAGAGATGTATCATGAGATGTATACGTCCCGGAAGGGAACACCGGATCCCTAATCTAGAGTTCTACGATATTACCATGTACTCCCCACACAATCTCACCCTATCTTCGTGTAGTCGTATAGGCAGCTACGTATTATTGAACATACTTTCCGAACTTGGTGCCCTCCCTCAGGCCCCACGCTGAGCGCTCGTTGGTTGGCTGTACCAGACGCATCGCCATACATGTACTCGCGCGGCTGATTGTCTATAGGATGTCTTGTGGGGCGTCTGCAACCTGCTCCTTGGACACGTTCTCACCGGAATAGCCTGCCACCTGCTCCTTGAACACTTCTTTTAGCGAGCCTACGAAGATCTCAAATTGCTGGACTGAGATGTAGAGGGTGCACAGCTGGCTCGTTGCCGTGACAGTTGCGAAACGCGGCTCGTTCCTTATTAGCGCGAGCTCGCCGAAGCAGGCACCTTGGCTCAGATTGGCGAGCGTCTTCTGCTCGCCTGACTCCTCGTCGCGACGCACCACCGTGGCAGTCCCGTTCATCACAATGTAGACTTTGTCTGCTGCCACATCGCCCTGCTCGAAGACTTGATCGCCCTCCTTAAAGTTCGCATACTCCATCCTATCGAGCATCAAATGCAGATCCGTGGGCTGCAGGCGCGAGAAGGCGTCTACCTTGGCAAGCGTCGCGACCGCGCGGTCGCGCACGGCTTTCTTGCGCGGGCGACGTGCCGGCTTGGGCGTCGCTCGTGGGTCGGATGGGCCGCCTCCGTCGAGCAACAAATCCAGCAAATACTCAAACTCGTCCCACGTGAGATCGCCGGAGCCGTCCAGATCGACCTTCTTGAACATGAGGCCCACCTCACTCTGTTTGTGACCGCCAAAGAACCGTTTGAGAGATTCCCATCTCTCGCCCACGGTCTTTTTCCACTCTGTATAGGAGACAGAGCCACTCTTGTCGGCGTCAATCGACTGGAATATATCCTTCAGCTGGGCCTTGGCTTCTTCCCCCTCTTCATCACTGTCCTCCGCATACATGACAAGAATCGAAGTTGCAAGTGGATTGCCATCAGCGCCCTTTTCCTTCGTCAAGACCTTGTAAAACTGGTCACGGCTCACAAACCCGTCAGTTCCAGCCAAGATGAGCATTTGTTGCAAGTGGAAGTCGGACACATTATGCCCCAGCTCCTTTGCAACATGCTTCAAGTCATCCAGGTCAATGTACCCTTTTGCCTTGCGGTCAAACCTTGCGAACAGCTTCAGGATTTCCTCTCGGCTATCGATCTTGGACATGTTACCCGTCATCATCAGCATGAACTCGGGAAACTCGATTTGGCCCGATCCATCCGCATCCACCTGTTTGATGATCTTCTCCATCTCGTCCTTACTCGTGTCGAAGCCGAGGGCCTTCATGGCGGCCTTGAGCTCCTTGTAATTGATGGCGCCAGAGCCATCGGAATCAAACAAGTTGAAGGCTTCGCGGATCTCGTCGATTTGTTCATCCGTAAACGATTTCACCTTGGCCACACCAACACTATCGCGAGATGCGCGACGGCCGCGACGTGGGTACTCCTGCATGATGCACAGACTATCCGATTTGGTTGCCAGGAAGCAAGGGGCTGGGCGGCTGGGAGCCCCTTGCCAGGACAGGGCGGAAAAGAGACGGGAAAGCCAAATTGCGCTCGTCATCGAGGCGCGACCGCAAACCAACGGACGAGGAAACCTCTCACCCACACGCCACTTAGTCGGTCGCAGAAACTCCACAGTCTTGGTGGGGAGCTTCCGACCGTGGTGTGATTACCAGGGGTGTGGAACATGCGTTCCAACAACTTCAAAACGAAAACGTACGCACAACTTTATGAATAGAGATTGCCGCCGCGGTGGGCCCTTTCTCTCACGTGAACCCGCCCTTTGCCGGCGGAGGCGCACTGCTGCCGCCGAAGGACCCGAGGGACCCGAGGGCAGAGCCCGCGTAGGACTGAAGCGCTCTGCCGACGATGCCACCGGTGCCAGAACGCGCGCTCGCCCACTGTAGCCCCGCCGCCAGCTTAGAGCTCGCGTCCCGCTTGCAGCGCACGTAGCCCACGATGTTGGCGCCGCTCAGCGACAGGGCCGTCAGAATGAGCAGGAGCCATTCGAAGTTGAGTCGCATCAGTGAGAAGAGGCCCAAAAGGGCCCAGATGACGCCCGGCGCGAAGAGGCCGACCCAGAAGATGGTGATGTCTAGCGATGTGCTCGTGAGGCCCTGCTCCCTGGCCTCATACTTCCACATCGACGACCCATCTGGCTGGACCTCACTCCACCAGCGCAGGCCGACCATAAGCCGGCCACTCACATTCTTGACGGTCCAGAAGTCGAAGGCGAGAAGCAGGATGCACGCGATGAAGATGTTGACGAACGAGCTCGTGAACCACGTGCCAAACATGTACACGAACAGCGCGAGCGTCTGCCAGAGAGGAGCAGGAGATACCGCAGAGCAGAGCGCGCAAAGCATTGTCGCGGTGAGATGGTGCGACAATGCTGACAGTGCGAATCCAAGGACGACCAGCTGCAGTGCGCATGCGTGGGCATCGTACCTTGAAGAGGAGATGAAAGAAGGCCGTCAACGGAAACGACAGGCCCTTGGCAAAGTCCTTGGCTTTGCCGAGCATTGATGACGCCTCATCAGCCTCAGGGCCACCGCCGAAGCCGCTCCTGCGAAACGTGCAGCGGCGGTGCTGCTCTCAGCGCTGGGGTTGGTACGCAGCCGTCAGGAACCGCGCATGCAGGGCAGACGGCGAGCTCCGCACACCCCGAGAAGCTCATGTTCGAGCGTGCGGACAGCCCTTGTCCGGGCGCCCCCACGAGAGAAGCATGAACTGAAAGGTGTGAATGGTTGGGGCGAACTGTTTTCACAGTCGGGAGTCGCGTCATTGGTTCACAAGACCTGTGGTTCAACGCGTTCCATTCGACCTCGAGGAAGATTCCACGAATCACATGGTTTTGCTGGCCGTCACCCTTGTCGTAGCCGGCCTTGCGGGCAGGCCATTGACGCGGTCAAAAGCAATTTCTGCTGCTTCGGCCGCTGACCGCGTCATCACCGCAGCTGACTGCGTGGCGGCTGCCACCGAGCTGCCTCTTCGCATCGATGGTGAGTGGTATGACGTGAGCGGCTGGGCGGATGGGCACCCGGGTGGCCGTTGGCTGCTCGAGTACGCACGCGGGCGCGACGTCACAGCACTCTTCCACGCGATCCATATGAAGAACTCGAACAAGGTCTCGGCCGCACTCCAGAGGCTGCCGCAGCTCGACGCGGGCTCGCTGCGGCAGCCGAGCAAGCCCGTGCCCTTCCCGACTCAGCAGGTGGAGGAGGGGGCGCTACAAGGGCCTTACGTGCTCGCGGGCCTCGACGGCAAGCCAGCGCCCGAGACGCCGCCTCTGCCCCCCATCGACTCACCTCTGCGCCGCGAGCTCGCTGCGATGCTCCGCCGCGAATTTCCGACGCCGGCCTCGTCGAAGGCGTCACCGGCGCACTGGGCGCGCACGCTTGTCGCGCTGGCGGGCACGCTGGGCTGCTGGGCGGGATGGGCGCATGGCTCAGGGCTTGCGTGCCTGCTGCTGCCCTTTGTCCACTGGGTGTTGATCGCGCACACTGTCCACGAAGCCACGCATGGCAACCTGCACACCGACCCGCGAGTCAACTTTTGGGCGCAGTTCACGTCGCACCCGATCTGCTTCAACGTGTTCGTGTGGATCCCGCAGCACCTGCTCTCTCACCACCAGTACACGAACGACTACGAGCATGATGTCGACTGCCATCACTTTGCGCCGGCGATGCTGTCGGACGTACAGCCGCGTATGGCCTCGCCTGAGTCATCTTTTAATCAAGGGTGGACGTTCGTGTGGAAGGGATGCCTCACCACGCTGGGCACGTCGATACTGCAGCCGCTGCGCACGCTGCGAGAGAAGCCGACGCCCAACTATGATGTCAACGTCACCCCAGTCCCAGCCGCCGTGTCCAAATCCACCCTCTGGCTTTCTGTCTTGCCTTCCCTCCTCGTGCTGCTCTACCCGCTGCTCGTGTGGGTGCCGCAAGCGCCGCTGCTTGGCCTGTGGCTGCTCGTGTGGCCGTGGGTAGGCATGAGCCTCATCTTCACCACGATGACGCAGGTCAGCCACGTGCAGCAGGCTTGCCAGCCATCTCAGCAGCTCAGTCCGTGCTGGACGAGCCGCCAGATCCATGCCTCGCTGGACTATTCGCTCGGAGTGCGACGCGACGGTACCCAGACGCCAAAGGCCGAGCAGCAGCTCGTCACGGCGCTCGCGGCCGGGCTGAACGCGCAGTCGCTTCACCATGCGATGCCCTCGCTCAGCTGCGCGCACTTCCCGCGCATCTACGCCGAGTACGCGGCCATCTGCGAGCGCCATGGCGTCAAGATTCGTCACTCGGACCACGTAGGCACCGCTGTGGCCTCGATGCTCGGGTACGTCTTCGAGAACAACAAGCCGTTGTGAGCGTGAGGCCGACGCTTGGGTGCGCCTCCTTGCTCTTGGTACCGATCTCGCACGACCCGACAGACGCCGACTGCTGATAGGAGAGCGTGCGAGCGGAGTCGAGTCGAGAGTCAGGTCTCAGGAGACGAGACGAGAGTATCTGGCTACGGCCGCCGAAACCGCAAATAAACGAAAATAACCGTTACGCAAAACGACGGTAACAAATGTGCAGTGCCCAAAAGTGAAAAGGAGAAATAGCCCGCGCCCGGGCGCCAAGAACGAGCCGTTCTGACCGCCCTGTCGTGCCGTGTTCAAAAGTAAGAACGACCTCGGTGCTCGCGCTTGGCGGCGCGGCAACCGTCTGGGCCCATCAACCGAAAGTCCGTACCAAACGTGCCACCCAGGTAGGCGACGGGCCCCGTCGCGGCGGCGCGCTCGGGTGACGGGACGCTGAGGGCGCGCTGCACGTGCTGGTCGTCGCCGGGATTACCCGTGAGAAAGAGCGCCGCGAGCTGCGGCATCGCTCCCTCGCTCAGCGCATGCGCGAGGCTTGCGAGGCCTTTGCCGCCGATAGCGTTGAACTCGAGGGCGAGGTGACCCAATCCAAGGAAGGCAGGAGCCGCCTCGGGCGCTGTTGGCCGAACTGCCGCAGCGAACGCGCGGAGACCCTCGTCCGTGATGGCGTTGTTGGAGAGCGAGAGCGTGCGCAGTGAGGGCAGGTGCCCTCGGGCCGAGGCGGCGGCGAGCAGCAGCAGTCCCCGGTCGCCGAGCGCGTTGCTGCGCAAATCGAGCTCTTCCAGTCTTGGCACATGTGGGAAGATGCTCGTGAGCACCTGGGCGTCGGTGGCGGTCAAGCTCTTCGCCGCCCAGCTGAGGCGGCGTGCGCCAGCCATCCGATCCAACGTTAGGCCTGCCTTCTTGGTTAGCGCCAGCGCAGAGCTGTGCTCCCTCCGCAGCGTGACAGCTGCCCGACATAGCAGCACGTTCGCGCGCAGGCCCTTGCACGCGCATCTCGCCAGCCCGATTGCGGTGGCAGGTTCAAGCGGCGAACCGATGGCCAAGAAGAACGCGAGCAGGCAGTCCTGTGGGAGGTCCGTCAGAAACACGGTCTGCACCGCAGGCTCGGTGACTTGAGAGACGGTGGAAGGCTCGGCGGCTTTCGCTGCAGCAGATCGAGCAGCGAGCACCGCTGCGCGTCCACTGCCACTCGCGCGCTCTGGGCCTATGTGATCGAACGTGAGCAAGCCGCTGCCGCACGTCATCTTCGCCATGTTAGCCTGGGCGCTCCTCATTGCTCGTGGGCCATCGGGAAGCCGCCATTCCATGGTCTCCGTTCCGTTCCGTTTCAGGGCCCTCTCGGCCAGACACACACCCACGAGCTCTGGCGTGCGCCAGCCGGCCTGCGAACTTCGAGTCCTGTGACAAGGTCTGTGAACGTGTGACACTTGGTTCAAACCTGGGGCATGCTGGGGTTCAAAAACATTGAGTTGACTCAATCTACTCAACTCTTCTTTTTACTACCTCTATCCGGATCGGATACGCTCTTCTATCTAGGAACACGCTCCCTGGTTTCAGCTCGCCATCCACCACGGCTGGCAGTGCTCCACGCGCAGGTCCTCCATGCGTGTGAAGAGATCGAGCTCCTCGGCTGTGGCCGCATCCCGCACCGGCTTGCCGTCGAGCATGAGCACGACGCGCTCGAGTGTGCGCTCAAGACGGCGTGCGAGCTCACGCCGCAGCTCCAGCCCACACGTGCGCCTTGTCACCGGATAGTAGCGCCAGTCGATGCCCGCGCTGACGTCCACAACATTCAGCTCCCACTTCGCCGGCAGGCGGCACTGCTTAGTCGGCTCGTAGCGCCACTCAAGGCCCCGTAGCATGAAGCCTTTGGGGGCAACCCAGCCAGGAGGCGGCTCTAGCCAGATCTCGTAGGCAGGCTTGAAGCTGGGCGGCGGCAGCGACAAGCTCATGTGGTGCGCTCCGGCGACACCCTCCTGAGCGCCCTCCTGAGCGCATCGCTTGGCCACAAAAGTCACCGGGTCGCCAATGCGGAGGCCCTCGGACGGGGCGTGCAAGTGAACGGACGCACTGCTGCCGTCGATGGCGATGACGGCTCCTGGCGTGAGCCCATGGCCCACATGGACCGCATCATGCAGCTTGGCCCCGGACATGCCGTCGGCCGTGATGATTCGCGACGTGACCGCGGCCCTTGAGATTGCCCTCGAGGCGCCCACAGGGCTCTCGCTGGTGCCACGGATGAGGCTGCTGCTGCTGCTGCTCGCATGGCTTGCCCGGTGCTCGGGTGCCACTGGCCCGGTCACCCTGCCGATTAGAGTTTCGATCCCTGCGGCCGTTGTTGCGTCCAGCCAACCTATGTCAGCCTTCTGCATCTTTTGAGCTGCCCGCAGGAAGGACTCAGCGCACATAAATTCCACATGCTCGATGGGCCCGTAATTGCCATGCTCACTCTTGGCGCCACTCTCGCTCTCTGCTGTGCCTCGAGGATCACTGCGGGGTGCTGCATCACGCTTGTTCGGAGAGAGACTGCCCTTGATGTCTTTGCCTAACTTTGGCATGGCGGGAGGCGGGCAGAGTGCACGACACCCCCGTGGCTCCCCGTCCGGCTTCGGGCTTCGCTCAGCAGGCTCGGCCTTTGAGGGACCTAGGCTGGCAGAGGGAGGACGGTTGCACGACACAAGAGGGCAGAATCTTCCATGGGATCCTGCGTTTGGGAGTAATCCATCTCCGTAAAAACCGCTTCCAGTATTATGGTCCAAGGAGATGCATGCTGAAAAAAGCATCGACACCTGTACTAGGTTCGATCTACCTCCATGCGCTCGCTCATCCTCGGCGCCTCCATCTCATCTGTTCCTCTCTAGCTTCTTGCCGGAACATGCTTGTTGCTGACCAAGCAAAGTCGAAACTCATCTGTCTCTCGTCGTGCGGCTGCGGCGTGGCGCGCGTGGCGCTCGCGGCTTCCAAGGTGCGCCCGTGGAGACAAGGCAGTGCGCCCACGCACTTTGATAGTGCTCACGAAATAATGCCATTGGGCTGTGCGCCCGTGCACACTCCAGCGGCGAGTGTGAATGGTTTATCCTTCCAGCGGCACACGCCGTCGGCGCCCGTGTTGAGATCAGGGGCGAGCACCTCCCACGCCTTCTTCTTGTCGAACTTTTTCACCTCGGCAGGGCCGCCCGGAAAGCCGTCGAACGTCACGCGTTCACCAGGCGCCGCGCCCGCCGGCGGCGTGACGAAGCTCAGGACCGACTTATCCGGAGTACTCGCGCAGAGGACCATCCCATTCGACTCCATGCCACCGAGCTTGCGCGCCTTGAGGTTGCAGATGCAGACGACCATCGCGCCCTTGACCTTGTCGAGCGGCATGTGATGGGCGAGCCCAGAGAGGATCTGGCGCGGACTCCCATCACCTGATGAGGGAGGCAATCAGCATGCACTCAGGGAGGTTATCAGAGGCAGAGAGGATCTGGCGTGGACTCTCATCACCGAGGTCGATCGTCTCCACGTAGAGCTTATCCGACTCGGGGTGCGGCACCGCATCCACAATCTTGCCCACCCGGATGTCCGCCCAGCTGATGTCAACCACGTCCCCCACCTCGGCGCCCGAGTCCGCGACGGGCGCCACCTCCTTCTTCCGAGGGTCTGCCTTGGGCTTCTTCTCGCCGCCGCCGCTGTCAGCTGCGCCGCTGCCGCCGCCGCCCGCCGCTGCCTCGGCCATGGGCTTCTCCTTCAACTTGGGCGGAGCGGCGGGCGCGGGCGCGGGCGCGGGCGCCGGTGAGGACGCCGGCGCCTTCGCCTTCGACGCGCTGCCCTTGGGTGCCGTCGTCGGCAGCGGCGGCGTCAGCGCGCCAGCCGCGATGGCATTGACCAGCTGGTCAAGCAGCCCGAGGCTCGCCTCGTAGGGCAGGGTTGTCTCGCTCATCTTGGCAAGCATCGACTTCGCATCCTCCGCCTTGAGCATTTCCTTGCTCATCGGTGGCTTGAGCTTGACCGCCTGGTCGCCATCGAAGCGAGGGATCACGTGGAAATGGCAGTGGAAGACCACCTGGCCAGCCTCCTTGCCCGAGTTCTGCAGGATGTTGCACGCGGGCGCACCCGTCGCGCGCTGCACGAGGCGTGCGAGGCGTGGAAGCTCGGCGAGGAAGGCGGACGCAACCTCGGCAGGCATGTCGAGCACCGACACGCACTTGGCCTTGGGCAGCAGCAGAGCGTGGCCCGGCGCGAGCGGGAACGCGTCCAGGATGGCGAGCGCGTGATCGGTCTCAAAAATCTTGTGGCACGGGATGTCGCCCTTGAGGATCTTGTTGAACAGGTTGTCGTCGTCGTAGGCCAGCATGAGTTGGGCGACGACGTGTAGGCGGCGGAGCGGAGAGCTTCGGCGGGATTTAGGTGTGAAGGTCAGCTCAGAACACACTTTCGTCCTCTTTCACTTTCTCCGCTCTGTGGACACCACCTTCAGTCTCCTGCGTCAGCATCTCGAGGAGCTCCTCGAGCATCCGGCGCCGCTGCGCGGCCGTCGCGTGCGGCCCAAGCGCCGTCTCGAGCGCGAGGACCACCGCCGCCTTGGCCTCACTCCACGAGGCATTCGAGATGGGCTGTGGCTCCGCTCCTTCTGTCACCGGGGGCGCCGCCAACGGCTCGATGGCCGTTGGGGAGGCCCCCTCCGTCGGTGGCAGCGTCGTTCGCGCCGTCCTGAGCGTTCGCGCCGAGGCTGAACTCGACGAAGGCCGCACCTGCTCACAATCGTCGAGTGCAGTCGCGCGCGCCGCCGTGGGCGCTGCTTCCCCGGCCCTCGACGCAGAAATCGGCAAGGGCGGCCGCGGCGAGACGCCCTCTGCTGCAACCTCCTGCACATCGCTCGCGCCGTCCTGAACGCTCGCGCCGTCCTGAACGCTCGCGCCGTCCTGAACGCCCGCGCCGTCCGGAGCGCCACGCCGGAAGGTGCCCACGGCGGCGCGCCGGAAGGTGCCCACGACATAGCGCCGTTCGATGGTGAGTGCCTTGGCTCGGTTCGTGGTACTGCGCAGCACAACCTCGCATCGCTCCGTGACGAACCCGCATCCCTCGATGAGGTCACGCAGCTCGGTCAGCGCAAAGTAGTACGCGCGCGTGCCGTCCTGTCGCACGAAGAAGCGCCCGGCCGCGTCGAGCTGCTTGGGACGGCGCGCGGACGATTCGGATAAGCGCTTCTGAGCGCCATCGCCCTCGGCGTAGTCGCGTACGAGCAGCAAGCCTCCCTCGCGCAGCGCGCTGGCAGCGGCGTCGACGGTCGCTCGCATGCGCTCGGGCGAGATCGCGGAGAGCACGAACATGAGCGTCGCGACGTCGCACGCGCCCAGGCAGGGGGCGAGCTCGGCCGGTAGCCGTCCACAGGTTAGGTCGCCCACCGCTGCGCTGACGCGGCCGCACTGCGCGAATGGATGACGGCGCACGATGGCGATCGCCGCGTCGGCGAAGTCGACGCCGAAGCAGCGCAGGCGCGGGTTCGCACGCAGGAGCGGGAACAGCGTGTTGCCCACGCCGCACCCTGCCTCCAGCAACAAGAGCTCTCCGGTGGCTCCGTCGTGACCACCGTCGCTGGAGCCTTCGCCCATGAGCGTACTGACGGTGCGCTGCACCTCCGAGATGTCTCCCTGCTCGGGAGCGTCTCCCTCCTCGTCTTCGGCAGCGCCGCTCTCCGTGCCGCCCGCGCGGGCATCCAACACGGGCCACTCAGCCGCCAGGTAGTGCCGATCCTTAAAGAAGCGGTCCGCGTGGCGCCGGTAGAAAAGATCCCAATTTTTGGCGGCGTCCTGCTCGTAGCGGCCGGCCCAGTAGGTGGACACGACTCGGCGAGTGCCGTAGGGCGCGTACACCGTAGGGCCCGCGGGCGGCTGCACGTCGGCCATTCTCTGGCGGAGGTTTCGAGTTGGCCCCTTTGGAAAACAGGATCGAACACACCGCATAATCACATCGACCAGTCACACATGTACCCAGGTTGCTCGTTTTGGAAACGCAGCGGACCTTTTTTCGGGAGCAGGTAGAAGAGAACCGCACGGCTTCTCCTCTCCTGTCGAAGCCTTTTCAAAATCGGGCGAAGGTGCCTATGCTGGCCAGCGAAGATGCCAAGGGCACGCCCAAAGACATCGTCAGTCTTCTGGACGTGACCCGTGAGCGTCTCAAGGCGCTCGAGATGGCCGCCACGCGGGCGGGATGCGTCGTGACACCGACCAAATCGGGCAACGGCGGCTGCAGCGGCGGTGGCGAAAGCAGCACGCCGCGAGCGCGGCAGGAGGACGCCTGGGAGCAAAATATCTTGGATGCCTTCGACCGCATTGACGTAGGTGGCCACGGCAAGCTGTACCGCTCGGAAATCATGCGTGCGTGCCGCCAGGACGAGCGCGTGCGTGTGCTGCTCGGGCTGCCGCGCGTTCTCCGCGACGAGAACGGGACGCGCGACGCCCTCGAGCGCGTCTTTCAGCGCCTCGATGCCGACGACTCTAAATCGTTCAGTCAGGACGAGTTCCTCAGCGTTTTTGGACGGCCGGCCCTCCTCGCCAGCCGCTCGGCTGCAGTCAAAGAGCTCTTCGGCGGCGGCGGCGGAGGCGGCGGAGGCGGCAGTGCCGGGCGCGCGAGCAGCAGCGGCAGCTTCAACAGTAGCTTCAGCACCAGCTTTAGCAGCGGCTTCCACGCCGGCCGACACCCGGCAGCCGTCGCCGCCACCCTCGCCTCCACCCTCGCCACTCAGATCTCCGCTGACGTGGCCAGCCCAGCGAGGCAGAATTCCTCGCCGCCTCGATCTCCGGTTGTGTGGGCGTCCGCGCCGGCGCCGCACACGCCGCCGCCGCATACTCCAGCAGCGGCAGCGGCGGCGGACCAGTATCAGGCGGACTACCAGGCGGACCGGCGCGCTGCCGCTGACATGTTCGCCGCGGCCACCGCCGAGGCGCGTGTGCGTTGCAACCCGACGAGCACGCGCGCAGTAGCGCCGCCGTTGGACAGTCGGATGACAGGTGTGACGCCCGTACTCCACTCGATGGCTCCGCTGCACACCGACCTCCACGTCGGTGGCGACGGCGAGGCGGAGCCCGCGCCCACAGCCACCCTGAGCCACCACAGCACGCTCCTCGCCGGCGGCTGGTGGTACGGCAGTTTGCCAGACTCTTTCCAGAGCTGGTGGCGGCGCGAGGCGCTGATCGAGAGGGCCTCGACGGCGGGCACGATCATGGTCACAGACGACTCAAGTAGCGGGCAGCGCCCACCGTCGGCTCCATCCTCCGTCGGCTCATTCACAGCTCATTCACAGACGGCTCCATCCTCCCCCCTGCTGAGCGCGAGCGACAAGAGCCGTTGGGCGCCGCGTGCGCCTTCACCGCCGCGCTCGCCCCAAATATGGGCATCCGCGCCGCCAGTGCCTCGCACACCCGCCGCCGCCGCCGCCGCCGCCGCCGCCTCGGCCACTGCCACCGTGTACGCGACACCGCGCTCGTCCCCCGCCGCTAGAGCCTCTTCTGGGTATGCCACCCCGAGCAGCGCCGCCGTCCCGAGCGCCAGCAGCTGGCAGCCGGCGGTTGCCACTGGCGTGAGCACTGCGCTCAGGACGGCGCTCACGGCGGTCGCCACTCCGGTGCTCACGAGAGTCTCGAGTTGGTCAACACAGCCCCATTCACAGCCCCATTCACAGCCCCATTCACAGCCCCAGGGAACACCGCAGCGCCAGGCGCTGCCGCCAACTCCCTTGCTCCTCCCCGACGCCGCCATGTCGAGCTCCGTCAAGTCTGTCTCACAGCTCAAACAGGATCTCGCCGCCGCCGTCGCGGCAGAGAACTATGCGGCCGCGGCAGCGCTCCAGATCGCAATCTCGGCCGCTCAAGAACGCCAGATCGCAATCTCGGCCGCTCGAGAACGAGCTGGCGTGCTCGAGCTCAAGAACGAGCTGGCTTTGGCCGTGGCGGCCGAAAACTACGCGGCCGCTGCGGAGCTGCAGAAGGCGATCAGCGCGGCCGAGTCGGCGGCGACCAGCGCGGCGGCAGGCGCGGCGGAGGCTGGCGAGGCGGAGGCAGGCGCGGCAGGAGATGACTTGGAAAACGAGATGCAGTCACGCGACTGGGCGAGAGCGGCCGACGCCGTAGCGCCACCATCCCTTCCCGCATCCCCGTGGCGACGCCTCTGGACGGCTGCCATGGGCACGCTCACCAGTCCGCTGCCCTCATCGCGCAGTGCCCTAGGCGATGGTGACCCGATCATCACCTCGGAGGCCGTGCAGAGCCCGCTGCGCCGGCCGACGTCACATCTGCTCAGCCACAGCTACGTGCCGGTCGAAAGCGAAGTCGCGAGCAGCTGTGAACGGTCTGTCTGTGAAGGAGTCGCGAGCAGCAACTGTAGCAGCATCAGCCGCAGCAGCGCGATCCAGTCATCGACAGTCATTCGTGAGGGCGAGGGCGGCGGCGGCGGCAGCAGCAGCAGCAGCAGGCGTGGCGCGTTCGTCCACTTGTACGAGACCCAATCTGAATGCTGATTGCAGGCCGATGATCTCTAATTGCCTCTGATAATCTCTGATTGCACCCCTCATCAGGTACGAGACCGACCCAATCGCCGATCTGGCGCGCGCGAGGCTTGAGGCTGCGCGAGCCGAGGCGGAGGAGAACGCGTTCAAGCTCGCAGGTGCGGCGCAGGCCGCCTGTGCCGCCGCCGTGCTCGAAGAGGCGTGCCGGCGTCAGGGAGGCGAGCCGACCTCTGCCGAGATCGCCCGGGAGCTCAAGGGCAACAGGAGCCTGTCCGAGATCAACGCACGGATCGCCGCGCTCTCTCGCGGCCTCGCCTCGTCGGACGTTCAACGAGAGGTGATGCTGCTCGAGGAGCTCGCCGTCGCCGGCCTCCGATTGCATGCTGATTGCATCCCTGAGTGCATGCTGATTGCATCCCTCATCAGGTGATGCTGCTCGAGGAGCACGCCGCCGCCGCCGCCGCCGCCGGCGCCGGCTCCGAGCACCGATACAGTGCCGACCTCGCCGCGATCGGTGATCCGTTGAGGGGTCCGTACTGGGAGGCTCAGACCAGGGCCGGGCTCGGAGCCCCCGACTGGGAGGCAGTGGCGGCGCACCGGTACCCACAGACGCTCACCGAGTGCGTCGCGCTTGTGACGCTCGAGAATGACCTGATGAACGAAAAGTTCTTCAACCGGCGCGCACGCACGTGGGAGCCTGGATACGCCTACATCCGCCCGTAGCATCGCATGTATTACTCCTTTGACCCAAGACGCCATGGAGGCGCCTGTGCAGTCTCGAGCTGGTCTCGAGGTCACTCGAGGCATCTGTGGAACTATGCTCTATCGTCTATGGTCAGAAGTCACCGGACACACACCCGCGGGGCGCGTATTTTGTACCTAGCGGCCAGAGCGTCCGGCGCTTTGCACTCAGTTCAAAATCAGGTGGGGGGGAGGGAGGGGAGGCCAGTGCCGAGTGCGGGTGTCCGGTGAATCGTCTCTATCGAGTATCGTGGACGTCGTCGGTCGTGGCGGACGGTCCGGGTGAAGAAACATTCCAGAAATCAGAGTTGCTTCGAGATCGGCCGCGTGTTGGTGAGATGCATGGGCGATCGCTGGGGCGGCGCGGACCATCGTGCATCGAGGCATCCGTAGATCCGTTCGCGTTCCGCCGCGGCAGGCGGAGGCGCGGCGCAGTGCGACTCGGCAGTGGTGATACGTCTCCACCCTCTTTATACGATCCCCGGGGATCCCCATGTCCCGCCTCGCGCTGCTCGAGCGGTATACACATCCCGGGGCGATACACACGCCCCGGATATGAAACCACCGTAGTTGCATGAAACCACCGCGCTTTCTAGCGCGGGCACCAGAGGGGTACGTAGCGTTCGAGATACAGTGGCCACGAGAGTGACCCGATAGATCCGTCGCCGTCGGCTCTGCCTGACAACCAACCAGTGCTCATACTCAGTTATAATCATGCTCCATAAGCCCTCCACACTCAAGCTCATCATTGGTAGCCGACGGACGGGGATCACCGGGGAAACAAAAGTGCCTGGTGCTCCGCACGAACCCGCCAAATCCTGCAGCCCCACGCCCTCGACCAGACCTCACGACCCGAACCGCAACTACAAGCCATCTTCGCACCAGCAGAAGCGCACGGAAGAGAGCTTTCTGCAAGTCTCTTCAGCGCCGATATCGTCGAAAAACTCGACGGATG
>Ga0210243_100411_pt1 | contig 36359 bp, 28 predicted proteins | sample ChrtobMeP5a_32mM_FD_155461 | JGI IMG/M metagenome (GOLD analysis project Ga0210243, IMG submission 155461) | Chrysochromulina tobin associated microbial communities from unialgal haptophyte culture, Seattle, Washington, United States - P5a_32mM | ecosystem: Host-associated > Algae > Haptophytes >...
CTTATCGAGCCGCTGTGGCGCACGGCACAAAGCGGGTGCACAAGCAAGCGAGCTCCAGCTGCAGCGCCGTCGAGAACCTGCAGCCACAGCAGCTCGCACGATCAGTTTTCTTTTTAGATTGTCTTAGAGTCGCAGATTAGTCGTACTAGGCCGTACGGGCACAGAACTACAAATAGTGTGTATGTGGCATCACTTTCAGGGCCAAAATGCAGTGATTCACACTCAATATTGCCAAAATTTTCGCGCCTGCGGCGGGCAGAGCTCCCCCCGCACCCTACCCCCCAAACCTCAGTTTACACCCCAGCTGGCAGCCCCTGACCTGAGCTGGAGCCAACACATTCTCTAAGCGTGGACTGTACGGCCACTCTTTGACCCCCTCCCCGGCTCCCCACAGCTCGACTCCGCGCACGTGAGTGCGCGCGCGTCTATCTTCGGAGTGAGGTCTGCACCTCCTCCTCCTCCTCCTCGTCGGCAGGCCAGCCGGCTCCTCGCCCGGGGGACGGCACACACCGCCACGAGAAAGGCCACAAAAGCTCACGCGCAGGTCAAGCACTACTCAACTTCGTCAGACGACTCCGACTCACCTTCGTCTGACCACTCCGGCGCGTAGTTCTTCTTGAACTTGCCATAGTAGACAATCTCCGCTGTGAGGAGCTCCGGGCCATAGCAGGTATCCAGGTCACCTCTATCGGCGAGGGCATGAAACATCTTGTGCCATTCGGCTTTGTCCGCGAAGGTCTCGTATGCCTCGAGGGCTGCTAAAAGAGGCGGGCGGAGGGAAGAATGGTCGAACTCGCAGCCCACGAGAGGCCACGTGTGCACTCCACGGTCGAGAAGCCCGATGACGAGCTGGGCACGCGACTCTTGGAGAGCGCACCCGATGATCAGCGAGAGGGCCGCAGCACCCGCAGCGTCATCATTGCCGTCCTGCACCTTCGGCTTCGGCTTCGCCGCCATCGTCAGCGCGTGCACGATCGTCGTGTTGTGCTGGAGGCTCTCGTGGATGGGAACGCCACCCAAACCGAGCTCGTTGAGCATCTGCGCAACTGGCTTGGCCACGTTGGCCACCGCCGCCGCCAGTGGGCGGCAGGTGAGCGCGAGGCTGGCGTGGTCGGCCGTGCTCAGCTGACGCGCCAAGTCCTCCAGAATCTCCGCGGGAAGGTCGGTCAAGTGCACACGCTCCGCCCGCGTCGCCGCTCTCGTCCGTTTCGCATGCCGGGGCGGTCCAGCTGCAGCTCAGCTCTGGCCCCGACGCTGGTACAGACTTTTGACTTGTGTCTTTTAACCCGTGTGTCTTTTAGGTGTCTTTTACCCGCGAACGAAACTTGCTATCGCGCCCGGGAGCAATTCCGAGTCCCGGCACGACGCTTTTTTGGCGCTGTCGTGGGCAGGTCGTCACGCTCACTGCTGGGGGTCCGCCAGTCATGTCCCAAGGCAGCAAGGCTCATGCCCGCGTCTCGCGCTCCGCGGCGAGCGTCTCGTAGGCGGCGCGCGCTCCTCCGTGCCCTTTCTGAGCGGCTCGCGCGAGCAGCTCGAGAGCCCGCAGCTTGTCGGCGCGAGGCACGCCTACCCCTTGCGCGTAGCACATGCCCAGATTGTGCATCGCATTCGGCTCACCCTGCTCGGCCGCCAGCCCAAACCAGCCGACGGCCTCGGTCGCGTTCTGCTCGACCCCCTCGCCAAAGTAGTAACTGACGCCCAGGTTGGTCTGTGCGAGTGGCTCGTGCCCTTCACGCGCCGCGCGTGAGAACCAGTGCACCGCGGCCGCCGCGTCGCGCTCGACGCCCTCACCGCGCTTGTAGCACAGCCCCAAGTTGAATTGCGCCTCGCTCTGACCGGCCTCGGCGGCAGCGCGCAGCGAGGCGATTGCCGCCGTCTCCTCGGGCGTCTCGTCAAACGGATCGGACTTGACGGCGCCATCCTGCTCGTCGGCAGCGAAGTCGTCGTCGTCCCAGCAGAGCGAAGCCAGCCTGGCACGCAGCTCACGCAGCGTGTACTTGCGGCGCGCCACGTCGGCCCGAGCTGAGCCCACATTCCCCACAGGCTGCTCAATGCGAGGGTTGCGGAAGGAGACGTCTGCGCCACATGGGAAGTCAAGTCAAGTCAAGTCAAATCAAGGAGACGTTTGCGCCATATGGGAAGGGCATCATGGGGCAAGCTCAGAGAGCGCCAAGGGCATCATGGCTCCTCTGCGCGATCAGCGCCGCAAGGAGCGCAGCGGTAGAGGCTCGGGCCGAAAGTAAGGCGGTATGCTCGCACGCATCGGTTCGAGGGGTCCTCAGCCTCGTCGCATACAGAAAAGCGCCCTCGTCGCGCCGCCGTGCTCGACGACCTCGTTCTTGCCGCCGCAGTGCATCGTGCGCGAGTCGAAGAGGACAGCATCGCCGGTTCCGAGCAAGGCCACGCTGCTCTCGCAATCTCGGAGCATCGCATCTCGGCTCGAGATGGTCATCTGGCCGCCCGAGCCGCCTCCGCCAAAGGCGGCGTGGGCTTGCGCCGTGTGCGTGCGAGGCAGGAAGAGTGTCGCGCCCATCGTCGCGTTGATCGGCTGCAGCGCCACGAAGCAGGTGGAAAGTAGGCGGAGAGGGGAGGGCAAATGAGGGGAGATGAGGGAGAGGGGAGAGCAGATGGAAGGGGCGAGGGGAGGGAAGGAGGGCAGGCCAGCCATCAGATCAGCCATCACAGCAGGGAGGCCATCCGAGGCCATCACAGCATAAAGGCCATCCGAGGCAATCACAGCAGAGAGGCCATCCGAGGCCCTTCGCGAGAGTACCTGCAGTGCCACGAAGCAGGTCAGGAGAGGGGGCTGATCTTGGTGCGGGTTGTCGGGATGGACAGGCTGCCGTGGCGCGCCGGGCGTCGAGATGAGGGCCGCAAGCTCATACAAGATCGCATCCTCACCGAAGGCCGCGCAAAGGACCGCGTAGAGGGTGCTGCTGCTGCTGCTGCTGCTGCTCACGGTGCTTGTGCTGCTACTGCTGCTACTGCTGCTACTGCCGCTGCTGCTGCGGCGGCCCGTGCTCTCAAGGTTGCGAGGCGCGGCGGTTCCGAACAAGAGCTCTCGCAATGCGCGTTGCACAGTGGGCGAGCCCTTCAGAGGGAGCAGTAGATCGCACCGATTCGATTTGAGAAGTACGTCAGCAAAGTCCTCACGCCAGTCGGCACCCTCGTCTTCAATGGCGGCATACGCCTTGTCGCGTCGGATGAGCAGCTCCGACCGCAGCCGGCCCGCTGTTGCTGCAGAGAGCACGTTGTTGATCCTGACCACGCCGTCGTCCAGGAGCGCCTGGCGAGAGCGTGCTTGGATGGATTTGGGCTTAATGGCTTTGTTGCGGCCCTTTTTGGTGCCGCTCCCCTTGGCAACTGCACCGCCGTTTGCCGTCGGCGCTTCCACAGCAGGGGCCTCAAGCGGCAACGCCTCACGCATTAACTCTGCCTCAAGCTCACCGCGCCGAACGAGGGCATCCATCTGATCGGCATCGAAACCGTAGATGGCGAACTTGCTGCCTGGCGTGACCGCCATCCGTGGCAGCATTGGCGTGCGCATCGCCTCCAGCATCGCGACGTTGAAGAGAGCACAGAGCCAGCTGCCTCGCGGATAAGTGAGAGGCATAGGCGAATACATGGAATTCCTATACTTGTCAGACTTCCCGTTTTCAGCAAGTTCGGAAAACGATCATCTCGTTCACAGCCTCACGACACGTCTCGCGGTCCGCCCCAGTGGGCGGTTCTGTCTCGGATGTGAGTGTGTGTAAACTCCCGGCCAGCTCGTGTTGTATCTGTCGGACCGGGGTGTGTCTGTAAACTTCATCCTTCGAGTATGCTGTATGGACCGGTTGGACACTATTTATGAGAGGTTCGTCCTAGATGAAGACTCTCTAAAAGTAAAAAGTCAAGTACTGCACAAAAGTCCGCACCACCGGTCCGGTCCTGTAGCTGTACGCTCCAGTCTGATCGCGTACGCGGTATACAGGCACACTGGCGCGCCCGCAGCCACTTTCGCCCCAGCACGCCCTGGCCCCACGTGTTTCGCCCGCACACGAGAATCGAGTTCGAGAACCATGTAGCAATATCAGTTCACAACCAAAAGATAAGCCTCTCTTGACGTGTAGTAGTACTTACTTGCCCGGGGGAGCGGCAGCAGCCGCGGCGGCCTGCTGTGGCCTCATGAGGGACTGGGGCGTGACAATAGGGGCGTGACTTGCCCATCGAGCTCCGTGTGGTCGAGGCCCCTCAGCCGGTACTCCGTCTTGACGTCACGCCGAAGAGTCTTGAGATCGACGACGGCCACAGGGGGCAAGCGCGGCCGCCAGCTGGGGCTCTCGAGGGTCTCTCCTTTGGCTTCGGCCTCGGAGACCTTGCGCATGATACGGTTGAACTCGCGGTAGGTGATGAAAGTGTCACCATCCTGGTCGAACATGTCGAAGAGTTGCGAGAGCTCATCCGCCGACGCTTTGATGCCAAGCACTGGCATGGCTCGCACCTGTGGGGAAGGGAGATGCGCCGTGGTGAGCACTTGCATGCTGGAGCACAGGCATGGCACGTACAAACTCTGCGTGTGTGATGACGCAGTCGTGGTCGACGTCCCATTCTTGGAAGAGTTCCAGGACGCCCCTGGAGTGCGCGGCGAGCGCTCGTTGGATCTGGGCCTGGATAGAGAGGGTGCCTGTGAACGTGTACGCCTCCACACGCAGCTGCTGGCACGCGTCGCATGAGCGGACCCAACGGAGCGCATGCTCGAGCTCCTGAAGGGAGATCGCGCCTGAGCCGTCGCTGTCGAGCATCGCGAAGAGGTCGGGCAGCGCGGCTGGCTCAGCGAAGTGGAGCCCGATGGAGTCCATCACCGCCCCAAACTCCTGGCGCGTGAGCACGCCGTCGCCGTCGACGTCCCAACGGTCACTGAAGAGGGTGGCGAGGCTCCCCATCACCTTCGGCGTGGCGAGGGCAGCCATGAGCTGCGCGACGGGCGCCTCGGCGCTCAACGCAGCGCTCAACGCAGCGAAAGTCAAGCGTCCCGAGCCGTCGAGGTTGAAGCTCGCAAAGAGAGCATCGCACTCGGCCGTTGAGATAGGCATCCCCCCGAGCATGAAGATGAGGTCTGCAAGCTCCTCTCGACCGAGCCAACCCCCGCCATCGTCGTCCCAATTTGGAAAGACGTCCTTTGGATGCAGCCCGTTTGTGTGGAGCAGCTCCAGCAGCCGCTCGATCAATGTCTGCCCCCCCTCATGGGCGAGGAGGTCGAGAGAGAGCTGCCGCCAGCCGGCGAGCAAGGGGCGTAGCTTCCTCTTGCGCTCGCTGGCCCAGAGCAGGGTCGCTTCGAGCTCATCGAGCGTGATCGTGCCAGAGCGGTCCTTGTCGAAGAAGTCAAAGAGCTCCCGGCACACCTGATGAGGGGGGTAATCAGAGGTCATCAGAGGTCATCAGAAGTCAAAGAGCTCCCGGCACACCTGATGAGGGGGGTAATCAGAGGTCATCAGAGGCCATCAGAGGTCATCAGAAGTCAAAGAGCTCCCGGCACACCTTCTGGCTGAACTGGAAGCCGAGCCTCGCGATTGCCGCGTTGAACTCGTCTGGACTGATAGTGCAGTCGCCGTCCCTGTCCCAGCGCCTGAAGAGGTCGAGGTACGCGGACTCGCACATGGCGGCGAGGAGTGCCTCGAGCTGGATAGGCGAGACCTTCTCGGCACGCGAGTGGAGCTGCTCGCTCGGGCTCTGGATGGCGAGCCCCTGCAGTGCCTCTTTGGCCACGCTCATGGCCGTGCGCTTCTTGCGCTTCGGCTGCTTCGCCTTCGGGTCGGCCATCGCAATCTCGGCTTGGCAGATGCTATCTCGACGATCTCGACGTGGCCTCCGGGGCACACTCCCGCCGTGACGGAGCACCTTGAGGACCTCTCCGAGCTCGAGCTCGCCCATTCCCTCCAAGTCCCAAGAGTCAAACAGAGCGAATGTCGCTCGGCGAAGCGCGCGTGCCGCTGGCCGACCCACATCCCTTGCCCGTAGCCCGAGTAACCTCGCCACCTGCTGCTCAAACGTCTTGCGGGGCAGCGGGCGATCGGCCAGTCCGCTTGCAAGGGTTGGCATGAGGTCTGCCACGTGCGCACACAGCTCGCGGCTCAGGCTCTGCTGCAGCTGCACATGCTGCGAGGGGAGCAGCGCATCCTCCGTGGGTATCTGAAGTTGGTTCTGTCCTGATGGTGTGGCCGCCTCTGTCGCGCCCACCAACGCCAGGTGAGGCATCAGCTCCATCACCAGCCGCATCCCGACTGTATGGAGGTCCTCGGTGGCCACGCGCATCCTCGGGCTGCGCATCCCCGGGCTGATGGGCGCGAGCGTCACCGTCGGCCGCGCCGCCACCTGGGCTTTCGGACGCTGGAATCGCACCGGTGATCGCAATCGCACCGCTGAGGCTTCAGCCGCAGTGTTCGATGTCTCGGCGGGGGGCTCGTCCGGCACCGTCTTCAGGTCGTGCAGCTTTGTAGCATCCGCCATGGTCGGGAGCAGCGGCATGCTTTTCGAGCAGTGGCTCTTCAGGGAAGTGGTGCCGAGGTCGCGAGATGGTGGCGCCGGTTGCTGGGGCATGTAAGCGGCTCTAATGAAGCTCGGAACCGGCTTGCGCTTGGGCCGAGGGCTGACCTGGGGGATAGGTGGCAAGGTGACTAAGGCCTTGAGATGCACTCGCTCGTCCAGCCAGACGTATCCGTGTCCCTCCGGCGACCCGCATGTGGAAGATCCCATTTTTGAAACTGTCATCTGACCTCGCAAACATTTGGCATGCACAAGGTATGCACAAGGCAACCACCATTCATAAGTTCAGTTCAGTTCAGTTCAGTTCAGTTTGTCTGCTTCCATTAGGGTCAGGCTTCCATTAGGTTGTCTGTTGTTTATGTAGTAACTGAACTGAACGTGAACTGAACATTCATAAAGCACAGTGATCCCCCGAGATGTGTGTACATGTAGGGCTGATGAGATGCGGATATGCTCAACACGGCGAGTTCCTAAATGTCCAGGGTGCCGTAATACCTGTCGTGAAGGGCCAGCAGTGCATTGTGGCTCACCGCCCGAGACACCTCGTCGCGCGGGACCTTGTCATTCGAGGTCAGGAATAGCTTGAGTTGCGTATAGTTCATGTCTTCCGGTGAGAGCACGCTGTTATTTGCGGGGCGGGGCGAGGCAGGCGGCCGACGCGACGGTGTGGCATCGGCGGCGCCCGAGCTCACACGTCCATGGCTCGCGTGGCTCGAGCTCACGGAGCTCGCATGCCCAGCCGCGACCCGCGCACCATCGCGGCTGAGGCCGGCGGAGGGAGAAAGAGGTCTGGGAATCAGGTTCTCGGGGTTGAGAGCGGCGGCCAGCTCTCGCGAGAGGCGCTTCACCTTACCAACCTCCTCAGGCGGACTCATACGTTGCATGCGTGGCGAGGACCCGCCACGCGGCAAGCAAGGGAGCGGTGACCATGAGCGGTCGAGGATGATGGGGCTGGGTTTCGTCACCGCAGGGTCGAGGATCGTTGCCGTCGGCGTGCTTGGCCTTGGAACGATGACGCTCACCGCCCGCCCGACGAAGACGCGCCGTGGCGAGCCCCTTGGGCCACCGCCCTTGACCTCCGCAATCTTGGAGCTCACCTGCTGTATCTGGTGCTGCAGCTTCTCTTGCGCCGAAAGGACCTCATCCAACTGCCTCTCGAGGCTCTCGGCTTGCGCCTTGTACTGTTGGGCGGCGGCCGAGGCGGCCTGTGCTTTCGCCTTGAACGAGTCGCGCTCGTGCACGAGCGACTTGCATCTTCGACTGTTGACCCATCTGGTGACCGGTCCCAAGGCTTTGACCTTCGCATCTCCGGGGGTGCCGCCGTTTGTGCCGCCGCCCGGGCTCATTCCTTTGACCTTGGCGTCCCCGGCGGCGGAGCTGGCGGCAGCGCTCGTGACCCCTCCGCGCATGAGCTCGAGTGTGACTGTGGTGACATCTGCGGGCATGAGCGTGTTCAAGTCGGACGCGACACGGACTCGCTGCCCGTTGATTGCCACTACGCGATCACCATTGCGCAGCTGCCCACAGCGCATTGCCGGTGTGTCCTCTCGAATGACTGCCAGCACACCCGCATCGCCCTCGAAGAGAACACCGAATCCGAAGCCTTCGTGCGGGGCCCGCTCGAGCGTCACGCGCAGCACGTACGCCGATCGTTGAGCTTGCATTCGCTTGTTAATGAGTGCAGCGGCGGCGGTCGTCAGAGACGAGCCTGAGCGTGCAAGTTGAAGTTTTTCTGGAAAAAAAAAGCATAAAATCGTGCACGGCTGGCATGCATGCAGCCTCATGGACTTTTTGGGGTGACATTCTCCGGTCAAACCAACAGCCCGATGTTGAGCTTGAGGGCGCAATCGTTCCGCAAAACAGCGCCGCGCCCGCGGCTCGGTTCCTCAGCCGCTCGTCATCGTCCCCGCCTTTACACTTTACACTTTACAATTGTATTATTGTTTATAGCCCTTGACATTGTACTGTCTACGCACAGTACAGTTGTGTAGGGACCTACCGCTGACAGGTCGCATGCGATGCGTGCTGCATGCTCGAGCACTCGCAGCGCATCTCAGTAGCCCTGCGTCATGTTCAGCCAGTATGAGCATACGAAGCTTACCTCGTGCGAGGCACGCGCGCCGCCGTGAGCGCCGCCGAGAGGGTTGTCTATCGCACCGCCTTGCCAACGCATCATCAGGGCCATCCACGAAACTAGAGGCGACAGTCCGCGAGCGATCAGACCCAGGGGGCGCAGACTGTCTGCGGCGGGCTCATCTAGGGTACGGCCGTAGAGAGAGGCCGGCTGGCGCTCGACATGGCGCTCGACCACGCATCGGGCCGCCGTCGTGAGCGCCCGGAGCGACGCCCACGGTAGCGCGTGCGCGGCGTACGCCATGGCCGCGCGGGACCCATCCGCCGCGAGCCCAAACAGGTCGAGATGGATCATGAGCGACGGGCAGAGGAGGAGCTTGATAGTCCACCAGCGCGGCCCGTACTCTGCAGGAAGCTCCTTAATGAGATGACGGCCGGTATACGCGAGGGTCAAATGGACCATCCAGCGCGGTACAGAGCGCAGCACGAGCAGGCCCCCGTGGTACGCCGCCAAGCAAAGCCCAAGCGCCGTCGCCAAGCTCAGCCGCCACGCGTGCGGGCTGTCTTGCCACACGAGTGCCGCGGCGCCGTCGACGTGGCCTAGGTGCACGTGGTAGCGTACCGCCGTTCCGACGAAGATCGTCCCGATGATCGTCGCATCGAGCAACCGAGTGTGCTCTGAGAGACCGAACCTGATGAGGCACGCAATCAGAGCCCGAACCTGATGAGGCACGCAATCAGAGCCCCCCAAGCTGACGAGGCACGCAATCAGAGGTCCTCAGAGGCATGGAGCAGATCACTTGAGCCAGCTGTGAGCCGCTCGCAATCTCTCGCAATCACTCGCAATCGGACGCCATCGGACGCCATCGGACGCCATCGCTCGCATTCAGCCCCGATCGACGACACTCACTTGAGCCCGAGCCAGCCGCGAGACGCTCGGGAGAGGAGGGCACGCTGTCCAATCTTAGTGAGAGTGATGCACAGCCCGAGCACGGCCCAGTCGACGAGCAGGCGAACGACCACGAGCCACGCGATCGTCGTCTCCGCCAGCACGTGCGCCGCGTCCTGACGGCGCGTGCAAAACGAGTCCGATTGCGGCAGCTGCGCTTCTGGGGCTCGGATGGCCTGCCTCATCAAGTCCCACAGCGGACAGCCGAGCGCCCAGAAGCAGAGCGTCAGTGCATAGACGGCCACAGCCGCGCGCACGCAGCGGTGCACGAGGAGGGCGCTCTCACGACAGAACCAGCGGCGCGTGATCTGTGGCAGCCGCGCCACGAGCAGCCGGATCCCCTGCGCGTACAGATTGCGTAGCCGCTCGCGCTGCACCACCCGCCGGTCCTCGAGCGACAAGCCGCCGAAGCCTGAGGCGGCCGCGCGCGCGTGCAGGTAGTTGATGCGCGCCTGGAGTGCGTCGGGAGCGGGCTCGTCGCCCTGCAGGCGCGCGGCAACGCGCTCGGGGTGCGACTGCAGGACCGTTGATCGCAGCACGAAGTTCACCTCGGGCATGATGAACGGGATCGGGCAGCGCGCGAGGGGGCACGTGGCGAAGCCCGAGTCGCGCAGCTGCTCGCGATGTGCGCGGTTGGCATCGATGCTCTCAAAGTGGCGGATGAGGCAGCTGCGGCACGCCGTGTGGCCGCACATGAGCGTCACCGGGTCGATGAAGATATCGAGGCACATGGGGCAGCAGAAGCCATCCTCGGTCGCCGAACGGCGGAGCGGCACGGGTCGTGGTGGTAAAGCAAGGGCTGAAGATGCGGGCGACGCCGCCTCGGCCGCGGCCGGGCGCGCACGTGCGGGTGAGACCGCGGCGCGGCGGCGCGGCGCGGCTTGCATGGCGCGCGGCTGGCCTTGAGGTGCGGAAGGATCTGCGGAAAGTCCTGAAAAGCCTACTCCCCGACTGTTCATATGAATTCACAGCCAATGGGCGGTTACCACTAGCTCAGGGACACCTGGACCCCCTTATCACAGCCATCCTCGATCAGCCGCCGGGCAGAACCACACGTAAACACTGTTCGTTCACAACACACCATGACACCAACGCGTACAACGCAATGTTCATGATGAATACACACCACACGTCGAAACAGCATTCATAGTAGGAGTGAGATGCTGCGAAGGACCCCTGTTCACTTATTTGAGGTTTCTTTCGGAAATAGCATTAGCACGTAAACGGTTTTAAACGAGGGAAAAGTGGGACGGAAAAACAGCGGCGCCTTCCGCTGTGCGCGCCCCGGTCAAGAGGTGAACACCTCTGAACGGCTTGTCAAGATAACTACAGCCGCACCCGCCCCGTCCTACCCCGAATCCTAACGTGAAGTAAACTACGCCTCGCACTCCTGATGCACGGCGACACCGTCCTGCTCCGGCGCGAGCTTCTCGTGGTGTGCTGCCATCACCTCATAGAAGCGCTCGGGCGCGCGCCCCCCTCGTGGGTGCTCCTTGAACTTTTGGAGGGCCCAGCGCTCGCCGCCGCCCTCCAAGACCCGACAGCCGCAGTGCCACGCGAGCGGCTCGGCATCGCGCAGGTGCTCCTCCTCGCTGGTACCCACGCCATCGGGCCGCTCGTGATACCATACCAGCGCCTTGCCGCGCATCGGCTCGACCGACACGCCGGCGCTCGCTCCGTTTGGGTCGGTGCACGTGGCGTCTGCCGCAGCCTGGGCGGCGCGCACGTCGTCGGTGGCTTGTGGGGAGAAGAGGCCCACGCTGCCATAGCGCGAGTCGCTCGCCCTCTCGTCCACACGCCAGAAAGTGCCACGTGGCGGCGTGATCGCCCGAAAACTGCGCACGACCGACGCATTGGGGGAGGCGGCGGGGAAGATTGTCGCACCGCCGTGTCGCGCTCCTATCAGGCTGCTCAAGTACACGAGCACCGTCGCGACGCGATTCGGGCGCCCAATCTTCTCGTGGTGCAAGTTGTACGCCGCGCGCGCCGAGGTCGGCTTGTAGCTCGTCACCTTGATCACATTCTCGTGCTCGTGCGTCCTCATGCCGACCAGGTCGCCGATGCGCTCTTCCACTGAGGTGACGAGATCCACCGCCTCGTCCGTCAACCCGTTCTGGCCGCGGCGGCCATGCTCACGGCCCTTGAGCCAGTACGTGCCACATTCGAGGCATCCCTTTTCGTCGTGCAACCCGGCCGTCGCCCTGATCAGCCCGTCGCACTCGGCCGCGCTCAGAAAGTTCGGCACCTCTGCGACGAGCGGCCGAAGGCTCAGTATGCGTGCCTCTGGCCAGTTTCTGTGCCACGGGTGGTTGGCGGCGATGGCGCGCGGCGACCGCAGAAGCTGCGGCGGCAGCTCAACAGAGATGTCCTCCTGCTGGCATCGCGCGAGCTCCAGCTTGATCTTCTCGTGGCGTGTGCAGTACGTATTGCCTGAGACGTACCTTGTCCGCGCAGCATCCAGCGTCGAAGGTGCGTAGCACCGCCACGCCAGATCGTCCGCCCCGTTCGTGCTGGCATCGAGCAGGGCTACCAGAGGTCCGTGCGCGGAAGAGTGTGGGCAATTTTTCTCGCACCATCGAGCCAGATGGGAGGTGCAGTACGCCGAAAGGATCTGCATCGGATGGCGCTGTGACACTGGTGGTGGTGGCTGCGGCGGCGGCGGAGGTAGTGGCGGCGGCGGCGGAGGTAGTGGCGGTGGCGGCGGCGGCGGAGGTAGCGGCGGCGGCGGCGGCGGTAGCGGCGGCGGCTGAGGCGGCGGCTGAGGCGGTGGTGATGGCACCATCGCCGCCGCGGCGGGACCCCCCAAAATGAATTCATACCGGGTGCTCTTCTTTTGTATGGAAGATTGTCGAAGTATCTGTTAGAGATCGATTTTCGAGAGAAAATGTTCTTCGCAATCCGGTTTCGTCGAGTACATTTGCGAACTTTGTGCGGTGAGGTGTCGGCCGAAGGCAAAATCGACGTGGGGTCCGTGGGCCCGATGATTTTGCCTCCGCCATCGCCACCCGCGACGGGTGCGGAGCACGAGCCCGCGGCGACGGCAAATCCGTATGCCATGGAGGGGCCCTTTGACTGCTTCAAGCGTCCCGATATCTTCGAGCAGCTGCGCTTCCACCCGACGACGCGAAGCTATGCCTTTGACACAGGCTTCATCAAGTCAATCGAGGAGGTGCGGACCATCAAGGACGACCAGGCGCTCGCCTCTCGCGTTCTCGGCGACCCGCGCCTCACGCAGACGATGGGCGCGCTGCAGGGCTGGGGACTCTCAGTGACCGAGGACGAGCTTCGGAAGGCAGAGCGCGTGGGCGACATGCCCAAGCGCGATGCGGTGCAATTTGAAGACTATCGGTACGCGAACGCGTACACCACGCCGCTCGAGGCCAAGGAGGCCGGCAACCGTTGCTTCAAGGACGGCGAGAACTCCCGCGCGCTCGCGTGCTACCTCAAGGTACTGCAGCTGATCGCGACAGCGCAGCCGGAGGGAAAGGCGAGCTTCGAGCCGAGCCTGCCCGCAACCGTGCATGCGAACTGCGCCGCCGTGCTCCTCAAGCTCGAGCGGCCTAAGGACGCCCTCGCCTCCGTCGCCGAGGCCGTGCGCATGGCGCCTGTCGGCTTCGACTTGACGAAGACGCACCACAGGGCGAGCCTGGCGCACGAGGCGCTCGCACGCACGAACCTGGCGAATGTGGCGGCGGAGAGCGCGGCGCAGCACTGGGAGCGCGCGCTCGAGAGTGCGCGCATGGCCCTCACCGCTGCCAAGGAGGCCGAGCTGGTCGCTGTTGGCGGAAGCAGCGGAAGCAGCGGAAGCAGCGGCGGTGGCGGAGGCGGTAGGAACATGGTGGCGGCGACGGTGCGCAATATGCAGCGCGAGGTGGGCCGACTCAAGGACGAGGCCAAGGCCGCCAGGGAGCGCTGCGAGGCAGTCCAGGCCCAGGCGAAGCGAGAGGCGGACGCGGCGGCCCGACGAGCGAAAGGCGTCGACGTGAGCATGCCCACGACAGCGCTGAGGAGCATGCCGACTGACGAGCATGCCTCCTCGACGGCGCCGGCGGCGAGCGCTGCGTCGAGCGCTCTGGTCGCGCGAGAGGGCCGGGTGGGCTTGCCCACGACGGGCTACATACGAGACATTGACCTGAGCCCTTACGCGGCCGAGTGGCTCGCGAGGGAGGTTGCCGGCCTCTCGCATCGCTGGCGCCGCACGGAGCCCGCCGACAAGGGGATCGAGGGGAAGGTCGAGGGGAAGGTGACCATCACGGCGCTCGAGCTCGACAAGTCGGAGATACATGCATCCATCAAGGAGAAGCGTGGCAAGCGCTCACTCTTCTACGACCTCTCGATGCAACTCAAGTGGAGCGCCTCCAGCGAGGCCGCGGGTACTTCGGGCGAGATGTACGGGGTGCTCAAGCTGTACAATGTGGCGCAGGACACGCGCTTCGAGCTCGGAGGCGATAAGGAGACGTGCTACATGTACGAGCTCGGCTTCCCTCCTCAGTTTCACAGGGCGGACGTGCCGCCCTGGGCCGCGCGGGTGCGTGAGGAGGCGGCCGAACTCTTTGAAATGGTGGCCACCCTCGTCACCTCCCGCTTCGTGCCCGCAGTCCAATCCAAGGGGCAGCTCGTCAGGTAGAGATAGACGGGCTAAGGTTAGGTTCGAGAACCGTTTTTGAGTCATACCGCAAACGGCGACGCAACGCTCTAGACGGATTAGAGATAGACTGACAGGGTGAGGGTCTGGGGTTCTAGAGTCGAATATAGAGCTCGTGCCGCGAATCAGCTTCGAATCAGCCATGGCGGACGATCCGAGCGCGCTAGCTCAGCGAGACCGCGGTCCGCGCGTGCGAGTAGAGCATGGAGTAGAGGTGCGGCAAGGTGTTTCACGCACACACCCACTCCCGCGCATGGAACCCAGGTCGAGGTGTGAATCGGTGTATTGGGGTCGAACTCTGTGAATCTGTCCCATGCACTCAACCCGGGCACTTTTAGGAATTCTAAAGAAACGGTTATCCTGGAACGGCCTCTCGCTCGCTTTGTTCTCTTGCGAGCGCGTTGCTCATGAAGGACATCCCGTGGGACCTCAATGGTTATGCCAAGGAGCGCCTCGAAAGACGCCAGCTTGAGGAGCTGTGCAGATTGTGCACTGCACGCTCCATCACACCAGGCGGTACGAAGGAGTCGTGTGTAGAGCGACTGCTCCAGTGGAAGCAGGAGCTCAAGGACGGAGCACATTCCACCCGAATGAGCGCGCCAACGCCTGACCCACCTGACGGCAGTGACGGTGCTGATTCCGGAGCAGCGGCCGCACCTACGGAGGCTACCGTGACGGCACCGGCATCGGCCAGCTCGCGAGGTGCTCCCAGCAAGCGCCGTGCTCCCCGTGCTGTCGACAGAATGTTTCAACAGCACAACCACGGCGAATGGCGCTCGAAACTCAAGGATCTGGCTCGCGGCGACGTGCACGGCCACTGCGACAGGCTGCTTGCTATGCAGCGTGGCAACGGTGCATACTCGCTGCGGCCTCTGGGCGGCGCGGCCCACACGACCAATGCGCCCGAGGTTGACCACATCTTCGAATGTCAAGCAATGGGCGACCTTCTCTTCCGCGTGGACGCGCTGCGGCCGGTGTTGCGCCAGCTGGACTGGGCGGCGAAGAAGTTTGAGGGGCAGCCCATGGTCGTCCAAAATGCGCTCGCACACGCACGCGAAGTGCACAACCGCCCCGAGTTTCTCGTGGTCTGCGGCAGCCTCGAAAACAAGAAGAAGCAAGGCGCCTTCCAGAGCAGCCTGAACACCCTCGCCCAGGGCAGAGCGCTCGAGCATGGTCTCGAGGAGAGCCTTCGAGCCAACTTTGGCCGGGGGGTAGAGCCGTTTGAGTCCACCCAGGCGCGCCAGATGGCTCGGACGGTGGTCGACCTCCTTCGGGGTCTCGAGGATCCATTCACAGCAGCGCTGCGTGAGGTGCCACAGGGAGCTGCCCAGGGGCGCGAGCAGCAGGCTCGGTACGATGGGCTCGCAGATGAGGTTGTCCTGCTATACGAGCATTTCGATATCACGCGGCGCGTCTGAGCCAGGCGTCGACCTCAAGTGCGTGGGCTGTCCATGCAGGTCGGCGGCGGGTGGCGGTACCATATCCAGTGATCTTGGCTACATAATCTCGGCGCGTATGTCACGTTGTCGGTAACCCCAAGGGCATGCGGCAAACGGTGAGATCTAACAGATGCGTGTCGGTACTGTGAGGACTGAGAGTTGGGTGAGACGTGAGGGTTTTGAGACACCGGGCGGTGCGTGTGTCTCATCTTTACGGTGAACGCGCCTCGACGTGACACGTGTACGCGTATCGGTAAATGGCAGTAACGAGCTAAAACAGGCGTGGAGGGGTATCTGGTGACTTATATGGTGACCGTCTCGCGCGAAGGATCTTCGATGTTGCATGTTCTCCGGTCCCGCGGCCCGCCGTCCGGGGGGATCGGATCTCGCATCTCCCGTCCGTCGCACGTATCCCGCCTGCCGCCCGCGGACGACTCGCGTTCCGGAAATCCCCGCGCCGCGACAACCGACATCCCGTCGGGACGCTGTGCGAGGGCGGGTCCGGCGCGCCGGACGCACTGTCGCATCGACGCAAGGGCAAGCCCCGGCCGGGAGCGGGACGGCTCCGGAGTAACGCCATAAGCGTAACACGCGCGCCGTATGCCGTACCTAACCGCCTCGCGACCCTCGCTCTCCTTGTATCGCTCTACAGTGCGACAGTCGCGTCTCGTCACCAGACTTCACCGCGGGACGCGGGGCGGCCCCGCGGCGCGCGCACGCCTCGTCCCTGCTGCTTCCTCGACCCGGTGCGCGTCCACGTAACCGGTAGAGTCAGACAAGAGAGTACTGTTGTGGGTCGACCGGCCAAGACCCGACTCCCGAGTTCGCGTACTCCGAAGTCCGATAGGCCGTACCGCCGTACCGCGGGGCGCGCGCGAGCTTTCGAGCTTGGAGCTAGCAGCTTCCACGGTTCCAGCTACAGGTACAGCGAGTTACAGGCTCGAGGCTGAGAGCTGTAATCCGTCCTCAGCCTCACACACGTGGTTGACACGACACATCAGACGCGCTGAGCAGACATCGCCGCCATGCAGATGCACCGACATCACTAAGAACCTAATAACACGTGACTCACGAGATACTGTATGACGGACACTGACCCGGAACGCACGCATAAGATATGTCCTCCAGCGCCTGGAATCCTCCATGACACATGTACAAATTGCATCCGCCATCACCATCCTAGGGTGCCGTGCTCTAGCATGCCCTCTCTCAATTTCTCGCGTTGTTTATGCGCAACATCGTGGGAGCTCACTCCTCCATCGTGCGAGCTCACTCCTCGCGCATGGGCGGCAGGTAGGCGCCCCATGGGCGGCGGGTAGGCGGCCCACGGGCGGCGGGTCGGCGGGAAGGCGGCGGGTAGGCGGCGGCGCCATGGCGGCACGCTCAGCGCGCGATCAGCAGGCCACGTGGCGTGCCCGGCTCAGCGCGCGATCAGCAGGCCATTCAGCCCCGATGCCACGCCGCGCGACGCCGCCTTATCACGCGGGGTCGCGCTGCTCACCTTGCCACTCCCCTTGTTCGCGATGACCACCGGAGGCTTGTCGAAGGTCGGCATGCCAGGCGCCGCGCCGAGGACCGTGGGCGAGCTCGTCACGTTCGGTCCTGGTCCGTTGCGTTGGAGCAGCTGGCCGCGAACGTCATGGCGTGGCGTCGCACCGCCCACCTTGCTGGCCTCACGTGGCGTGGCAGCCGCTACCCTGGACGCCGAGATCGAGTGAAGCAGCGCCGGCGACGAGGCCGAGCCACCGACGACGGGCGTGGACACCCCCCTGCCTAGTCGCGGCGTCGCACTCGAGATCAGGTCGCGCGGGGTTCGGCTACCGACCGCCCCGCTGCTGACCGTCACCTCACGCGGGGTCCTGTGTCCGACGCCTCCACCCCCCTCGCGCGGTGTCGCATGCCCAACCCGACCAACGCCGGCCGACATGCGCCCCTCTCGCGGCGTCGACCCGCCAACGTTGGCCCCGCGCATAGGTGGCGAGACGCCTCGGCCTAGGGGGTTGAATCCAGGGCCTCGGGGCGTCGCACGCCCGACGCCGCCATCGCGCGGGGTGGCACCCGCCACAGCGGAGCCCACAGCGGACCCCACAGCGGAGCCCACATGCGCCCCCGTGCCCGCCATGTAGCGCGGCGTCGCCGCCGCCACCCTCGGTGCGTCGGGCACGGGCGGAGGCAGGGGCGGCGTGTACGGGGGGCAGACGAGCGTGCCCGATCCCTCCACCAGGGGCGGTGGATCCACGTTGAGCATGGCGAAGCGCGTGTTGCAGAGCATCTCGCGGTCGCCCGGCTCGCAGAAGGTTGCCTCCTCGAGCAACCGGTCGATGATGTACACGTACGTTTCGCGAGCGACCCGCCGCTTCGGCAGCGACGACGACTGAAAGTGGAGGATGCCTCCTGGGGGCTTGCCGCCGTCGTAGTAGCCGGCGCCAGTGAGCATGGAGGCGCAAACAAAGGGGCGCGGCGTCGACTGCCAGTCCTTGTCCCGGAAGATCGCGCGGTGCTTCAGCAGCACCTCGACGCACTCAACATGGCCGCCCGCGCACGCCACCTGCAGCGCTGACGTGAAGCCCTCGCCCACGCGGCCAGGCTCGTCCACCGTCCAGGGATCGAGGGCGAGGAGGGCGGTGAGGGCGAGGTGGTCGCCATCGCGCGCCGGACCCCACAGCTGCGAGCGCATCACGATCAGCCCCGCGTCCGCGTAGGCCGCCACCAAGTGGCCGATTGTGTATTGGGACTCCTTCTCCGTCATCTTCTTCGGCTCCTTGGCCGTCGAAGGGGAGGCGTCCTGGCTGCGCGACGAGCCATTCTCACTCGAGCCGTCGCTGTGTTCCTCCTCCTCCTCCTCGTCATCCCACGAGTCCCTGCGGCAGAGCGCTTTGCGCGCCGCCGTGCGCACCTGCAGACCCTCCTGCCGGCGTGTGCCCGCAAGGAAGTCGACGCTCCCCGCATCGAGCAGCGGGATGATCCACGTGACGAGCTCGCCGACCTCAAATTGCGAGAGCCCGTCAATCATTTGAACCACCTGCTCCTCGATCGCCTGCAGCTTCTCCATCAGCTCGCCGAAGGTCTCCTCGTCCTCGCGCGGCCGGCTGATCTGGAAGCCCGAGACCGACTCAAACTTGGCGCGCACCTTGCGCTCGGCCTCCTTGAGCGAGGGCAGCAGCTTGACGAGTGCATGGTCCGCTGGCACAGGCCGCTGCTGCTTCTTCTTCTTCTTCTTGCCGGCCATTGCGGTCGGGCGGCGAGTTCGACGGCTGCCTCTCGCTCAGCGAGCGCCTCTCCCCTCTTCTTTTGAGCAAAAGCTCGTTGGCGCCGTGCCGGTACGACGCGCCGAAAATTCACTGACAACACTCTAATCAAAGCCGAGCGGCTCGACGCGGCTGAATGCCTGCTGCAGCCGCTGGAAGGCTTCTCGGGCGCGCGGGTCGGCACACTTGTCCGGGTGCAGCCGCTTGGCAAGGGCCAGGAAGCGCTTGCGGACTGCCGCGCGCGCCGCCGGCACTGCTGGGTCGAGCCCGAGACAGCGCCATTCACAGGTCGCGCCCAGCACGGACTCGATCAAGTCCGCAGCCTCGGTAGGCAAGTCCGCAGACGCCTCCGCCACGCCCCTCGCCCCGGACGCGCCGCCCTCAACTGGCGCGTGGCGCTCGCGCTCGAGACGGCGCTCGAGCTCGCGCAGTGTCTCGACGAGTGGCTCAAGCAGCTGATCAGTCCGCCGCGGCCGCGACGGCCGGCCAGCGCCCACCTGAGTGTCGTCCGAGGCGGCGGAGGCGGTGGAGGCGGCGGAGGCGGTGGAGACGGTGGAGGCGGTGGAGGCGGACGAAAAGGTGCGTGCAGGCAGTGGGGCTGTCGACGGTACGCTCGGCGGCGGCACGCCCCTCCCCGGGCTTGCGGCCTCCTTGTACTTCGTGAGCTCCTCGAGGGCATGCAGCAGCCCTCGGGAGGGCTTCTCAAATGAGGTACCTCCGAGCGTGCTTGGGAGCCGTTGAGCCGCCGGCCCCCGCGCACAGCCCAAACCCATCGTATGCAGGAATGGGGTGCCCGCGACGGCGCCCTCCGAGGGGGCCCTCGCTCGCTCCGCGCCCATGTACCTCGCGTACTGCAAGGCGGCCTCCTCGGCCGTCGCGAAGCTGCCGAGGTACCTCTTCTCGGGATGCGTGCCATACCTGCGCAGCTCGACTGTATACCTGCCCTTATGTATACCTGTGCGCACGCCCTTGTAGCCGGACTGGCTGTTCCACGACGGTTCCAGCTCGAGCCCCTCGGCCGCCGCGGCCGCCCTCACCTCCTCCACCGTGAGGGGCTGCGGCTTGGGCTGTTTCTTCGGCTTGGGCTGCGGGTACGGAGGTCGCTGGGGCGCGGGGGCGGCAGCCGTGGGTCGATCCGGTGCCCAACTCGGCGCCGGCTTGGGCGGCGGCGGCGGCGCGGCAGTCCATCCACCCGGCAGCGGCGGCGGCGGCGGCGGCGGCGGCGGCGGCGGATGAGGCGGCGGCGGCGGCGGCGGCGGTACAGACTCTGGTTGTGGCGGGGCCACTGCGACGGGTGCGGTGGCTGCGGTGGAGTCGGGCTGAGCAGTGCAGGGCGTGGGCGACGGCGCTGGCCCTGGGCACAGCCCTTGGCAAACCTCGCTCTCTTCGACCGCGTCTGCCTCGTCATCGAACAGCTCAGGCTGATGCGCGCACTCATGCCTATAGAGCCCTCCATTCGATATGGACGCCTTCCCACAGACGGGGCAGGCGTGTGTGAGCTCATCCATGTGTTGCTCGCTCTCACGAGGACGGCTTCCGGATCGCTTGCCAGGGGCCACAGCGACCTGCTTGGTCTCGGCCATCAGCCAAGGGTGATGCTTGCGCCGGTGCTGGTCACCTGTCTCCTCCTCAGTGTACCTTTCGCTGTCCTCCTCTTCCTCCTCCTCGCCCTCGTCCTCCTCCTCCTCCTCCTCCTCCTCCTCCTCCTCCTCCTCCTCTGCCTCTTCCAGACATGCATCATCTGACCTCGCGTCTGAATTTCGCCGCTCGCTTATCGTCTCGCCCGGCCGCTCGACAAACGCTCTGCGCTCAACCTTGACGGGCTCGTGACCAAAGTCACAATCCCTGAACCCATCGGAATCCTTCCCAATGACGCGGCCATGGACGAGGGCCGACCGCCACGATTTCGGATGCGTAGCCTGGGCCCACTGCTGCCCCAAAGCGAGAGCCTCGATCGCGACGACATCGCCTGCCATGAGCGCCCGGCTCGTCCCCTCCGGTAGGCGAATCCTCCTACGCCGCCGCTTCGTGCCTTTGATGAGCTGCGGCTCGCACTCGGACGCTGCACGGCTGCGATCACGCACGCCGTCCTCTTCGACCATGTACCGCAACGTCGGCGTTATCCATCGGCCGCTCGACGTGTTGAGCACGCGGCTCCTCGCGGCTTGCATGCCACGTGAGCGGAGGGAAAGGTGTCGCGGAAATTCACAGTCGAGGCTCGAGCGAGTAAAGTTCAAGTTCACTTGTCACTTGGAAAGGACTTGACGTGACTATAGTTCCGCCGCCTCAACGGGCTGCGCAGCTGGCTCGTGTCGGTTGGCATGCTGCTTGTCTTGACTTGGAAGTAATGAGGAGAACGCCCATGCGCCGCGCTCTCGCTCGCTCGCTCTCGAGCCGCGCGATCGCCGTGATATCGCCGCGTGATGGTCGTGTGTTCGCCGAGATCGCCGATGCATCGGCCGCAGAGGTGGATGCGGCCGTCAGCCGTGCTGCCACCTGCGCGCGCTCACCATGGGCACGGCCGGAGTCGGTCGACGTACGCTCCGCGTCGCTGCGGGCGCTGGCGGCGGCGATTCGGCGCGAGACATCGCGACTCGCCGAGCTCGAAACGCGCGATTGCGGCAAACCCATCCGGGAGAGCGTAAGCGACATGACCGCGAGCGCCGCTTGCTTCGAGTACTATGCGGAGATCGCGGCGGAGGAGCTCACGCCGCAGCCGCTCGCGCTGCCCGACGAAGCCTTCAGGTCGCGCGTGGTCGCATCCGCGGCCGGTGTTGTCGCATGCGTCACACCGTGGAACTTCCCACTCCTGCAGGCCTCCTGCAAGGTGGCGCCCGCGCTCGCCGCCGGATGCGCGACGCTGCTCAAACCGTCTCCGCTCGCATCGCTCACATGCCTCGAGCTGGGCAAGCTGGCTCAGGCCGAGGCGGGGCTGCCCGAGGGTGCGCTGAGCGTGCTCACCGGCGGCCCGCCCGTGGGCACCTCCGACGGCGCCTCGCGCCTCATTGAGCACCCTCGCATCGACTATCTCTCGTTTACCGGCTCGACGCGCGCCGGCGTCCAGGTGCGCCCTTCCGGTCCTGATGGCCCTGATTGCGTCTGATGGCGTCTGATGGCGTCCAGGTGCGCGCCCTACCGGTCTTGATGGCCTTTGATGGCCCCCCGAGCGCCCCCTGATTGCGTCTGATTGCGTCTGATTGCGTCTGATCCTCGGCGCTTTCGTGGGCGCTGTCCAGATGCTCGGCGCGAGCGCGCCGCACGTGCGCCGTACCGGCCTGGAGCTTGGCGGCAAGGGCGCACTCATCGTCCTCGAGGACGCGCCCATGACGGCGCTCGTCGATTGGGCGATGATGGGGATCTTCATGACGTCGGGTCAGGTGTGCTGCGCGACCTCGCGCCTGCTCATACACGTCTCGCGCAAGGACGAAGTGCTTGAGGCGCTGCGGGCGAGCGCGGCGGCGGTGCGGATGGGCGACCCTCTCGACGAGACGACCCAAATGGGTGCCGTCATCACGGAGGAGGCTGCCTTGCGCCTCGTCGGAGCGGTGGCACAGGCGCGCGCCGAAGGCAGCATCCTCGTCTGTGGCGGCGGGCGCGTCGCGGCGGGCGCGTTACCGGCTGCCCTAGCCGGCGGTTACTACGTGCAGCCGACAGTGCTTGCGGACGTCCCTCGGAGTTCATCCGCGTGGCAGGCGGAGCTCTTCGGCCCGGTGCTATGCGTGCAGAGCTTTGAGAGCGAGGAACAGGCTGTCGCGCTCGCTAACGACTCGCCCTACGGCCTCGCGCATGCCGTCCTCTCCGCTGACCCAGAGCGGTGTGAACGTGTGGGAGCCCAGCTTGAGGCGGGCACTGTGTGGCTCAACTGCAATCAGGTGAGAGGTCAAGGCCGGATGACCACTGATGACCACTGATGGCCTCGGATGGCCTCTGATGGCCTCTGCTGTGCTCAACTGCAATTAGTCGACGTGGCCTCTGATGGCCTCTGATGGCCTCTGATGGCCTCTGATGGCCTCTGATGGCCTCTGATGGCCTCTGATGGCCTCTGATGGCCTCTGATGGCCTCTGATGGCCTCTGATGGCCTCTGATGGCCTCTGCAACCAGACGACGTGGCCGGTCACACCCTTTGGGGGCTGGAAGGCGAGCGGCTTCGGCAGGGAATGGGGCGCTGCCGGCATGCATGAGTACTTGCGCCACAAGACGGTCACGAGCGCTGCGCCGGGCTACTCGTGGAACTACTACGGCGCCTCAACCACGTGACACATGCGGCGTGAACACCGCCGCCCGGCCGCCGCCGCATGCGCCGCCGCCGCCGCCGGGTCAGCGTCCGGTCACGCGGTCAGTAGCGTCACGCCTTTATTGAAAACCCGGAAAACCTTTTTGGAAACCGAAATTGATACACTTTGAGCTCCGCCCGAAATAGAGACTGTCCGACAGTTATTTCAGGACGTGCCCGCGCTCACGCTCCTCCGTGACCGTGGATCCAGCCTATACTGACTCTGTGCTCACACCTCGGGTCCTCCCTCTCTATACGGAGCGAGTACAGTTTTTGGAGGTGCCGTATGCGTGCGCATGAACGGCGACGACGCAGCGCGCCGCTCAACTGCGCGCATCCTCAGCAGCCATGTCCCAGCCTCTGCCCGAAGATCCACTTAAACGCGGTTGCGGTTGGAGAGCTCGCGGTCGCCACGGCGCGAATCGTACGTGTCGAAGAAATCGTCGTCGTCGTCCTGGTACGACTGCCACTGGCTGAAGGCGAAGCCAATCGCGAAGATAACAGTGAGGAGCACGAAGCCGAGCGAGTCGTCGTTGATGCCGAGGGCCTGCGCGGCGCGATGTGCGAGGAAGGCGGCGATGAGCGGAGAGGTTGGTGGTGGGACAGGCGAGATTTTCGCGTGCCGGTAGCGCGCAGCAGGTGCTGGCCGGAGCCTCGCCCGCAGCAGCCATGCAGGTAAATTGTGCCGTCATTCCGAGCTCGCAGAGCCAGGCGCAACGCGACCCGTGCGCGCGCAGAGCACAGGGCAGGGGGAAGATGATCACAACTGCCGCTGCTCCGCGTGTGGCGCCTTGCTCGGAGGAGCGAGCGCGCGCGCGCGCCGCCGACACGCGATGGCGCGCGGTGCAGATGGGTAATCTTGTGCTGTGAGCGCACCTTGCCAGTGCCCTCACCGCCCGGCTGGTCGCCAGCAAGCGGACCAAAGTCGAGACCGCCGTTGACGCCAAGAACGGACTTAGCGTGCGCAGCCTCCGAGTGAAAGGTGACAGCGAGCGCCGCCGACGACGCGGCGAGCTTGGAGAGGTGCTGCTGCAGCTTGGGCGCGGACGGCATCTGGAAGCACTCCGCAGACGCGAGGAGCATGGCAGCGATGAGCTTCTGCATCATTTTCCAAGCAAGACCGTCGCAGCGAGGTTCTGAAGAGATCGACCACTCAATTTGGGCGAGTTTTCACAGCGGAATCGCTCACCTCGACGCCGTCGAGTGACATGTGCAGGATGTGCTTCTCCCCCCGGTGTCTTTGAACAAGTGCTACACTCAACCGTTGCTAGAACGAGTGCTCTATGCTAGAACAAGTGAACCCCAACCGAACGCCCGCGAACCCCACAAAATCAAAAAGTCAAACCCACGCCCCGTTGAGCCCTCCCTCGCCGTCCTCGTCGACCAGCAGCGGCGGCACCGCCTCCGGATCCGCCGCCTCGTCGGCGTCGGCCTCCCACGCCCGCAACCCGCCCTCCACTGTCCGTACGTCCGCGAAGCCGGCTGCGACGAGCACAGCGGCAGCCCCCTTGGCGAGCTTGCCATCGGCGCACAGCAACACGATCGTCTCGGCGCGCGTGCACACGGCGGCGACCTCCGACGCGAACGCTTCGCTCGGCAGGTAAAACCCATGCTCCCACGTATACGCGGCGAGGTTAGTGGAGCCTCCCACGTGACCTTCGAGCCTCCATTCCGCAGGCTGGCGCACGTCAATCAGCATGGCGCTGCCTTGCAGGGCGAGCGCGGCCGCCTCGGCGGGAGACACCTCGCGAGGCGCGGCCGCCGCCGGTGGGGGCGAGGGCGGCGGCGGCGAGGGCGAGGGCGGCAAGGGCGGCGGCAAGGGCGAGGCGTCCGGGTCGACCCTCATGCCCTCGAGGTCCCGCGGCATGGCGGGGTTGAGCCAATAAGCACCCGGTGTGGAGAGGTCCGCCACGCGAAGCGCGAGCGCCGCGCTCTCCTCTCCCACAAGGTCGAGGCACACGTCAGCCACACCCTCGAGCTCCGCCGCCACCTGGCCGCCCTCGTCGCGCGGCAGTGCCACGGTGCGCATGCCCGCGCCTAGCGCAGCGGCCACCTGCTGCAACGTCGTGACCAGCACAACGCAATACGCCGCAATCGGCTCGCGTCCGAGGCCGCCGGGACGACGGCCGAAGCCATCGGAGCCACCAAAGCCGTTCGGAGCGTCCACGTGTAGCCTCAGGCGCAGCGCACTCATCTCGGCTATGGTCGGCTCGCTCGACGAGAGCGGCCAGCACAGAGCGCCGTCACGCATCGCAGCATCCTCCACAGGCCTGCCGGGAGGCTCGAGAAATGCGACCAGTGCGCCTTGCTCTAGTGCCTCCGCCTTGAGCCTTGCGATGCCGGCGTGGTCCACGACGTCGCGACTCAGGATGATGGCCTCGCACTGATCGATGTTACGCAGCATGGCGATGCGAGCTGAACGCGAGGCTCGCTGCATGGTCAGCGTGCAGTACTGAGGGGCAAAAGCGAGCGCCGTCAAGACTGCCGAGAAGAGGATCATCGCGGCCGCCTCGACGCGGGAAAGGTTTGATGTTCATGCTGGAAGGAGCTCAACACCATGAGAATTCCGCAATCACGAGATGAAACGCGATGTCCGCTCCAGTCCAAATCTAGCTTCCGCAGTCGGAGTACAACGCCGGGTTTTTGACGATTCTGTCCGAAACCTCTGGTTTGGGGCGATGGTCTTCATGTATGTCATCTCCGTCGCCGCCGCAGCCTCGCCGCTGCTACTGTCAGCCGAGCGCAATATTGTGATGCCGGTTTACCGGCCGCTACTGCAGCCGGCCCGCCGATGGCCACTGCCGCGGTCGCGTAGCATTCGACTTGACGAGTCACTCTCGGACGATGCGGTACGTGACAAGCTCGCTCGCCTCCGCAATCGTAAACCAGTGGCGCGGCCCTCGGCGGCTTCAGTGTCGCCGGAGGCGGTGGCATCGCCCGCCAACGAAAAGGAGAAAGAGTTCTCATTCATGGCGCCTCCGCCCGGCCTCGAATGCAATGATGACGACGAGTGCGTGCTGCCCGAGTTGGCGGATGGGGACGAGGACAAATCGGCCAATGACGAGGGGCCCGCACCGATCGACCGGCTGCGGGCGACGGTGGCCGCACGCGCCACGGCGGCTGCGCCGCTGGACGAGTCGGCCGCGGCCGAGATCCGCACCTTCCTCAACGAGTACCTCGGTGACGAGATGCTCGGCTGGGTTCTGATTCACACGGAGTTGGGCAAGGAGGCCGCGCGCAAGAACGCGTGGAGCGCGCGCTCGTGGGTACCCAAGACGGCGCGGATCGAGGCGCTCACGGGGCGCTCGCTCACCGTGCGTGTGGGCGTGCAGGAGCGAGGCAAAGCCGAGCCCACCATTCTCATCACGGAGCTAGCCCTGCCAAGGCCGGTGGAGAGTGTCGATGCGCTTCGGGACGTTCTTCTGGAGCTGAGCCAGCCGCCCGAGAGCGAGGGCGGCAAGGGCGGGAGTGCGGCGATGAGCCCGGGCACGAGCGCCATCCTCCTCCAGCTGCCCGGCGCCACCGACGACTGGTCCCTCCCCGATGACCTGTGGCTCAATACTTGTCCGTACCCGCGCGCCGTACGGCAGATGTTTTATGAGGATGTGTCGAGTGCGATGCAGGCGGCTGTGGCGGATTTCTCATGCGCGCGCCGGATGCGCGTGTGGGTGAGCCCGCCGGAGCTCAACATGGAGATGGACTCGTACCGTGTCGGCTCGCTCCTCGAGCTCGTGCGAGATTGCGCGCTCGGGTTTGCTAAGCATGGGTTGCGCACACGCGTCTGTGTCCAGGGCTCGATGGGGCAGGGCGCGTTCACCGGAGTGCCGCGCGTGCTGAGCGGGATCCGCAAGCTGCTCAGTATGATGGACTGGCAGGCGCAGCCGGGCGAGGAGTATGAAGGGCTCCTCACGGGCGGCGACGGGGAGGGCGATGGCAGCGACGGCAGCGGCGCGGGCGGCGGCGGCGCGGGCGGCGGCGAGGAGGGCGCCTTCGACGGCATGGTGCGCTTTGGCGCGGTCGGGGCGGCGGAAGTGAGTCCGTCGGATGATGTGCTGCTGGTCTTGGCCCCGCAGAGCATGGTGGGGGCGAGCATCTATGAGCCCCTGCGAGCGATGACCGAGGCGGCCGAGGCGCAGGGCTCGGCCATCATCCTCATCAACCCGCAGCTGCAGGACCGACAATCCTCCTCTGGGGTAATGGGGGTGCGTGGGCGTGCCGAGCGTCTGGCGTTCGCCTCCTCGTTTGAGGACATCTACACCTTCCGCAACATCTACTCGGGCACCACGTTCATGTATCCAATTTTGGGTGGCTTGCGATTGACGCGGCCGGTCGGCGCCGTGTCGGGCGGGCGGCGAGTGCTTTACCAGAGGCGCGAGAGTGGGGGGCACGAGCGCTATGAGCCCGTCGGCTGCTGGCTGCGCCGTGAGCCCAGCGCGAGCGAGATCACCGAGCTCGTGCCGAACCAGGTGGTCGGTGTGGGGCCTGCCGGCGGCGGGGCGCAACCTGCGCCGAGCAGCGCGCCCGCACAACCTGCGTCCGCCATTGTCAAGGGGGAGCGCATGCCGTGGGACTGAAAGACCATTGTCAAGTGGCTCCCGAGGGACCGCGAGAGGCCGTGAAGAAACGCGGAACAATTCACATTCATACTACCGAGTCCCGTGCATGGGGGTCCGGAGAGTGTGCGCTGCGCTGCGCTTTTGAGTTTCACAGCAGCTGCAGCATTTTACCGGTAACACCGCCAATTTGTGTGTTGTCCAGCTCACACCTCGCCAGGCAAAGGCCGCTTCGTCGCATCGCCGCGCCTTCGCTGCCCGAGAGTGAAGCTAACGCGTCGTTGTCGCACCCTATCGCCACGCAGATCTTCGCAGCAGCAATGGCGCTCTCGCTTGCGGTCCTCAGCAGGTGCGAGCAGGCCCGTCTTGGACCTGGGGCGCCCAAATTTGGTCTCCGACCCTTTGCTTGCCTGTCTCTGCAACTACTGCCTTTGTAACCCTGGAGCTCACCGTGGCGACGCGCGCTCTTCTGCTGCCTGCAGCACCGGCTTCGCCGCCCCGATGGGCGCCGCGACGGGCAGCGCCGCCCCGCTCATCTCAATGAAGATGAAGGGCATGGTCGGCGACGGCGCGCCTCTGGGCTTCTTTGACCCGCTCGGCTTCTCGAAGGATGCGACGCCCGAGAAGATGAAGATGTGCGTCTCCGCCACGGCTCGAATTAATCTGCGGCTGGCAAGGCGTCGGCCGCGCAGCGAGCGTGGCTTGCCATGCTTTCGCACGAGACGGCTGTGGCCGAGCGAGCCCTCATCATCATGCATCTCCGACCTCTCTGTTGCTGACTGCACGCTCGCCCGACTGGCGCAGGTACCGCGAGGCCGAGCTGAAGCACGGGCGCGTGGCGATGATCGCGTGCTTCGGCATGATCACCGCCGACTCCACGTCGCTCTTCCCGCGCGTGTTCGAGAAGTTCAGCTCAAACCCGCTGGAAGCCTTGACCCAGTGCCCCAAGCTGGGCTGGCTGCAGATCCTCACCTTCATCATGTTCATCGAGGTGCTCGGCATCATCAACAGCAGGCGGCCCGACTACGAGCCGGGCAACTTCCTCGGCACCTCGCAGTGGGGTCTGGAGGCCGGTAACGACTTTGGCTGGGATAGCTACCAGACCAAGGAACTCAACAACGGCCGGCTCGCCATGTTCGGCGCGATCGGTATGCTCGCCGGCTCGTACATCACGGGCAAGGGACCGCTCGAGGTCATGACGGGCGGCGGCACCGTCGTCTTCTAAACGTGCGGCAGGACCCTCGCAGAGGGCTGAGGGGTGGGCGGAGGCGGCGGCGGCGGCAGCGGCGGCGGCGGCGCTCGGCTCCTATGAAGGCTCCTGTGAAGGACCAATGGACGAGCGTTCCTGATTGCGTTTGTCGCGATGCCGGGCGCCGAGACGGCTGAACCTGCGCCCGTGTGTGAACGTAAGAGTCGGCGAGTGTCAAGCGCGGACAGCGGATGCGGATAGAGGCAGCCCGAGATGCATGTGCGCATGTGGTAGTAACAGCGCGAAGTGTTCAGACAATTTGTTCTTTCGCGCGTTGCTTCAGACGGAAAATCATTTCGACAGAAACTCTTGCCATGCACATGAACGAATACACCTCTCCGGAGAGCTGGTTTGCAGCCTGCAGCCACGTCGCCGTCAACACGTGCTCTGCTCTTGCATCAGCGCGCGGCAGGTCCGTGACGTCATCACGACGTACGTGGTAGCACCGCCATAGTGCCTCCAAAAGTTGTCTATGCAGCCGCCGCCTTCTTCTTCGGGGGAGCCGCGGTCTGCGAGGGCGAGGAGCGAAGCACACAAATGAGACAGAGATGCAGGCTGGCGGTGGCGCTCGCAGCATTGCGAGGGAACGGCGCCGGCTGAGGACGCGGGCCACATGCGCGGCGTTCGCCGCACGGAGTAGGCAGCGGCTGCGCCCACGCATCAGGCAGCTGAGGTGGACCGTTGCCGTTCGTGCCCCGCCTGAAAGGAAGCTGCTTGCTCGAGCAGCTCTGTTGCGCTGGGTGGCTGGCAGGCTCTGGAGCAGGCGCCCGTGCGGATCGCCGTCTGCGGCGGCTCACCTTCTCGCGGAAGCCGTTCTTGAAGCGGCGCGGCAGCTCCTTCTCGTAGCGCATGCGGCCAGTGCCGCGGTTCTTCCTGCGAATCATCTTCGCGCCCCAGTTGTAATGCCTGTTGCGCGCCGACGGGTAGCCGCAGGCGCTGCACACCTTCTTCTGAAGGTGGAACGACGTGCGGCCGCAGCGGCGGCAGGACGTGTGCGTCTTTTGGATCTGCATCTTGTAGGCCTGCTTGGAGTGCGGCATGGTTGGCGCAGACTGACTTTCTTGGGGATAGAGAGAGCGTCGACGTCGAGGTTGGAAGGAGGGGGGTTGGAAGAAAAGTCACTGCCCAAGACGACGGAATAGTTTGAGGAAACCCCCGAGGGTTTTAGAAAGAGGTTGTGTCTCCACAAACATTTGATTACACCGCCTCACTGTGGGTGTATGAGTGTCCTCCGACGGACGTAGTAAGACGTAAATCGTAATTTCTCGTATCTCGACCGTACATGGTACATGGTTTTAACATGGTTGACCCGGGGCGCGGGGGGTGCCTAATGACCCGGTTTTTTCCGGAGCGTCTGGAACAAGGTCTCTATTATAAGTATAATGTAAATATCGCGTCATAAGACCACAACTGAAATCTGAATCCAAGAATGGACCGCGTTGGTATCCGTTACGTGTATCGTGTTCGCACGTGCGTGTTCGATTCAAGTGAGTAGGTTTGGAGGTGCAGGAGGCGGATCCCTCATGGCGTCGCCCTACGCGTACTTGTTCGTACGGCAATTGTCGTACGGTACACGCGGGAGGCCTATGTTGTATTCTAGATCTAGTTGAGACTACGACTAAGGTTGCTTAGTGGAGTACGTGTACAAGCTGTTCGAGCTACGGGTGCAGCTACATCTACTGCAGCTGCCGGCCGCGGCGAGGACGGTGGCGGCTTCCATGTCGGCCTGCCGGCTACGACCAGTTCCTGCTGCCGGTGGTCCGTGTCCTTACAGTCGAATCCCGAGAGCGCTTCGTCCAGAAGCCACTGGATGCCCTTGCACACAGTTGACAGGTCGCACGACGGGTCGACCATGGCTATCGCGGTCTCTTGCTCAGCAGCCTCCTCCTCCAACACGACGGCGGCAACGGTCGAGTATTTCTTGACGCGTGCGGGTACAGCGGGCGTGCAAAGCTTGGGGGGCGGAGGTGCGCGAGCGTTCGCAGCTCGCCCAGCGCTGGCCGCGAAGCTTCGCACGTAGGCACCGCAGCCCAGCACAGGCACCAGAGGTGCCCTGCGCTGGGGTGGCAGCCGTCGGATGCCACGAAACTTGAGGCCGAGGTGGGGCTGCGTGGAGGCCTTGGCCGTCTCCGCCGCCACACCATCTTCCTCCTGCTCCCCTCTCTCGAGTGTAAGTGTCTTCGTCCTCTCCGCCTCCACGCTCTCCACTTCCGCCCGCAGATTCGCTTCTGCTTTTCGTTCTATATCGGCGCTCTCCGCGGCTGCTCGCGCCGCCACCTCCGCCTCCGCCTCGGCCGTCGTCGTCTCCGCCTCCGCCTCCGACGTCGTCTCCGCCTCAGACGTAGCCGCCGCCGGTGCCGCCGGTGCCGCCGGTGCCGCCGGTGCCGCCGGTGCCGCCGGTGCCGCTGGTGCCGCTGGTGCCGCTATTGCCGCCGGTGCCGCTTCCACCTCATCGGATCTCGAGGCTGGCATGCCATGCCGCCAGTGCCACGCAAGTTGTATCAGCAGCGCCGCGTCGTCTTCGTGCTGCCAGCGCACCATGCGCTGCTCGAGAGCGCGCAGGCTCTTCTCATGCTTGCGCGCGATAACTTCTTCCCGCTTCGCCTCCTCGACGAGAAGGCGCTTCCGGACCCCGGCCGCGCGCATCCACATGCGTCGGTCAGCTCGCCAGCGAGCAAGTGACGCCTTATCCAGCTTGACGTGCGCCGAGCGCATCGTTGAATCCATCCAAGCCACTGCTTGCCTCGCTGTCGCCGACTTGAGATGACTGTTCTTATCTGCCCTCGGGTTGACGAGCACCACGGAACGGATGTGCTCCTCGCTCAGTGCCTCCCGCTCAGGGATGCGCGACGGCGCCTCGCAGCACGCACGCTGGGCCAAAAGGATCGACACCATCGTCGAATCCTTGCTCTGGTTGAGCTGCGATTCCTTGCGCTCGAGTGCGGGTCGAAGGGCATTTGCAGTCGCCTCCTCGACCAGGTCGCGGACGCCCGGTGTCTGCACCCACATGCGACGGTGGAAAGCAAGGCTGGAGACGCAGTCGATTGCTGACGGCGGGCGTTGTGGTCTCGTCAGCAACGTGCTGCCTGTTGCCTGCTGGGCGGGGCGCGGGAAGGCCGGCACCGTTGCCAGAGCCTCTTCGGTCGGCGCGGACCTATCTGTCCTCGCCGAGTACGGCACCGCAGCCGGAGCCGCTTCGCTTGGCGCGGACCGATCTGACCTGGCTGAGTTTGGCCAAGACGGCCGGACCGGTCGCGTTGGCAGCCGTTGAGCCTGGGAAGGATACTGGGCAGAGGACGGCCTGACCGGTCGCGGTGGCGAAAGAGTCGCTGACGCGCACTTGGCGGAGGACGGCCGGGATAGTCGCGTCGGCTGCCAAGCATCGGCGGCCACGGGGCCTGTAGCGGACTGACACAGGACGGGAGCCGGACGGACCGGTCGCGTCGGCTGCGAACCATCGGCTTTCATGGGGCCTGCGGCACCCGTGTGCGCTGGACGAGCCGCACGCGCGCTTGGCGGGGTCGTCGGCCGCTCTTCATCAGGAGCATCAAAGGCGCCCGCATGCAGCTGCGGCTGTCGAGCGCGCCGCGCGGACGCAGCACGCTCTTGCGCGGCGAAGGCACAGCGGTGCGCGCATTCTGCAATGGCCTGCTGCCTATTGGCCATCTCCGCGTCCGTCTCGAGGATGCGGGGGCGCCGCGTACGTGGCTGTGGAGGTGCGCGCCACTGCTCCCTCTGAAAGGCGGCCTCGCGCTGCAGCAGCCTCGTGCGCTGTGGGGCGAAGCGCAGGGCGAAGCTAAGGTTGCGCACTGTCGAGTCCGTCTGCGCGGTTCGTGCTAACGCCGACTCCGCCCAAAGCATCTGGTCGCGATTCCACTTGCGCTCGCGCACGAAGCGCTGAATCGTGGTAGCAGCCATAGCTTGCTGAGTCGTCACGGAGATCCGAATGGCACGATTGCTCCTCATGTGGGTCATGACATTCGAGAGCATTTTCTGCATTTGCGTCTGCCTTCGCTTGGCAGCTTGATGGGCAGCTTCCTTGGCGATCCGCGCAGCCTCCGCGGCGTGTCGATCCTGAGCATGCTGATGCCGATGGCGTACGGCGCGCTTCAAGCTTGCCCGCCACACCTCTGCTGCCTCGCCCGTCAGGGCAGAAAACGCCAACTCGAGCATCTCCCTGTAGCGCCTCAACAGCCTGAGACGGTTGCTCTGCCCAAAGGATAGTTCCAGTGGCGGCAGCAGCTTTCGAATGGCACGATCGGTGACACAGAAGTGCATCTCGATGCGCTCCATGTCGCGCCTAATCTCGTTTGCCGCCCGATGCGAGTCGGCAATACCCAAGATCCACATCTCCGATCGTAGCAGCGCCGTGCAAATCGCTGCATCACAGTGTGCGAGCTGCGGGCTGTGCCGCAGCTTCTCATAATCATCATCGACGACCTCGAGTCCGGCGCGGACGCCGACGATCCCATCCGCCTTGAAAGTTCCACGTCCACCTGGCTTCTTAGACGGAGAACCTGGCCTTTTAGACGGAGAACCAGATGACCAGCGCAGTCGCACCTTGACAAGAGCTGGCGCTTCCATCGCCGCGAGGTGCCCATTGAGGGTGGCCTCGGACCTTAGTAGGAGCGATCGGCTGATGCAGCCGCGGATGCACGCCTGCAGCCTGCAGATCAGCCGGATGGCCTCCGGTGACGAGCTTCGGCTCAACACCTTCGGTTGCCCCGGCATGGCCCGCCTCGTCCGTCGGCCTGGCCCGATGATGCCTGTTGAACGCGCTGACGCTGCGCGCGTTTCGCGTAGCAGGCATACGAAATCGAGCACGAATGGCGCACGTCGAGGCGCACGGGGGATTGTCCGAGCGACGAGGAGCGCTTCGTTACGTCGATTATGATCGATTTTATCCGAGTTTGGTTGTCGAAATCGAAATCCGCAACGAATTCTCGATCTTGCAAATCCTCGTCGAAGTCGAAGTCTTCTCTGCTCTTCGAGAAGACTGTCCTCTCCAAGGCTAGGGGCCCGTCCGAGGAGACCATCATGCTGGCGTGCGTGCTGAGCTTAGCTCTGCTGGCATTCCACATGCCCTCCATTCGGGTCACGGAGCCCGCCTCCTCTTCGCGGATAAGCGGCGTCTCTGCATCCGCGCTCACCGAAACACCAGTGCTGCAGCATCAACCACCCTCTTCGCCTCCACCCGTGGCGAACGGTGGTGGAGGAGGCGGCGACGACGACTCGAGCGCCGAATTCCTGCGGTTGCTCAGCCCGGTGGAGCAGTGCCAGGTGCTCAGCGAATGGCTGCAGCGATCGCGCATCTACAAGCTCACCGACAATGCTGAGCTCGCAGCCCAGCACCAAACTGCGATTGCGGATCTTGAGGCGCTGCAACGCTTCGTACGCTGCCGATCGGCGCGTCGTCGAACGCGGGCCGTTGTGCGCTTGGCCCGTATCCTCTGCCACCTCACCCGCTCCCTGCTGCATGGCCCCCTCGCCTCTGCGCAGGACACGACGGACAGCGGCCCAAATGGCCGACGGATGCTGCTCGGCCTCTTCGACAGGGAGCAACTCTGGGCGCTGGCGGCGGCGGAGGTGAGCCGCACAAATGGGCTGGTCGTGTCCAGCCTGTGCGTCTACCCGGCCGAGGTCAACGACGCGAGCTCGACTGCCTCACTGCGCCTGGTCCATGCCCTGCACCTGCTCGCCGATGCCATCGAGACGCCAATCAACCTCAAGGACAGCTGCCGCTTCGACAGCGAGCTGGCGGAGCTGCTGCCCGAGTGGAAAAGCAGCAGGGGCGGCGAACTGGGGGGCTTCGACGAGTGAGCCGCGCACGGAGCGGCTGAGCGCGATGTACGGTTGTGACGGCACCCGCACAAGCGCGTCCCTGAAGGTGAGACTGAGAGCGACCTCGGGAGTGGAGGCGATGTAAGCTGTGTAACGCATCAGATAGCCCATTTACGCAAATGGACCCAGTTGGCATGGGTATTTGTTGGTATCGTTTCGTTTTATGATTGATGGTTGTTTTAGAGAACGCCAAGGTGTTTTAAGGACGAGCGTCTAAGGTGTGAGCGGAGTTCTGTGTATTCGAGCTCGTTCCATGGCGAGCTACGTAAACGTATAAGTCGACCGTGCGGGAGGGTCACCGCCGGCGCCGCCCCGCTATTCGTCTCGTGTGGCACGTAGTACGGCCGACTGGCGCCCTCAGATGCGGGGGCGCTCAATGGAGCTTGAGCGCGGCCCCTCGCCATCCATATGCAGTAGGGGCACCTCTTATGGGAAGCGAAGGGCAACTAGTCGTGAGCGCATGCGGACGAGCTTCCGAGCGAGCCAGCTGCGTCGCATCCACTTGCCCAGGCACGCCTGCCGGCGCTGGCAGGGTGTGGCAGGCTCGCGTGTGGAAGAAGTCAAGAGCTCGACCTGCGAGCTCAAGCAGGTCAGACGATCGGAGAGCTCGAGGACCTGCAGTCGAAGCCGCAAGTTCTCTTGCGCCACCTCCTCGTCCACGCTGTCGGCGCTCGCATGGCCCAGAGAGAGCCCCCCCAGCGACAGCCCCCCGAGCGACATCGCACCAAGGGACATCTTGCGGGCAGTGCGGCTGCGCGGCGTTGGGCGAGGGGCTGTGTTGGGGGCCGTGTTGGGGGCCGTGTTGGGCGAGCGTAGCGATGGCCATCCAAAGAGTCTCCGGGGGGATGTGCCGTTGGGGGAGGTGCGATTCGAGAGCCAACCGGCCGGAGGAACGCTCGCACACAGCCGCTCGGGCGAGGGCGACGAATCCTTAAGTGACGAATCCTTGGGTGACGAATCCTTGGGTGACGAATCCTTGGGTGACGAATCCTTGGGCGACGAATCCTTGGGCGACGAATCCTTGGGCGGCGGCGGCGGCGGCGGCGATGGCAGCTGCGAGGTTGCATAGATGCCCGCGAAGCCATCTGTGAATGCCGACATCATGTGAATGCCCGCGAAGCCATCTGGCGGAGGCGGAGGAGGCTCCTCGGCAGAGGAGACATCGTCGTCCCTTTCCGCGCTCACAGTGGTTCCGAGAGTTTCAACGACGTCGGCGTTTACGTTCGCAGGGCGGTCGGCATTCACAGGGTCGTCGGCATTCACAGGGTAGTCGGCATTCACAGGGTAGTCGGCATTCACAGGGTCGTCGCCATCTTCGGCCGCCGCCTCAGCATCCTCGTCGGCATTGCTGTGCCGCCTGTGCATCGCAGCCGACGGCAGCGAGCGAGCTCGACGGCTCCCTTGATGAGGGATGTCATGAGACAGAGCTCGACGGCTCCCTTGATGAGGGATGTCATCAGACAGAGCTCGACGGCTCCCTTGATGAGGGATGTCATGAGACAGAGCTCGACGGCTCCCTTGATGAGGGATGTCATCAGACAGAGCTCGACGGCTCCCTTGATG